>JABAHR010007033.1_pt1 | contig 15888 bp, 14 predicted proteins | sample 7062101 | NCBI WGS metagenome assembly JABAHR01 (sample SAMN14534553, study PRJNA622989) | marine sediment metagenome | biome: marine biome [ENVO:00000428]; feature: marine pelagic biome [ENVO:01000023]; material: deep marine sediment [ENVO:00002113] | place: India: Gulf of Kutch | collected... | reverse complement strand
GCTGGCGATACCCTGTTACTGTCGGGAAACGACGCGGCCGGCAGCCCCGAGATCCATGACGAAAGCGGTAAGCTGCTCAGCCCGGGCCGTGTCACCCTGCCGATCCCGGAAATCTACCGTGACGCGCGCCCGGGAGAGCCGGTGTGCTTCGACGACGGGCGGATCGCCGGGATCATAGAGAAACAGGACGACCAGGAACTCCGGATCCGGATCACCCACACCCGCCGGGTGGTCGAGAAGCTCGGCAATGACAAGGGCGTGAACCTGCCCGATACCCGCCTCGACCTGCCCGCGCTCAGCGACACCGACCTGGAGAATCTCGAGTTCGCGGCCCGCCATGCGGACCTGGTCGGCTTGTCCTTCACCAATGAGCCGGGCGATGTGCGGAGACTGCTGAAACACCTGGAAGAACTGGGTCGCGAGGAACTTGGCGTGGTCCTGAAAATTGAGACGAAACGGGGATTCGCCAACCTGCCGCTGATCCTGCTGGCGGCGCAGCAGTTCAATGCCTGCGGCATCATGATCGCGCGTGGCGACCTGGCCGTGGAATGCGGATTCGAACGCATGGCCGAAGTGCAGGAAGAGATGCTGTGGCTGTGCGAGGCGGCCCACGTGCCCGTGATCTGGGCCACCCAGGTCCTCGAGGGATTGACCAAGCGCGGTCACGCCTCGCGGGCCGAGATCACCGATGCGGCCATGGGCCAGACCGCCGAGGCCGTGATGCTGAACAAGGGCTCTCACGTGATCCAGGCGGTCACCATGCTGGACGATATCCTGCAGCGCATGCAGGATCATCGCAGCAAGAAGAAATCCATGATGCGGGAACTCGGCCTGGCGTCCGAATTCTGCGCCAGCGATACATGGCGCCGCCTGCTGCCCGAATAGCGCCATAAAAAAACCCCGCCGGTGGCGGGGTTCCTTCCTAAACTTTCAGCGCTCCAGATTACATCGCGCGAATATGCGCGTTCAGCCGGGATTTGTGTCGCGCCGCCTTGTTGCGGTGCATGAGTCCCCTGCTGACGGACCGGTCGATGGCGGGCACGGCGGCCTTGTATGCGGCTTCCGCTGCGGCCTTGTCCCCGGCCTCGATCGCAGCGACGACTCTCTTGATGTGCGTGCGCACGAAAGACCGCTGGCTGGCGTTGCGCAGGCGGTGTTTTTCCGCCTGACGGGCACGCTTGCGTGCTGATAGACTGTTGGCCAAGGTAGATCTCCAAATTGGTCAAAAAATCAAGCCGGCTATTATCTTAGGTGTTGCCAGCCGGGTCAATCACCAGCCCGGAATTTTCCCGACGAAACCCGAGGAATCGCTTCGTTGAAACTGCTCAGGTCAACCGCCACGGTAGGCGGCGCAACGATACTCTCGCGGATCCTCGGATTCGTGCGGGACGTTGTGCTGGCGCGGTTCTTCGGCGCCAGCGGCACCACCGACGCCTTCTTTCTGGCATTCCGGATTCCGAACCTGATGCGGCGCATGTTCGCGGAGGGTTCGTTCTCGCTGGCCTTCGTGCCGGTCCTTTCCGAATACCGAGCAGCGGGCGACCGTCGGGCCCTGCGGGACCTGGTCGATCACGTGGCCGGAACCCTGGCCGCGATCCTGCTGGTCATCACGGCCGTCGGGATACTGGCGGCGCCCGCAGTGCTGGCCGTATTCGCGCCGGGCTGGCTGGCGGAGGGCCGGTCGGAGTTTGCGCTGTCCGCGGACATGCTGCGCATTACCTTCCCCTATATCCTGCTGATCTCGCTGACTGCCCTGGCGGGCGGGATTCTCAATACCTTCGAGCGCTTCCTGATCCCGGCCCTGACCCCCGTGTTCCTGAACCTTTCGCTGATCGGGGCTGCCGTGTTGCTTTCGGGGCGCATGGAAATACCGGTCATGGCCCTTGCCTGGGGCGTTCTGCTCGCCGGGGTGGTGCAATTGCTGGTGCAGGTGCCGGCTCTCGGGAGGCTCGGCCTTCTGCCGCGGCCGCGCTGGGGTTGGCGACATTCCGGGGTGCGCCGGATTCTCAGGTTGATGGTGCCTACGCTGGTTGGCTCGTCCGCGGCCCAGGTGAACATCCTGATCGACAGTGTGATTGCGACCTTCCTGGTTTCCGGCAGCGTCTCCTGGCTGTACTACTCGGACCGGTTGCTGGAGTTTCCGCTGGGCGTTTTCGGGATTGCGCTGGCCACGGTGATCCTGCCCAACCTGTCGCGCAAGCATGCACAGAAAAGCGCCACCGAGTTTTCCGATACCCTCGATTGGGCCCTGCGCCTGTCGCTGCTCATCACGATACCGGCGGCGGCCGGTCTGGCGGTGCTTGCAGGCCCGATCCTGGTGACGCTGTTTCAGTACGAAGCCTTTCAGGCCGACGACGTGGCCATGTCCGCGTTGAGCCTGGTGGCCTATGCCGTCGGGCTGCCGGCCTTTATTGGCGTCAAAGTCCTGGCCCCGGGTTACTTCGCCCGCCAGGATCCGAAGACACCGGTCCGCATCAGCCTGGTCGCCATGGGCACGAACGTGCTCATGAACCTGTTGTTCGTAGGGGGCATGGTGGCCACCGGGTTCGCCGGGCCGCACGCGGGGCTGGCGCTGGCGAGTTCGGCTTCGGCGTTTCTCAATGCCGGCCTCCTGTACCGGGGCCTGCGCAAGTCCGGCGTATATCGCCCGAATCCGGGCTGGGTGAGACTGGCGGCAACGGTGGCCGTGGCCACGCTCGCGATGGTTGCCGTCCTGAGCACCTGGACGCCGGACAGCGGGATCTGGATGGCAATGCCGGCGATCACGCGGGCGCTGGACCTGCTGGTCTATATCGTGCTGGGGGCTGCCGTCTATGGCTTGACTACGTGGATCGCCGGAATCCGGCCGCATCACTTCGCCCGGGGATCACGTTGACCTGCGTCTCCTGACCGGCCGAAAACCGCCGAAAGCCGCATCCCCGCTGGTATAATCCGCTGCTTTGCCCGTCCGGGAAATCCTTGCCGATGCGCCTTTTCAGAGACAATCACAGATCGGACCTGTCGGACGGCTGCATCGTTACCATCGGCAATTTCGACAGCATGCATCTCGGCCACCAGGTGCTGATCGACCGCTGCCGGGAATTGGCCGGTACGGGGCTGGACTCCGCCGTGGTGACCTTCGAGCCGCTGCCCGCGGCACTGTTCGCCCCGAACAATGCCCCGCCGCGCGTCGTCAGCGTGCGCCAGAAACTGGAATTGCTGGCCAAATCAGGCATGGACCTCGTGTGGATGATGCGCTTTAATCGTGCATTGGCCGGTATGTCGGCCCGGTCCTTCGTGGAACGGGTGATCGTGACGGGCCTGCGGGCGCGCCAGGTGGTGGTGGGTGAGGATTTCCAGTTCGGCCGTTCGCGGTCGGGTAACCTGGAGTTGCTGGCGGATCTCGGGCGGGAATTCGGCTTTGAAGTGCAAGCGATCCCCGCGGTCATGGATGCCGGAGAGCGGGTGTCGAGCACGCGCATTCGTGGGCTTCTCGCCGGCGGGAAGTTCGGGGAAGTGGAGAAGCTGCTGGGGCGTCCTTTCACCATGCAGGGGCGCGTTTTGCGAGGCACGCAACTGGGCCGCAAGCTGGGATACCCGACGGCCAATATGCGGCCGGCCGCGTTCCCCAGCCCGCTGGCGGGCGTGTTCGCCGTGCGGGCCCGCAACCTCACCGGCAAGGGCCCATGGCGCGACGGCGTCTCGAGCCTCGGCCGCCGGCCCGTGGTCGGCGGCAAGGAGTTCCTGGTCGAAGTGCACCTCTTCGACTTCGACGGGGACCTTTATGGCCGGCGCCTGGAAGTGCGTTTCGTGAAGAAGCTGAGGAACGAGCAGAAATTCGAAAACCTGGACGCGCTGGTTGCACAGATGCGCCGGGACGAGCAGGAGGCGCGCGAAGCGCTGCGCGCGAGCCCGTGAGGCTTCGGGCTGAGTGGAAACAGAGCTGATGGACTACAAGGAAACGATCAATTTGCCGCGCACCGCGTTCCCGATGAAGGCCAACCTGGCCAACCGGGAACCGGGCATGCTCAAGCAGTGGGAAGAGCGGGGCCTGTATCACCGGATCCAGGAAAAGACCGAGGGGCGCCCGTTGTTCGTGCTGCACGACGGCCCCCCGTACGCCAATGGCGACATTCACCTCGGTCACGCGGTGAACAAGATCCTGAAGGACATGGTCATCAAGTCGCGCCTGCTGGCCGGCTTCCATTCACCCTACGTGCCGGGCTGGGATTGCCACGGTCTGCCGATCGAACTGCAGGTCGAGAAGAAGGTCGGGAAGGTCGGCCACAAGGTGGATACCAGGACGTTCCGCCAGAAATGCCGCGAGTTCGCAGTGCGCCAGATCGACCGCCAGCGCGAAGGGTTCAAGCGCCTCGGCGTGCTGGGCGAGTGGGAGAACCCTTACGAAACGCTGAAGTTCACCTACGAAGCCAACATGATCCGGGCCCTGGCCAAGATTATCGAGGGCGGCCATCTCAGCCAGGGCGCCAAACCGGTGAACTGGTGCTTCGACTGTGGCTCGGCGTTGGCCGAGGCGGAGATCGAGTACCGCGACAAGACCTCTCCGGCCATCGATGTCATGTTCGAGGCGGAAGATGGCGCTGCAATGCTGGCCGCTTTCGGGGTCGAGGATTTCGAGGGAATGGTCGGTATCCCGATCTGGACCACGACACCGTGGACCCTGCCGGCCAACCAGGCCGTGGCTCTGCACGCCGAATTCAAATACCAGTTGATCGGCGGCGTGTGGCGCGACCGTTCCGTGGCGCTGGTGATCGTCACGGACCTGGCGGATGCCGTGGTTGCTCGCATCGGCCTCCAGAATGCCGAGGTCCTGGGGCATGCTCCGGGCGCCGCTTTCGAGCATTTGCAATTGCGCCATCCATTCAATGACCGGACGGTGCCCGTCATTCTCGGAGACCACGTCACCACCGAGGCGGGCACCGGCGCCGTGCACACCGCGCCCGGGCACGGCGAGGAGGATTTCCAGATCGGCGTCGAGTACGACCTGCCGGTGGTCAACCCGGTGGGTGGCGACGGCGTCTTCCTGCCCGGTACCGAGCACTTCGAAGGCCAATTCGTCTGGGCGGCGAACCAGTCCGTGCTGGACCTGCTCGAGGAGCGGGGGATGCTGTTGCACCACGAACCGTTCGAGCACAGTTACCCGCATTGCTGGCGGCACAAATCGCCGACGGCCTTCCGCGTGACACCGCAGTGGTTCATCAGCATGGACAAGTCCGGCTTGCGCGCCAACGCCCTGGACCAGATCGACCAGGTCCGGTGGATCCCGGCCTGGGGCCGGGAGCGCATTTCCGGAATGATCGAAGCCCGGCCGGACTGGTGTATATCACGCCAGCGCACCTGGGGCGTACCCATCACGCTGTTCGTCAGCAAGGCGGACGGATCCCTGCACCCGGATGCCCTGGACCTGATGCACCGCGCGGCGGACCTGGTGGAAGAGCAGGGCGTTGATTTCTGGTACGAGGACGAGGTCTACGAGGCCCTGGGCGTGGACTGCGAGCAATACGAGCGCGTGGAGGACATTCTCGACGTCTGGTTCGACTCCGGCGTGACGCATTACTGCGTGCTGGAGCAGCGCGGGAACCTCGAGCGGCCTTGCAGCATGTACCTCGAGGGCTCGGATCAGCACCGCGGCTGGTTCCAGTCGTCGCTGCTGACCTCGGCGGCGATGTTCGGCGAGGCGCCTTACAGGGAGGTGCTGACGCATGGATTCACCGTGGACGCCGACGGGCGCAAGATGTCCAAGTCCCTGGGCAACGTGGTTGCGCCCCAGAAGGTGATGAATTCGCTGGGCGCCGACGTGCTCAGGCTGTGGGTGGCGGCAGCGGACTATCACCAGGAAATGTCGGTGTCCGACGAGATACTGCGGCGTGTCTCCGATGCCTACCGCAAGATCCGCAACACGTCGCGATTCCTGCTCGGCAATCTCGACGGGTTCGGGCCGGCCGACTGCCTGGAGCCGGCAGAAATGCTGCCGCTGGACCGGTGGGCGGTGGATCGCGCGGCCCGCTTGCAGCGCAACCTGGAACGCGCCTACGACAATTACGAGTTTCTAAAGGTTTACCGGATGGTTTACCACTTCTGCGTGGTGGACATGAGCGCGTTCTACCTCGATATCCTCAAGGACCGGCTGTACACGACGGGGCGCGACAGCCGCATTCGCCGTTCGGCGCAGACGGCCATGTACCATATTGTGGAAGCGCTGGTGCGCTGGATCGCGCCGGTGCTGAGCTTCACCGCCGAGGAGATCTGGGCGCAACTGCCTGGCGAGCGCGAGGAAAGCGTGTTCATGGAAACCTGGTACGACGGATTGTTCGAACTGGACTCGGGCGAGGACCGGGACCGCTGGCGCCGCCTCATGGCCGTGCGTGAAGCCGTGAGCAAATCCATCGAGGACCTGCGCAGCGGCGGGCGGGCCGGTTCGTCGCTGGCCACCGAGGCATCGGTCTGGGCGGACGGCCCGGTCCGCGAGGCGCTGGACTGGGTGGGCGACGAACTGCGGTTCGTGCTGCTTACATCCGAGGCCACTGCCGGGGCGCTGGACGAGGCCCCTGAGGCCGCCGGGCGGAGCGCTCTGGACGAGGGCGCCGTGGCGGTGCTGGTCGAACCGTCGGAACACGCGAAATGCATCCGGTGCTGGCACCAGCGGCCGGACGTGGGCGCTTCGGAAGAGCACCCGGAGATATGCGGACGCTGCATCGAGAATGTCGACGGGCGCGGCGAGTCCCGGCGCATTGCCTGACATGAACGGAACGACGCCAGGCCGCCAGCCGCTGATCCACTTCCACTCGCCGTTCGTGTGGCTGGTGATCGCCGGGCTGGTGATCATCCTCGACCTGTATACCAAGCAATGGGCGGTCGACACCCTGATACTGTACCGCCCGGTCGAGGTGCTTCCGTGGCTGAACTGGCTGCTGGCGCACAATTACGGCGCCGCGTTCAGTTTCCTGAGCGACGCTGGTGGCTGGCAGCGCTGGTTCTTCACGGTGCTGGCCATCGTCGTGTCACTGGTGCTGCTGGTGTGGCTGTTCCGGTTGCGGGAAGGCGAGTGGCGAACGGGGCTGGCGCTGGGACTGGTCATCGGCGGGGCGGTCGGCAACCTGCTGGACCGACTCACCCTGGGTTACGTGATCGACTTCATCGACGTGCACTATCGCGGAATGCACTGGCCGGCCTTCAACGTGGCCGATTCGGCCATCAGTTGCGGCATCGCGCTGCTGTTGCTGGACGCGCTGATCGAGACGCTGCGCAGGCCCGGCGACGCCGCTCGGGACGACGGCGAGTGAACATCCTGCTGGCCAACCCGCGTGGCTTCTGCGCCGGCGTTGATCGCGCCATCGACATCGTCGAGCGCGCCCTCGAGTTGTTCGGGGCGCCCATCTACGTTCGCCACGAGGTCGTGCACAACCGCTTCGTCGTCGATCAGTTGACCCGGCGCGGCGCGGTCTTCGTGGATGAACTGGAGGATGTGCCGGACGGGCAAACCGTGATATTCAGCGCCCATGGCGTATCGCAGCAGGTTCGCAAGGAGGGCGGCAGCCGGGGGCTGAAAGTCTTCGATGCAACCTGCCCGCTGGTGACCAAGGTGCACATGGAGGTCATCCGGCACTGCAAGGCCGGCCGGGACGTGATACTGATCGGGCATGCGGGTCACCCGGAGGTGGAGGGCACCATGGGCCAATGGCTCCAACAGCCTCCCAACGGCAATCGCATATATCTCGTCGAAGCCATCAATGACGTTGATGAACTCCAGATCGGGCATCCGGAGAGCGTCGCATATGTTACCCAGACCACCCTGTCGGTAGACGATACGATCGCGATCGTCGAGGCCTTGCAGGACCGGTACCCGGCCATCGTGGGGCCGAAGCATGACGATATCTGCTATGCCACCCAGAATCGCCAGGATGCCGTGCGTAAGGTTGCGCAGCAGGTCGACCTGATGCTGGTGGTGGGATCAGTCAACAGTTCCAATTCGAATCGATTGCGTGAACTGGCGGCCAAGCAGGGCGTGCCCGCCTACCTGGTCGACGGCGCCGAAGACATCAGGCCCGAATGGCTGGAAGGCGTGGACTCCATCGGCATCACGGCGGGAGCATCGGCGCCCGAAAGCCTCGTACAGGGCGTGATCGAGCGACTGGCGCAGGAAAGCGGCAGCAGCGTGACCGAGGTCGAGGGCATTCCCGAACACATGGAATTCGCCTTGCCTCGCGAACTTCGACTCGAGGTTCGCTCCTAGGGCGAACCTGGTTTGGAACCACTACAGCTCATCTTCCCGACCAGCACCGGGCGCTGTCGGCCGCCGCATTGCCGACGGTGCGTTCCCCGAGATGATCGAGGCGTAGTACGCCGCAGGGATCATTCACCTGGGAGCCCAAAGGGTGCGCCAGCAGAAGGTACCCCGGGGCGGAGGTTTCGCCGGGTTGCGCGTATTCGAGTCGGTAGTGAATTCCTGTTTCACCCAGGCAACGGCTCGTGTCGTAAGCACGTGCCGCGAGGTAAATCTTTTCCTGGCAGGTGGCGACCTGCAGCATCGTGGCGATGGTGGTTACGCGACTGGATCGCACCATGTATTGCCGGTAGGCAGGAAGAGCCAGGGAGGCCAGGATGCCCAGTATGGCGGCCACCATCATGAGTTCCAGCAAGGAGAATCCGCTCACCATCCCCTGGCTCGTCGCCCGCCTTGCCGACATCAACGCAACTGCCGCCACGCCACGCGTCCGCAGGGCGGCGCGATCCCGAAACGGTGGCATAGGTTTCTCTGCCCGAATCCGGGGGGCAGGGGATCAGTCCATTTCGGGTCGCCCCAGGGCCGGGCCAGGATGCCCTGGACGATCGACACGCCCGCTCCGCCGGCTTCACTGCCCCGGGCGGTGATCCGGTAGTAGCTGACCTCGCCAGGATGATCCGGAGTGGTGGTTTGAGTCGCGTGGTGCACCTCCTCCACGAGCCAGTGGCTGCCGAGGTCGTACAGGTCCGGATCCAGGATGCCGAGTTCCGGTTCGACACCGGCCGCAATCCCATGTATTGCCCACCAGTTTTCATCGAAAACTGCGGGTGAAGGCGGGTAAACATTTTCAGCGCGGATGACGTCGCCAGGCGCACAATTGGCAGCGCAGGATGCCGGTCTTGCATCGCCGGAAAGGCTCAGCAGCCAGCGCTCCGCCCACAAGAGCCCGGCCTCCGCGTTGCGCAGGGATTCCCGGGCGCTCTCGATGTTACCCGCCATGCGGTGCTGCAGGGTCATATCCGAGGCTGCGGCCAATCCGAGCAGTGTGAGGGCGGTAAGCAGGAGCAGGCAGATCAGCAGCGCCGCTCCCCGCGAGTTGGGCGGATGACCCCGGCCGGTCATGGGAGTCTTCCGCGGATGGCGATGGTGGCGGTGGAAACGCGCCGCAGCCGTCCATCTGGCGGCGAGTCGAATGACGCACCGAGCAAACTGAAATGTTGCTGTTGTCCGTCCACGACTCGATCCGGGCTGGCCAGCAACAGTGCGATCCTTACAGCCTGCACAGTTCGTTCATGCTGCCAGCCGCCGGCTTCCACCCAGCGATCCGCAAGAAAATCACCGTCGCTGTCTTGGGCGTACAGGACCTGCAGGGCCTCGGCATTCTGCACCAGGCCCAGGCCGTTGATCTGGGTGACCAGGTTTCCCGTATCCGGGCCGTAGCTGCAGGTCATGGCGAGGTTGCCGCTACCTGATATCCGGAAACTGGTGACCATCAGGTAATGCAGTGGATGGCCATCGGGATCGGTGACCGGGTTTGCATTGTCATGACAGTTGCGGTCGGTATGGCGCTGGAGGGCAATGCGATCCCCAGGCGCTGTCCCTCCATTGGCGGAATCCGGATGGATGGCCGCCAACCCGGCCGTTTCGATCCATGGCCGGGGCTCGTATCCGGCCTGCCGGACCTCCCGCGCAATGCTGTCCAGGGCGAAGCGGGCATTCTCCTGGATCGCGCCGAGGTTCTGTTGCAGCTGATAACTGCGACCGGCTGCCAGCGCCAGGTGCACCGCGCCGGAAATGAGCAGTGCCGATGCGGCCATTGCAATCAGCAGTTCAACGAGCGTGAATCCCGGGGCTTTCACGACCCCGGATTCAGGGAAACACCGTTATGGCGTGGCGTTGAGCGGTCGGCCCCTGCAGCAGGGGCGCGCGCCAGAATACCTTGATGGCAAGGGTGCCGACGCCATCGCATTCCGGGGACGCCGCGGTGCCATCTTCTGGCGAACCGTCCATGCAGGTGACACCTTTTCCATCGGGCAGGCTCGATGCAACGGAGTCCTGCCATTGCGCCAGGCTGTACGCCGCGAATTGGTCGGGAGCGCACGTGATGTGGCTGCAATCCGGCGCCGAAGTCACGTCCGACAGGAACATGGCTTCGTGACCGCGTGAGAGCCGGATGGTCGTGGCCAGGCTGTCCGCCAGCAGGGAGGCTGCAGTATGATTTTCGGCCTGTCCCGTGCCGCCGATGCTCTTGATCAGCAGGGATGCGAGCCCCGCCAACCCGGCTGCCAGGATGACCGTCGCCACCAATATCTCCAACAGACTGAACCCACGTTGGATACATCTCGTTACTCCTGCCATGACCGTTCAATCGAATATCGGCAGCCCGCTGGGCACTTTCGGCGGCACATCCCCGCTCAGATCAAGTGCGGCCGGGTCCGTGAGCGCATGCAGGAATTCGATCAGGTCCCTGAATTCCCCTGGTTCCAGTTCGACCGGAAGCAACTCGTTGGCGTCGGCAATACCGGCGCGCCTGACCGGATCGCTCATCAATGCAAAATCCACCAGGTCGAGATCCGCCCGGTCCGGCAGCCTGGCCTGGGACAAGTCGTAAGCGAACAGGGAAGCGAGCGGATCGAGATGGTGTCGTACGACCGATTCCAGCGTGGCAAATGCTCCGCCATGCCCGTATGGCGCGGTCAGGGAAACGTTTCGCAGCGTGGGCGTTCGGAACCGATACCTGTCCGCCGGGTCGCCCGTGACGACCTCACGCCCGAAATCGTCGAGCCCGTCCAGGCCGTGACCTTTGCCTGGCCCGATCTGGGGCATGGCGATCGCATGAAATCCATGATCGGTCTGAAGGGCGCCAGAGTGGCACCCTGAACAGCCGGCTTTACCATTGAACAGGCGCATCCCGCGTAATGCTGCCGGGCTCATGGCCCGGTTGTCATGGCGCAGGTAACGGTCGTAGGGGCTGTTGTCAAAACGCCACGCACTCGCTTCGAACGCCGCGATGGCATTGGCTGCGTGGACGTAGGTAATGTCACCAGACCAGCTTATCTCGCCGGGGTACGCGGCAATGAAAAACGGCTCGTATGCCGCCTCAGCGCGCAGTTTCTGCGCGATGATGTCCCAGACCAGGGGCAGGTCCCCGGAATGAGCGGCATCGGCCTGGGGGTTTTCGCCTGGCTGACCGGCCATTTCTGTTCCCGAGGTGACGGGAAACATGGCCTGGGCGGCGAGCACGTTATCCAGCCCGGCAGGCAGATCAAGTCCCGCCGGGCTGGCAAAGCCTGACGGCTGGAGCGGGTCGGGCTCGATTCTCCCGTCGTGAAACAGGCGGGTGAACTGCCTTGCCCCCAGGTTGAACACCGGCGGCGCATTGCGTGGCACCCGTTCATGGATGGCGTCGTCCAGCACCCCGGTGTCGCGCGTTACGCCCAGGCCGTTGCTGCCTTCACCCACGGGCAGTGACAGGCCGTCACCCGTTCCGGTCAATGGATGGTGGCAAGTTGCGCAGGAAATGTTCAGGTTTCCCGAGAGTATCTTGTCGAAGAACAGCAGCCTGCCCAGCCGCACCCTGTCCGGCGGCGGAGCGTCGTGCTCATAAAAGTCCGCGTCATCCAGCGCGGGAGGATTGACATATTGTCGTTGCTGCCCGGCTTGAGCCACGGTTGCGCCACACACAAGGGCAAGGCTCAATGCGTAGAGAAAAGACTTCATTTTTCAGCTCCGGTTTCCATCCAGGCAATTTGAAACTGCCCGGTGGGGCAGGGCAGGTGTTGAGGGTCATCCTGAACGAGCACGCAACCAATGAAAATGGCAAACAGCCGTTCCGATTTGGAGGTAATCCCTCAAGCCCATGTAATCCTGGTCTGACAAGCGGCAATCCGTCTGCGGTCCTGTTGTTTGCCAGGAGTGATTTGAATATACTTTGCGCCCCTCTGAGTGCCGGCATAGCTCAGCTGGTAGAGCGGCGCATTCGTAATGCGTAGGTCGGGTGTTCGAGTCACCCTGCCGGCACCATTTTTCCTGTTCCAACTCTTGGCTACAGCCGAAGCAGGGCAGTCGTTCTTGCGCCCTCGGAAAACCCAGATTCGACCCACCCGGTGGGCCGGTATCCCTGCCGGCACGCCGCCTGGTACCCGCGACAGATTTTTATTGAAAAGATCAATTGAATTTATAAAAACAATCAATTTTACATATTGAATTGGACATGGAATGATATCTAAAATATATCGAAACTCTATTTTTAATAGTTAATTTCTAATTGATAAAGGAGATATCGCCATGAGCCAGAAAGTACCGCAGGTTGTTTTCAAGACCCGGGTTCGCGACGAGTCTGTCGGCGGCCCCAACCCGTTTCGCTGGCAGGACGTCACCACCGACGAGATCTTTGCCGGCAGGCGCGTGGTGGTGTTTGCGCTGCCCGGCGCATTCACGCCGACCTGTTCCAGCACCCACCTGCCGGGTTATGAAACCCACTACGAAGCGCTGCGCCAGGAGGGCGTTGACGAGGTTTACTGCCTGAGCGTCAACGACGCGTTCACCATGTTCCAGTGGGGCCAGCACATGGGCGTGGAAAACGTGAAATTGCTGCCGGACGGTAGCGGGCGCTTCACACGGGGCATGGGCATGCTGGTGAGCAAGGATAACCTGGGCTTCGGCCTGCGTTCCTGGCGTTACTCGATGCTGGTCGAGGACGGCAGGATCGTGAAGCTCTTCTCCGAGCCGGGCATGCAGAACGACTGCCCGACCGACCCCTTCGAGGTCAGCGATGCAGAGACCATGTTGAACTATGTCCGCGGCCTGAACAGCGCGCGGGCGGCCTGATCCAGGCCGGGAATGATGCCGGGGCCGGGGCCAGCCAGGGCCCCGGCCATTTTTGCCGCAGCCAGTCATTGCTCCGGTACTTAATCCTGCATTTGCACGTGTGCGTTCAGGCACATGACGCCCGAACCCCTGATGCGATAAATTTGTCTACATTCCTGCGACACGAATTTGCGGGACTGCATGTGCAGCATGATGAAGCAAGGCGGTAAAAGCGTGATCCGCGGCTGGTTGGCCGCTGCTCTCTGCGTGGTCCTCGCGGCTTGCGCCGGGCCGCAGCAAGTTGTCCGTACCGAACCGGCCGTTCTGCAACACATCGGCTGGAGCGCCGTGGTCGATGACGTCGATCTCCTGGCAGTGTCCGAGAACATGCAGAACTTTCTCGATCGGTACGTCATGCCGTACGACTCGCTGCAAATGCGCCTTTACCTACTGGGGCTGGCGGTCAACGATTCCGCGGTGCTGGATTTCCATTACAACCCGATGCAGACCCTGACGGCTTCAGAGGCGTTCGAGAAGCGTACCGGCAACTGCATCGCATTCGCCGCGATGTTCGTGGCGATGGCACGGGCCTCGGGCCTCGAGGCCTGGTTCCAGGAAGTGGCCATGCGCCCGGAATGGTCCAGCCACGAAGACACCCTGCTGGTCGCCAAGCATATCAACATCGTCGTCGAGGGCCCGCACCGGTCCTACGTGATCGATGTGAGTGGCGCCAAGATCCGGCCCGATTCGCAGCGCCGAACGCTTTCCGACGAGGAAGCCCTGGCGCTCTACTACAACAACCTCGGTGCGGAGGCGCTGCTCAGGGATGATCTGCCCACCGCATTCGCCTACCTTGAAAAGGCCATCGAGGTGGCCCCGCGGGTGCCCGATTCCTGGTCCAACCTCGGCGTGGTGTATGCGCGCAAGGGACAGTTCACAGATGCCGAGCTTGCCTACCGCACGGCGTTGCAGATCGACCGGAACGAATATGCCGCCCTGGGCAACCTGTACGATCTATACATGGAGCAGAAAAAAGAATCCGAGGCCCTGGAGATGGAAAAGAAGGTCGAACAGCACCGTCGGAGGAATCCCTACTACCTGTTGATGCTGGGCGAGGAAGCGCTGGCCCTGGGGGAACTCGACGAGGCCATGGACCTGCTGCGGCGGGCCATACGTATCAAGGAGAACGAACACCTGCTGCATTTTGCAATGGCCCGCGTCCTTCACGTTGCCGGCCGGCCGGACGAGGCGCAGGCCAGCCTGGAGCAGGCCCGCGAACTGGCGCCGGTCAACAGCCTGGTGGACTACCAGCGCCCGCTGGACGAACTCGTCAAGATCGCGGCTCAGAACCGGTTCGGCCGCACATCCGCTTCCCAGTGAGTGCGTCCCGGCAGGGTGGCACCCAGGGAGAAGCTGACAGCAGGATTCAATTGATACGGATCAATGCAAGCTCGATTCGCTATTCCGGCGTGCCGGATATTTCCTCCGGTCCCTGTTGGGTCATCCTCAATCGTGCTAGCTTATCGGGTCATGCGGTCATAATGATCGAGGTGCTGCCATGAGCAAAGCCATCGAGATCACCAACAGCACGGGCGACCCGGCCTTCGCCACGGATCCTTCCGGCAGGCTGGTGGCCTGGAATGCCGCCATCGAAAAACTGCTCGGCTACCCTGCCGAGGAGGTGCTGGGCCGCAAGTGCGCCGATGTCCTCAACGGCACGGATGTCTTTGGTAACCACTATTGCCGGGATAATTGCCCGCTGCTCGTTTCCGACGCACCGATCCGCCATTGTGACCTGAACGCCCAGACCGCCCTCGATGTCAAGGTGCGGGTCAGGGTGCATACACTATCGGTTCCCCACGAGGGGGAGCAGGATCGGGTGGTCATCCACCTGCTGGAGTCACTGGAGGAATTCCAGGGCGACCGCGAGTCCGTGCCCGACCGTGAACCGCCACGTCGGGACCCGGAGGCCGTCGCCTCCGAGCACCGCCTGACCTCCCGGCAGCGCCAGGTCCTGCGCATGCTGGCCCTGGGGCTCACCACACAGGAAATTTCCGAGCAACTGGGTATCAGCAGCAAGACCACGCGCAACCACATCCAGAACATCTGCGAGCGCATCGGCGTGCACACGCGCGCGGGCGCCGTGGCGTTTGCCCTGCGGGCCGGGATCATTTAACCCTGTAACGTCCGCGAAACCCTCGACCGCATAATCGCGGGTCAATCGCATGGCTTCGCGGATGGTTTGGCGTTAACGGAAGTTCTCTGAAAATTTAACTCAAAATTTACATATTTTCGGGGCATTTGCCCCGTTTTCCTGAGGTTTCTGGCCAATTCTAATGCTCTATCCGAGTGCGTATCCTGTTGCGCAGCGGACACAGTCATTGCGAATCCTTTTTCCCCGCTTTTTGCGGGGTTGTCGCCCGTCTGCTTCCGGGGAGGAGGGCGGACCCGGTCACTGGTTTGACCGGCGTCCGAATTCAATCCGGACAATCACCAAGTAATTGGGAGAATTGCAGAAATGAATAACCGACTATATCCATTAGCTTCCTTGCTGCGTCAGAGCCCGGTATCCAATGCCGTCAAGATGGCTCTCGGTGTCAGCGTCGGCTCGCTGGCCTTCGGCTTTGCGCCCATGGTCCTGGCACAGGACCAGGAGCAGGGCGAAGACGCGGGCATGGTCATGGAAGAGGTCATCACCACCGGAACGCGTATCCCGGTTGACCTCAACCAGGTGGCATCGAGCCCGGTCACGACCCTGGATTCCAGCGAGATCGCTTACACTGGCGTGACCCGGGTCGAGGACCTGGTCAACGACCTGCCGCAGATCGTGCCGGAGTTCACCGGCAACGATTCCA
>JABAHR010006798.1_pt4 | contig 15892 bp, 11 predicted proteins | sample 7062101 | NCBI WGS metagenome assembly JABAHR01 (sample SAMN14534553, study PRJNA622989) | marine sediment metagenome | biome: marine biome [ENVO:00000428]; feature: marine pelagic biome [ENVO:01000023]; material: deep marine sediment [ENVO:00002113] | place: India: Gulf of Kutch | collected... | reverse complement strand
GCGTGACGCGCCACCCGACAAACCTTTTCAGACTTCGAGATTGGGATCGGGTCAGTCGCGTACGACTCGGTCCGCGGGGAGACGGATAGTGACCGTCGTGCCCTCGCCGGGCGTGCTCTCGAGCGTCAGACCGCCGCCGTGCGCCTCGGCCAAGGCCTTAGCCAAGGGGAGGCCCAATCCGGTCCCCTCGAATCGGCGCGTGAGATGGCTGTCGATCTGCTCGAAGGGCGTCAGAACCGTCTCGAACTTTTCCGGATCGATGCCGATTCCGTTGTCGCTTACTTGGAAAAGGAAGGTCCCATCGCGACCGGGCTTGGCGACGACTTCGATGCGGCCGCCTTCGAGCGTGAACTTGAGGCTGTTGGACAGCAGGTTGAGAAGGATTTGCCGCAGCTTGCCCTCATCGGCCCAGAGATGGACGGAGGGATTCGCAACATCGCTGACCATTTCGATGCCCCTGCGCTTGACGGTCGCGGCCATGACTCTCACGGCCGTGCGAACAAGGCTGCCGGGATCGACGCGGTCCTCAATGAGTTGCAGCCTGCCGGATTCGATCTTGGCGACATCGAGGACCTGATTGATGAGGCCGAGCAGGTGTTGGCTGCTTTCGAGGACGGAGTTGAGGTATTCGACGTAGCGCGGGTTGCCGATCGGCCCGAACTCCTCCGACGCCATGATCTCGGAGAAGCCGATGATGGCGTTGAGCGGCGTGCGCAGCTCGTGGCTCATGTTGGCGAGGAACTGCGACTTGGCCGAATTGGCCCGGATCGCCTCGTCGCGGGCGATCCCCAGTTCCTTGACCAGCTGATCGAGCTCGGATTCATGCAGCTTCGCCTCGGTGATGTCGGTGAAGACCGACACGATGCCGCCCTCCGAGGTGCCGAAGCCCTCGGATCGCAGCCAGCGCCCGTCGGGCATCTGGTCGACCGAATGCCGGACGGATTCCTCCTTGCGCGACTTCAGGACCTTCCGGATCCATGCCTCGCGCTCCTCGTCGCTCTTGAAGTTCCGCGTGACGTTCCGGCTCCTGCGAATGACCTCTTCGAAGGTCGCGCCGATTTCGAAGGAGGGGCCGTCGAACGACGATCTGAACATGTCCAGAACGCGCTGGTTCATCAGGACGATCCGGTCGTCCGCGTCGTAGAGAACGAAGCCCTGGCCCATCGCCTCGATGGCGTCCGTCAGCCTTGCATGCGCAAGTTCGGCTTCGCGGGCGAGCCGGGCCAGTTCGGCTTCGTGGTGCTTGGACTCGGTCACGTCCGTGAACACCGAGACGATGCCGCCGTCGCTGGTGGGAAAGCCTTCCGATCTGAGCCAGCGACCGTCGGGCATCTCGTCCGTGGAGGACCGTGTCGCCGAAGTCCTGCGGTCTTCGAGGATGTGCTTCTTCCAGGCCGCGAGATCCTTTTTCGACAAGTCGGGTCTTACGTTCGGCGCACTGGCGGCGAGGATTTCCTTGAACGGCAGGCCCTGCCTGAACTTCAGGCCGGGCGCGAAGGCCCCCGCGACCCGTTCGTACTGCCTGTTCCACAGGACCATCCGGTCGTCCTTGTCGAACAGGCAGATCGCCTGGCCCATGGCTTCGACCGCGTCCATGAGCCGGCTGCGGGCCAGTTCGGCCTCTTCGGCCAGGCGTGCCAGTTCCTCTTCGTGGCGCTTGGACTCGGTGATGTCGGTGAACACCGACACCGTCCCGCCGTCGCTGGTATCGAAGCCATCTGTCCGGTACCATTTGCCGTCGGGCATCCGGTCGGTCGAGGATCGCACCTTGTTCGCTTTCCGCACCTTGAGAACGTTCAAGACCCAGGCTTCCTGTTCCTCCGGGGTCTTGTCGGCGTGCATCCGGCCGGCCGAGCGTCGAAGCCCGACCTCGAACGGGTCGCCGATCTTCGGCGTCATGCCGCCGGCGAAGGATCTGTAGACCTCGGCATAGCGCTGGTTGAAGAGCACGATCCGGTCGTCCTTGTCGAACAGGCAGATCGCCTGGTCCATTGCCTCGAGCGCGTCCATCAGGCGGGCGTGGGATTCCGCTGCCTCCAGCTGGCTCTTGGCGAGCGCCGCCTCGGCCTGCTTGCGCTGTGCCACGGACCCCAGCAGCGAGCCGATATGCCCCAGCGTCTTGATCACCTCGACATCGGCGTCGAGCTGGTCGGTGGAGAAGAATTCGAGAACCCCGACAACCTCTTCGTGAAGCAGGATGGGAAAGGCCATCGCGGATCGCAGGCCCGCCTGCTGCGCAAATGCCGAGCGGCGCAGGGTGGCCTCCTTGCCGATGTCTTCGAACCAGGCGGCCTGGCCGTCGCGCAGGACGCGCCCTGGCAGGCCGTCCATGGCGCCGAACCGCTGGTTCTCGGTTGCGGCGCGCAACCCCGAGACGCTCTTCTTGGCCTCGATATGCCAGATCCCGGATGGGACCAGGGTTTTCTCGGGGCCGTCGGCCCGGACGATGTAGGCATGGCCGACCGACCAGCCGGCGAACATGCAGACCTCGTGCAGCGCGGTCTGAAGCGCGGATTCGAAGCTGTCGGCGGTGTTGGCCGCGAGGACGATGTTCTGCAGCAGCCGGACCGAGGCGGTGCGGTCCATCACCCGCTTTTCCAGCCGGGCGTTGGCTTCTTGCAGTTCCTTCTTGGCCGCGTGTTCCGCGGTGATCTCGCGCCCGTAGATGTTCAGATAGCCCTTGCCCTCGATCACCGCGAAGGTGAGCAGATAGACCCGCCCGTCGTTGAGTTCGTACTCGAAGGTCCTGTGTTCGCCCGAGGCATCCGCGGCGGCGGCGATCTCGGCGAGTTGGTGGCTCAGCCGCTCGGGCGGGCCGGCCTCGACCAGGCCAGGCAGTTCGCGCGCGGACTTGTTGGCGATCATGATGACGCCGTCCGGCATTACCCTCAGGACCGGGTTGGGGTTCTCCTCGGGGAATTTCGCATAGTCGACCATCTCTGCCATGGCCGAGCGGATCTCGGTGACGTCCCGCCCGTAGACGTTCACGTATCCGCTCTCTGGCACGGGATCCACGAAGACATTGTAGATCCTGGTGCCGGACTCGAGATCGAAGCGGTCGCTGGCCGAGATGCGGATCGCCTTCTTGGCGACGGCGGACAACTCGGCGTTGGCATAGGCCTTGCGTCTTACCAGGATCCCCTGGGCATCACGGGCTGCCTTGTTGGCGAACAGAACCCGCCCGTCACCGGCGAGGCGGAGCATCGGGAACGGGCATTCCTCGGTGATCGTGCGCGATGCATCGGGGCTGTCCCCGGATCTGTCTGCGGCTTCCTTGCCGAGTTTTGTGGCCATGGAGTTCCCCTCCCAATGCCCGCGCGCCTAGTCGGATCTGAAGCCGATCTTGAGGTGCGTGTTGTCGCAGAACGGCTTGGTCTTGGATCCTCCGCACCGGCACAGGCGGGCCGTGGTCACCCGGTCCACGTTGCGCCCGGTGCCGGCGCATATCTCGAGGTTGCCCGTCACCTGAAGCGGCCCGTTGGTGAGCGGCGTGATCTCGAGCCGGCCGTCGCGCACCGCCAGCGGCTCGGATGGGCGCGTGTCGGGCTCGCCGGTGGCCCGGAAGCCGATATCGACGTGCGAGCCGTCGCAGAACGGCTTGTTCCTGGACGCGCCGCAGCGGCAGAGTGTGGCGCGATAGCCCTCGTCGCGGCCGTCGATTTCCAGCGTCGCCCTTAAGGCGTAAGGGCCGTTCTCGCGCAGTTTGACGGTGTTGACCTGAGGCGCCGGCTCGGGCGGCGTGTCGCCCTTGGGCACATAGCTGACCGCGCCGGACGGGCAGGAATGGCAGACGCCGCGCAGCGCGCCGGTCTCCATGCGGTCCGGCCAGAGCCACTGGCCGGTCACGCCGGACAGGAACACCTCGGGCGCGCCCAGCACGCAGCGGCGCGCGTGGATGCAGCGGCGGGTGTCGAACTGCAGGATCATGTCGTCGCTTTCGCCGTGGCCGACGATGTCGTCATCGTTCACGGCCTCGGCCGGCGCCGGGCGCGGGCGATCGTCGTGCGGCGCCGTCTTCGGCGCCTTCGGGGATTGCCCGGGCACGACGATGCGCCCGGCCATGTCGCGCACCGCCGCCGGGATCGACTCCAGTTCGTGGCCCGCCCCGAACACCCTTTCGGCGTGATCGGCGATCTCGTTCAGGCGCTCGTTCAGCATCCGCATCTCGCCGCGCCCCGCGGGCAGCCGGCCGACGTCGCGCACCATCGTGAAGGTCATGCCGGCGTTCACCCCCGGATGCTCCGGCCCGGCCGGCAGGGTGCAGAGGTATTCGCAGACCGGGGTCAGCAGCGACATCATCTCGCGCGACAGGGTCACGAACAGCCGCTTGTGATCCTCTTCGCCGCCGTCGCGGCCATAGCTCTGCGACAGGAAGCGCAGCATCGCGTTGTAGAGCGAGTTGGCGAGGTCGAGGACCTGTACGGCTTCGGGGTCGGTGATCCAGACCCGGTCGGTCGGGTCCATCGGCTCGCGCGACACCGGGTTGCGGGCCACCGGATGCGCCGGCTCGAAATCGGGATCCTCGGCGAGCATCGCCTCGTACTGTTCGCGCACCTCGAGGAATTTCTGGTAATGCGAGTCCTCGGTGTGCTCCGCCGCGCCCTCTCCCTGCTCGACGATCGTCTCGATGGCCTGCCGGGCGGTCGCCAGGCTGTCGACCGTGCAGAGCCCGGGCAGCGGCGCGTCGGCCGGGCCGATCTGGTCGGCCACGTCGCCCGCGAACAGGTTTTCCTCGCCATAGCGCCGGGTCAGAACTTCGAAGCCGTGGTAGATGCCCCGGTAGAGATGGCCGATCGTGGCGTAATCCTGCGCCGCCGGCATGATCGTCTTCTTGGGCATGGCGCGGTGGTAGTCGGAGGGATGCACGAATTCCGGAGCATCGTGGATCTCCACGCCCTCGGGGCGCTCGAGGAATATCGCGTGATCGATCAGCGGGTGGCCGAAGCCCACCAGCTCCAGGTCGATGGCCGCGGGATGGTAGCCCGCCGGGATCGGGAAGTTCGGACGGGACAGGTGCGGTGGAGCGCCGAGGGCGACGGTCAGGTTTCCCACCAGCGCCAGATGCGTCATCTCCTCGATCGCGACCAGCGTCACGTGTCGCTTCCAGTTCGCTACGACTTCGGCCTGTTTCGGCGTCAGCCCGTCGCGCTCGCCGCGTTTGAGGCTCCAGATGCCATAGAGGTAACAGCACATGACATTGTGCTCGATGGCAGCCGCCTCGGCCAGCATGTAGATCAGTTCTTCGCGGTCGCCGATGCGAATCTTCGGTTCTTCGTTCATCCGGTGTCCCCCCGGCAGCGATGATGACCCATCCGCGAGCAAAAACAAAATTATATCTAATATTCATCCTGTTCAGGCCCCTGTGGAGGGGCGAATTCGGGCAGATGACGACAAGCATTGGTTGTCACGCATCGCGGAAAAATTCACCTGCTCAGGTCGCGAGAGGGCAGGGACCGAGATTTCAGCCAAATCGTCCAAGTTCGGCAAATCGTGGTGATTTTGTTGATTTCTTTCTCCGGGCAAGAATATGCTGCCGTGAGAAATGCGAAAATAGAAATGGTTTTCCGGTATTTGGCGAAGGGCGGTAAGGAAATGGTCTCGTCAGAAAACGCACCTGCGCCTTCGCCCGGCATCGCGCCGGAGTTCATTGTCGGGGTAACCGGCCACCGGGATATACTCGATGACGACACGGATCGGCTGCGGCAAGAGCTGAAGACGGTACTCGCCAACATCGCAGAGGTGTTCGACCACGCCCCGGTACGGGTGGCGTGCGGGATCGCCGCCGGGGCCGACACGTTGGCCGCGGAGGTGGCGCTGGAGATGGGGCTCGGGGTCCTGGCCGTGCTGCCGATGCCGCAGTCGATCTACGAGGCCGATTTCGAGGGCGCGGAACTGGAAAGGTTCCGGTCGCTGGCAGCAAACTCGAATGTGCAGCTCGCGGAAATCCCGTTGGCCGAGGGCCGCGACCCGGCCGACATGGCCGCGCAGGACGCGCGCGACAGGCAATACGAACTGCTGGCCGATTACCTGACCCGGCGCTCCAACACGCTGGTCGCGATATGGGATCGCGAGGATACCGGTCTGCCGGGCGGGACGTCGGACGTGGTCATGCGCTACCTCGCCGACGGCAGGGACCAGCGGCCGAACAGGATCGACCGGGACGAGGACGGCGTCGAGGAATTCGGCAACCTGGTGATCTGGCTGCCCGCCCGGCGGAAATCCTCGCCCCGGGCCGAGCGCTCCGAAGGCACGACCTACCTGGTCTCGAACGCCAATTACGACTGCTACTGGCAGCAGGACGGGATCCCGGACGTGCTACTCGCCCGCTGGCGAGGCTTCGACGGCTACGTCGCCGAACGGGCCTCGGATCTGGGCGCGGAGCTGCCCGCCTACGGGCTGGTACAGGAGGGTGATGACGTCACCACGCGGGAGCTCGCCGCGCTCGATGCGGAGTTCATCCGCGCCGATCAGCTGGCGCGGGCCTGCCAAAGCCAGTCGAACCGCATGTTCGCGCTGTTCGGTTTCCTCGCGGCCGGGATGGGGCTGACATTTCTGATCTATGCCAAGCTGTTGGCCGAAAAGGCCTTTCTGTTCATCTATATCGGCCTCTTCGTCGCCGGATTTCTCGGCTTCCGCTATTCCGCGAAAAGACATCTGCATTCCAGGCACCTGGCCTACCGGGCGCTGGCCGAAACCTACCGCGTGCAGTTCTTCCTCATCCTGTCCAGCGCCGGAGAGGGGTACAACCTGCGCCGCATCCTCGGCCTGACCTCGGTCGACCAGTTCGCCCGGTTCGAATGGCTGCAGGAGGCCATTCGCTGCGCCGAGCCGCTGGTCTATTTCGGCCACTGTCGCAAGCGCGATGCGCTCGGCCTCGTCCGGGCCCGCTGGATCGAGGACCAGGTGCGGTATTTCGAGAAGAAGCTGCACGCCCTGCACGCCCAGCATCACCGTCTCGAGACCATCAAGACATGGCTGCTGTTCGGCTCGGTGGTCGGGGCGCTGGCGCTGATCTTCTTCAAGAAGACGCTGCTGCACCTCGACATGATCGGGTATGACGGCAAGGCCTGGCTGGTGTTCCTCATGGGGCTCCTGCCGCTCTGGGCGGCTGTATGGGAGCTCTACCAGGGCAAGATGGCAACCCGCGAACTGCTGTGGCAATACTCCAACCAGCGCCGATATTTCGCCGCTGCAAGGCGCGACATCGCGCAGGCGCCGGGCCTGGCCGAAGGGCAGAAGATCATCCGCGACCTTGCCGACAAGGCACTGATCGAGATCTATCTGTGGAGCGTCCACAGGTACCATCGCGAGCACGAGCCTCCGGCGGCGGGCTGACCATGGGCGGTGGCGGACATGGCGGTTTCGAGGAACGGCTGTCCGAACTGCGCCACGAACTCAGAACGCCGATCGGGCACATCATCGGCTATGCCGAGCTGATCGAGGAGGACCTCGACGAGGATGGCCGGCGCGCCTACGGCCATGACCTGGCGGCGATCATCGTCGCCGGGCAGAAGATGCTGGCACTGATCGACCAGCACCTGGGGTCGAGCCGGAAATCGGGCGAAGACATCGACTTCGACGAGGTCCAGTTCGCCCTGCGGATGAACCTGAACCATATCGGCGGCTACGCCGAGATCCTGCGCGAGGAAGCGGTCGAGCGGGGCGAGACACAGATCGCCGAGGACCTGGACCGCGTCGCCGCGGCCGAGCGCACCGTCCTGGCACGGATCGAGGACATGGTCGCGCAGTTGATGCCCGAGGGCGGCGGGCAGCAGGGAAAGGAAGGCCCGGGGGAAAAGGCCGGAACCGGAACGACCGCCGAAACGGCTGAAACCACGGCGGACAAGGCTCCGGCGACGATCGCCGGGATCGGCGGCGAGATCCTGATCGTCGACGACAACGCCATCAACCGGGAACTGCTGACGCGCAGGCTGGCGCGCGGGGGATACACGTCGCAGGCCGTCGCCTCGGGGAACGAAGCGCTCGAGGTGCTGGAAAGTCGCCGGTTCGACCTCGTCCTGCTCGATTACATGATGCCGGGGCTGAGCGGGCTGGAGACGCTCCAGGCGATCAAGCAGAACAGCCGGATCCGCACGACGCCTGTCATCATGCTGTCGGCCACCGACGAAGCCGACCTGATGGTGCGCTGCATCCTCTCGGGCGCCGAGGACTACGTCGCCAAGCCCTTCAACCCGGTACTGCTGACCGCCCGCATCAACTCCTGCCTCGAGAAGATCAGGCTGCGCCGCAACGCGGCGCGCCAGATCAAGGTGTTCATCTCGTCGCCGGGCGACGTCATCCCGGAACGGCAGACCGTCAAGATGGTGCTGGGCCGGCTGAACGAGGAATTCTCGGGCCGCGCGCTGCTGCTGCCGATCATGTGGGAGGAGGAGCCGCTGCTGGCCTCGGACACCTTCCAGGCCCAGATCCACCCGCCGCGCGAGACCGAGATCTATCTCGGCATCCTGTGGTCCCGGATCGGCTCGCCGCTGCCGGAGTCGATCCGGCGGCCCGACGGCACCGCCTACGAGTCGGGCACCGCCTTCGAGTTCGAGGACGCGCTGGCCGGTCACCGGGAAACCGGTCGCCCTGAAATGCTGCTCTACATCAAGGGCGGGGCGCCGCAGATTTCGCTGCAGGACAAGTCGGTCGTGCTTGACCGTCTGGAACAGATCGACCGGCTGAACGCCTATCGCGAGAAGGTGCTGATCGGCGAGGACGGATCCTATGTCGCGGCATTCCACGCCTTCGAGGAGACCGAGCAGTTCGAAACGATGGTCGAGATGCACCTGCGAAAGCTGGTCCAGAAGATCCTGGCCCGCCGGCGGAAATCAACGCCGTGATTGCCAGCGACCACGCCGTGATCGTAGTCTATGGCAGACGGGGGATGGGTAAACATGGCTAGAATACTTCTGGTGGAAGACAACGAGATGAATCGCGACATGCTATCGCGGCGTCTCAAGAAGCGCGGCTTCGAGGTGGAAATCGCGATCGACGGGCAGCAGGGGCTGGACATGGCGAATGCGAGCGTCCCCGACCTGATCCTGCTCGACATGAGCCTGCCGCTCGTCGACGGATGGGAGGCCGCCAAGACCCTCAAGGCCGGCTCGGCCACCAAGGATATTCCGATCATCGCGCTTACCGCGCACGCAATGGCCGGCGACAAGGAGAAGGCGCTCGAATGCGGCTGCGACGACTACGACACCAAGCCGGTGGAGTTGCAGCGGCTGCTGGATAAGATCGGGCGCTGGCTCAAGGTCTAGTGGAACGCCGTTTGGACGACGAGAGCACGACACCCCGAAGCGATCTTCACAAGGCCCTGGTGGCCGGCGGAGAGGAATGGCGCGCGGCCGCGCGCCGTCTCGGGCCGGATGGTCTTGCGCTGCAAAACGCGAACCTGGTCGAGGCGGATCTGGCGGATCGCGACCTGTCCGGGCTCGACCTGTCGGATGCCGACCTGTTCCGCGCCAGGCTGTCGCGCGCGAACCTGAAGAAGACCGTCCTGCGCGGGGCCGAGATCGCACATGCGGACATGCGTGGCGCGGCGCTCTACAAGGCCGATCTGCGCGAGGCGATCCTGCAGGAAGCGGACCTCGAGAACGCGGACCTGTCGGCCACCGACTGCCAGGGCGTCGATCTTCGCGGTGCGAACCTCAGAGGGGTGAATTTCGCCGGCGCGAACCTGGCCTTCGCCGATTTCTCGAACGCCGACCTGACCGGCGCGGACCTTTCAGGGGCGGACGTCACGAATGCCAAGTTCCACTTCGCGCAGTTGGCCAACGTGAACGCGACGCATATCAGGTACGGAAGCTTCCGGCAGATGGTCGGGAATTTCCTGGGCGTCAGGGGCGTCGACCAGTGCTATGGCTCTGCGCTTTTCGTGCGCGATGCGAAGGATCAGGACTATATCGACACGCTGCACCAGTCGATCCTGGACAAGCCGCAGGGATGGGTGCGCCGTCTGGACCTGATGCTGTTTCGGGCCTGGGCGCTGATCGACCACGGTCGGAGCCTGCTGAAGGTTTCGGCCTACGCCACCGTGCTCGCCATGTTCTACGGCTTCATATACCTCTCGGACATGTCCTTCGGCTGGGGAATAATGGACTATTCAAACTCGGCCGAAACCTGGTTCACGCCGTTCTACTACTCGGTGGTGACGTACACGACGCTGGGCTACGGCGACGTCACGGCCAACAGCCTACTGGGGGAAATCCTGGTCATAAGCGAGGTCATCGTGGGGTATTTCACGCTGGGCCTGCTGCTCGCGATCCTTGCGAACACGATTGCGCGCCGAAGCTGACGATCCTCCCGGCGGGTGATCGGGACAGAGGACCCGCTGCCCGGCGTCAACCCCGGGGCCTTGGTCGAGACCAACTGCCCTTGTCGTTCGGGTTGTGAACAGGCGATCGGCGAACGTCGAAACGGCAGCGACATTCGCCCGGTTCACGGTCCGGCCGACGATGATCCGTTCCTGGCAACCTTGCCGAGGGACAAGGCGTCCCCCTCAAGATTGCCGTTCTGCGCTCAGTCCGCGGCGAAGCAGTAGAAATATCCGTTTCCGCCGGTCGAGCGCAGGTCTTCCGGGCTGCAGCCCCGCGAATCGTGTGCCGCGTTCCAGGAAACATTGCCGCCGCCGTGGCGATCGTGATGGCCCACCGTGGCCGACCCTTCGCCGCTGGATGTCCAGTTCGAACAGGTCTTGTCACCCTCGACCCACGGGAAATAGGCCATGCCGTCTTCCTGGGTGCCGGTCAGGATGTCGTGTTCGTTGCGTTCGTCGGCCCGGCCCATTATCCGGTTGCCGTTTTCGTCGACCGCCGTCTCGTAGGTGATGCTCGTGTTGTACAAGTGCAGCTCGGTCAGGTTGGCGGCGATGAGCACGCCATGAGCATTGTACCACGGCCCCTGGCCGATCCGGCTCCGCGCGCTGATGCCCCGTGCACCTTCTTCCTGCGTGCTGAGATATGCGCGCCAATCCCTGTCCCCGGCGCCAGCGGCCTCGGCCAGTGCCTGGCAGTGCGCATCCGCTCCTTCCAGCCCGCCGAGGTCTCCTCCGTTGCCGACGCCCACGCTGGTGACGAAGAAACCCATGGACCGGTCCTCGCCCTGCGCCACCGCAAGGCCCGGCGCTGCGCTCATCAAGACCAGAGCAACGATCGTTCTCGGATTCATGTCTTCCTCCCTCGGGGTGGTGTCGGTCAGATGACCGGATGATACCGCATGAGGGTCCTCTTCAGATAGAGACTTCTTCGGGGCCGAGCGCCCGTGCGTTCCCCGAACTGGCGCGGGGATTGATGCCCGGCGCCTTGCGCCCCGGCAAATAGGCGTTCGCCGCGGGGGCCGATTTCCGGCCTCGGGTCCCGCCCAAGCAGGCTCGGCCAAAAGGAAGTCGCCGGGGCCGCGTCGGGACTGATCCACAGTGACCCGGCAGGCCCATTTTCGTGCCATGCGGGATTGACGGTAAATGATTGCTCGACTGATAATTCGGCTGGAGATGAAACTGGGAGAATCCCGCGAACTTGATCGAGGAAATCGCGGGCAACAGCCCGGGTGCCCTGGTTGCCAAATGGAAGCTCTCTATGCCATCGACGCGAACAAAAGGCGGGAAGCGAGGCAAGGGCATTGGCGGGCTAATTCTCCTGTCCCTGAAGCTCGCCCTGGTAACAGTCATCATTCACTATCTGATATTTGGCTCGTTCAGGCGGGACGCCGGCAATTTCTTCTGGCCGGACGACGTGGCCCCATGGGAAACCGTCGACGCCTTCTACTATCCCGATGCCCGCGACCCCTCGCGGTTTGAGTCGGCAAACGGCCTCGAGGACAAGGATCAGTGCCGCAGCTGGGCGCAGGCGGCGGCGCTTCGCAATCAGGATCCGGATTTTTCCGAAGGCGATTACGAGTGCGGGATTGGCAAGTTGGATCAATTCGGATCCGTGACCGTCTACCGCATCATTGCCCGGTAACCGGCGGTCCGGCCCGCACGATTTCTGCCGCGGCACGGAGCAGCGCCGGCACCCAAGGCGCCAGTGTTCGGAAATTTCGTTTCCATCGACAAACCCTTGNNCGTTCGACGTCGGATCCTTGGCACCATGTCGGGCAGCAGATGAACATCAAGGCGATACGGCTTTTCAGGAAGATCGTCGAAACCGGCTCTCTCGCCGAGGCGGCGGGCCGGCTCAATACCAGCACTTCGGCGGCGAGCCGTCTGCTTTCGCTTCTCGAGGCGGAGCTCGGCATCGACCTGTTCTCGCGCAACCACAGGCGCCTGGAGCTGACCGACCAGGGGCGCGAGTTCTTCCGGCGCACCATGCATATCCTGCAGGGGATCGACGAGTTGAAGGAGGTCGCGCGCGACGTGCGCACCGCGGGCACCCCGCCGCTGCGGCTGGTCAGCACCGCGCCGGTCGCCAATTCCGTCATCGCACCGGCGCTCGCGGCCTGGCGGCGGGATCATCCCGAAAGCCAGGTGATCCTGAACATCGAGACCCGCTTCGACATGGAAAGCCGCGTGGCGGCGCGCGAGTACAACCTCGGCGTCGTGTCGCTGCCGCAGGAGAACGCGATCATCGAGCTGGATGCCCGCCCGATCCTGCGCGCTCGTTACGAGCTGGCCCTGTCACCGGATCACGCCCTGGTCGAGCGGCCCAAGATCGCGATCGCCGACCTGGCGGGCGTTCCGCTCGTGGCGCTGAAGTCCGGACAGCGGTGGCGCGAGCGCATGGAGGCCATCTTCACGCAGGCGGGCGTCACGCCGAGGATCGCGGTCGAGACGGGCTCGACGGTGATCGCGCTCGAACTGGTCCGGCGCGGGCTGGGCGCGATGGTCGTCGACCGGATATGCAGCAGCCTGACACCCACCGACCTTGTCCTCAGGCCGCTGACGCCGGAAGTCTGGACCGAGTACGCCGCGATCTCGAGCGTCGGGCGTGAAAGCGCCCCGACGCATGACTTCATCGCGGTGCTGCGCCGCTGCGTTCAGGAACTGCGGGAGGCCCGCGAGGACCTCGCGGCGTCGGTCTCGATCATCTGATTGCGCAGTAGCGCGGCGGCCCGGCGGCGCCCCGCCGCGGCGGCCTCGCGCGCGATCGCGGGGCTTTCGCCCACGTTGCGCTCGGGGTCGAGCAGCCCGGCGATGTCGTCGGGGCTCAGATGCTCGGCGATCCGCGGATCTTCCTCGAGAAGCTGGCGCAGCGGCGTGCCGCTGTCGCGCGCGCGATCCGCGAGTTCGTGCATCAGGTCATGCGCCCTGGCCCGGCCGAGCGACGGCGCGAGGTGCATCATCAGGCTCTCGGTGGCCATGAACTCGTAGTTGAGCATGACGTTGGCGCGCATCTGCTCGGCGTCAGGCACGGTCCGGGCCAGCAGATTGCACAGGTCGGCGACCGTCCGCGCCGCGGCGGGACAGGTCTCCTCGATCAGCAGCGTGAGTTCCCGGTTCACTGCCGCGTCGCCCTCATGCGTCGAGGGCGGCACCGAGAGCGCCGCCGCCCCCTGACCCCGCAGCAGGTTGGCCCGCGCGCGCACGCCGACCACGAGTTTCGGGTTGGTCTTGTGCGGCATGGTCGAACTGCCCACCACGCCCAGGCCAAGATCCTCGCGCACCTCGCCGATCTCCTGCTGCATGAGCAGGTAGAGCTCGTCGGCGATCCGCCCCACCGCCATGCCGAGGCGGGCGAGGCAGGTCAGGTATTCGACGAGCGGGGCGGTGCCGGTCCGGTTGGGCACGAGCGCCATGCCGAGTTCGAGTCGCCTGGCAAGCGTGTGGGCGAGCTCGGGCCCCTTGCCGCCGAAGCTCTGATACGCGCCGATCGCACCGCCGAAGCGCAGCTGGAACAGCCTGTCCTCGAGTTCCTCGAGCTGGTCCGCGATCCGGATGAGGTCCTCGACCCAGCCGGCCACCTTGAAGCCGAAGGTGATCGGCAGGGCGTGCTGCCGGTTGGTCCGACCGACCATGACGGTTTCGGCATGTTCCTCGGCAAGTGCCGAGAGGCTCTGCAGCGCGCCCGCCACGCCCTCGCGAAGGCCGGCGTGGAAGCGCCGGAGCACCAGCAGCCGGCCGGTGTCGATCACGTTCTGGGTCGTCGCGCCCCAGTGCACATAGCTTCCGGCCTCACCGGCGGCCTCGCCCAGCACGCGCGTCAGCGCCATCACCGGCGCCATCGTCGTCGCGATCTCCTGCCGCAGCCGATCCAGGTCCAGCGCCTCGATCCTGGCGGCCTCGGCGATCTGGCGCGCCGCCCAGTCGGGGATCATGCCGACCTCGGCCTGCGCCAGCGCCAGTTCCGCCTCGACGTCGAGCCAGGACTGCCAGCGTGCGGTCTCGGTGAAGAGGTCGTCAGCTTGCATGCAGGTCTCCGGCGGTTTTCGCTTGAATGGCGGCCGAAAGCGACGGCACCGCCTCGAGCAGCTGGCGCGTATAGTCCTGCTGCGGGGCGGTCAGCACGCGTTCGGCCGTGTCGAGCTCCAGGATCCGGCCGTCCTTCATCACCGCGACCCGGTCGGCCATCTGGTGCACGACCGCGATGTCGTGGGTGATCAGGAACAGCGTCACCCCGAGCCGCGACTTGAGGTCTGTGAGCAGGTTCAGGATCTGCGCCTGCACCGAGACGTCGAGCGCCGAGGTCGGCTCGTCGCAGACGAGGATCTCGGGCTCGAGGATCAGCGCGCGCGCGATCGCGACCCGCTGGCGCTGGCCGCCCGAGAGCTGGCTCGGGTAGTTGTGGATGAACTGCGCGGGCAGCCCCACCTGGGCCATCGTCTCCTTCACCTTTGCCAGGCGCGAGGCGGCGTCGCCGATATCGTGGATGACCAGCGGCCGGGCGATGATCGAGCCGATCGTGCGCCGGGGGTTGAGTGACGAATACGGGTCCTGGAAAACCGGTTGGACGAGGCGCGCCCGCTCTTCCCGCGGCAAGCCGGCAAGATCGCGACCGGCGATGGCGATGCTGCCCCCGGTGGGGTCATCGAGGCCGAGCAGGATCCGCGACAGCGTCGTCTTGCCCGATCCGCTTTCGCCGACGAGCGCGAAGGTCTCGCCGCGGCGGACCGAGATCGACACGTCATCGACGGCGACGACGCTGCGGGTGGCGCGCATGATGCCGGGGCGCGAGGTGAAGACCCGGCGGATGCCCTGCGCTTCGATCACCGGCGGGCCCCCGGGCGGGGCCGAGGCGAGCGGCTCGGCGGTCCGCTCGACATGTCGTGCCGCTTCGTCCGGGTCCAGCACGCAGGCGTAGCGATGTTCGTCGCTTCCGCCCTGCCGCTCGGGCGGGCGCGCCTGCCGGCACTCGGCGCGGGCGAAGGGGCAGCGGGGCGCGAAGACGCAGGCGTCGAGCCGCCCGTAGACCGGCGTGATCTGGCCCGGGATCGCCCCGAGGCGATGCCGTTCCCCCGCCGCCGTAGGCGCCGCCCGCAGCAGCGCCTGGGTGTAGGGGTGCCGCGGCTTGCCCAGGACCTCGGCGACCGGTCCCGCCTCGACGATCTCGCCGCGATACATCACGGCGACGTCGTCCACCGTATCGGCGACAACCGCCAGATCGTGGGTGATCAGGATCATCGCCATGCCCAGATCCCGCTGGATGTCGGCCATAAGCCTCAGGATCTGCGCCTGCACCGTGACGTCGAGCGCGGTCGTCGGTTCGTCGGCGATCATCAGGTCGGGCCTCGACATCAGCGCCATGGCGATCATCACGCGCTGGCGCTGGCCGCCCGAGAACTGGTGCGGATACTGGCGAAGCCGCGCCTCGGGATCGGGAATGCCGACCCGCCGGAGCATCTCGAGCGCGCGTGCGCGCGCCTCCTTGCCCGACATCATGCCTGCGCGGACGGGGCCCTCGGTCAACTGCCGCTCGATGGTGTAGACCGGGTTGAGCGAGGTCATCGGCTCCTGGAA
>JABAHR010002138.1_pt3 | contig 15901 bp, 12 predicted proteins | sample 7062101 | NCBI WGS metagenome assembly JABAHR01 (sample SAMN14534553, study PRJNA622989) | marine sediment metagenome | biome: marine biome [ENVO:00000428]; feature: marine pelagic biome [ENVO:01000023]; material: deep marine sediment [ENVO:00002113] | place: India: Gulf of Kutch | collected... | reverse complement strand
CAGAGTCTTTGTAACCAGCACCTTTTACCTCAGCCGGATTGGTAACTGCAGGGTTTGTCTGATCTGCAGCTTTTGGAGGAATTCCCGGTCCTTTTACATAATCAGTAGAGTACCATCCGGATCCTGTGAGCTGAAAAGAAGATAAAGATATGAGTTTTTCTACTTTACCTTTCTTGCAGATTTTACATTTCTTTATAGGTTCGTCACTAAAAGACTGAAATTCTTCAAAGACAGCACCACATTTTTGACATTCATACTCATAAATCGGCATCTATAACACCCCAACCATTTGTTTTTAAAAGATAAATCCCTGATAATATAATTATTATTGTGTTTTTTATCAAGTGGTGAATATGAAAAGTAGAAATATCAAATTCTTAGGAATATTAATTATATTATTAATATGGATATTTAGTCTCTTTATAGTTTTAGTAACATCATTAACTATATATGGTATTAATAGAATGGAGAACTCAGAAAAATATTCGAAGACGGATGTAATAAAAGTTATGCGTAAAATCCATCATATACAACTAGGGACTATTGAAGGTGTAGCTTATGATGCCATGACTTCTTATTCGGTAAAGCTATCAAGCGGTGAAATAAGAATTGTAACACTGCCTGGTATTAATAACTATAAACCAGGTGCCGAAATTGAAATATCCTATGTCTATTATGACTTAATAGATTTAATTGAAGTACTATATTTCAATGCAGATACTGAATCTGATACGACGATTATAGATAGTGGTTATGAGTATAACATGCAAGAATATTTAAAAGACATATAAGTTTATAAAGCAAATTATCCCACATAGATATATTTACGAATAAAGAAATACAATATCTTTGAATATCAACCTATATCTAAACACATATTCTTAGTATATAATATCTAATTAATACTAGTTAACATAATATAACTTATCAGACAATATATTATGTATTTCCAGGATAGTAATATAACCGTGTTTACGTTATAATGCAGCCATTATGAAGCTAAAAGACAAGAATATACTGATCACAGGCGGTTCTAAAGGAATTGGTAAAGGTCTGGCAAAGGTATTTTTAGAGCAAGGCTCTAATGTAATTATATGTGCAAGGAATAAAGAAACTTTGGAACAGACTGTAAAGGAACTTAAAAGTGTTGGTAATATTAAGGGAATATCAGCAAATATTTCTAAACTTGACGATGTTAAGAGCCTGTACGATTCAGTATCTAAGGAATTTAATCAATTAGACGTACTCGTAAATAACGCAAGTATATTAGGAATTAAAGCTAGAATACAGGATATACCAGAAGATGTGTGGGATTCAGTTATACATATAAACCTCAATTCACAGTTTTATGTGATAAAAGCATTTTTACCATTATTAGAGAAATCTGATAACGCATCAATAATAAACGTAAGTTCTAGTGTGGGACGTAAAGGTAAAGCTCAATGGGGAGCCTATGCAGCCTCAAAGTTTGGGCTTGAGGGACTAACTCAGGTCTTGGCTGATGAACTCAAGGACACAAATATAAGAGTAAATTCAGTCAATCCCGGCGGTACAAGAACTGATATGCGGGCAGATGCATATCCCGATGAGGATCCAGACACACTGCCAACTCCAGAGGATATATCACATATATTTGTACATCTGGCTTCGGATGAATCAATCGGTACAAATGGTCAGGCATTCAATGCCAGGGATTATCTGGATAAATAAGTTTACATAATAATTACATAAAGCTCTTTAGGCCCATGAACACCGAGTGTGAGATTTAACTCAATATCAGCAGTTCTGCTCGGTCCTGTTATTAAAGTAATACAGTTTGAAAGTTCATTTATATTATCCAACATGCTGTAATCATTGGATAATCTAGCTATCAGATCAAATATGCTCTTTACTATCTTTTCTTTTTTAAGGATAGCTATATGGATTGGAACAATAAGAGATGAATTTCTGTTTTGTATTTTATCATTGTATAAAACTATAGTGCCTGATTCAGAGATAGCATAATCTGCAAGAGTGATACCAATATCACATTTTGCCTGTTGAGATTTACTATTACTCTTTATAAATTTATACCCTAATTTCTCTAACCTGCTGTATACACTTGATAATTCTACGCAGTCCCAACCAATAAAGTTGTTTGAATTAGTTGATAAGAAAATATCACTAACTGCTTTATTAAGATTTCTCTTATTTTTAATTACTTTTACATTTCCGCTTAATGATTCTAATTTTTGGCTAAATTCTGTAACAAGATCTGTATTATCATTAATTGTAAGATGATCATTATTATCAAAGTCATTATATGGTGCAAAATTACTGTCAGGGTCTATTCCCAATGAATTACTGATAGTATCTAAGATAATTTCTCTTGAATCAGACATCTTGTCCATCCTTCCAAATCTGTTTGAATGTTTTTTGTGGAATATTGGTTAATTCTCTGGATTTAGTCCATCTTGAAAATATTTTAGATATTAAAGAATTAGGCATATAATGTGCAATATTATTTAATAATTGTAGTATCATTGGATGCTGATTAATTTCCTTCCATATTATAAATGCCGATTTTTCTAAGCCCCCTTCCCTGCTATTCTTTTTACTCTCAACAACCTGTTTTCGTAAATCCAAAAGTACCTTTGGAAAATCAATTTTTACCGGACATACATCTTTACAGGCTCCGCAAAGAGAAGATGCAAAAGGAAGATCAGGGTATTTATCTAGTCCCTCAAGCTGTGGATTTATAATAGCGCCAATTGGACCTGAATATGTTCCACCATACGCATGCCCTCCAACCTGCCTGTAAACAGGGCATATATTAAGGCACGCACCGCATCTTAGGCAGTAAAGCGATTCCCTTGTGTTTGGATTTGCAAGCATCTTGCTCCTTCCATTATCAAGCAGAACCAGGTGAAACTCTTTTGGACCGTCCGTTTCTCCCTTTTTTCTAGGACCTGTAATAAAAGAAACATAAGTGGATATCTTTTGTCCTGTGGCACTACCAATCAGAAGCTTTAAAAATAAACCCATCTGATCAAATTTGGGAATTATTTTTTCTATACCCATAAGAGCCACATGTACTTTAGGTAAGGTAGTAGTAAGCCTTGCGTTGCCCTCATTTTCTACTATGGCAATAGTCCCTGAGTCTGCTGCTGCAAGGTTTACCCCTGAAATTCCCATATCGGCAGTTAAAAACTCTTTTCTTAATTTTTCTCTTGCTATCTTTGTAAGCTCTTGTGGGTCATCATATTCCGGTACACCAAATTTCTCTGAAAATAGTTTAGATATATCAATTTTTCTTTTATGAATGGCAGGAGCAATTATGTGTGAGGGTTTATCATCTGAAATTTGTAATATGTACTCACCAAGATCAGTCTCTATCACCTTATATCCATTTTCTTCAAGAAACTTGTTTAAATGAATCTCTTCAGTAGCCATAGACTTGCTCTTAACTAGCTTTTTGACATCATTTTTAACAGCAATAGCTTTTATAATAGCGCAGGCTTCTTCGGAATCTTTTGCCCAATGTACATGTCCACCTGATTTTATGATATTATTCTCTAATGATAATAGATAGTTATGAAGATTAGTTATAGTATGTTCTTTAATGTTATGTGCAACTTGCCGTAACTGTTGCCAATTATCTGATTCTGATACAGTATTCATCCGAGCAGATCGGAATCTGTCCGTAGTATTTATAAGAGCCTCATGGAGGTTGTCATTTGATAGAGCCTTATTGGATTCTATACTAAAATTATGCTTGTTATCCATAATGTAAGTTAAATATCAGCTAGTTGGAGCTAATATTTCAGAAATATGATAAACTTTTATGGGAATATTATTTCTCTTTATATATCCATTTATATTCATTAAACAACCCATATCGGTAGACACAACGGTGTCGGCTCCTGATTTAATAATACAATTCACTTTTTCTTTGAGCATAGCTGTAGATACATCTGGGAACTTCACTGAAAACGTGCCACCAAATCCGCAGCATGCATCGTTCATATCCATTTCAATCAGTTGTAAACCATCAACATTTTTAAGAAGTTCTCTTGGCTGTCCACTTATTCCGAGCTCCCTTAATGCATGACAGGAATCATGATAGGTTACTTTTCCTCTATATGTTGATCCAATATTACTAACTCCTAATATATTAATTATAAAGTCAGAGAGTTCATATGTGTTATTAGAAATAACGTTTGCTATATCAGAGTATCTATTATCATCTTTAAAAAGTTCTTTATAAAATATTTTTATCATAGATACACATGAACCCGAGGGGCAGACTATGTATTCGGAGTCTTTGAAGTCCTCAATAAACTTAATTGCAATTTCTTTAGCTTCTGATTGATGTCCGCTATTATATGCGGGCTGGCCACAGCAGGTCTGATTAATTGGGACATTAATATTTTGTGCCCCTGCACTTCTCATTACATTAAGCATAGATTGCCCTATTTGAGGATACATATTGTCTACAAGACATGTTGTAAAGATTGATACTTTTGGCTTAAAAGACATTTTATTCCGTGTATTCAAGATAAATTTAATAGAAAATAATTCTTAATATTATTTTAAAAAGGTATATAATTTAATACTTATAACTCAATATAACATAACTTAGCTGATTCTCATTTAACTACTTATGCAAAAAGATTTTTTTAAAGAAATATTCGATAATTCCCACGATCTTATACAAAGTGTTTCTCCTAAAGGTGAAATACTTTATGTCAATAAAACATGGTTGAGGAAATTAGGATATAGAAAGTCTGACCTTAAAGAATTAAATATATTTCAAATCATACATCCAGACTCTATTGATCATTGTACTAATATATTCCAAAAAATCATGAAACAGGAAACATCAATATCGATTGATAAATTTAAGCTTATTAAAAAGAATGGTGAATCTATAATACTGGAAGGGTATGCCAGTTCTAAATTTGAAAATATTAACCCCTTGTATACAAGGGGAATATTTAGAGATATTACAGAAGTTTCAAAAACTTCTAAGAATCTTGAGATCCTTACTTACATTACACAAAAATTAAATGAAACGAACAATCCTGAAGAAGCTTATAGGACAGCTTTAGATAAAGTAATTGAATTGGATAATGTTGATATAGCATCAATCTACATAGTAGATAAACAATCCAATGAAGCAGTTCTGGTAGATCACCGCAATCTATCAAAACAATATTTAAAAAGAGCTTCCAGAATACCTTTCCCTAAGGGCTTAACGTGGAAATTGATTAATACCGGTAAGATTCTAAATGTTAAAAATATACAGAACATCAAAGAACTTGGAAAAGCCGGCAGAAAACTTGGAATAAGAAGTTTTGTAGGAATACCTATTAATATTGACAAAAAAACTATTGGGGTGTTTTGGCTCTTAAGCATTAAGGAACACTCATTTAACAAGAACGAAGTAAGTCTTCTAAATTCTATTGGAAATCAAATAGCAATTTCAATTGCAAGATCAACAATATACGGAGAACTGGTTAAGAAAAACCGTTATGATGAGATTATTAGTTCTGTTGTGAAATCCGTACATAGCTCAATTGATCTACAAGAGGTTTTTGAAAATACAGTAAATGCTTTGATTAATAATATAGATATTATTAACCATGTAGGTCTACATATAGTAGAAAAAGATATCGCAGTTATGAAGGCTTACAGAGGCCATCCTAAATGGTTTGTAGATATAGTTAAAAAACTAAAGCGACCCAGGGGATTCACCTGGAAAACTATAAACAATGGAAAGTTGTATTATTGTTCTGATGTAAGCAAGGATGATGCTATAGGACCTGCAGGCAGGAAAGTAGGAACAAAAAGCTATGTATCTGTACCTATAAAAATAGAACAAAATACAATTGGTTGCATTAATGTACATTCTAATCTTATTGATCCATTCAGTAAAGATGAACTAACACTGCTTGAGAAAGTTACTAGTGAGATTGCAATAGCAATAAATAATGCAAAATATGTAGATGAATTAAACAAGAAAAAACATTATGATGAGATTATAAGTTCTGTAGTAAACTCTGTTCACAGCTCCATAGACCTTCAGCAGGTATTTGAAAATACTGTAGAGGCATTAATAAATAATATTAAAGTAATTAACCATGTAGGACTCCATATAGTAGAAGGTGATGTAGCTGTTATGAGAGCTTACAGGGGTCATCCAAAATGGTTTGTAGATATAGTTAAAAGACTAGAGCGACCAAGAGGTTTTACATGGAAAACTATTATTGACAGCAAACTTCACTACTGTCCTGATGTTAGTAAAGACAAAGCAATTGGACCTGCAGGTAGAAAAGTTGGAACAAATAGTTATATATCGGTACCGATTACTATATCTGCCAAAACTATAGGTTGTATAAACGTACATTCAAAGCTAATAGATCCATTCGGGGAAGGCGATCTTAAGCTTCTTGAAAATGTAACAAATCAGATTGCTGTTGCAATAGATAATGCCAGACAAGCAGAACAATTAAAGGATTCAGAAAAATCCTTAAAAGAAAATATAGAATTATTAACGAAAAAACAGCGTCTTGATGAAATATCTAATACTATATTACAAAGCGTACATAAATCTTTAGATGTAAAAACTATTATGCATAATGCAGTTAACGCCATTACTGATAATATGCCGGTAGTTGAAAATATGATGATTTTTCTTGTTGAAGGGGATAAAGCAATACTTCAGGCACATAAAGGATATCCTGACTGGATGGTAAATAGATTAAAAGTTATACCAAAGGGAAAAGGATTTACATGGAAGGCAATATCAAGCAGTAAATTTTTATATGTAAGAGATGCTGAAAAAGATAAAGTAATAGGAGAAGCTGGTAAAAAACTTGGAACAAAAAGTTATATTGCTGTCCCAATTAAGCTTGGCAGAAAAACCATAGGAGTTCTTAATATAAATTCACTACAGAAGAATGCTTTTGACAAAGATGATATAGCTGTTTTAAATAAAATTCCAAAGCAGTTAGAAATAGCAATCAATAATGCAAATAAGGCTGAGGCGCTAACAAAATCTGAAAACAAATTAAAGGAAAACGTTTTACTTTTAGAGAATAAAAGTAAATACGATAAAATATTAACCACAATTTCTGCAACTGTTCATGAATCAATAGATCTGCAGACAGTATTTGAATCCGCTGCAAATTCACTCGTAGATAATCTTGAAAATGTAGACAATGTCTCAATATTTTTAGTTGAAGGCGACAGGGCTGTAATAAAAGCATTTAAGGGTCTTCCTAAATGGTTTATAGATAAAACCAAATCACTTCCATATCCCAAAGGCTATACATGGGATACAATTATTAAAGGAAAAACAAGATATTGTTCTGATGTAGATAAAGATAAAGTAATAGGACCTGCGGGAAGAAAAGTAGGTATTAAAAGTTATTTTTCTGTTCCATTTAATTATAAAGGACAAACTGTAGGCTGTATTAATTTTAATTCCAAGACACGAAATGCATTTAATAACGATGAACTTACATTATTAGAGAATATAACAATACAGATAGAATCTGCTATTAAAAATGCGTTCCAGGCAGAAGCTCTTAGGCAATCCGAACAGCGCTATAAAGCTCTTTTTGATCAGTCCCCTATTGGAGTATATATATTCAATAAACACTATGTAATTACTAACTGTAATGATCGTATGGTTGAAATTATCGGTTCATCAAGAGAAAAAATTATCGGGCTTGATATGAAAAAACTAAGAGACAAAATTTTTATGCCTGTAATGGAAGAAGCACTTAATGGAAAAATTTCATACGATGAAAATATATATAATGCAACCACAATAGATAAAACTGTGTGGCTATCGCTGGCTGTAACTCCTCTTATTAATAATGAGAATGATGTTATAGGAGGCTTGGCAGTAGTGGAAGATATTACAGAACGAAAGAATGCAGAACAGAAGATTAAGGCATCGCTTGAAGAGAAAGAATTACTACTAAGAGAACTTCATCACAGGGTTAAAAACAATCTTCAGATTGTATCTAGCCTTCTCAGTTTGCAGTCACACAGTCTGGATGATGAAAAAATGTTAGAACTTCTTTCAGCCAGCAAATCAAGAATAGATTCTATGGCTCTTATTCATGAGCAGCTTTATGCCTCACCCGATTTTGAAAATATTGATCTCTCGGTTTATGTAAGAAATCTATGTAGATATATAAGAGATTATGCAAATATAGATCCAAATAGTATTAAGATGAATCTCAAAATTGATTCAATAATTAAAAATATTAATTTTGCAATCCCATTTAGTCTTATTATCAATGAGCTAATTTCAAATGCTTATAAACATGCTTTTCCTGATAACAGAACTGGAGAGATAAATCTTAGTATTAAAAGAATCAAAAAGGACAAAATGATCTTAACAGTTAATGATAATGGTATTGGCATACCAACGGATATTGATATAGATACATCACAATCTATGGGTATGCAGCTTATATCGGCACTGGCACAACAGCTTCATGCAAAAATTAATATTAATAGAAATAATGGAACAACATTTGAATTTATATTTAGTGGTTCTGAATAAATATAATTAAACTATATAACATCCATTTCTTTAAGTGCATCTATACATCTAGAACATATAGTAGGATGTTGGTCGTTTGATCCTACTGATGTTCTAAAAGTCCAGCACCTTTCACATTTTTTTCCGGGTGCTTTATTAACCGTAATAATTAAGCCAGATATTTCAGAGCTATTTAATGTATAATCATTATCTTCAGGTATTTCTTCCAAGATATTAAGTTCAGATACTATAGTGAGCATTTTTAGAAGATCCGAATTATCCCTAACTTCAAAATATGCATCACCGCTTGCATAAATTCCAATACTTGCCTCAAGTGAGCTTCCAACAAATTTATCTCTTCTGGCATGTTCGAGTGCTTTTAGAATTTCGTCTCTTATCGGAAGAATCTTTTTCCATTTATTATCAAGATTTTCATTAATATAATCTGGTGTAGTAATTGTATTTAAGAAAATACTTTCATTATTGCCTTCACTCATATTCTGCCATACTTCCTCGCATGTAAATGTTAGTACAGGTGAGCATACTCTTACTAGTGTATCTAAGACTTTATACATGACTGTTTGAGCAGATTTTCTTCTATGAGAATTACTTGCAAGCGTATAAAGGATGTCCTTTTGGAAATCAAGATATACTGCGCTTAAATCCACTATGCAAAACCTTTGAAGCTCATGGTAAACAATATGGAATTGATATTCTTCGTATGCTTGTAATATTTTTTTAGTTGATTGAGTAAGCTTATGTAAAATCCACTTATCACACTCTTCAAGGTCTTCAGTATTAATTGACTCTTTATCTGGGTCAAAATCATAAAGATTTCCAAGCAGATATCGAAATGTATTTCTTATCTTTCTATATGTATCAACAAGTCTATCAAGAATTTCCTGGGATATCCTGATGTCGGCACTATAATCTTCTGCCGCTACCCATAGTCTTAATATCTCAGCACCGTATTTTTTAATAATTTCATCGGGTGAAATTACATTGCCCTTTGACTTTGACATCTTTTGACCGTCTTTATCCACAACAAACCCATGAGTAAGTACCGAGTCATATGGAGCATGATCTCTTGTGCCTACTGATACTAATAGACTTGAATGAAACCAACCACGGTGCTGATCACTTCCTTCAAGGTATAAATCTGCGGGAAACTTCATATCGGGATTATTTTCTATGACTGAAGAAAAACTTACTCCTGAATCAAACCATACGTCTAATATATCAGATTCTTTTTTAAATTCTGTGCAACCACAATCATTGCATTTAGTATCTTTTGGCAAAAGTTCTGCGGGTTCTAATTCAAACCATATATCAGAGCTTTTATCACTAAACATTTTTGAAACATGATCGACCACTTTTTTGTCAGCAATTTCTGTGTCACAGTCGGTACAATAAAATACAACTATGGGTACCCCCCATGAACGCTGCCTTGATACGCACCAGTCGGGTCTGTTTTGTATCATATTATAAATACGTTCTTTACCCCAATCGGGAATCCAATTAACCCTGTCAATTTCAGCTAGTGAATTAACTCTCAAATCATTTTGAGCCATAGATATAAACCACTGTGGAGTAGCTCTGAATATTATAGGACTCTTGCATCTCCAGCAATGAGGATATGAATGTCTTATTTCTTCGTGTTTAATTAAAGCTTTTAGTTCATTAAGTTTGGCAATAATATTTTCATTAGCTTTGTATACAAATTGTCCACCAAAATATTCTACGTCATCTGTAAAGACGCCCTTTTCATTAACAGGTGCATAAACGTCTAGATCATAGAGCTTAGATATTTCATAATCATCCTGACCATGACCCGGGGCTATATGTACAATGCCGGTACCAGCTTCGAGGGTTACATAATCCGCATTTACACCAAGTGATTCTCTTTCATAAAATGGATGTCTGAATTTAAGTGACTGGAATTTATCTCCGGTAATGGTTTCTAAAACATTTAAATTTTCACCAAGTACTGCTTCTTTTAATTCATCTGCAACTATTAATATTTCTCCATTATGTTCAACTGCTACATATTTAAATTCTGGATGGAAAGCTAGTCCCTGGTTAGCTGGAAGTGTCCATGGAGTGGTTGTCCAGATTACTGCGTATACGTCCCTACCCTTTAGTTCAGGAAACTGAGAAGTAAAAATAGTAGAAAGAAGTTTGAATTTTACATAAACAGATTCAGAAGTTTTATCTTCATACTCTACCTCTGCTTCAGCAAGAGCAGTCTGACAGGAGTAACACCAGTATACAGGTTTTTTGCCGCGGTATAGTCCGCCATTTTCCATAAATTTACCAAGCTCTTTTGCAATATTAGCTTCATAGTCATAGTTCATCGTGAGATATGGATTATCCCAGTCTGCAAATACCCCTAACCTTTTGAATTCATCTTTTTGTATATCTATAAATCTATTTGCATATTCTCTGCAAAGTTTTCTTATTTCAGATTTTGTTTTATCAGCCTTTTTAGATCCTAATTTCTTTGTAACCTGATACTCAATTGGAAGCCCGTGACAGTCCCAACCTGGAACATAATAGCAATCTTTTCCAAAAAGAGTCTGAGATTTTACGATTATGTCTTTTAATACCTTGTTCAGGCAGTGTCCTAAATGTATATGACCGTTAGCATAAGGTGGGCCGTCGTGAAGAATGAATTTATCTTTTTCCTTAGAAAAATCTCTAATCTTGGAATAAAGGTTATTTTTATACCATTTCTTTATCATCTCAGGCTCGCGCTGAGCGAGGTTTGCCTTCATAGGGAAATCAGTTTTAGGCAGATTTAATGTATTCTTATATTCTACGGTTTTATCTTCAGACATAGTTTATTTATAAATCTTAAGAAAAATTAAGGATAAGATATTAATTGAGTAAGTGTTTAATTCAAGTATTAATAATTAGTCTTCTTCTAACACTTCTTTTAACTGCTTAAATATCATATTGGAAAACTCTGTCCATTCGTTCCACTCTTCCATATAATCCTTTTTCTCATCGACTTTCATTTTTATTTTTATGCCAATATCGGTTCTTTCAATTATATATCTGTCATCGTTTATAAGTTTAGTTCTGAGAAGATCCTCAAATCTAAAAAGAAGTTCTAACTTATCCGGTTCATCTTCTCTGAATTCGGCAATAAAAAAAGGATTTGTTTGTGCGGTGGGCATCTGCATCATGTTGCATTTGATAAACAAATGCTCCTGAATAGTTTCAGCTTTCATATAAATAAAAAGATCAATTGCCATTTATTTAATCCTTTTTTAACAGTTTATTAAGGCTAAATTTAGTTAAACTGTCAAGTTATTGTATTTGTTGAAATAAGATATAATTTTATAAGAATTAATCAGAAAAGTATTACAGCAAAGGAGTGTATGATGAAAAAGCTTGATGGAAAAACTGTAATTATAACCGGGGGTTCGGGCGGGCTAGGAAAAAGCGTAGTTAATATTTTCTTAGAACATGGAGCTAATGTAATTTGTACTTATCATAAAGAAGAAGAACTAAAGAAATTTACTCATCTTATGGATAATTACCCAAACTCCGTAGTTATTGTTAAAGGAAATGTCACAAAAGAAAAACCTATTTTAAAGATCATCAATAATGCAGTAAAACGATTTAAATCAGTAGATATATTAATAAACATAGTGGGTGGTTTTACCAAGGCAAATATAACAGAGACTAATATGGAGGATTTTGAACGTATGATTGATATGAATCTTAAATCAGCTTTTGTTTGCTGCAAGTCAGTAATTCCACATATGATATTACAAAAACATGGGAAAATAATTAATATAGGTGCAAAACCGGCACTCAATGGAGCTTCAGGTGTTACGGCTTACTCGGCATCTAAGGCTGGAGTGGTAAACCTTACTAAATCACTGGCCGAAGAAGTTCTTAAACATAATATAAACGTAAACGCTATTATTCCAGGAACTATATATACAGAAGCTAACATGCAAGCCATGCCTAGAGCAAAACATAAAAACTGGGTGAAGCCTGAAGAAATAGCTAAAGTAATATTGTTCCTTGCAACAGAGGATTCTGATCCTATTAGCGGCGCAGCAATTCCTGTTTATGGAAAGTCATATTTGAGTTAAATTATATTTGATTTTACTGAGAAATAAATTCAAATTATATAGATAAATCAAGAGGCTGAAAGTAGATTTTCAAGCTCTACTTTTTCCATATCCTCAATCACATAATTCAAAAGCTTAGAACCAAAATCAGAGGCAGTCTTTATATCGTTTTTTAAGATCTCTACATTATTCAGATACTGAAGCCGCAGAACATCTCCATTTCTAAATTCAGGCAGTATACCGCCAAAGAAAAACCCCGATTCTCTTAATTTGTTTATTACATGTGATGATAACTCTCCAAATATAGGGAGATCCAAATAAATGCAGTCTATTCTGTTCATGCACATCTCTTTTATTAAGAAGTTAATTTCAACCAGTGTATCCCTTCCGTATTGCTCAACTAAAATAAATGCCTGATTATGACCATGTCTTACAACCACATTTGTCTTTCCAAGCTTATTTTCTATATCATGAACAGTAAGAGAGCTGAGTCTTTAATATCTCTTTCAAATCCAAGGTTTGTATATATATCGTATGCGTGCTGATGATACATCTCAGGCAGGAAGATGGTTTTCTTTTCAGGCGGACTTACTACTGTGTACATTAATGCAATTGATTGCCTCCTGTTTTGTTCGTTTTCTCTTATATCCTTTACTGATACATTGTCTGGAGAGTAACCAAGCAAAAAACCTACTTCGGCTCCTCCCAATTTTAATACTCCTTTCTGGGTGTATGGGTGAATAGTTACTGCTTCACCGTAAATACCTGCAAGCCTATTTTGCAATCCATATTCAAACAAATAACTTCTCATGTTCTTAAAGATACCGTGTCCCCTATACCTAGTATCTACAATGGCTATACCGCTCTCACCAACTTTAGAATTCTCACTTTCAAAAGTTAACGATAAATGTCCTACTATTTCATTTTTTGTGTTGATTGCTACGCAGGATTTAAGTATGTTGGATTTAATTTTGGCTTCTATATGTTCTGGGAAATACATAAATTCATTTGGATATGTATATCCATAGCTTCTGTAAACTACTCTTACAAGTTCTTTTATATCATCGATTTCCAGCATCTTTATGTTAATTTCTTCAGAGCTGTCTGCACTATCTTGTTCTATATGGTGTTTATGTTCGGATATATCAATGCTGTTTCTTATATCCGTAACTGGTAGTAATTTAAATATTTCTATTCTATTACCACCAGAACCCATATGTACATAGTTAACCTGATCTGTATAATTTTGTGCCAGATATGAATTAAACCTGCTATCACTTTGCTCCTTTAGTTTGTCAAACTGAAATGGAAGCCCTTTGTCTTCAATTATTATTACAAGAGAAGTTCCCTGGTGCACACGGTAATATTAACTTCCTGTGAGTTATCACAACCATATCCCTCATGAACTATATTATTGAAAATTTCAGTAAGAACGTCTTTTAGTTTGGTTATATCTTCAGATGACAGACCCAAGATCAATGCAGTGCTGGATACAGTGCTTGTGACAACGTTAAGGAGTTTTAAGTCTGATTTAATCGTTAGTTTTGTTATAATATAGTCCTTGCTATCAGACTGAAGAATTGTCTGCGTGCCCATAATGATTAATACCTCTTAAAAAATATTATATTAAATTATGCTTTAGACATTCTAATTATATTATATTTATCATTAATTATAAAAGTTATACCTATAAGAGTTAATAACAGGCCTATATATGTAGATATTGAATGCCATTTAGTGAATATGAATTGAGCTTCAGTCTTGTTGGGAATAAAAAACATCCTGTCTGCTGATCCTCTATACAGCTTACCATCATCTGTATGCCAGTATGGGAAATAGCCGTAATTTATTCTGTATATATTACCAGGCACAAGTTCATGAATTGTAAAGCTCTGACCATCTTTATCCCAATGTAATAAACTTGCATTTTTATTTGAGGTGTCTTTCTTATTTATCTGAATAGTTTTCATCTCTCGTAGTTTTTGTTCTAACTTAATGGTTTTATTTAAATGAATTCTCACTGTTTTAAATGTATCGATTTGAATGTCGTTAGAGTAAAATGGCTTATAATGATTGATTCTAAAGATATAATTTTCATAATCTAATGAAATTATATCTTTCTTGTATAAACTGTACCTTTTAACATATTTTTCAAGAGTATTAGAATCATGGTTTATTATTAATATTTTTATGTCATTCGGTATGTTTTTTAAATCATCCAATTTTATTAATTCAAAATTAGAAGTAAGATATTTATTTAAATAAAAATAGTTATCGATTTGATTAAATTTTAAATTGTCTTTTAAATCTATATATCCAATTGGGATTTTGGATATTTTATTAACTTCTCTATGATTTGAGTCACTAATCTCAATTATTTTATATAAACCTAAATCGATTGGTTCTGAAACACTATATTTCTTTATAGAATTATAAAAATCATCAGTTCCAGCTGCTATCACATTTATACCAAAGTTTTTTAATTGTTCTATTGCAGTGTCTTTATCAATTGCATTAGCTGCATTATCTTTGAATATGGGAGTAGAATACATACTTGCATTAAAATATGATAATGATGTTGTTATGTAATGATTCGAATTATTTTGCTGAATAAAAATATCCACAATAGATTCATGATCAGGATCTTTGAATAAAAGATAACTTATATAATGTTGTGAAATTGATTTTCTAATGGTTTCATTATTTTTTAATGTCTCCACATAAACTCTGCTATTGGGGTACAAAATTTTTATTTGATTATAGATTTCATTTTGTAGAGGATAATATGCAATATTTTTATCAACTTTAAATCTTAGGTTTGTATAAAGTATTATTGATATAAATGATATAACTAATAAGGAAACTAAAATTGGTAGATATATTTTTAGTCTTGTAACATTATTAGACACCAATAATTGAGACACTGTACAAATATATATAGTGTTTAATAACAATAATATTAGTAGTATTTCTAACCCGTAGTATCTAAGATAATGAATTCCAAAAGGAAAATTGTTGAGAGGGAAGTTTCCATTTGTTATCAAAGCAAACATAAGTATAAATATAGTTAAAGTAATAAATGCTAAATTTTTATGTAATTTATAATTTATAAAAGCATAGAAAATCAATCCAATTATGAATAAGTTGGAATAGTCAATCAATACAACTTTTAATCTAATAATGTCGATTAAGGAAATAAATATGCTATATAATGGATAATAAATTAATTGTTTTAAAAATTCAGTTGATGATATTGCATTATATCGTGTGT
>JABAHR010021183.1_pt1 | contig 15914 bp, 14 predicted proteins | sample 7062101 | NCBI WGS metagenome assembly JABAHR01 (sample SAMN14534553, study PRJNA622989) | marine sediment metagenome | biome: marine biome [ENVO:00000428]; feature: marine pelagic biome [ENVO:01000023]; material: deep marine sediment [ENVO:00002113] | place: India: Gulf of Kutch | collected... | reverse complement strand
CGCGCGAGGTCGAGCCAGGGACGGGCCCAGCGTTCGCCGAAGCGGGGCGAGGCCAGCAGCCGGTCGACGGCGGCTTCGAACCCGGAAGCCGGATCCCGGAGGCTGGCCTTCTCGAAGGCGGCGACCTCATCGGGAGTCGGGGGAAGACCGATCAGATCGAGAGAGAGACGGCGGAGGAGAGTGGCAGGGGGAGCGGGCTCGGAGAACGCGAGGCCTTCCTCCCGGAGGCGGCGGAGGAGAAAGGCGTCGATCGGGTTGGCGAGCTGGTCGGCCCTCTGCCCGGCGGGGGGTTCCGGCCGGAGAGGGGCCTTCCACGCCCAGTGCTCCTCGTATTTGGCCCCGGAGGCGATCCACTCCCTTAGGAGCTGCCTCTGCCGATCCGTCAGCGAGCGCTTCGACTCCGGCGGGGGCATGATTTCGTCGGGATCGGTCTCGAAGATGCGGCGCACCACTTCGCTCTCGCCGGGCCGGCCGGGAACGATCGGGTCGGCGAGTTCCCCGCCCTCGGTGGCGCCCCGGAAAGTATCGAGTCGCAGGCCGGCCTTGCGCGCCCGCTGGTCCGGGCCGTGACAGTGGAAGCAGTTCTCGGAAAGGATCGGGCGAATCTCCCGGTTGAAATCGGGCGCATCCCCCCGCGCGTGATTGAAGAACCACGGGGCCATGGGAAGCCACAGAAGGATCGCCGGGATGCGCATCAGGGGGAAGTATGACCGGAGCTGCACCGCGCCGCAAGCGGGGAGCACTGTAGGGCGGGCGAATCGCCTGCCCTTACTTCGACAAGCCGGCAAGCGGGGCGCTTGGGAAGGAGGCAAGCGGAGCGCTCGCCCTACAACCCGGGAACGGGTCTCCCCTACTTGTAGTCTTTCAGCTCGCGGATCCAGATGTTGCGGTAGCGGACGGGGTTGCCGTGGTCCTGGAGCTTGAGTTGCCACTGGTCGTTCCTTTTGCCGAGCGGGTAGCCGTGGTGGACGACCACGCCGTTGTGGAGGACCGTGATACGGGCCGGTTGGTCGCCCTTGGCGGTGTGGAGGATGATGTCGTAGGTCTGCCACTCGCCGGGCTTGCGGCTGGCGTTGACGAGGGGCGGGGTCTTTCCATAGAGGGCGCTGGCCTGTCCCCCGGGGTAGGTGTCGTTCTTGAAGGAATCGAGAACCTGCACCTCGCAGTAGTTTCCAAGGTAGACGCCGCTGTTGCCGCGGCCCTGTCCGCTGCCTTCGACCTTGCCGGGAGTGGCCCACTCGACGTGCAGCTGGGCGTCGCCGAATGACTGCTTCGAGACGATTTCGCCGGTCCGGGTGACCTCGGCGTATCCGTTCTCGACCTTCCACTTCGGGGCGTTCCCTTTCNNTCGGGGCGGCGCCCCCTTGGGTGAAGGCGTCCAGGTTCTTGCCGTCAAAGAGAACAACCGCATCGCTGGGGGCGCTCCCCGGTTTCTCGCCGGTGCTGGCGGTGCCGGGGGTAATGACCTCGGGCCGCGCCCGCTCGTTGGAGTTTGCCGGCGGCTTTTTCGCGTGGTGGTCGGCAAGGACCAGGGCAGAGGTGAAGGATGCAGCGGTGATGACAAGCAGGCGGGTCTTCATGGTGGGCAGGATACGGGCTCGCGGGGAACCGTATTGCAGGCCGATCCCTGCGCATAGTTCCGTATAGGTATACGGAACTAACCGTCCGGGGACATTGCCTTGGTCGATAATGGCATTGATGTTTTGGGGTTATGCCGGGAACGGAATCTGGGGCATGGTGGGGCGCAGATGGTTCCGCGACGCAAGATGTCCTGGTTGGCCCTCGGACCGGCCCTGGTGGTCCCGCTCCTGGGATCGTTGATTTACTTCGTGTGGATTCCGGAGGGTCCGGTGGGGAAGGGCGCATACACCGCCACCAAGGTGTTTATCCTGCTGTATCCGCTCCTCTTCCTGGGATTGATCGGTTCGAGCGGGCTGACCCGCCGGGAAGAGCGCAAGGCCCGCTGGCCGTCCTGGAGGACCGTGATTCTAACAGGCCTGGGCACCGGCGGGGCGATTGCGGGACTGGGGGCGCTCCTCATGCTGACCCCGCTGGGCGCGATGGTGAGGGAGGGAGCGGGGGCGGTGACGGAGAGGGCGGAGGGACTCGGCTTCAAGGATCACTTCGTGCTCTTTGCGATCTTCGTTTCGGTGATCCACTCCGCGCTGGAAGAGTATTACTGGCGGTGGTTCGTGTATGGTCACCTGCGCGAGAAAGTGGGGCGCTGGGCGGGTCACGGGATCGCGGCGGTGGCATTCGGGGCCCACCACCTGGTGGTCACCCTGCAGTTCTTTTCCCCGGCCCTGGCGATCTTTCTGACGGTCTGCGTGATGACGGGAGGACTGATCTGGACCCTGATGTACGAGTGGCAGGGCACGGTGGTGGGTTGCTGGGTCAGCCACCTGTTGGTCGATGTCCTGCTGATGGCGATCGGCTACCAGTTGATCCACGTTGCGTGAGAGGGTGACGCCGATCCGCGCCGTGGGGGTGCGGGGTGAGGGGCCTCCCTACTGTTGCAGGTAGGCAACGAGGTCGCGGATCTGCTGTTCGTTCATTCCGTCGAGGAGGCCTTCGGGCATGACGGAGACCGGGGCGCGGGATTCGTTGGCGAGGTCGGCGCGGGCGATCACGGTCTCGTGACCGGAGAGGTCCTTGAGGGTCACGGTGCGCTCGTTGGCATCGGTCAGGAAGCCGGTGAGCACGGCGGGAGGTGAGTCGGAATTGGCGCGCAGGGTGAGGGTGGCGAGCTCGAAGCCTTCCCGGATGCCGAGATTGGGATCGACAATGGCCGGGATAAGATAGTCGAGGTTGTCCATCTCGTAGCCGGTGAGGTTGGGTCCGATCTCGCGGCCCTGGTCGCCGAACTTGTGACAAGCGGCACAGGTCCCGGCGAATACTTCGCGGCCGCGCCCAGGGTCGCCTTTCTTCTCCCCGGAGAGCAGAGCCTTGATCTCGCCGATGCGTCTGGCCTTGGCCTGGGAAGACTGGCGCAACTCGCCCCAATGCCTGGTGATCAGGCTGCTGGTCTCCTGGTGCTGGTAGCTGCGCATCAGGAGGAGGCTGTCGAGGGTGATCGACTCGCGGGGAATGCGCCGCTGGTCGACGGCCTGCAGGAGACGCAGGGCCCAGGCCGGACGGCCGGCCAGGAGGGACTGGGCAGTTTGCCGCAGATCGTCACCGAGTTGTGGATAGAGCTTCAGGACCGTGGCGGGAATCTCCTCGCCCGAGTAGCGGCGGAGGGCGCTGAGGGCGGTGAGGCGAATCTCGGGATCCTCCTTCTCGTTGCGAAAAAGATCGAGAAAGACCGCTTCGGACTGGAGATCCTGGATTTCGGCGAGGGCCTTGAGGAATTCGAGGCGCTGCGTCCGGGGGGTCTCGGGGTCGGCGGCGAGGGGACGGGCCGCGGCGAGGGCCCGCGGGCTCTTGAGACGAAGGGAGAAGCGAATCACCTCGTCGCTCGGGCCCGCCGTCTTCCACAGGGTGGCGAGAGTCTCGTCGAGGGCGGGCGGGACGGGATCGAGGGTCGAACCCTCCAGCGCTTTCTCCATGCCGCGGAGGAGGGGATCGAGGTGCTCTGTTCCCGCGCTGCTCTCCAACAGGAAGGCGCAGGTGGCGAGACTCTCGTCGCTGCGCTGCGCCATGAAGCGGCGGCCGATGCGCTCGAGAATGGAACTCCGGAAGAGCGGCGAATCCCAGAAGTCAGGATTCTCCAGCAACTGCCGGGCGCGAGAGGGTGAGCGGCTGACCAGCGATTCCATTGCCCACCAGAGCTGTTGGGGAATGAAGGGGTCGTCCCGGAATTCGCCCCGGGTCGCAATTGCCCCGACGATCGCCGCCGCACTCGGCGGGTAGAGACGTTGGGCGGTGGCGGCGAGCTGGGAGACCACTTCCGGGTGGGCTTCCTCCATGGCCATGGCCAGCAGGCGGGTCTGCACGTCGGTGGTGGGAGTGGCGTCCCGGCGGTCGCCGAGCAGGCGCACCGCCCAGGCCCGGACGTGGGGGTCGGGATGTCGGAGACCGGCCGGGGCCCAGTCGGGGATCGCCCCGAGACGGTGCAGGGCCCAGAGAGACTCGAGGGCGAGCTGAGCGTCGGTGTCCTGGGCGAGGTTCTCACCGAGGGCGGGAAGAACCGACAGGTCACGAAGCTCGGCGAGCAGTCGCTGGGCGTGCCGGCGAGCCCACTGGTTGCGGTTCCCGAGGATCTTGATCAGGTCGGTCGGGGAGAGCTTGCGGAGATTGCGCGGTTTGCCCGGCTTGGCGTCCCGCGCCCGCAGGCGATAGATGCGGCCGTTGCTGCGGTCCCAGTTGTCGCGCGGATCGACGTGGGTGATGCGGGCGTCGTAGAAGTCGGCGAGGTAGATCGCTCCGTCGGGCCCAATGGTGCAGTGCACCGGGCGGAACCACTTGTCGGCGGACTGGAGAGGCTTCTCCTGCTCCACGGTCCGGAAGGTGCTGCCGGTCGGCTGGGCCCGGAGGGCGTGCACCCGGTTGCCGAGCGAATTGCCGCCAACCCAGCGCCCTTCGAGGGAGGGAATGGCGCCGCTTTCGTAACGGATCCACTGGTGGACGAGGCGGATCTTCTCGCCCTCGATGGGCATACCGTAGAAATGACCGAAGGCGTAGGGGTTGGTGTGCGGGCCGTGTTTGCCGAAGCCCTTCTGGTAATAGCCGCCCTGTACGAAATGGACGGCCTGCAGGTTTCCGTTGGTGCCGGAGTAGAGCCGCCCCTTGGCGTCGAAGTCCACCCCGAAGTTGTTCCAGCCGCCTTCCGCGAAGAGCTCGAACTCGTGAAGGGTGGGATGGTAGCGCCAGATGTTCTGGCCGAGGAAGGGGTAGCGTGGTGCCTTCTCGTCGAGGTGCACCCGGACGCGGGCGGTGACGGTGCTTCCGGTGCAACCGTAGAGCCAGCCGTCCGGGCCGAACTTGAGGCTGTTGGAGATCGAGTGGGTGTCCTCGAGGTTGAAGCCGGAAAGGTGGATCACGGGATCCGAATCGGGCACGTCGTCCCGGTTCTTGTCGGGATAGAAGAGCAGGTAGGGCGGATGGAGGACCCAGACCCCGTCCTTGCCGTGGGCCAGGGAGGTCACCATGTTGAGGCCCTCCGCGAAAGTCTTGTGCTTGTCGTAGACCCCGTCGCCGTCGGTGTCTTCGTGAATGGTGATCTTGTCCTTGCCGATGAACTTCCGGTGTTCCGGTTTCACGAACGGCGGGGGCGGGGGGACCTGGTCGAAGACCTTGCGGAGGTGCTTGTCCCAGGTGAGCACCTTCAGCCCGGCCGGGTTGGGGTACTGGATATACTGCACCACCCACATGCGCCCGCGCTCATCGAAGTCGATGAAGAGTGGTTGGCGCACGAGCGGTTCGGCGAGAACCAGGTCCACCGCGAGGCCGGTCCCGGTCTTGAACCCGGTCACCGCTTCCGCGGCCGGGGTGGGATCGCCCTTGTCGTCGGCACGGGCGTAGGGGTTCTTGTTGCCCTGGAAGTGTTTCTCGACCGCGGCGAGCATGCGTCGGCGTCCTTCCAGGTCGGCAGGGATCACGCCGCGGTGCCCGGCCGCCTTCTCCCCGGCCATCTTCAGGAAGGCCTCCGCCTCGGCGTCTCGGGAATCGCCCTGCCAGTCGGCCCAGGCCGGGACATCGCCGCGCCGGAAGAGCCAGGTCCCGCCCAGGTCGAGGGCGTCATCCAACCGCGAAAGATGAACCGGTCCCTTGAGGATTCCGCCTTTGCCGTTGTTGTTGTAAACGCGCCAGGCGATGAGGTTGTATTGGCCGAAGCGGACCTGGTCCGGTTCGAGCACGAAAGGACGGCGGATGCTGCTGGAAGGATTTCCGAAGAGGGGCGGCATGGACCCGTTGGCCCCGACTTTTTCGCCGTTCACGAAGGCCTCGTCGACGTTGCTGATCGAATCGACCATGAGAAGAAGGCGGCTGCCGGCCCAATCGGCGGGCACTTTCACGTAAGCGCGGTACCACCCGAATCCCTTGGCGCCCTTCCAGCCGGTCTCGTCCGGGATGGTGGCGGGGCTCCAGCCCTCCAGCTGTGCAAATACGGAAGGAAGGGCAGCGAAGAGAAGGGCGGCGGTGTGGAGAATTCGCATGGGGCAAGGTGAAAGGTTATGAGCGCGAGGGTGGTTCCTTTCAACCGCTAAGATGGGTCCCTGCCCAACCTGCGCTTGATCTGTCACGGTCTTTCGGAGATGGATGGTGTCCATGAAGCGGCGCAGACTTCTCCAGAGGGCGGCCCTGACCGCACCGGTGCTGGCCAGTAGTGCCCTCCGGGCCAGGGTTGCGGCCAAGCCGGACCTCAAGGCGCGTTTGGCCCTTGGTTACGACAACTTCGCGGTGCGGGCCATGGNNATTACGCCGCGAGGCTGAAGTGCGACACGCTCTTCATCACCGATTTCGGGCCTTTCGAAAAAATGGACGACGGCTACCTCGGGGACCTGCGCAAGAAGGCCGCCGATGCGGGAGTGGGGTTGCTGCTCGGAAGCTGGAGCATCTGTCCCACTTCAAAGACCTTCAAGAAGGACTGGGGGACCGCTGATGAACACCTCCGGTTGGGGATCCGGGCGGCCAGGGCTCTCGGGTCGCCGGCCTTCCGCGTGATCCTGGGTGCGGATCGCGATCGCAGGACCGAGGGTGGAATCGAGGCGCGCATCGCGGACACCGTGAAGGTCCTCAAGCGCAACCGGACCCGCTGTCTCGATGCGGGGATCAAGATTGCGATGGAGAACCACGCCGGCGACATGCACACCCTGGAACTGCGCGGGCTCATCGAGGAGGCCGGCCCGGATTTTGTGGGTGCCAATTTCGATTCAGGGAACGCGGTGTGGACCATGGAAGACCCGGTGCAGGCTCTCGAGAACATCGGGAAATACGCANNGATTCCGCCCTGTGGGAAAGCGAGAACGGCGTGACGGTGCAATGGACCGCGATGGGCGAAGGCACCACAGACCTCCGGGCCTTTTTCAAACGCTTTGCGGAGCTCTGCCCGCAGGCGGCCGTGAATATCGAAACGATCTCCGGCTTCAACCGCGAGTTGAGGGTGAAGGACGACGAGTTCTGGAAGAGCTGGCCGAGGGGGAAACCGAAGGGTTACGACCGGTTCCTGGCCTTGGCGAAAAAAGGAACGCCCCGCGCACCGTGGAAGGCGCCTGAAGACGTGGATCGCAACAAGGCCCAGCAGGACTTCCAGNNGAGCGCAGCATCGCATACTGCCGGGAGAAGCTGGGCCTGGGCCGGCGTGGCTGACCCCGTCACTCCGGCAATGGGCGTGCGCGATCGCGTCAGCCGTCCATCCGTTCCGACCCGATGGAAGGATCTTGGCCGATGACGGCAGCTCGAGGGAGCGGGAAATTCGGCCCGGGCTTGCAAATCGGACCCGGGCGCCGATGATAAGCACGGTGGCCCAATCGCTTCTTCCCCCGCCCAACCGTCTCTTTGCCCTCTACGAGGGCGGGCGGATCACGCGGGAGCAGTTGCACGCCGCGATGTTCATCCACCAGCGACGTCTCCTGATCGAGATCGCGGAGGCGCGGCAGAACCCGGTCCTCGCCTACCTCGATGAAAAGCTCAGTCGGTTTGCGGCGGCCCGGCTGGAGCGCCGGCACGGGGAGCGCCTGATCCGGCAGGTTCTCCATGCCCTGTCCGAGCTGGAGGGATTTCCGCCCTCGGAATTGTTGTGGAATGCCAGCCACCTGGACGTGCCGTTGCACTGTTTTTTCCGGCTCCGCCGAGAGCCGGTCTTTCGAATAATCAGGATCGAGATGCAGCCGCTTACCGTGAACGTGGTTCTTGAGCGGGGGGCGGCTTCCAAGAAAGACACCACCCGCGAGGAATACGTGCTGCACCGGGACCGGTTCGGAAAACTCAGCGCCGAAGGTCTCAGGGTGTGATCGGAGGGCCCTGGCATTCCTTTTGCACCCTCCCCCGGACACAAGGTCGCTTGCAAAGTGCCCATCCGGGTGTAAATCCTCTCCCCGGGGGCGCCTCTTGGAATCCCAAATGCCATGAAATCACTTTCCCTGCCCATTTCCCTGCTCGTTGCCGCCTTCGCCGCGATGCTGTTCGCCCAGCAGGATGACCAGAGGCCTCGTGAAAAAGGGGTTCGCTTCGATCCGGTGGTGAAGGAGATCGAAGGCTGGAAAGTGCACGTCGATCCCGCGCTCCTCGAGGGAGACCACGCCGAAATGGGAGGACGCGCCCTCCGGATGCTGGCCGACCACCTCAACCGTATTTCGCTGCTGGTGCAGGAGGACCGCCTCAGGGAACTGCGCCAGTGCGAGATCTGGATCGAGCACAAGCATCCCTCCCTGGGCGCGATGCAGTACCATCCGAGCGAGGGGTGGCTGCGCAATCATGGGCACGATCCGCGGCTCACCCGGAAGGTTCACATCCCCCGGGCCGAGGCACTCATTTCGCGTTCGCAACTCGTGAAGCACCCGGCCGTGGTCCTGCACGAGCTTTCGCACGCCTATCACGACCAGATTCTCAGCTTCGACTACCCGCCGATTGTGGACTCCTACAAGAAGGCCATGGCGGACGGCAGCTACGAAAACGTCCTGCTCNNGCACTACGGCGCGACCAACCACAAGGAGTACTTTGCGGAAGGGACCGAGGCCTACTTTTACCGCAACGACTTTTACCCCTTCGTGCGGGCCGAACTCAAGGAGCACGACCCCACCCTCCATGATGCGCTGGAGAAGATCTGGGGCCCGCTGCGGTAGCGGCGGTCGTTCCCTCTGGCCATGATACCGGTTCGGAGCTAGGGTCCGCAGCCATGAAGCATCCTGCCACTCTCGCCCTCGCTCTGGTCCTGGCCGTTCTCCCACCAGCCCGCGGTGGCGTGCTGGAGGATTACATCAACAAGAAGGATGAGGCGCTCGCCTACGAGGTCGAGAAGGTGACGGAGGTGCTCGGAATGCGGGTCCTCTCGGTGCGGTTGATCTCGCAGAAGTGGCGGGGCAAGGAGTGGAAGCACTGGCTGACGGTATTCATTCCGCCCAAGGTCGATCTCCACCGGAAGGGGATTCTTCTTATCGAGGGCGGAACCAACCGGGACGGCCTGCCGGATCCGAATTCAGAGGCGGGCATGTTGCTCGGGATGTCGGCCCTCAACCTGCGGGCGCCGCTGGCCCTTCTTCTCCAGGTTCCGAGCCAGCCGCTTTACGACGACCTCTACGAGGACGATCTGATTGCACACACTTTCGATGAATTTCTGAAGGGGGGCGACGACGAGTGGCCGCTGCTCCTTCCCATGGTCAAGAGTGCCACCTCCGCGATGGATGCCCTGCAGGGCCTGGTCCGGCAGGGCCACCTCAAGACCGGCGCGGGGGTGGCGTGCGCCCTCGAAAAGTTCATCGTGGCCGGCGCCTCCAAGCGTGGATGGACGACCTGGCTGACCGCGGCTGTAGACCCCCGGGTGTGTGCCCTGGCCCCCTCCGTCATCGACGTGCTCAACATGGACGACCAGATGCGCCTGCAGAGGAAGTCCTACGGCGCGTTCAGCAGCAAGATCAGCCCCTACACCAGCCGCCGCATCATGGAACGGCTCGAATCGCCCCGGGGAGAACTGCTGCGCAAGGTGGTCGATCCCTTCGAGTACCGCGAGCGGCTCCAGCACCCCAAGCTTCTTCTCCTTGGAACCAATGACCCCTACTGGGCCGCCGACTCGGCGCAGCTCTACTTTCCGCAGCTGAAGGGTCCGAAGGCGCTCTATTATCTGCCGAATGCCGGGCACGGGCTGGGTCTCGGCATTCTTCCGACCCTCAACAACTTTTTTGTCTCGGTCCTCGACGGCAGGCGCTTCCCGCAACTGCAGACCAGGAATGGTGATGGGAAGCTGACGGTGAGTTGGGAGGGAAAGGGCAAGGCCGCCCTGTGGAGCGCGGAGGCCACCAGCCGGGATTTCCGGAAGGCGAAGTGGAACGAGATGGCGCTGGAGGGAGAAGATGCCGTGACGGTCCACTCGCAGGTTCCGGCCAGCGGGTGGCGGGCTTCCTTTGTGACGGTGACGTTCCCCGGCCTGCGCCCCGGCGGCCCGGAGTTCAAGCTCAGCACGCCCATCGGGGTTCTGCCGGACAAGTTTCCGCACGAGTAGTCTCGTCACAAACGGGAAAAGGCGGAAAGCGCCCGGGACGGGGCGCAGGGCCTGCCTGCCCCCTCGAGGATGCGCTACTCGTTGCCGTGCAACTGCAGCAATCGCTTGCCTTCCCTGATCACGAAGTCCGCATCTTCGAAGGGGTCGGCGCTGNNTGCCAGAGGACGCGACCGTAGGGATCGACGACGAAGGTGCCGTGCAGGGGCTCCTTCTCGAAGTCGTCATATGCGCTCCACTCACGGAAGATATGCAGCCCGGGATCGGCCACCAGGGGGAACGGGAAGGCTTCCCCTTCGGCGGCGTACTTCTCATGGGACTTCTTCAGGTCGGGCACCGAGTCGGTGCTGACCGCCAATAGTTGGAATCCTTCCCGCGCGAAGGCCTCCGTCTTCTCGGCGAACTTGTTGAGTTGCTCGGCGCAGTGCAGGCAGCCGTAGCCGAGATAGAAAATGAGAACGAGGGGCCGGCCGTTGAAGTCGCTGAAGGCGACCGTGTTGCCTTCCTCATCGGGAAGGGCGAAGTCGAATCCACCCGGAGGGTGCCAGGCAACCGGCCCGAGGGTATCGAGATCGGGCCGATCACCCACATCGTCGCGCACCACCGGCTCGGCCCGCCAGTCGCCGAGCTCGAGTTTCCGGGCGATGGACTCGACCCGCTGCACGGGCGGCGCGGCGGGATCGAGGTGGGCGGAGAGGGGCGCCAGTTGCTCGAAAGCCTTCCTGGTCTCCTCGGTTTTCCCGAGGGCGTGCAGAATCTCGATTCGTGCGAGGAGCGGCAGGACCTCCTTCTCACCCTTCTCGACTGCCTCGGCGCTCATGCTGAGGGCCTTCTCCTCGTCCCCGAGCCGCAGGTGCAGCCGGGCCAGGGCGTACTTTTCGCGCTGCACGGACCCGATGTGCTTCTTCGCTTCCTCCACGTTGTCCTCGAGCAGGGCCAGGTAGCAGGACACCTCCCGGTGGGCCTTCTTGACGGCATTGACCCACTCGCCGGGTTTTTTCCCGGCTTCCTCGGCGGCCTTCTCGATCTCCTCCTTCTTCTTGTCCTCCTTCTCCGCTTTCTTGCGTGCTTCGTTTTCGGCCTTTTCCTTCGCCTTGGTGGCGAGTTCCAGTTTCCCTACGATCTCCTGTTCGATGGAGCGCAGCCCGTTGGTGGACTCCTTCCCGAAATGGGCCGTCCCCAGGAGACGCAGGCGTTTGAGTTGCTCCTCCTTTTTTCCGGTCGGTTCGAGGTAGGGGGTAGCGGCCAGTTCGAGGGTCTCACCCCACAGCTCGAAACGCTGGAGGACCTGAAAGAGCCGCTCGCGGCCGTATCGTGTGCTGCGTCCTCCCCGGTCGAGGGTGTTGAGCTTGGGATGCCGTGGATTGGCGATCAGGCTTTTGGCCATCCCCAGGGCGTCGTGGGCCCGGCCGAGGCTCATCCAGTTGCGTGCCAGCCACTCGTTGTTGTGGGCGTAGTTGTGAATCTGGTCGGGGAGGACCCGGCGGGTGATCATGTACTTGTGGTCGGTCCGGGCCGAAGCCTCCTGCGCATAGGCGGAATCGTCCCATCGCTTCAGTTTCGAGTAGATGTGACCCGGCATGTGCCACATGTGGGCGGTGGCTGCCGCGGTGTGACCGAGCTTGGCTGAGGAATCGAGGGCCCGCTTCGCTTTCTTGCGATCCCAGAGGTGAATCCGGTAGTGGTGGGCCGGGTGCATGGGATTTCTCGCAAAGACCTGCTGGAGCATGGCATCCACCGCCTCATGGCTGTGAATGGGCAGGCCCCCGCGTGAGAACTGCCACAAGCGACAGGCCAGGAAGGCCCGGGCTTCGATGTCGTCCGGGTACTCGTGAATGATGTTCTCGAGATCATCGATGAGCTCCTGCTTGCGCTTCTTGGCGTCGCCCGGCTCGCCATCGAGGTAGTTGGCCTGCGCCTCGATGTAGAGGCGATTGTGGGGGGTGGCCTTCTCCTTGAGAGTCTCGGCTCTCTTGATGAACTCCTTGGCCCGCTTTTCGTTTTCCCAGTTGGCCATCGCCATGCCCCAGTAGGCCATCGCGCAGTCGGGGTCGTGGGCGGCGACCTGGCGGAAGGAGCGCTCGGCCTCGAAGTACCAGAACCCGTGCAGCTGGCCGAGTCCCTGATTGAAGAAGTCCTGACCCTTTTTCCACCTGCACTGAATGGGAATCTCGACCGCGCCGGTGTTTCCGATCAGCTTGGCGGACTGCCGGGGGCCTTGGTTGAAGGCTTCGCCCTGGTGCGAGTGTCCGGCCCTGAGCTGATCGGCGGCGGCGGGCTTCTGCTCTTCCGCGAGCAGGGTGGTCGCGCCGGCAAGGAGGGAAATCGGAATGAGGCGTCTCATTGGAGGGATTATACGAGCACAATCGGGCGCATCCTACCAACTTGATTTCCGAATGGGGAAAGCGAGGCCGGGCCCGCGATCTCCACACCCTGGTTGGGATTGATCGATCCGCCGAGCCTTCATCTTCTTCCGGTGGCGTGAAGGGAACCGGTTGAATTCACCGCTGCCAGAATGCTCGGGAAGGGCGATTGGCAGGCCGAATAGCCAGGGATCCGGGGTGTTGACGGCCGGTAGCAACGATTGGGAGGGAATCCCTTTCAACCGCGTGTCCTCGTCAACATGAATTCATTGCCCTCCGGGTCGACGCACATGGCCAGGTGCGGAGGCTCGCCCGGTTCATCGGGAGTCGGCTCGCGGGCGAGCTGTCCGCCGCCGGCCACCACCTCCTCGGCGCCCTCAACCACGTCCGCTACCTGGAAACTCAACCCCGTCCAGGTCCGTTTTCCCTCTCCCCCGCCATGAAGGCCGATTGTCGCGCCCGCCACTTCCAGCTCGCTGATCACATCGGATTGCTTCTTCACGACAGCGCCCAGGACCTCCCGGTAGAAGCGAACCGCCCGTCCCATCTCGGCAGCCCATATGATGTACTTGGTGCGCTCAACGATCATGAGATGCCAGGCTTGCTACCGGGCGGGGGGCGAGGACTCAATCAGGAAAGTTGGGCGCCGTTCCCGCTTCGGGGAAGCCGCTTCCCGGCACGCTCCCGAATCCGGCGGCAACGCGCCACGATGGCGGGAAGATCAGACTGGCTCCGAGCTCGGATACGCCGATACCCGGGACCGAATGAGGCAGGTTCTGCGTGGCGCGTTCGGGCCGCGGGACATTCAGTCCCGGTTTCCGCAGCAACAGAAACCAGATGAAGGGTGAAAACATTGGCTGTTTTTGAGGGGATCAGTTGTCCGGATTGGAGACCTGGATTCATGAGGTCGCGGAGACCGTCGCCCGGAGCGTGATTTCGAGCGGGGCCGGGTCATGGGGGATCATCGGGCCAGTCGCAGCCCCCAAGCTCTGCAAAACACGCCTCCGGACCACCGCTGAGAAGTGAGGGGTGTCGGAGAGGAGAACAGAAATTTTAAATTGATTCTGTTGATGATGAATCGACTTGTATGAGCGGCTTGGAGCGGGCCGGAGGGGGTCGAGTTGGGGGCCGGGCCCCGGTGGAGATGGCGATTGTGGTCAATAACGAGGGGTCGGGATGCGGGGCGCTTCAGAGTACCGGCGAATCCAAGACAGAGAGTCGGTTATGGAAGGGAAGTCCTTCGCGAAGGTGACCCATCTGACCGGGCTGGCACCGTGGACGGCGGGGGCGGGTTTGATGAAGATGACATCCCGGCTTTGCGGTGGAACCGGGTCGTGCAACCCGCCGAAGTTTTTCACAACTGTTCACGGCGGCCCCCCGCGGATCCAACTGCCAACACCCGGCTCTCTTCAGTCTGCCTGGTGGCTACAAAATTTTATTCGAGGTTGAAGGGGTGAAAAGCTTGACTGAAACCCGGGTAAATCATGCTTTTCCCCCGCGAAAGTCGCTTTCCAAAGTAATCAACAGAACCATATTCATGGCCGATAAGAAACCAGCAACCAAGACAGAGATTCTCAACAACATCGCAGAGGAGACCGGCCTCGCCCGCAAGGACGTCGCTTCGGTGCTTGAAGCGTTGAGCGGGGAGATCAGGAAGGGTGTGAGCAAGAGGGGTCCCGGACAGTTCACGATTCCGGGTTTGTGCAAGATCGTCGTGCAGCGCAAGCCGGCCACCAAGGCCACCACGCGCCCCAATCCGTTCAAGCCGGGCGAAATGATGCAAGTGGCTGCCAAGCCGGCGCGCAACGTCGTGAAAGTCCGTCCGCTCAAAAACCTGAAGGACATGGTGGTCTGAACGAGGCGACCAAGTCATCGATCCTTTCGCGAACCGCGTCCCGCCCGGGACGCGGTTCCTCGTTTTGGGGGCGTGATGTCGGGGGACTGCCGTGACTTTCTCTTGCTTCCCGGCGCGGCTCGTTTGAGCCTTTTGGCATGGCCGATCAAAGCAACGTTGTCAGCATCCATCCCTACTTCAAGATTCACGACGGAAAGGTCGAGGAGGTGAAGGCTCTCCTGCCCGAGTTCGTGGCGAAGGTGGAGAACGAGGAAGCCTGCCTTTACTACAATTTCACCATGCACGGCGATGAGCTCTTCTGCCGGGAAGGCTACGTGGGTGCGGCGGGAGCGCTTGCACATCTCGAGAATGTGCAGGCGGANNGCGGAACTCGATAAGCTCTTTGCGCTGGTGGACCTGACCCGCATCGAGGTGCACGGACCGGCCGCCGAGTTGGAAAAGCTCAAGGAACCGTTCGCTGTGCTCGATCCGAGCTGGTGGGCCTACCAGACGGGAATCGCAGGTTGAGCTCTTCCCTGCGCTTCCATCCATTTCCTATGCTGACGCGATGAATCACCGTCTTCGAATCCTGCTGACCGCCGTCTCGCTGCTCCTGCTTGGTGCGGTGTGTTCTCTTCCCGCCGGGCAGCCGGTTGCCAGGGGGGTGGGCGGTTACGAGATTCCCGCCACCGATGACGGGCTTCCCGGGGCAGGACCGGTTCGTCGGTATGACTGGTTCCGGAATCTTTGGCGCAGCAAGCGCAGCGGTTGGTCGCAGCGGGTCGAGGAGGACCAGGGGGCGGTGGTCTTTCTTGGCGATTCGATCACGCAGGGTTGGGGCGACACGATGGGCGGGAGTTTCCCGGGCATGAAGGTGGCCAACCGGGGCATCAGCGGAGACACCACTCGTGGCATGCTGATCCGCCTCGAGCAAGACGTCCTTGCTCTCAATCCCCGCGGGGTGGTCCTCCTCATGGGAACCAACGATCTCGAGGAGGGAGCCGCCCCCGAGACCATCGCGGCCAATCTCAAGCTCATCGTTGCGAATCTCAAGAAACACAACCCCGTGATGCCGATCGTGCTTTGCAAGGTGTTCCCGAGCTCGGCCTCCAAGAAACGCCCTGCGGACAAGATCAGGAAGATCAACGAACTCTACTCCGAGGCGGTGAGGGGTGATCCCAAGATCACGGTGATGGAGACCTGGGTCCTTTTTGCGGATGAGAAGGGTGATGCCAGGAAGGCGGAATTCCCGGACCTGCTTCATCCCAACCAGGTCGGCTATGCCAAGTGGGCGGCCGCGCTTCGTCCGATCTTTGCGACCCTGGGTTACCTTGAGACCGACCCGGACTCCTTCCAACCCGAAGAGGGGTTTGTGAGCCTGTTCAACGGGAAGGACCTGACCGGCTGGGGATTCCGGGCCAGCGCGAACCCGAACCGTAAGGCCACGCCGGCTCGTCCGGTCTGGAAGGAAGCGGTCTCCTTCGACGGCGAGACGCAGAGCATTGACGGCCGCTACCGGGCCGTGAATGGGCGGCTGGTGGTGACCACTCCGCCCCAGGGCCGGCGCTTCCAGCAGCTGTGGACCACTCGCGAGTTCTCCCGGGATTTCATCCTGAAACTG
>JABAHR010003928.1_pt2 | contig 15918 bp, 15 predicted proteins | sample 7062101 | NCBI WGS metagenome assembly JABAHR01 (sample SAMN14534553, study PRJNA622989) | marine sediment metagenome | biome: marine biome [ENVO:00000428]; feature: marine pelagic biome [ENVO:01000023]; material: deep marine sediment [ENVO:00002113] | place: India: Gulf of Kutch | collected... | reverse complement strand
GGCGCTGACTTCCTGTATCTCCAGATAGTGGTTGCCGGAGCCCAGCGTACCCATCTCGCTGCGCTGGCGCTTGCGGGCATGTGCTGAGACGGCTTCAGGGCGTGCGCCTGCCATGCAGCCGTGTTCCTCGATGCGTTCCAGGTCGCGCGGTTCGCCCCAGCCGCGCTGCACGGCCCAGTGCGCACCGCCGGACAGCATGGCATCCATGCCGGTGTCATCGAGGTGGATGTCGCCACGGCTGCCGATGCCGACGGGGATCCTGTGGAACAGGGCATCGGCCAGTTGTTCCGCGACCGCGTCGATATCCGCCCGGCGCAGGCCGGTATGCAGTGCCCGCACACCGCAGGAGATGTCGAAGCCCACGCCCCCGGCCGAGACCACGCCACCGGCGTCGGCATCGAAGGCGGCAACGCCGCCGATGGGAAAACCGTAGCCCCAGTGCGCATCGGGCATGGCGTAGGAGGCCTTGACGATGCCGGGCAGGGTGGCGACATTGGTGACCTGTTCGTAGACCTTGTGGTCCATGGCCTCCACCAGGGCCTCGCTGGCGAAGATGATGCCCGGCACACGCATGTCGCCAACCGGCTCGATGCGCCATTCGAAATCGGAAACGCGTGTCAGTGTCGAGGTATCCATGTTATATCCCGTCTCGCGTGCCTAGACGTCGACGACGCACTGCGCACGCCATGTGCCGGGCTCGTCTTCACAGACTTCCAGTTCAGTATAGGTGGCGCCCTTGACCTCTGCCGCAGGCTGGTGGCGTGCTACATCGACGGCTTCACCGCAGGCAGTGCCGTGCAGTACGGTGCCGTCGATCTCGACATGAAAGCTGCTGAACAGCATTTTGCGTGTCGCCATCTCGAACACCAGGGCATTCAGCCAGTCCGCGAACAGCAACTCGGTGTCCGGAGCCTCGCACTCGATGGTGATCGTGTCCCGGCAGGCCACCGTTGCCGGATCGGTAATGACGGCTGTCAGCGCCAGCGCGGCTTGCTCGAAGGCCGCTGCCCTGGTCTCCCCGATACCGCGCACCCCGATATCGGCTTCATGGTGAAAGTGGGTCCACATGACCGTGCATTATGACCGGGGCCGGGTCCGTTTGCCCGGCCTCGCGTGCAGCATGTCCCGCTATGCCCGGGATCCCCCGCAGCATCCGGATCCCGATGCCAGCCAGGCGCCAGTCCGGGTTGTCCGGGCCCCTACCGATGTTCGTATAAGCCTGCCAGCTGGCGCGTTTTCAGCTGCAGCTGTTAGAAATCCCGGCAACATTACAAAACGTCGGGTATTTGACAGCAAGTGCTTGATTCAAATTAAGAAAAAATCGCTAATAAAATCAGTCTGTTGACCGGCATGTCTGGTTTCTTTTACAGCGTGGTCGCGGTGTTTTCCCCGAGTGAGATGGAAGCATATTAGAAAACATCGACATGCTAACTCTGGCCTGTTTATTGCAAGTTATTCCAGATCATCAATCTTTATATACTCGAATAATAAGGCACCATGTCCGGCCAGTTTGCATCACCTGAAACCGAAGCGGTAAAGATATCCGGCAGTAAACGGACGCCGCTCTCCGAGCAGCAGGCCTCGCTGCGCATCTACACCCTAGGTCGCTTCTCGCTGGTGCGTGACGGTGAGCCGCTGCGCCACAGGCGCAAGGCCCCCGGCAAGCCGCTGCTGCTGCTGAAGGCGTTGATCGCCTCGGGCGGTCGGCAGGTGGGCGTGCTGAACCTGGCCTCGATACTCTGGCCTGACAAGGAAGGCGACCTGGCCCGCCAGGCATTCGAAACCACCCTGCACCGGCTGCGTAAACACCTTGGTGATGACCGCTACCTGCTGCTGGAGGATGGCCGCCTGACGCTGAACAGCGAACGCGTGTGGGTGGACATCTGGGAATACGAACGCAACACCGGTGCACTGCGTGCGTCGATAGCACGCAGCGGTGCATCCGCTGGCCACGCCGACATACAGCTGCTCGCCGAGCGCATCATGCATCTGTACCAGGGCCATTTCCTGGGCCTCGAGGATGCCGCCTGCTGGTCCGTATCGCTGCAGGAGCGGCTCAGGAACCGCTACATTCATTGCATGCTCGAACTGGGCGGTTTCTGGGAGCAGCATGATCTGCCGGGCAACGCGGTCCTGTGCTACCAGAAAGGCATCGAGGTCGACGACCTGATCGAAACCTTTTACCAGCGTCTCATGGTCTGCCTGGACCGGACCGGCAGGCAACCGGAGGCCATCGCCGCCTTCCGGCAGTGCCGGCACATCCTTTCCGTGGTGCTCGGTCTCGCGCCGATGCAAGAAACCCGGCAAATCTACGAAACCGCGCTCTCGCACTACCAGCAACTGGCCGGCTGACCGGCCAATCCATTCCATTCCTGCCTGGCTGCATCCGCTGCCGGCTGCATTCGCTCGCAGCTGATATACCCCGTAAACACTTTATTTAAACCACGCTTGCCCGGCGGGTATCCGCCGGTGCTTTCCCCTGCTGCATTTCATGATCTGTAAGTTATCTGTAAGGGCACCCGTACTAGAGTCGTGTCATCGGGATAAATACAACAAATACACACTAACAAAGAGATCAACAATGGATTGCTACATCGTACGCGTGTACCGCCGTATTACCGGCAAGAATGGCGAGGCGGATGAAATCGCCGGCCTGGTCGAGCACGTGGGGCAGCGCGACAGTACCACACCGTTTTCCAGTTACAACTCACTGGTCAGCGCCCTGCGCGAGAACGACGAGCGCAGCGTGTCGACTCCGGCTGACAGTGAAAGCAGCGACAGCGAGACAGCAGCCAGCCTGCGGCTTGTGCAGAATGCCAAGAGAGGCTGATCCGGTCATCGCAAAAACGATAACAACATCATTAAACGTAAAAGAGAAACATAACAATGCAAATCAGGAATTACCTTCAGTCGCTGCTATGCCTGGCCCTGCTGGCGGGTTCCATGCCTGCGATGGCAGCAACGGTTTCCTATCTCCTGGATTACTCAAATGCACTGACAGACCAGGTTGAATACCTGTCCGTGACCATATCTGACGACACTGCCGGACAGCTCGACTTCTGGGTGGAGGCGCTTTCCGCACTGGACGATGTCTCCGGTGATAACTACGGCATCCAGTCTTTTGCGTTCAACTACAGTGAACTGTTCTCCCCGCAGGTACAGGACAATGGTACAGGTAACCGCCAGAATCGTGGCCAAGGACGAGGGCTTCGCGCAGCAGGCCGGAGCAGCCGCGCAAACGGCGCTGCCAGTCAGCCGGCTGCCCGGGGCAGAAGCCAGTCCGGAAATCTGTCGGGGAGCAATTTCATCCTGCCCGACGGCTGGCGCGTGCAGTACAGCAAGGGCATGAGCGAGGCCGGGCAGTTTGATGTACGTATCCTGGGCCGGGGGCGCACACGCGAGGATTCGCTGCACTTCTCGGTCATCGGCCTCTCGCTGGACGATGTGCTTGCCGGTTTTGCCGCCCATGTTGCCGGTTTCGACCTGACACTGGGTGACTGCAGCCTCGATGGCGGGGCGTGCAGTCCTGATATCACCAGCGCGTTTTTCTTCGGTGACACGCTGGTGCCTCCGACTGCCGTACCTCTGCCGGCCGCTGCCTGGCTGTTTTTGACCGGACTGCTGGGCCTGATCGGTATCGCCCGCCGTCGCGAGGTGAACGAAACGATTTGACCGTCTCCGTAAATTTGTCCCCCCGGCAGCATCAGGGGGGCAATTTTTTCCGGAAACGACTGCAGACTCCGTAAATTTGTCCCCCCGCAGTACCAGGGGGGCTATTTTTCGGAACTGCCTACAGACTCCGTAAATCACGCCCGGTGCAAGCCTGCCCGGGCGTTTTTTTATGCCTGCCGGGCACGATTGTGCTACCTTCAGGCCAGTCCATTGCCGCGGGTTCCTGTCATGCCTGTCCCTGCATACCTTGTTGCCGTCGTACTGTGGTTGCCTGCCGCTGGCGCGCAGGCCGGTCTCGCCGATTTGCTGGATATCTTCAGCGGTTCGGACAACGGTGACGGTACACCGGCAGACACGGCGACTCCCGCTGCTGCAGCCACTCCCAGCAACGACGAGATGGTCGCCGCGCTCAAGGAGGCGCTCGACAAGGGTACCCGCTATGCGGTCGACAAGCTGGGCAAGGAGGGCGGTTTCCTGGATAACGCGCAGGTGCGCATCCCGATGCCGGACAGCCTGGCCTGGGTGGAGAAGAGCCTGCGCACGCTGCGCCAGGACCAGCTGGCCGACGAGTTCATTGCCACCATGAACCATGCCGCAGAGCGCGCGGTGCCCGAGGCAGCCGCCATTTTCTCGGAGGCGATCAGGGCCATGACACTGGAGGATGCGCGCGGCATCCTGGCGGGCCCGGATGATGCCGCCACGCGCTATTTCCGCGACAAGACGGGAAATGAGTTGACCGGGAAGCTGCGTCCGATCGTGACCGATGCGACCTCGCGTGCCGGCGTGACCGCCGCCTACAAGGACATGGTCGCAAAAGCAGGCGGGCTGGGCGGCCTGCTGTCGCCCGAGAGTACGGATCTCGATGGCTACGTGACCGAAAAGACCCTCGATGGCCTGTTCCTGATGCTGGCAGAGGAGGAAAAACGCATCCGCGAGAACCCGCTGGCGCGCACCTCGGATCTGCTCGAGAAGGTATTTGGCAGTTTCTCTCCCTGATCGGTTACACTGCCGGACTGCACTGGTCCGGCAGATGCCACCCTGCGCTGAACCCGGACGATCAATGAAGGTCTCTTGATTCATGGCACGACGAAGTACCCGCAGGCGCAAGGCAGCGCGCCGCAAGCGTACCCGCAAGACATTTCCCTGGTTCAGGCTGGCGCTCGTGCTGTTGCTGCTGGCCGGAGCCTATGTCGTGTGGCTGGATATCAAGGTGACTTCCCAGTTCACCGGCAAGCGCTGGTCGCTGCCGGCGCGGGTCTACGCGCGTCCACTGGAACTGTATGCCGGGCGGGAACTCACAGCGCAACAGTTCGCGGACGAGTTGCAGGCACTGCATTATCGCCCGGTGAACTCGGTACAGCAGGCCGGGCAGTATTCGCGCGACCGCGCCACGTTCCACGTCATGACCCGCCCGTTCACCTTCTGGGATGGCGAGGAAAGCGCGCGCAACCTGCGCGTGCAGTTCTCCGCCGGCCGCATCGGGCAACTGGCCGACCGCAACACCGGCAGCGCGGTCAGCCTGGCACGCCTTGACCCGGTGCTGGTCGGCAGTTTCTACCCCGCGCACAACGAGGACCGGGTGCTGCTGAAGCTGGACGAGGTGCCGGTCAGCCTGACCGATGCCCTGATCGCCATCGAGGACCGGGGTTTTTACCGCCATCACGGGGTGGCCCCGCTGGCCATCCTGCGCGCCCTGTGGGTCAACCTGCGCGCCGGCGGTGTGGTGCAGGGCGGCAGTACCCTGACCCAGCAGCTGGTGAAGAATTTCTTCCTCACCAGCGAGCGCTCGCTGGTGCGCAAGATCAACGAGGCCATCATGGCGCTGCTGCTGGAACTGCACTACGACAAGGACGAAATCCTCGAGGCCTACCTGAACGAGGTCTACCTGGCGCAGGACGGCCAACGCTCGATCCACGGCTTCGGCCTGGCCAGCTACTTCTACTTCGACCGCCCGCTGGCGGAACTGCGGGTCGACCAGTACGCGCTGCTGGTGGGGCTGGTGAAGGGGCCTTCCTATTACAACCCCTGGCGCCATCCGGAACGTGCACGCGACCGCCGCAACCTGGTGCTGGGCGTGATGGCGGACCTCGGGCTGATCAGCGAACAGGAAGCCGCGCGTGCCAGAACGCAACGCCTCGGGGTCGGCAGCGCGGGCCGCAAGGCGATCAACACCTTCCCGGCATTTCTCGACCTGGTGCGGCGCCAGTTGCAGAGCGACTACCGCGACGAGGACATCACCTCGGAAGGGTTGCGCATCTTCACGACCCTCGACCCGCAGGTGCAGTGGGAACTGGAAAGCGCACTTGCCGGCCGCCTGAAGGAACTGGAAGCGGGGCTCGGCATGGAATCCGGCAAGCTGGAAGGCGCCGCCGTGGTGACCTCGGTGCAGGGTGGCGAGGTGCTGGCGCTTGCCGGCGGACGCAATCCCGGGTTCGCCGGCTTCAACCGGGCGCTGGACGCCTATCGCCAGGTCGGTTCCCTGATCAAGCCGGCCGTCTACCTGACTGCGCTGGAGCAACCGGAACGCTACACCCTGGCCACCCTGCTGGATGACAGCCCGCTGACCTGGACCGCGCGCAACGGCGATGTGTGGGAGCCGTCCAACTACGACCGGGAGAACCATGGCCAGGTGCCGCTCTACCAGGCACTTGCACACTCCTACAATATCAGCACTGCCCGGCTCGGCCTCGAACTGGGTGTCGATACCGTGATCAGTACCCTGCGCCGGCTCGGCGTGGAGCAGAAGCTGAATCCGTACCCCTCGCTGCTGCTCGGTGCCACGGAGATGTCGCCGTTCCAGGTGACGCGCCTGTACCAGACCTATGCCAGTGGCGGCTTCGTCACACCGCTGCGCGCCATCACTGCCGTGCTGGCTGCCGACAAGAGCCCGCTGCAGCGCTACCCGCTGAACGTGCGCGCCGCCATCGAGCCGGATCACGCGCAGCTGCTCACCACCGCCATGATGTACGCCGTGCGCCAGGGAACCGGACAGGCCATCTATCACGTGCTGCCCCACGAGCGCAGCGTGGCGGGCAAGACCGGCACCACGGACGAGCTGCGCGACAGCTGGTTTGCCGCTTACACCGGCGAGCGTCTCGGCGTGGTCTGGATCGGGCGTGATGACAACCTGCCAACCGGGCTGACCGGATCCACCGGCGCCCTGCGCGTGTGGCGCGACCTGTTTGCGCAGTTCAGCGACACTACCGCAATCCATGCAACCGGGGAGGGCATTGAATATCACTGGATCGACCCGGCCACCGGGTTGCTAGCTGATTCCGCCTGTCTCGATGCCGTACAATTGCCGTTTATCAGGGGCAGCCAGCCGCGGCGCTTTGCGCCCTGCGCACGCGGCAACGGCGCCTTGCCGGAGGCGGTGGACTGGTTCAGGGAGTTATTTCAATGAAACCGATGACATGGTATCGCACCCCTGTGCTGGCGGCGGTGCCGGTAGTGTTGCTGCAGGCCTGCAGTACGCCGGTGCACTACCCGCCGCGCGACATGCCGCCGTCACCGCCGGTAATCGAACAGGGCACGCCGGCACCGGTGCCGCCTCCACAGGTCCATGTGCCGCAACAGGTGCCGGTGCCGGCGCCTGCGCCGGAGACGCGTGCGCAGTCGCCCGCCGTGGTGGCATTGCTGGATACCGCTGAACAGCAGGCCAATGCCGGCGACCTCGAGGCGGCCGCGGCATCACTGGAACGGGCCATCCGCATCGACCCGCGCAACCCGGTGTTGTGGTATCACCTGGCTACCGTGCGGCTTTCACAGGGCGAGGCTGCGGCAGCGGAACAGCTGGCCGCCAAGTCCAACAGCCTGGCGCCCGGCAATACCGTGCAGCAGTCGCGCAACTGGCAGTTGATCGCGCGTGCCCGCCGTGCCCGGCAGGACGAGGCCGGCGCAGTGGCTGCCGAGCGGCGCGCGCGGGAGCTGGCCGGGCGCCGCTAGGAAATCCAGCGCAGCGGCAGGCAAACCCGGCCACAGAGGACACAGAGAACACAGAGAAAATATTACACAGGGTAATACCTCGTTATTTCCCGGGCGAGGGTTGTTTGAGCCCGTCAGCTGCAGCCGGGCATGGTTGTGAAAACCCGATCAGACTCGCGCGGAAAATCTCCGGCTGTATAAAGAGGTACACCGTCGCAGGAGTGTCTGCCGGGCGCGACATGTGGCTCCTGATTCATTGCGGAAGAGGCATGCTCCTGCAGACATGGCACGTACAACAGGATATCGTGTGAACCACAACAATGTCTGAAATCACCGAACTGTTAAGTGACACCGGCCCGCTGGCAGCCAGCGTGCAGGGCTTTGCGCCGCGCGCCGAGCAGCAGCAGATGGCCGAGGCCACGGCACAGGCGCTGGCGACACGCGGCACGCTGATCGTCGAGGCGGGCACCGGTACCGGCAAGACCTTCGCCTACCTGTTGCCGGTGCTGCGCTCCGGTCTGAAGGTGATCATCTCGACCGGCACGCGCCACCTGCAGGATCAGCTGTACGACAGGGATCTGCCCGTGGTGCGCGCGGCGCTCGGCTTGCCGGTGCATGTCGCCCTGCTCAAGGGGCGCAGCAACTACCTGTGCCGGCACCGGCTGGAAACGGCTGCTACAGACGGGCGCGGGCTGTCCGGGCGGCAGCTGCACGAGCTGGAAGAAGTCCGTGCCTGGGCGCAGCGTACCAGCAGCGGTGACATCGCCGGACTGGGCCTGCTGTCGGAAGACTCGCCGGTCTGGCCCCGCGTGACATCCACCACCGAGAACTGTCTCGGCCAGGAATGCGAACACTTCCAGGACTGTTTCGTGACCCGCGCGCGTCGCAATGCGCTCGAGGCGGATGTGCTGGTCATCAATCACCATCTGCTGTTTGCAGACCTGATGCTCAGGGAAGAGGGCTTCGGCGAGCTGTTGCCGGGGGCCGATGCCTTTGTGATCGACGAGGCGCACCAGCTGCCGGAGGTGGCATCCGTGTTCTTCGGCACCACGCTCAGCAGTCACCAGCTGCGCGACCTGGCAAGCGACGTGCGCACCGAGCACCTGCGCGAGGCCGGGGACATGCAGGATCTGCCGGCAGCCTGCGACCGTCTCGATGGACTGGTGCATCGCCTGCGGCTGGCGCTGGGGCAGCAGGACCGGCGCGCGGCCTGGTCCGAGGTGGCCGGCCAGGACGAGTTGCCGGCATGTCTCGAGGCACTGGCAGCGGCGCTGGACGAGCTGCATGACTGGCTCGGCCTGGCGGCCGGGCGTGGCAAGGGGCTGGACAGCTGTCACCAGCGTACGGCCCTGTTGCGCGAGCGGCTCGCGCAGCTGCTCGCCCGGGAGAGCACGGGGTCCATCCGGTGGTTCGAGACCCGGCACACGTCATTTCGTCTCAACCTGACACCGCTGGACGTGGCACCGGTATTCCGCGACCATCTCGAACGGCTGGCCGGCGCCTGGATCTTTACCTCGGCCACGCTGGCAGTGGGTGACAGTTTCGGCCATTTTGCCGGGCAGCTGGGACTGGAGCAGGCGCAGACACTGCAGCTGGACAGCCCGTTCGATTACCGGCACAACGCCTTGCTGTACCTGCCCGGTGAGATGCCGGACCCCAATGAGCCCGGCTATGTCGATGCCGTGGTGAACTGTGCGCGGGGAGTGCTGGCGGCCAGTCACGGGCGCGCCTTCCTGCTGTTCACCAGCCATCACGCGCTGCGCGCCGCTGCAAAAGCGCTCAAGCAAGACCTCGACTACCCGTTGCTGGTGCAGGGCAGTGCGCCGCGCCAGCAATTGCTGGAACGGTTCCGCCGGCTCGGCAATGCCGTGTTGCTGGGCACCAGCAGTTTCTGGGAGGGCGTGGATGTGCGCGGCGAGGCGCTGTCCTGCGTGATCATCGACAAGCTGCCGTTCGGCTCGCCCGGTGACCCGGTGCTGCAGGCCCGCATCGAGGCACTGCGCGACCAGGGCGTCAACCCGTTCATGGCCTACCAGTTGCCGAATGCGGTGATCACCCTCAAGCAGGGCATCGGGCGGCTGATCCGGGACCATACCGACCGGGGCGTGCTGGTACTGTGCGACCCGCGCCTGCGCAGCAAGTCCTACGGGCGCGTGTTCCTGAACAGCCTGCCCGCCATGCCGCATACCCGCTCACTGGATGATGTGCAGGAATTCTTTTGCGGACTCGAACCGGCCCGGGTCGAGCCGGTTATGTCCAGTCCGTAAACCCTGTTACTGTCACGCCATGACGACCCGTATCCTTGCAGTCGAAACCGCCACCACGGCCTGTTCCGCGGCACTGGCCATCGATGGTGACATCGAGGAGCGCTATGCACTGGCGCCGCGCCAGCACGCGACGCTTATCCTGCCCATGATCGAGTCGCTGCTGGTTGAGGCGGGGATTGCGGCCGGTGACCTCGATGTCATCGCGTTCGGGCGCGGGCCGGGTTCGTTCACCGGTGTGCGCATCGCCGCGAGCATCGTGCAGGGCATAGCCTTTGCGGCCGGGCGCCCGGTGTTGCCGGTATCCACGCTGGCGGCGCTGGCGCTGGGCGGGCAGCGCGTGACCGGGCAGCAGCGGATACTGGCGGCACTCGATGCGCGCAAGCACGAGGTCTACTGGGGCCGCTACCGGCGCAATGACGGCGGCACGCTGGACCTGCAGGGCGCGGAGGTGGTCTGTGCGCCCGGCGCTGTTGCCGTACCGGCAACGGGGGAATGGCTTGGTGTCGGCAGTGGCTGGCAAGGCTATGGCCCCGCGCTGCTGCAGCGACTGGGTGATTGCGTGGTGCGCGTGTTGCCGGACCTGGAACCGCGTGCCGCGGATGTTGCCCGCCTGGCGGTCGATGCCTTCGGCCGGGGGCAGGCGCTCACCCCGGAGCAGGCGCTGCCCGTGTACCTGCGCAACAACGTGGCCGACGTGAAGCGATGAGGCGCAGGACCGGCGCCACGCCGGTAATAACAGGATCGGCATGCCCTCGAAAATTGCAGGACCGGCGCCACGCCGGGAATGGCTGGCGGATGCTCCGTGTCAATTGATGTCCCGGATTGCGCCGCTGTCCCGTAGCAGCCGCGAGACCGCCTCGGCGATTCTCCGGTAACCCTCCGCGTTGGGATGGATGGGATCGGATTTCAGGCTGCTGTCGGATTCCACCGCGGGTATGATGTCTCCCTCGTAGGGTATGGCGTGTTCCTCGGCCAGCTGTTCATACAGTTGCGCGGATTCCAGCAGGAACAGTCCGGGGCGCGGTACACCCAGCAGCACGACCGGGATGTCGCGTGAGCGTGCCGCATCCAGCATGGCCAGCAGGTTGCTGCGCGTGGCATTCATGTCCAGTTTGCGCAGCAGGTCGTTGCCGCCATGGCACAGGATCAGCAGTCCGGGCTTGTGCCTGTCCAGCAGTCCGGGCAGGCGCTGCCGTCCGGAGGCGGTGACCTCGCCGGGGACACCGGCATTGATGACCTCGCGGTTGATCATCTGCGCAAGGTGTGCCGGGTAACTCTGCAGGCTGTTTGCGCCGGTGCCGTAGGTCAGGCTGTCGCCGAAGGCCAGGATGACACTGTCAGCCGGCAGGCGTGGCAGTTGCGAACGGTTGTCACTGCAGGCCAGCAGCAGCCCGGCCAGGATGACGTACAGGAGTGTTCTGGCTGATTGGTACTGTTTGTTCATGAAAGGATGATCAGTCAGCAGCGTATAAAATAGCGTTCCTTCTCCCGCCTGGAGAAGGAAAGGATGAAGGGATACAAACTGGAGCTGTAAACACTGTTTTATCCCCTCTCCCCAACCCTCTCCCTGAGGGAGAGGGGGCGCCAGGCAAGTTATATGTTCAGCCGATAATCACTGTTATCGGCAACAGGTCGTTTTTCTACTTTAACTGATGGACGGGAGTGAAATGATGAAGCGGTTGGCACTGTTGATGATGTTGCTGATGGCCGGTGGCGCGCTATCCGCGGAACTGCCGGGCGTGCTCTACCGGGAGTCCGACGCCGATCTTGAAACGGTCTACAGTAGTGTTCACAAGGCACTGGAAGAAAACAGGTTTTACGTCGTCTTCGAGCCGGATATCGGGGCTAACCTGGCGGCTTTTGCGGAGCGCTGGGGCGAGCAGTACAACCGCAACGACCTGCAGGGCATCCGTTCCATGGTGTTCTGCAACGCCTGGTATGCAAACCAGGTCAGCAACCTGGAGCCGCGGCTGCTGGCGCTGTGCCCGCTGCACCTGAGCGTGTACCGGCAGGGCGACAGCACCCGCGTGGTGTTCGTGCGTCCCACCCATGTCGGTGCGGACAGCAGGGCGGCTGCCCTGTTGCAGGAGCTGGAGGCCGATGTCGGCAAGGCGATTGACCAGGGGCTTGCAGCTGCCGGTCGCTGACGTTATTGCCACCACAGCGTGATGAAGGGGACATAGGTCACCAGTGCCAGCCACAGCAGCATCAGGGCCAGGAACGGCAGCGCTGCACGGAACAGTGTCAGTACCGGTTTGCCGAAACGCTGGCTGGCAATGAACAGGTTGATACCGACCGGCGGTGTGCTGTAGCCGATTTCCAGGTTGGCAAGAAAGATGATGCCCAGGTGTACCGGGTTGATGCCGTAGCTGGCCGCAATCGGCAGGATCAGCGGCACCACGACCACGGTTGCCGAAAAGATGTCCATCATGCAGCCGACGATCAGCAGGAATACGTTCAGCAGTATCAGGAACTGGAGCTGCGAATCAATGCGCACCTGCATCCAGTCGAGGATCTTCATGGGCACCTGGGCATCGATCAGCAGGTTGGTGAGGCCCATGGCCACGCTCAGGATGATCAGGATGCTGCCCACCAGCACGGCGGTCTCGCGCAGCAGTTCGGGCAGGTGTTTGACCAGCCGGATCTCGCGGTGAATGACACCTTCCAGCAGCAGTACGTACACGGCGGTGCAGGCCGACGCCTCGCTGATGGTGACGTATCCACCGAAGATGCCGACGATCACGCCGACCGGCAGCATCACGTCCCAGAAACCCTCGCGCAGCGCGAGTAGCAGCTTGCGCAGGGAAAACCGGTGCCGCGGCGCATCGCTGCGACTGCCGACGTAGAGACAGTACAGCCCGAGGATCAGCATCAGCAGCAGGCCGGGCACGACACCGGCAAGGAACAGCTGGTCGATGCTGACGCCGGCGACGATGCCGTACAGCAGGATCGCGAGACTGGGCGGAAACAGCAGGCCCAGCGAGCCGGAGGTGGTCAGCAGGCCGAGGTTGAAACGCTCGTGGTAACCGGCGTGCAGCAGCATGGGCATCATCAGCCCGCCGAGGGCCAGGATGGTGACTCCCGAGGCCCCGGAAAATGCGGTGAAGAAGGCGCACGAGGTGAGCGTGACGGCGGCCACGCCGCCGGGCAGCCAGCCGACGCAGGCATTGAACAGCTGGATCAGGCGCTGCGGGGCACCCCCGGCGGCGAGCACCACGCCCGCGAAGGTGAACAGCGGGATGGCCGCGAGGTAGGGCGTGGCCGCCAGCCGGTTGAGTTCCACGGCCAGCAGCGCGGGGTCCAGGCCGGCATTGAATGTCGCCAGCAGGCTGCCGCCGGCCAGCGCGATGAACAGCGGCATGCCGATCAGCGTCAGGATGACGAGCAGAACGACCAGTAACAGTGTCATCGCCGGTCGTCGTCGCCTGGTGGAAACAGGCTGCCGAGCAGGAAATGCACGGTCAGCAGGCAGAAGCCGAACGGCGTGATCAGTGCAAGTATGGATGCCCAGCGTTCGTGTTCGGCGACATATTGCCAGTCGTCGTACCAGAAGCGCATGGCCGCCCAGGCCAGTGCGGCACACACCAGGGTGGACAGCAGGTACAGCGGCCGGCGCAGCCGCCTGACCTGCTCCCTGTCCAGGCACGCCGCCACTGCATCGATGCGGATATGGCGGTGCTGTTCGATGGCCAGCGCGGCGCCGAAGAAGGTGACATACAGCACCAGGTAACGTCCCAGTATGTCTGCATTGGGAATGCCGGTATCAAACAGGTTGCGCAACAGTACCTGGCCGAACACCAGCAGCAGCAACAGCAGCAGCGAGCTGCCGGCCATGAAGGTGTCCATGCGGACCAGTGTTTGTCTCAGGGATGCTGCCCAGGCTGGTTCAGTTGACGGCATCGGCCGGTTCCGAGGCAGCCCGGTTGCGGTATTCCTCCAGCCATTCCCTGACCTTGCTGACGGTTGCAGCCGGAAGGTAACCCTTGTCCATCAACTGTTCAGCAGCCTGATCGACGACGCGCTTGATCTCTCCGGACTTCAGGTCGTCCTCGCCCTCTACCAGTTCGAGCCCGCGTTTCTGCAGCAGGCGCATGCTCTCCAGGTTGTCGCGGCGCGTCGCTGCGATCAGCTTCTCGCCGGTTTCCCTGCCGGTGCGCTTGAGCAGTTTCTGCAGGTCCTGGGGCAGGTTCTGGAAGAAACGGCGTGATACCACCAGTGACCCGATGCCGTTGGTCATTGGCACGTTGGTGATGTATTTGGTCTTCGCCGACCACTGCAGGGCGAGGGCGCCCAGCGGCGAGACGTACACGGTATCGATCATGCCGGTCGACAGGCTGGTGTAGACATCGATGATGGACAGGGGTACCGGCGCCAGCTTGCTGGCATCGAAGAACGCCTTTGCCAGCGGATCGCCCTGCCAGTACCACATGCGGCGCTGCTTGAGATGTTCGAACCGGGTAATCGGTTGCTTCGAGAAGAAATAGATAAAGCCGACTTCCATCCAGCCGAGCAGTTCATAGCCGTTGTCGCGGTAGCCCTGCTCGATATCCGGCATGAAGCGCTCGCGCACATAATCGATCTCTCCGCTGTCGTTGAACAGGAAAGGCAGTTCCAGCGTGCGTGCCGGCGAGTAGATATGACCGATGCCATAGCCGGTGAACGCGCCGCCCTGCAACTGGCCGAAGCGGATTTTTCTCAGCACGTCCGGCTCATCGCCCTGTACGGCACCCGGATAGATCTTGAATACCAGGCGGCCGTTGCTCTCGGTCCTGACCGTCTCTGCCCATTCTTCCAGCAGCTTGACCCAGCTGGTGCCTTCCGGCGCCAGGGTGGCGAACTTGAGTTCCCAGGTTTTTTCCGCCAGCGCTGGCCGCACCGGCAGCAGTGCCAGCAGGCACAGCAGGAGAACAAGCCGTTTGCCCGCTATTCCGTTCAAAACCACGCATCCTCGTGTTTCAGCAGCAGCGCCGCATGGTGTTTCGCAATCCTGTTTGCCAGCGCCATTTCCGGGTACAGCTCGTCGCTGGCAGCAACAACGGCGGTGAGGGTGCGGTGGAAGGCATCACGGTCGAGCTGCTGGCGATACAGGTACTGGGCCTTCAGCATGTCGACCAGCAGCAGTTTGTGCCCGTTGATCTCGGCCGCGCGCCGGAAATGCTGCCTGGCACGGTCGAAGTCGCCACCCAGCATCGGCGCCCGCCCGCCGTAATAGACACCGAAGAACAGGTGCGGGCCGCCATGATAGAAGGTCTCGTCGAGTTCCAGTACCCGCTCCATGATGACCGCTGCATTGGCGAGCCCGGCGATGCCCGCGACCTTGTCGCGATTGTGGTCGATCCACTTGCCGAGACAGGAGGCGCTCCAGAACAGGGCCGGTAGCGCCTGTTTGCCCAGCGGCGCGACTTTTTGCTGCAGGACCTCGCTGCTTGCGTTCTCCGGGTCGATGGCCAGGCCGGCCTGCTGCAGCGCGGTGCGTGCATGCTCATAGCAGCGCCGGTACAGCTGCGCTGCCCGGACATTGTCCTCCATTTCCACGAAGCCGTAGCTGTAGCCGTAGAAACCCTCTGCGGCATACAGGCGCAGCACGCGGTTGCCCGGGTCTTCCAGCAGCATGCCTTCCAGCATCTTCAGGGTGGCAGGCATGGCATCGCGTGCCAGCTTGAGGTCTGTCTCCGTGTTCATGGCCGCCATGCCGCTGTCCATGATGGCCTGTGAGCCGCGTACCGCCATCTGGCCCATGGAGCAGGCCGAGACCAGCAGCGGCAGGGCAAGCCCGGCGACCAGGCGCCTGGTTGCGGGTTGCCGGTGCAGCTTGCCGATAGAGTGTGTTTGCATGTCAGCCTCTTGCTAGCAGACGTTCCAGGGTTTTCTCGTAGATTATGGACAATGTATCGAGGTCCGCAACCTTTACGCACTCATTGACCTTGTGAATGGTGGCATTCACCGGCCCCAGTTCGACAACCTGGGCGCCGGTTGGTGCAATAAAACGTCCGTCCGAGGTGCCGCCGCTGGTGGACAGCTCCGTGTCGATGCCGGTGGCCTCGGCAATGGCGGC
>JABAHR010005335.1_pt1 | contig 15920 bp, 15 predicted proteins | sample 7062101 | NCBI WGS metagenome assembly JABAHR01 (sample SAMN14534553, study PRJNA622989) | marine sediment metagenome | biome: marine biome [ENVO:00000428]; feature: marine pelagic biome [ENVO:01000023]; material: deep marine sediment [ENVO:00002113] | place: India: Gulf of Kutch | collected... | reverse complement strand
ACGCGTCAGGTCGGATGGCAGCGGCGTCGAGACCGACGGCGTCAAGATGAGCATCAACCCGTTTGACGAGATTGCGCTCGAGGAAGCATTGCGCATCAGGGAGCGTGGCGATGCCAGCGAGGTCGTCGTCGTCTCCATCGGCACAGCGGATGCGCAGCAGCAATTGCGCACGGGACTTGCTATGGGCGCGGATCGCGCCATCCTGGTCGAATCCGACGCGGCGGTCGATCCGCTGACGGCCGCGCGGACCCTGCTTGCCCTGGTCGAGCGAGAAAGCGCCGATCTGGTCATCCTCGGCAAACAGGCGATCGATGACGACAATAATCAGACCGGGCAGATGCTGGCTGCTTTGTGGGGCCGCCCGCAAGCGACCTTTGCCTCGAAGCTCGAATTTTCCGGCGATACCGCCCGCGTGACGCGCGAGGTGGACGCCGGGCTCGAAGTCATCGAAGTAGATATGCCCGCCGTCGTGACCTGCGATCTGCGCCTGAACGAACCGCGTTACGTCAAGCTGCCTGACATCATGAAAGCGAAGCAGAAACCGCTCGACCAGGTCGCCCTGTCCGACCTGGACGTCGAGCGCGCGACAGGCGTCAGGGCGGTGGCTTTCGAACCACCCGCCGAACGTGAGAAAGGTGTCATGGTTGATGACGTGGCCGGCCTGGTGTCTGCACTCAAGGACAAAGGACTGCTCTGATGTCGAACGTATTAATTATTGCCGAGCACGCTGACGGCGCGCTCAATCCAAGCACCGCTAAATGCATCAGTTGTGCCGCGGAGATTCCCGACGCCACTATCGATGTCGCGGTCTTCGCGGACAATGGTGAATCGATCGCCAGCGAGATCGCCGCGATCCAGTTCGTGGCCAAGGTAATTCGGGTCGACAACGATGCCAACGCCAGGCCGCTTGCGGCCGTTATCGCGCCGCAGGTTGCTGCCCTGGCCGCAGGCTACTCGCACGTGCTCGGCCCCTCCACGACATTCGGCAAGGACCTGATGCCTCGCGTTGCTGCGCTGCTGGGCGTCAACCAGCTGAGTGACGTCATGCAGGTATTGAGCAGTCACAGCTTCAAACGGCCGATATATGCGGGTAACGCGATCGTTACCGTCGAAGTCGATGCCGATCAACCGGTCGTAGCAACCGTCAGGACAGCCTCTTACAAGTCGGCTGGCGATGGCGGGAACGCCACGATCGAGTCAGCGGCGGCGGACGCCGAATTGCCGACACATTCACGGTTTGTCGAGGTCCTGACCGCCGAGTCCGACCGGCCTGACCTGCAGACAGCGCCAGTCGTCGTCTCGGGAGGCCGTGCGCTGCGCAGCGAAGAGGATTTCAAGATCATCTACGAGCTCGCAGACGCGATGGGTGCCGGTGTAGGCGCATCGCGTGCGGCCGTTGACGCGGGCTATGCACCGAATGAGATGCAGGTCGGACAAACGGGCAAAATCATCGCGCCGGACCTGTATGTTGCCATCGGGATTTCCGGTGCGATCCAGCACCTGACGGGCATCAAGGATGCCGGCACGATCGTCGCGATCAACAAGGACCCGGAGGCGCCGATATTCGAGGTTGCCGACATCGGGCTGGTCGGCGACCTGTTCGATATCGTCCCGGAACTGAAGTCCGCAGTCAGCTGAGCTCGGCCAGTATTGCCTCGGCGCTGCTCACTTCGAACTGCCTGGGCACCTCGATCGCGAGGTGCTCGACGGTGCCGTCCTCGACGATCATTGCGAACCTTTGGCCGCGGATGCCCATGCCGCCCGCAGAGCCATCGAAGGTGAGGCCCAGCGACCCGGAATAAGATGCGTTGCCGTCCGCCAGCATGCGGATGCTGTCACCGACACCCTGGTCCCTGGCCCAGGCGTCCATGACCCAGACATCATTGACCGACAGACAGGCGATCTCGTCGACGCCTTTTCCACGGATGTCATCGGCGTGCCGCACGAATCCCGGCAAATGTCCTTTGGAGCAGGTTGGCGTGAATGCGCCGGGTAGCGAGAAGAGCACCACCCTCCTGCCCGCAAACAGTTCGTCGGTCGTCAGCGTGCCGGGGCCGTCTGCTGTCATGACATCGAAGCTGCCTGTCGGTAGCTTGTCGCCAACCTGGATCGTCACAGCGCCACCCGGTTCAGTATTCGTTTTCCGCCACGTGCACGATGAGACCATCCCATTCGTCGTTGACCTCCAGCTGGCATGTCAGCCTGCTGTTGTCCCGGCGATCATAGGCGGCATCCAGCATGCTGTCCTCCATGTCGTCCATTTCGGGCATCTTGCTGATCCAGGCATCATCGATGTAGCTGTGGCAGGTCGCGCAGGCACAGGCGCCGCCGCACTCCGCAACGATCCCTTCGATATTGTTGTTGATTGCCGCTTCCATGACGGAATAGCCGCTCTCGACGTCGACTTCGTGACGCTCGCCGTCGGGCGTAATGAAGATGATCCTGGGCATCCGATAGTCCTGTGCCTGAAAAAGAGCGCGCATTGTAAGGACCGTCATGACCCCCGGTCAATGACGAGCGCACGCTGTGCAAGTTAATTGAAGGTCGAAAAAAAGCCGGACTCTCGCCCGGCCTTCTTCAACAGTTTGAACGAACCGTTGTCAGATGCGTTCCGCAGCACGCCGGCGCTGGGCCAGTTCCTGCAGCTGACGACGCGCCGCATTTTCCGCGAGCTGGATCTGGCGATTACGTTCCAGATCACTCTCGATCACGCTGATCCACTGCCGAGAAATCCGGGAGGATCGCTGGGTCTTGCCGGCTTCGCGGAAGGCAGCAATCGCGTCCTGGTACTCCTTGAGGTTGTAAAGGCACATGCCGAGCGAGATCTGGGCGTTGTCAGGGCTCTTGATGCCACCTTTGCGAACACCCTCGCGAATCGCGGCGACGCATTCGCTGTACTGGCTCAGGTTCAGGTAAGCGTTGCCGAGACGCAGATTGAGCTCGCCGTCGGCACTCATCCGGGCTGCTTCCTGCAAGGCCGGAATCGACGCCTCGTCTTCGGCGGCCAGGGTCAGGGCCTGAGAGAGAAGACGATAGTTCTTTGCGTCTTTGGCGACCATGCCGGCATCCATCTGTGTCTGCATGACTTTCGCCGCTTTGTAGGGCACTTCATGCTGCATGTAGAGCTGCGCCATCGTGACGTATTCCGACTCCTTGTCGAACATGCCCTGCGTGTATGCAGCGTCGTAAGCGGCGACCAGGTTGTTGTCTTCACCCAGCTCGGTGTAGGCGCCGGCCAGCGAGAACCAGTAGCGTTTCTTGGGCCAGTTCACCAGCAGGATCTTCTGGATATCGCGAACCTTTGCATAGTTCTCGTCCTGGAAATAGGCGAAGTTCAGGAGAACATACCAATCCTCCTTGACCTCGAGTTCCCGACGCTGCGCTTCGGCAATCGCCGTTTCGATCGGCTTGATCATCTCGCCGTAACGGTTCACCTGGTAGAGATTCTGCGCATACAGGATGTAGTTATCCGGCGCGGGATTGGTCTCCAGCACGAAGTATTCATCGAGCAGGTTCAGGGCATCCTGGTATTTCTCCTGCATCGTTGAGAGCTGAGCCATTGTGTAGATCGTCGATTTTCTGATCTGCGGCTCGATGCTGGGGATCGCGATCATTTCGCGGTAGGCCGCCATGGCCTGGTCGATGTTATCCATGTTGTAATGGACGAAGCCCAGGTAGTTGAGCACGTTCTGCAATTCGTACTCGGTGATACCTTTCCTGGTCTTCAGGCCTTCCAGGACCTTAAGCGCTTCCTGGGGGTCGTCCGCGTCGATCAATTCCTGGGCTTTCTGGATGCGATCGTAGACCTCTTTGCTGACCGCCTGGGCCTGCTTGGTCTTCGCGGCATCCCGCTCTTCCCGCTCGCTGTCCTCCTGGGCGAGGGCGGTGCCCGTCGCAAAGATGCCGCAAATCACGATCAGCCAGAGGCGCTTAAGTACTTGGTTGCTGTTGCTCATAATCTATCTAAGTCCTTGTCTCGAGGTCCGGCTCTGCCTTTCGGACGAGTACTACTCTTCGATCTTGAAGGTGATCCGGGTTTTGACGTTCGGCACGTCGACCGGCACGCCATCGACCACTCTCGGCTTGTACTTGAACTTCAATACGGCCCTCGTCGCAGCGCGCTCAAACAGGCTGCTGGTGGAGAACAGCACCACAGGGTCCTTGACCGTCCCTGTCGTCGTCACGGTAAAGCCCATGTCGACATATCCCTCGATGCCCCGCGATAGAGCACGGGCCGGGTAGACAGGCGCAACACGCACGATCGGCAGGTAGTCACCTTCGGCGACGTTCATGCCGCCGGGGCCGCCGACATCCACGTCGGTGGACACTTCAGGCGCCGGAATATTGACCGTCGGTGCGTTCGGGTCGACGTTGTCCATGTCCTGGGGCGGCACCTCTGGCGGCGTCTCGGGCGGTTTGGGCGGCTTCTCGGGCGTGAAGTCCTCGGTGTTGAGCGTCTCGTTGCGCTTGACGCGCACGAAGTCCAGCTGGTGCTTGGTCCGCTCCTTGGTAACGGCGTCTTCCGCGTGCTCGATCAGCAAGTGCATTACGAAGATCAAAGACAGCGTAATGACCGAGCCGACGACGATAGAAAAGACGTAACGACCTATCATGATTCTCGCTCCCCGGGGGTAGTTCCCACCTCGTTAGCTAAATGGCCGGTCTCCGATGTGTTTGACCATCGGCACCCGGATCCAGTTCCTAATCGTTGCTCGCAGCAAGCGATACGTTGTAAACGCCGGCGGCGCGCGCCGCATCCATTACCGTCACCAGCATTTCATTGGTCGACTTCTTGTCGGCCTGGATGACGACGGATCCTTTCGGATTCTCAGCGTGCAGCCGCTCGATATTCGGCCGTACGGCCCGCGGGTCGACGAGACGACGATCGATCCAGATCTCGTCGTTCGCGCTGATCGCGATCAGGATATTCGCGTCGGCAACCGATTCTGCTGTAGGCGCGTCCGGACGATTGACGTCGATGCCCGCCTCCTTGATGAAAGACGCGGTTACGATGAAGAAGATGAGCATGATGAATACCACATCAAGCATCGGTGTGAGGTTGATTTCATTTTCATCCTCGTCACCGCCCATTCCTGCTTGTGCTCTACGCATAACTACTACCTTTTAGTGGTCCATGGTGAGCGAGTCCTCGAGGAACTCGACCTCACGTGCCGCACGGCGGCTAAGCAAAGTTACCAGGAGTACTCCGGAGAGCGCCCCCACCATTCCCGCCATTGTCGGCACGGTTGCCTGGGACACGCCCGCGGCCATTGCGCGGACGTTCCCGGACCCCGATACGGCCATGACCTCGAATACCTTGATCATGCCCGTTACCGTCCCGAGCAGACCCAGCAGCGGACAAAGCGCCACCAGTGTCTGAATCATGGGTATCGACTGGTTCGTCGCCATGGAAAACTTCGAGATCATTTGTTCCCGAATCATGTGTGCGTTCCATGAACGGCGCTCCGGCCGGGCTTCCCAGGCGTCGTAAATCTGCGTGGACATGGCTTTCATCGACGAGCGGAAGTACAGCAACCGCTCGAGGATGAGAACCCACATCGCGAAGATCGTGATGGCGATCCAACGCAGAACCGGCCCGCCCAGCTCCATGAAGTCGCGGATGGCCTCAATACTGTCAAATAACCAAAGCATCGCTGCTCCTCAAGCCGGGCTTAACCGTGCTTCTCGGAATGCGCCGCAACCATGCCGGCGCTCTGCGACTGCAGGATGTTGACGATCTTGCGGCTCTGGCCGCTGACCAGCGTGTGGATCAGAACCATCGGAATGGCGACAACAAGGCCGAGTACCGTCGTCATGAGTGCCTGCGAAATACCGCCGGCCATCATCTTCGGATCACCGGCGCCGTACAGCGTGATGACCTGGAAGGTCTTGATCATACCGGTAACCGTACCGAGCAGACCCATCAGCGGCGCAACGACCGAAATAACCTTGATGAACAACAGGCCCTTGGTAAGGTCCGGCATCTCCTTGAGCGCCGCTTCTGAGAGCTTCAGCTCGATGGTTTCGGTGTCCGCGTTCTGGTTCGCCTCGTAGGCGGCCAGTACTCGGCCCAGCGGGTTGTCGGTGCTGGCCGTGTCACTCTTCAGCTGAGCATTGACCTTGCGAGCCGCCGTCGACAGACCGATCCAGCGAATCAGCGCAATCAGCAGGCCGATGATGCCGAGTCCGATGATGCAGTAACCGACGATACCGCCCTGGTTGATCCGATCCTGGATCGTGGGCGATTCGACCAGCAGCGCGAGGATGCCACCACGCGTGCCGTCGAGACCGAAGGTGACCGGGCCCGTCGTCGCTGTCACCATGTCCGCCGTCGAGCCGGTGTAACGGCCCTGCTCCGGCTGGCGCTGCAGTTCGCTGACGTTGCCCGTCGTGCCGTTGTACTGCAGGTAGCCATCTTCCATGACAACGTTAAAAGTGCCAACCCGGACGACATCCGTGGTCACGACTTCACCGTCGGCGCGCGTAATCGAGAGTGGGAACTTGACGATATTGCCCGACTCGGAGACTTCACGCTGCAACTCGAACCACAGTTGCTCGATCTCCTCGATCGACGCCAGCGAGCTGGCACCGGCCATCTTGCTGCCCAGGGCTACCAGGAATTCTCCGCGGTCGGGGTACTGGATATTGGTCAGAGAGGTGCTGAATCGGCCCTGCGCATCGCCGGATACCGTCTGCAGTACGCCAAAGAGCTCCTTCAGGGCGCCGAGACGCTCGTCGAGCTGTGCCCGGGCGTCGATGATGCGCTGCTGGTTCTGGTTGAACAGCTGCTCGAGACGCTGCGAGGTATTTTCCTGGCGAGTGCGCTCGGCGCGCGCCTGGTTGAGCAGATTTTGCTGCTCGTTTCGCTGCTGGGCGAAACGGGCTTCACGCTCGCGAGCTTCCTGGCTGTCACGCGCCTGGCCCTGCTGAATCTGGTTCAGCAGGTCTTCCATCGACGCAGCGTCTTCCTGTGCCTGAACGACGCCCATCGTAAGCAGGGCGCTGGCCACAAATATTGCGAATTTCTTCATGATCAGGCCCCCTCTGCTTCGTCAGCGGCCGGGAACGGCAGCAGGATCAATTCGGGTGCGATCAGCTGACGCGCGATACGGATGCCCTTGCGGACCTCGTTGCGGTGCTCGTTGCCCAGCAATTCGTACTGCCCGGAGTCTGCGTTGTACCAGCCCGTGATATTCGTGTCATCGGACTGGAAATACAGACCGATTCGACCGACACGGAACATGTTGTACTCGCGTACCGCATCGCCGACGCTCAGCTCTTCGCGATACCACTCACTCGAAGTGCCGTAGTCCATCTCGATCTGGTAGGCCTCCATAACTTTGCGGAATTTCTCCGCAACGGACACGTCAGACCGCTCCATGATGTCCTTCAGCTCGTCGATACGTCCCGTACGCTCCTCCATGAGGAATGGAATATCAAGCGCGATCGATTGCTCCAGACCGTCGATCATCCGCTCCATGAGCGGAAAGATCTGGCGATTGATGTTGTCGACCTGGTCGAGGGACAGCGCGATATCATCCAGCGTCGCTTGCTGCCCGTTCGTCTGCGCCGTCATTAGACGGTTGTAGACTTTCAGTCCGTCGATTTCCTTGTTGATAGCCCGATAGTCATCGGCGAGGGAGCGCGTCCCTTCGACTACCTGGTTGATCCGCTCCTGGGATTCCTGCGCAAGCTGCAGCCTGCGGAGATCAGCCTCAAGGACCTGATCAACGGTCACGGACTGGGCGAAGACGCTGCCGGCGATGACAACAGCTGCTGCTGCTGCAACACCTGTGATTTGCCGGCTGCTGTATTTGCACCGTTTCATTGATACTCCTTAATACATCCAGTTTTAATGGTTATTGGATTCGGGAGAGGGATGCGCAGCATTCGAGCGAAGACTTGCACAACAAATGGGCGGACTGCACCCGCGTGCATGCAATCCCCCTTTGCGCTCGCGACCCTCTCCACTTTCGCCGCGGCGATTGATTCTGGTGTTGACCCTTTCTGTTTGTTTCTCGGACCGCCTTACCGTGCACTCCCCTGTTGCACGGTGCCTGAGGGGGCCCGCCTTGTCGGGCGACAAGAATAACATATGCATCTTATATCGCCACCATTACAACAACATAACGCGAACCATCGAAAATGGCGCGGCTCATAGCTTCCAGCATCATCCGGCGACGCCGGACCGGGTCGCTAAGCGGCTCGATTCCGGTCCCGTTTTCACCCGCCCCGGCGCGCAAAGCGCGGGAGCATACAGTGATATAGACCGCATCGCCAACCAGAATTCCCTGCAGGTTTCATTGCTCGAAACGAGTCGCCGACCGGTGCCTGGATTCGCATCCGGCAGGGCCGCCGCCGGCAGCGCCGCCAGCCAGCCAATGCTGACGAGTTTTCAGTCTCCATAAAGTCTTTAAAACAGTATGTTACGAAGTAAAAGTGATTAAGATTCTAAGCCTGCATTCGGGCGCGGCCTGACGCCAAGGTGAATTTCAACAACGGGCACCCGGAATGCCTCGGCCGACGCCGTGTTCGTAACTCAAGTAACTGAAATTACTGCGGTTGACATCAAGCATGCGTTGCAACATGATCCGCGGCTATGACGGACGCCTCGCACGCAGCACTGCAATTTCGCAAAGGGAGCTTGCTCCTTCTGCAGTCTCTGCTGCTCCTTAGCGGGAGACGGTGCGGGTAGCGTAGACGCGATACGGAATTCATCAACGCCAACCCCGCATCCAGACAGGATCGCGGGGTTTTTTTTGGGGCAATGACCTGTAACGATGACCAGCCCGCGGGCTGAGGAACTAGCTAATGAAAATGTATACGGAATCGGATGTCGATCGCGCCTGCCTCGAGGGGCGGCAAATCACCGTTCTGGGCTATGGCAGCCAGGGGCGGGCGCACGCGCTGAACCTGAAGGACAGCGGCCATGATGTCATTATCGGCGCCCGCGCCGGTGGCGGCAGCGTCGCGAAAGCCGAAGCAGATGGCTTCGTCGTCAAGGAGCCCGCTGACGCGGTCAAAGGTGCTGCGATCATCGCGATTCTGACGCCGGATACCTCGCAGGCGGCGCTCTACCAGTCCGTCGCAGCGGACATCGACCAGGGTGCCGCCCTGCTTTTCGCGCATGGCTTCAACATTCATTTCAAGCAGATCGAACCGCGGGCCGACCTCGACGTGGTGCTGATCGCGCCAAAGGGGCCCGGCGACCTCGTACGGCGACAGTACCAGGAAGGACACGGCGTGCCTTGCCTCGTTGCCGTGTCACAGGATGCGACCGGCAATGCGCTCAAGCTCGCGCTGGCCTACGCTGACGGCATCGGTGGCGCTCGCGCCGGCGTAATCGAAACCACCTTCGCCGAAGAGACCGAAACCGACCTGTTCGGCGAACAGGCGGTGCTCTGCGGCGGTGCGACCGAGCTGATCGTCGCGGGCTTCGAAACGCTGGTCAACGCGGGCTACCAGCCGGAAGTCGCTTATTACGAGGTGATGCACGAACTGAAGCTGATCGTCGACCTGCTCCACGAGGGCGGCATCGCGAAAATGCACAATTTCATCAGCGAAACCGCGGCATGGGGCGACATGATCAGCGGTCCTCGCGTCATCGACGAACACGCCCGAGCGCGCATGCAGGAAGTGCTTGACGATATTCGTGACGGCACGTTTGCGAAGCGCTGGATTGCCGAGAACGAGGCCGGCCAGCCCGAATACAAGAAACGCATGCAGGCCGATCTCGAGCATCCGATCGAGGATGTTGGAAAACGGCTGAGGGCCCAGATGGACTGGCTGGAAGGCTGACAGCGGTCCACTGACCGGCAATGGGCAAATTTGATCTCCATCAAATGCGGAGAAGAAATATGGCGAGCGACAAGATCAAGATTTTCGACACGACCCTGAGAGACGGCGAACAGGCGCCGGGCTGCAGCATGACGCTGCGCGAGAAACTGCGTATCTCGAAGGCGCTCGCCGATCTCAACGTCGATATCATCGAGGCCGGCTTTCCTGCCGCCTCGCCCGGAGATTTCGATGCCGTCAAGGCCATTGCCGACGAAAACCGGGGTCCGACGATCTGCGGTCTCGCCCGCTGCAACCCTGACGACATCGAGAAGGTCCACGCCGCGGTCAAAGGGGCGGACAATCAGCGGATTCATGTCTTCGTTGCGACCAGCTCGATTCATCGCCAGTACAAATTGAAGATGGCCAAGGAGGAGATCATCAAGAGCGCCGTCGGGGCGATCAAGATGGCCCGCGAACTGGTCGACGACGTCGAGTTTTCACCGGAAGACGCTTCCCGGACCGAGCTTGCCTACCTGGCGGAAGTCGTGTCGGCTGCGATCGAAGCCGGAGCAACGACGGTGAATATCCCCGATACGGTCGGTTACACGGTTCCGGCAGAATTCGACGAGCTGTTCCGATACCTGAAGAAACACGTGCCGGGCATCGATGACATCACCCTGTCGGTTCATTGTCATAACGACCTGGGCATGGCGGTGTCCAACAGCCTGGCGGCGGTCCGCGCCGGCGCGCGACAGATCGAGTGCACGATCAACGGCATCGGCGAACGCGCGGGCAACTGCTCCCTCGAAGAGGTGGTGATGGCGCTGAAGACCCGAAACGAGTTCTTCGGCGTCGACACCGTTATAGACACGACGCGTCTGTATCCGACGGCCCGCTTGGTGGCAGGCATCACGGGCATGCAGATCCCGCGAAACAAGGCCATTGTCGGCGAGAACGCTTTCGCCCACGAAGCCGGTATTCATCAGCACGGCATGCTGCAGCATGCATCGACCTACGAGATCATGAAGCCCGAGGACATCGGCATCAGCAAGTCCAATCTCGTGCTGGGCAAGCACAGCGGCCGGCACGCATTTCGCAACCGGGTGCGCGACCTTGGCTTCGATCTGGACGACTTCGAGGTGAATCGCGCGTTCCAGGAATTCAAGAAGCTCGCCGATAAGAAAAAGGACATGTACGACGGCGATATCGAGGCCATCATCATGAATGTCGACAATTCGTCGGCGGGCCCCTGGACCTTGCGCTCCCTGCAGATCACATCGGGTACCGACATGGATGCGACGGCCATGCTGAACCTGATCGACGAGAGCGGCGACGAGCGGAAGATCGCCGCGACGGCGGACGGCCCGGTCGAAGCGGCGTGCATCGCCCTCGAGCAAGCCAGCGACATTAGCCTGACGCTGCAGAATTTCGAACTGCACAGCGCTACGGTCGGCGAGGATGCTCAGGGCGAGGCGACGGTCACCGTTGACTACAATGGCCAGCCCTACCGCGGCCACGGCGCAAGCCAGGACATTGTCGAGGCCGCCGCCCGTGCCTACCTTGAAGTCATCAACCGGATCCTGCGGCGACGCGAACGCGGCCTCGAAGACACGCCGGTGGACAGCGACATCAATCGGGCGTCGATCTGACAGGTAATCTGCATTCGGTAGATGCCAATGTCCGCAGCGCTTGCTAAGCTACGCCACCGATTTTCAGGAATGGTCCCGGAGTTTGTCTTATGAGCTTTGCCGGCGCAAAACTGATCTGGATGAATGGTCAGATGGTGCCGTGGGAGAAGGCGACCGTGCACGTCATGGCGCATGCCCTCCACTACGGTTCCTCTGTCTTCGAAGGCATTCGCGGCTACAAGACGCCGGACGGCATGAAGATCTTTCGGCTCACCGATCACATGCAACGCTTCATGGATTCGGCAACGATCTACCGGATGCCGGTCGGCTATGAACGCGACGATCTGATCCAGGTCTGCAAGGACGTCATCGTGGCGAACAACCTGATGAACGGCGCGTACATCCGGCCGATCGCATTCCGCGGCTATGGCGATCCCGGCCTCGCTCCCAAAGCGGACCACCCGGTTGATGTCGCTGTCGCTGCCTGGGAATGGGGCGCTTACCTGGGTGCAGAAGGCCTCGAGCAAGGCGTCGATGTCTGCATTTCCAGCTGGCAGCGCGTCGCACCGAACACGATCCCGGCAATGGCCAAGGCAGGCGGCAATTACCTGTCGGGCCAGCTGATCAGCACCGAAGCGAAGCGCCTCGGCTTTGCTGAGGGCATTGCGCTATCAACAGATGGCACGATCAGTGAAGGCGCCGGGGAAAACGTCTTCGTCATCAAGGACGGCAGGATCATGACACCGCCGGCGACATCGTCCATTCTCACCGGCCTGACGCGCGACACCGTGATCAAGCTTGCGGCGAGAATGGGCATGACGGTTGTGGAACGAGCGATCCCCCGGGAAGCGCTGTATCTGGCCGACGAAATCTTCTTCACCGGTACCGCCGCGGAGGTCACCCCGGTACGCTCGGTCGACCGCATCGAAATCGGCCCGGGACATCGGGGCCCGGTCACAAAGCAACTGCAGGATGCATTTTTCGGCCTGTTCAGCGGCGAGACCGAAGATTCGGACGGCTGGCTCGAGTCCGTTGACCGCGATACCGTCGCCGCAGCCAGCGGCGCCTGACGACTGGATGGGTGTGAATCCGGGCGAGCCACAAACGCTGTTTGATAAAGTCTGGTCGGACCACCTGGTCCGGGACGAGACGCCCGATACGCCGGCAATCCTGTACATCGACCTGCACCTGGTGCACGAGGTAACCACGCCGCAGGCGTTCACGTTGCTACGCGAGAAAGGCTTACCGGTCAGGCGACCGGATCTGACGCTGGGCACGATGGACCACTCGACGCCGACGACGCCCGTAACCAGCTTCAAGGATCTGCTGGTGGTCGGCGAGAGCGCGGCAAATCAAGTGCGTGCGATGGAGCAGAATTGCGCAGACTTCGGCCTCGAACTGCACGGCTTCGACAGTGAACACCGCGGCATCGTGCATGTCATCGGCCCGGAGCTTGGCGCTACCCAGCCCGGCAAGACGATCGTCTGTGGCGATAGCCATACGAGTACTCACGGCGCATTCGGCGCCCTCGCCTTCGGCATCGGCACGACCGAGGTCGGTCACGTGCTGGCCACGCAGTGCCTGCTGCAGCGCAAACCGAAGACGATGGCGATCGATATATCCGGCACGCTGCAATCGGGCGTCACGGCCAAGGACGTCATCCTTGCCATCATCGGTGAAATCGGCGTAGACGGCGGCACCGGTCACGTCCTCGAGTATACGGGCGAGGTGATCAGGCGACTGGACATGGATGCGCGGATGACGATCTGCAACATGTCGATCGAGGCCGGAGCGCGAGCCGGCATGATCGCTCCCGACGACACCACATTCGACTACATGGCGGGCCGGCCGAGGGCACCGGCCGGCGCAGCCTGGGACGCCGCGCTGATCCGCTGGCGGGCCTTGCGCAGCGATGCCGATGCGGTTTGCGACAAGACCGTGCAGATTGACGGGGGTCGGCTGCAGCCCATGGTCACGTTCGGCACCAATCCGGGCATGGTCGTTCCTGTCGCCGCCCCGGTTCCCGACGACACCGGCGACCCGAGCTTCCGCAAAGCCCTCGAATACATGCAGGTTGCACCCGGCAAGCCGCTCACGGCGTCGCCGGTCGACGTCGTATTCGTCGGCAGCTGCACAAACTCCCGCCTGTCCGACCTCGAAATGGCCGCCGCCGTATTGCGTGGCCACAAGGTGGCGGACGGCGTGCGCATGCTCGTGGTCCCGGGCAGCCAGCAGATCAAGAAAGAAGCGGAAGCCCGCGGTCTTGACCGGGTGTTCGCAGAAGCCGGCGCCGAGTGGCGGGAATCGGGCTGCTCAATGTGCCTCGGCATGAATGGCGACACGGTGCCCAGCGGTCACCTCAGCGTCAGCACCAGCAATCGCAATTTCGAGGGACGCCAGGGCATCGGCGCAAGGACCGTTCTCGCCAGCCCGTTGACGGCCGCGGCTTCGGCAATTGAAGGTCGTGTCGCCGATCCCCGCCCCTACCTGGATGCCTGAGCAATGGAGCCGATCTCACAGCTGACATCGAAAACCGTCGTATTGCCGGCAACGGATATCGACACCGATCAGATCATACCGGCCCGCTTCCTGACGACCACGTCGAGGGAGGGACTCGGCGATCACCTGTTCCAGGACTGGCGCTTCGATGCGGATGGCAACCCGAATCACGAATTCGTCCTGAACCGACCCGAAGCGGCCGACTGTACGATCCTGGTCGCAGGCCGCAACTTCGGCTGCGGCTCATCGAGGGAACACGCGCCATGGGCCTTGCTGGACTTCGGTCTGCGAGCCGTCGTCAGCACCGAGATTGCCGATATTTTCCGCAGCAATTCTCTGAAGAACGGCTTCCTGCCGATCGTTATCGACGAGGAATCGCATCGTTGGCTGCTGGAGAACCCGGCCGCGGAGGTCACGATTGACGTTGCCCGTTCGACGGTATCCCTGCCTGGCGGCAGGACTGTCGAATACCCGATCGACCACTTTGCACGCTACTGCCTGCTCGAAGGAATCGATCAGCTCGGCTTCCTGCAGAAGCACGCCGATGACATTCAAACATTCGAGGAACAACGATCGTGGACGCCCTGATTGCAGTATTACCCGGTGACGGGATCGGCGCAGAAGTCTGTGCCGAGGCCGTGCGTGTTCTGGACGTTGTGGCCGACAAGTACGGCCACCGCTTCGACTACTCCGAACAGCTGATCGGCGGCGCGGCGATCGACGCCGCGCAGGAACCATTGCCGGACGACACACGCGCCGCCTGCGCCGAGGCCGACGCCGTGCTGCTCGGCGCGGTCGGTGGACCGAAGTGGTCAGACCCGAATGCCAAGATCCGCCCCGAACAGGCAATCCTCGGCCTGCGGGCGGAACTCGCGGTTTTCGCAAACCTGAGACCGGTGAGCGTCCTCGATGCGCTTGCCGGGGCCTCGCCGCTCAAACCGGATCGCCTGTCCGGCGTCGACATTATCGTCGTGCGTGAACTGACCGGTGGCATCTATTTCGGCGAGAAGACCCGCAGCGAAGACTCCGCATCGGATCTATGCGTCTATCACAAGCACGAAATCGAGAGAATCATCCGGGTGGCTGCGAAGCTCGCTGCGCAGCGCCGAAACCGGCTCTGCTCGGTCGACAAATCGAACGTCCTTGAAACGTCGAGGCTGTGGCGCGACGTCACCGTCAAGACGATGGCCGCGGAATATCCCGATGTCGAGCTCGAACATCTTCTGGTCGACGCTGCCGCAATGCATCTGATCAACCGGCCCGCGGATTTCGACGTCATGGTGACCGAGAACATGTTTGGCGACATCCTGACAGACGAAGCGTCGATGCTGGCCGGCTCGATGGGCATGNNTCGCCAATCCGTGCGGCATGATTGCCAGCGCAGCGATGATGCTGCGCCTGAGTTTCGGCCTGAACGAAGAGGCTGCCGACATCGAAGCTGCGATCGAGGCAACGATCGTGGCCGGCGTGCGCACTGCCGATATCGCGGGCGGTTCCAACGCGGCGGTCAGCACGACGGCGATGGCCGACAGCATCATTCAACGCCTGCGCTGAACACAGACCCTTCTCCCCCCGCAGGGCTGCCGGAAACAGTCGTTGGCCGGCACTCGGCTGGCCTTCTCCGCGCGCTCGAAACCGCCCGACGATCAATCCGGCGCGTCATTGCAACGTTTATCCGCGGGCAACCCAACGCAAACCACAACGTCATTCGTCACCGCAAGGAGCAACGCACTGCCATAAATGAAAGGCTTGCAGCTTCGAGTGAAATGTACTAGTGTACTAATGCGTTAATACACTGGAACAATATGAAACCCAACCGCGACGACTCCAGGGCTTATCGAAAGCGCAATGAAGATGCGCTTTTTCGAGCAGTCCTGTCCCTCGAAGATATCCAGCAGATCGGTAATTTTTTCAAGGACCTGTGCACGCCTGCCGAACTGCAGGCGCTGGTCGACCGATGGCAGGTCGTCGAGTTGCTGCAGGAGGGCCTCCCCTACCGGCGCATTCATGACCTGA
>JABAHR010012932.1_pt1 | contig 15921 bp, 15 predicted proteins | sample 7062101 | NCBI WGS metagenome assembly JABAHR01 (sample SAMN14534553, study PRJNA622989) | marine sediment metagenome | biome: marine biome [ENVO:00000428]; feature: marine pelagic biome [ENVO:01000023]; material: deep marine sediment [ENVO:00002113] | place: India: Gulf of Kutch | collected... | reverse complement strand
ACGTCGAATGGTTCGAAGGCAACTTCGAAGCCTACGAGGAAGACAAGCGCCGCCGCCTGGGCGACGCGGCGGACCGCCCGACCAAACTGCAGTACAAGAAGCTGACGCGGTGATAGCCCAATGATGGCAAGGCGCCTTGCGATCCACGGGCGGGTCCAGGGTGTCTTCTATCGCAACTGGACGGTAGCAAGGGCCCGCGAGTTCGGTCTCGCAGGCTGGGTTCGCAATTGCCTCGATGGCTCGGTCGAGGCGCATCTCGAAGGCGATCCGGCAGCCGTCGCGGCAATGATCGCGGCCATGTGGGACGGCCCGCCGGCAGCGCTGGTGGAACGCATCGAGCAGAGAGAGGTCGCGGCGGAAGGCTTGAGCGGCTTCGGCCGCCGCTAGTTCATCGAAGGTACTGGCGGCACGCGCTGTACGTCACTANNAATGCAGGAAAAAGAAGGGGCGTTCCATCGCCGCGTCCTTTGGCTTGCCGTCCTCGGCCTGATCGCCGCTCTCGTCGGCGGCTTCTTCTGGGCAACCGCCACACCCGGTAACTCCTATTCTGGTGAACGGGCAACTGTGCAAGATGCGGAGCTGGCAGGCAGGCTGGAAGGCCATGTCCGCACTCTTGCCGCTTCGCCGCGCAATCTGAACGAGATCGCATCTATCAATCGCACGACCAGCTACGTGCTGGATGAGCTAGCGGCTATGAGCTTGCAGGTAGAGAGGCAGGAAGTCATTCCTCCGGCAGACAATCTGATCGCGCGTATCCGCGCCCGGGATGCCGATGCGCCGATCGTGATCATCGGCGCTCATTACGACACGATTGCCGGCACTCCCGGTGCCGACGACAATGCCACGGTTATCGCTGCCCTGCTTGAGATTGCACGGTGGCTTGCGCCGATGGACGGCGAACTCGAACGCGAACTGGTGCTGGTCTTTTATGCCAATGAGGAACCGCCCTTCTTCAAGACCGGAGCCATGGGCAGCTCCGTCCACGCGCAATCGCTGGCCGGGAGCGAGCGCGTTGCCGGCATGATCTCGCTGGAGAGCATGGGGTATTATTCCGATGCCGAGGGAAGCCAGCACTACCCCTTCCCCCTGTCGCTGAGATATCCCGATACAGGTAATTTCATCGCCTTTGTCGGCGACTTGTCTTCACGGGCTTTCCTGCGCGATACGGTCGGCCAGTTCCGCGAGCATGCGCAGATTGCTTCCGTCGGCGGCACCGCACCTTCGATCGTCCAGGGAATCGACTGGTCCGACCATTGGGCCTATTCGCAGGCCGGAATCCCGGCTTTGATGGTGACGGACACGGCCCCTTTTCGTAATCCGAACTACCACCGGCCTACGGACCTGCCTGACACACTCGACTATCAGAGACTGGCACTGGTGGTCGAAGGGCTACAGGGAATGTTTGCGCGCTGAGCCGACCTGTTCCGTGCCGTTAAGCCCCACCCTCAACTATACCTGTCGTCCACCACCTTGTTCGGCTTTTCCTTCGGCGCGGGCATGAAGTCACGCGCGAGGGCGTGGTAGAGCCTCTCCTTGCACACCAGCGAGCCGGCCCAGTCGCCGATCAGCGCGGTGGCAAACAGTGGCAGGATCAGGTGACTGCCCGCCGTCGCCTCGCTGATGATGACCACGGCGGTGAGCGGTGCGCGCACGACGCCGGTGAAATAGCCGGCCATGCCGATCAGCACGATCAGCCCGGCGTCCTCGGTCGGGAACAGTAGTGGCCCGAGGAGGTGGCCAAAGCCCGCACCCACAGCCAACGAAGGGGCGAAAATGCCGCCGGGAATGCCGCTGGCGCTGGTCGCCAGCACGGCGACGAACTTGGCCGGGCCGAACCAGTATTCGCCCCCGCCCCCTTCGAGGAAGGCGCGCGTCGGGCCATAGCCGGTACCCGAGACCGAGCCCTGGGTGAGATAGCCGAGCACGCCGACGATCACGCCGCAGACCAGCGCGGTGACCACCGGGCGCTTCTTCAACCTGGCCGTCCAGCGTCCCTCCGGCCCGCGCAGGGCGAGGAACAGGCGCGAGAACAGCCCGCCCAGCAATCCGCCGAGGAAGCCGGCGACAGGCGCGGCAATGACGATGGTGGCGATCGGCAGCGACCCGCCGATCTGCCCGAAATAGACGTAATCGCCCGCCAGCCCCTGCGCGGTGAGGCCGGCGATCATCACCGCCGCCATGGCCAGCACCGCCACGCGTTGCTCATAGGCGACGGCAAGCTCCTCGATGGCGAAGGCAATCCCGGCAAGCGGCGTGTTGAAGGCCGCGGCAACACCGGCCGCGCCGCCGGCGATCATCACCCCTGCCCGCACGCGCACCTTGAGCACGCGATGCGCCTGCACCATCACCGCCGCTGCCAGCTGCACGGTCGGCCCTTCGCGGCCGACCGATGCGCCGCCGGCCAGCGCCATCACCGTCAGCACCACCTTGGCAACGGCGGCTTTCAGGGAGACCAGCGCGCGCGAGGCCTTGCCGGCCGGCTGGCGGGTGGCGGCAATCACCTGCGGAATGCCCGATCCGCGCGCCTCGGGCACGAAGCGCACCGTAATCGCTGCGATCAGGGCGAACATCAGCGGCGTCAGGATGAGCGGGGTAAAGGGATACTGGTGGGTCAGTTCGAGGAACAGGTCCTGCCCGGCATCGCCAGCCCAGGCAAAGGCCAGCGCCGCCAACCCGATCAGCAGCGCGCCGAGCACGGTGGCAATGCGTCGCGCCCAGTCCTCCTTGCGCACGAGCTCGCGCGAGATCCGGTGATCGAGCAGCTTTTCCTTCTTCGGAATGAGACTCATGCGCTCCCTCTATGGGCTGGCACCGGATGCGTCCAGCCAGGCGTGGCGCGCGCCATGCAGCCAGCACGAGATGTTCATGCGGGACTCCCCCAATATGAACGTCAGGCAACCAGTCCGGTTCAGTTAACGGTCAGCACGACTCGCCTAGACCTTGCCTACCGACCCCTGATGAAAGTCCGCGACCACTCGGCGGCATGTGGAAACTGGAGGAAGCCGCAATGCGTCTGACACGCCTTTTGAAATCGAGTGGAATGGCCGCCCTGGCCATGGCCCTGGCCGTTCCCGTCATCCCGGCGCAGGCCAGCGCCAATGCCGATACATCCGCCGAGGAACAGCGACGCGGCGAACGCGGTGATCGCGGTGCCCGTGGCGGCAATCGCGGCGGCCGTGGAGAGGCTCGCGCCCAGAACCAGGGCAATAGCGGACAGATGCGGCAACAGCGCCAGCAACGGCGGGAGAACCGCCAGGTGCAGCGCCAGCAGAGGCAGGAACCGCGCCGCGCCCAGCGGCAGGAATTCCGCCAGCCGCAGCGCCAACAGAGGCAGGAACCACAGCGCGCCCAGCGGCAGGAATTCCGCCAGCCGCAGCGCCAACAGAGGCAGCAACCACAGCGCGCCCAGCGGCGGGATTTCCGCCAGCCCCAGCAGAGCCAGCGGCAGGTCCAGCGCACGCCCGACCGGCGCGACGCATATGCCAATCGCCAGGTCCAGCGGCCACGCAGCGAATCCCGCGTAGACCGCCGGGTGCAGGATTTCCGCAACACCAATCGCGACCAACGACCGCGCAATCTCGGCGAGCGGCTGCGTGACCGAAATACCGCCAATCGTGACAGCCGCCGCGACCGGGACAACCGGAACCGCGACAACCGCAGGAACCGCGACTATCGCAACGACCGCCGCGACCGGGACAACCGGAACCGCGACGACCGCAGGAACCGCGATTACCGCAACGACCGCCGCAACCGGGACTATCGCAACCGCGACCGCAACGGCTCCTACCGCCATGGCTATCGCGATGCGCGGCGCGATTATCGCCGCGACCAACGCCGGGATTACCGTCGCGACCAACGCCGGGATTACCGTCGCGACCAACGCCGCGAGGCGCGGCGGGATTACCGTCGTGACCAGCGCCGCGACTATCGTCGGGACCATCACCGCGACCAGCGCCGGTGGAACCGCACGTGGCGCAACAACAGCCGTTATAACTGGAACCACTATCGCCACAGCAACCGGCATATCTACCGGCTCGGCCATTATTACGCGCCCTATCGGCACTACAGCTATCGCCGTCTGAGCATCGGCTTCTTCCTCGATAGCCTGTTCTTCGGCAGCCGTTACTGGATCTCCGATCCGTGGCGCTACCGCCTGCCGCCGGCCTACGGCTCCTACCGCTGGGTCCGCTATTACGACGACGTTCTGCTGGTGGACATCTACACCGGCGAAGTGGTCGACGTAATCTACGACTTCTTCTGGTAAATGCTCCCCACGAAAGTTGCCGGAAGAGTGGCCGGCAATGGGAAGCCCCCGTCGTCACCCGGCGGGGGCTTCTTTGCGCGGGCGTTCGCGGTCAGCCTTTCGGCGTACCGAACGGCAACATGCGCCAGAGGTTGCCGTCCTTGTCTACCACCATGTGCTTGAGGCTGCCGAGGATGTGCAGGCCGATCAGCAGCACCATGATCACGCCGCCAAGGTGGTGCATGCCCAGCACCGCCTCGCCGGCATCGGGATTCTCCGCCACCGGCAGCGCCGGCAGGGTGAATGCCCCCCAGATGTCCACGCCCATGCCGTAGAACGATGAGCCGAGCCAGCCGCCGAGCGGCAGGCCGATCAGCATGACATAGAAAATCACGTGGATGGTCTTCGCCAGCACGCGCTCCCATGCGGCAAGATGTGCCCCCAGCGGCGGCGGCGTGTGCGTGAAACGCCAGCCAAGCCGGGCCAGCGAGAGCACGAGGATGATGATCCCCAGCGCCTTGTGATTGGCCATCACCGCCATCGCCGCCTCGCGCGATTCGGCATGTTCGGCGGCTTCGGCGATGCGCCAGTTGACGATCACGGCAATGGCGATGACCCAGTGCAGGATCATCGCTCCTGCCGAATAACGCTGTGCATTCATGTGTCAGTCCTTCCTCTCCGGAGCGGCGCAAATTAGCCGCTTTCGCCGAACCGGCAAGTCAATGCTTGAAACGCGCGGGCTGCGATGGAAAGGTCCGCGCCATGGCTTCTTCTTACGATCGCGATCTCGCCACCGACCAGGCGGCGCTGCGCCGGCTGGGCAAGCAGGTGCGCGAGAGGCTCGGTGCCAATTCCGCCGTGTGGCCGGTGCCGGCCGAGGATGCGGAGATCTGGGCCGTGGCTGACTTCCTCTCGGCCGAGGAGTGCCAGCGGCTGATGGAGATGATCGACGAGGTTGCCGAACCCTCCAAGGTCTTCGATCTCGACTATTCCTCCGGCTATCGCACCTCCTATTCCGGCGACGTCGATCCGCGCAACACCTTCATCCGCAAGATCGGCCGGCGGGTCGACGACCTGATGGGGATCGAGACCACCTTCGGGGAAACCATCCAGGGCCAGCGCTACATGCCGGGGCAGGAGTTTCAGCCGCATCACGACTGGTTCCATCCCGGCACCTCCTACTGGGATTTCGAGATAGGGCGCGGCGGCCAGCGCAGCTTCACCGCCATGGCCTTCCTCAACCAGCCGGAATCCGGCGGCACCACCGATTTCACCGAGCTCGGCATCTCGATCGAGCCCAAGCCGGGCGTGCTGATGATCTGGAACAACGCCGACAGGGACGGCATGCCCAATCTCAAGACCATGCATGCCGGGCGCCCGGTGGTGACCGGCGCCAAATATGTCTTCACCAAGTGGTATCGCACCCGCAAGTGGAACTGAGGCCGCGCCCCGGTTGCAGCATCAGGCGCGGGCGAGCGCTTCGGCGATCAGTCTGCGCGAGTTCTCCACGCCGTAAAGGGCGATGAAGCTGCCCATGCGCGGCCCCTGCGAGGAGCCGAGCAGGGTCTCGTAAAGCGCGCGGAACCAGTCGCGCAGGTTTTCGAAGCCATGGGCCTCGTCCTTGCCGATCTCGTAGACGGCGGTCTGGATGTCCTCGGCCGGGGTCTCCTCGTCAATGGTGCCGAGATATTCGTCCAGCGCGCGCAGGGCTGCGGCCTCGTTTGCCGCAGGGGCGCGGCGCTCCAGCGTAGGGGCGACGAAATCGCGATTATAGGCGAGCGCCTTTTCCACCAGCCGGTAGAGGTCCGGGTGATCGTCCGGATCGGCATCGTGGATATAGTTGCCGAGATAGGACCACACCTGGTCGTGCGTCGCGCCGGNNCAAGGTTGAGCAACAGGCCGAAGGTCACTGGCAGGCTCTCGCCCGCGCCGTTGACATCGCCATCCTCGTCGTTGCCCATGGCATGCAGCAGGTTCCACGCCGGATTGCCGAGCCTCTTGTCCCATTCCTGCGACGGGATGGCAGCGCGAAACTGCCAGTATTCATCGACCGCGCGCGGGATCACGCCGACGTGCAGCTGCTTGGCGCTCTTGGGATTGGCGTAGATGTAATGCCCCAGGCTCTCCTCGCTGCCATAGGTCAGCCATTCCTCGATCGACAGGCCATTGCCCTTGGACTTGGAAATCTTCTCGCCCTTGGCGTCGAGGAACAACTCGTAGATCATGCCCTCCGGCTTGCGCCCGCCCAGCACCTTCACGATCCGGCCGGACTGGGTGACGCTGTCGGTCAGGTCCTTGCCGCACATCTCGTAATCGACGCCGAGCGCATACCAGCGCATCGCCCAGTCGACCTTCCACTGCAGCTTTGACATGCCGCCCAGTGCCGATTGCTCGACCACGCTGCCATCCTCGTCAGTGAAGCGGATCAGACCCGCCTCGGCATCGAGAACCTCGACCGGCACCTGCAGCACCACGCCCGTCTCGGGACTGATCGGCAGCACCGGCGAATAGGTGCGGCGGCGCTCCTCGCGCAGAGTCGGCAGCATGATCCCCATGATCGCATCATACTTGCGCAGCACCTGCCGCAGCGCCTCGTCGAAAGCGCCGGAATTGTAGCGATCCGAGGCGGAGACGAACTCGTAATCGAAGCCGAAGCGGTCGAGGAAATCCTGCAGCCGCGCATTGTTGTGATGGGCAAAGCTCTCATGCGTGCCGAAGGGGTCGGGAATGCGGGTGAGCGGCTTGCCGAGGTGTTCGGCCAGCATCTCCTGGTTGGGCACGTTGTCGGGCACCTTGCGCAGCCCGTCCATGTCGTCGGAAAAGCAGAACAGCCGGGTCGGGATGTCCGACAGGCACTCAAAGGCGCGGCGCACCNNCGCAGCCCGTCCATGTCATCGCTGAAGGCGACGAGGCGGGTGGGCGCCGGTGCGCCGTTCTCGGCTGCCACGATTTCGTAGGCACGCCGCACTAGAGTGGTGCGCAGCACCTCCTGGAAAGTGCCGATATGCGGCAGGCCGGAGGGGCCGTAACCGGTCTCGAACAGCACCGGCTCTCCGTTCGGCTTGGCGCCGTTGAAGCGCTTGGCGAGCCGCTGGGCCTCCTGGAAAGGCCAGGCCTTGGAGGTATGGGCGGCTGAGATCAGTGCATCTTCGAACATGGTGGCGGGGCTTTTGCCCAAAGCACGGCTTTTCGCAAGTGCGAGAGAACACATTGCGACATTTTGCCCGGTTGGCGATCGCCCGGCCCTGTGGCAGTCTTCCCGGCAAACATGAGGGAGAGAGCTGGATGGCGAGGCAAGCCTATCCTGAGGTACCGCTGTTCCGGTACGATTATACCGATCTGGGCGAGGACGAGATCGCCGCGCGCCTGCACGATCCGGCACTGGCCGGGCCGGGCGGAGTTTCCACCCGGGAGGAGCTGGGCGGGACGCGGCTGCGCTTCCTCTCGCAGGACGGACCGGAGCTCGACTGGCAGTTCCTGCCCAATGGCCTGGTCTCTCTCAATGGCGGCAGCGCAGCCGGCTATGGCGCGCTTACCGTCGATCACGTGACGCTGATCGCCCATCTCGTGCCCGGCGCCCGCAATGGTTTTGCCATCGCCTGGGACCGGCATGACAATCGCGCCACCGTGTTCGAACTGTGGTTCGGCGGCGGGCCTGCCCCGATGGCGCGCGAGGTCAACCGCGAGCTCTGGCATGGCCGCATGGAAGGCGATCCCTCATCCGAAGCCTCCCTCCATGCCCCCACCAACCGCTGTGAAGGCCGCGCGCTGATGTGGGCAGAGGATACCGGCAACCGCACCATCGACTATTACCCCTCTGCCGCCTTCTCGCACTGGGTGGAGCTGGATCGCATGGCCGAAGGGCGCGGCTATTCCGCCCCGTCAGACTACATCAAGCTGACCGAAGACCTCTATCTCTACACCCGCACCGAGGCCGAGTTCTCCGGCCTGTGGCACATGTATGTGATGGATGCGAACCGGCTGGAATCGGTCGGCCTCAGGCTCGGCTTCAACGGGCTCGACGAGCTCGAATATTATATGTTCCGCGGCACCGGCGAATGGCTTGGCCAGATCGCCCGCTTTGAGGAATTCGGCGACGTTTCGGGCGACCCGCTGGCCTTTCCCGATGGCGAAAAGGGTGAGCGGCGCATCTATCGCCCGCTCGCAACGATGGACAAGATGACGCCCGCCGAGGTGGACGCGGCAGTCGCCGCCAACACCCACGTGTTCGACCGCGCAAGCCCGATGGCAGGCCACGGCCTGCCGCCGACCGATGCGCTGGCGGGCCATCACTTCACTGCCCATTACGATGGCGGACCGGTGATGGATTATCGCTTCACCAGCGAGGACAGCCTCGAATACCGCAAGGATGGCGGCGCCTGGCAGATGGCGCGCTACAATGCCTGGGAGAACATGCCTGGCGTCTACATCTTCGGGCACTTGCTGGCGGGCGAGCCGAACCACGACGGCCATATCGTCGTCGCCGACTGCGAAAGCGGCAAGGTGACGTGCTTTCGCGGCTATCTCAACACGCCTTACTTCGCCAACGAAGCGGGCGCCGAGACCATGTTCGGCAAGCTTTCGGGCGAAGGCATTCCCGATCCCGGCGATGCCCGTCACGAACGCACGCTGGACATGCTCGGACGCGCCTTCACCTGGTCCTATTCGCCCGGCCTCACCTCCATGCACCTCTATTCCAGCCCCAACACGGTGAGCTGGATCATCTTCACCCCCAGCGGCCATGGCGGCGCGGAATGGAGCGGCAGCGGCGATTTCATCAAGATCCGCGACCAGCTCTATTTCTGCCGCTGGCAGGAGGAAGCCTGCAACGGCACGCTCGGCACGATATTGATCAATATGCGCACCATGCATGACAGCGGGATCGGCTATCATTGCGGGGCCAACGGCCTCTCCATGAGCCCGGTCGGCGCCTATGCCCGCCACGCCGGAAGGATCGACGTCAGCATGTATCTCGGCGAGAAGAGCGGAGGATATCCGGTATGAGCAAGCCATCGACAGACCGCCGCAACTTTCTCAAGGCTGGCGCCCTCGCGGCAACGCCCGTGGCCGCCCTAGCCCCCGCTGCTGCCCTTGCCGCAGACGACACGCGCGAGCGGCTGGCCCGGCTCGAAGACGAACAGGCGATCCGCCAGGCGGCAAGGCGCTTCATGCGCAGCCTTGGCGTGCGCGAGGCCAGGCGGCTCGACCTTGGCGAAGATATTGCCAGGCTTTCCGAGGACAGCGCCAGCGATCCGCTGGTCGACCTGCCCGAAGCACGCGGCCATGCGACCTATCGCGCGCAGGTGAAAGTCCATCGCCTTGCGCGCCATGATGGCGAGACCACGATCGAGAAAATGGTCCGCTTCCAGGGCCAGCCGAGTTCGGCCCATGTGGATATTTCCCGCCTCGAACTGGCGCTTGACCAGCAAGGCGGCGAATGGAACGTCACCACCGCACGATTCCTCAAGACCTGACCTCAACGGAGAATAGACTGATGAACAAGCTCGCCAGCACGAGCCTTGTCGCCCTCGCCATTGCGGCCTGCTCCCAGCAAGGCACAAGCGACCAGCCGGCAATCCTCGCCAGCGCGGAAGATTGCGCCGCATTCGACACCTCGGTGATCGATGCCGCCCATGCCGCCACGCAATGGGTCGAGGCGAGCGAGAGCCTGCCGGCCTATTGCGAAGTTAGCGCCACGCTGTCGCCGGCCGAAGGTTCCAGCATCGGCGTGGTCTATCGTCTGCCGGAAAGCTGGAACGGCAAGTTGCTCGGCATCGGCGGCGGCGGCTGGGCCGGCAATGTCACCATCCAGGCGGCGAGCGACGGCCTTTCCAAGGGCTATGCCACGCTGCAGACCGACGGCGGCAATCCCGGCACCGATGTCTGGGCCAATGACTGGGTCAGCGAGAGGCCGGAAAGCGCCATCGACTTCGCCCACCGCGCGATTCACGAAATGACCGAAACCGGCAAGGGCGTGGCCGCCGCATTCTACGGACAGGCGCATCGCCGGGCCTATTTCTCCGGTTGCTCCACCGGCGGGCGCATGGCGTTGATGGAAGCGCAGCGTTACCCGACCGACTACGACGCGATCATCGCCGGCGCTCCGGTCTACACGCTGCAGGTGCAGACGAGCGCGGTCTTCCGCAACCAGACCTTCGCCGCCAATGGCGCCGCGGGTGCTTTCACTCCCGCGCAATTGCAGATGGTGCAGGATGCGGTGCTCGCTTCCTGCGATGGCAATGACGGTCTGGTGGACGGGCTTGTCAACGATCCCCGCGCCTGCGACTTCCAGGCCGCCAGCCTGCAATGCGAAGCGGGCGCAAGCGAGGGCTGCCTCAGTCCGGCGCAGGTCTCCACCCTGCAGACCATGTATGACAGCGTTCGCGCCAGCGACGGCAGCTGGGCCATGCATCCGATGAGCCGAGGCGGCGAGGCCGGCTGGGCCTTCTTCGTCGTCGCCGACGGGGAGGGCGAGGACATGACAAGAGGTGGCGGCATTGCCGGCCTGTTCCCGCTGCTGTTCGGCGACCGCGAGGTCACGCTGGCGAACTTTACGCAGCAGGATTACCTGGCCACGCGGGCGAGCGATTTCGCCGCGCTTTATGAGGCCAAGGATGCCGACCTCTCCGACTTCTTTGCAAATGGCGGCAGGCTGATGCTGTGGCATGGCGAAAGCGATGCCGGCCCCAGCCCGGTCAATTCCAATGACTATGCCCGGGCCGTGATGGCCGAGAATCCGGAAGCGGAAGAGCAATTCCGCTATTTCACCCTGCCCGGCGTCGGCCATTGCCGGGGCGGGCCCGGCGCGGACCTGGTCGATTACGTTGCCGCCATGGATGACTGGGTGGACAGCGGCGAAGCCCCTTCGAGGCTGATCGGTACCGGGGATGACGGCGCGCTCACCAGGCCGCATTGCGCCTGGCCAAATGTCGCCCGTTTCGAAGGCGAAGGCGATGCCAACGACCCGGACAGCTGGGCCTGCGTCCCGCGCAGCTGAACCTGCCGCGCAAAGCCGGAGATGGGCGGTGCCGCAAGGTGCCGCCCTTTCCTTTCGGGGGTGATGCCGCCCTCCCATGTTTACTTTTCGTTCCGCCATGCGCAGTGTGCCTCCCATGGCGCCGCTTCCCCTTCCCGCGCTCCACGCCAGCCATGCCGGCTGCTGGCTCTGCTCAGGCGACGGAGAGGTCCGTGCGATAGCCAAGGGCGAAGCGGTGATGGCTGCCGCCGACACGCCGCTGCTGGTCATCAATGCGCCGCTGGTGGCAACGCGGCTGGGCTATCCCGACCTGTCCGGGCTCGACCTGCTGGAACTGTTTGCCTTCACCCTTCCCGCGCGCTTCTGCGTGCCGACGCCGAAGGGGCTGGCCCATGCGCTGGGTCTGGAAGAGCCGGAAAAGGGCGAGGACGTGCCGCATTTCCTGCAACAGGCAGCGGCCTGCCTGCTGGCCACCTGCGGCGAGGAGGACTGGCCCGAGCGCGAAGGGGCATGGAGCGCGCTGCAATCGCTCGCCCGCCTGCGCTGGCCGTGGGCGCAGGTTCTCGCGCCCCATGTGGCAAAGCCCGAACGCGCCGAGAAATGGCTGTTCTCGCGCCTGCCCGAATGGGAGGAGGCCGGCGACAGGCCCCAGCCGCATCAGCTCACCCTCGATCCAGCCGCCGTCGAAACACAGCTCGACCGGCTGACCGGCGAAGGAGCGGAACGGCGCGAAGGCCAGCATCTCTATGCGCAGGAAGTGGCGAAGATCTTCGCCCCGCGGGAGAAGCGCGACGATCCGCACATGCTGCTGGCGCAGGCCGGAACCGGCATCGGCAAGACGCTGGGCTATCTCGCCCCCGCCTCGCTGTGGGCGCAAGGCTCCGGCGGCACGGTGTGGGTCTCCACCTTCACCAAGAACCTGCAACGCCAGTTGCGCCATGAAAGCGCCCGCGCCTGGCCGGAAGAAAGGCCGGACGGCTCGCGCCCGGTGGTGATCCGCAAGGGGCGGGAAAACTATCTCTGCCTGCTCAACCTGGAAGATGCACTGCAAGGCGGCTTTGGCGGCAGGGCGGCAATCCTCGCGCAACTGGTGGCGCGCTGGGCCGCCTATTCGCGCGATGGCGACATGATCGGCGGCGACCTGCCCGGCTGGCTCGGCACGCTGTTCCGCAGCCGCGCGATCCGCTCGCTGACCGACCAGCGCGGCGAATGCGTCTATGCCGGCTGTCCGCACTACCGCAAATGCTTCATCGAGCACTCCGCCCGCGCCAGCGCCCAGGCCGACCTGGTGATCGCCAATCATGCGCTGGTGATGGTCAATGCAGCACGCGGGCGCGACCACGCCCAGCGCCCCACGCGCATCGTCTTCGACGAAGGCCATCACGTGTTCGAGGCTGCCGACAGCACCTTCGCCGCCGCCCTGACAGGGCAGGAGGCAATCGAGATGAAGCGCTGGATCCTCGGGCCGGAACGCGGCTCGAAAGGCCGCCGCCGGGGATTGTCGGCGCGGCTGGCCGATGTCGGCAGCTATGACGAGGCCGGGGGCAAGGCCATTTCTGCTGCCTGCCAGGCGGCCGAGGCCCTGCCCGGCGAAGGCTGGCTGCAACGGCTGGCCGACGGCACGCCTTCGGGGCGTGTGGAGGAATTGCTCGCCGCCGTGCGCGCGCTCACCTATGCCCGCGACGAGAGCGGCGGGCAGGAAGCCGGCTACGGGATCGAGACAGAGGCCGCCCAGCTCGACGGCAATTTCGTCGAACTGGCGCAGCAGGCAGGGCTCGCCCTCGGCGCCATCCGCCAGCCGCTGGTCAAGCTCGGCCTGCAACTCGAACGGCTGCAGGAGGAAGCGCCCGACTGGCTCGACACGCAGGGCCGCGCGCGGATCGAGGGCGCGCGCCATTCGCTCGCCTGGCGGATCGACACGCTGGCTGCATGGGAAGCCCTGCTCGACCGCCTGGGTGGCCCCGCCGACCCGCAATTCATCGACTGGCTGGCGGTCGACCGTTCCGATGCGCGCGAGTTCGATGTCGGCCTGCACCGCCGCTTCCTTGACCCGATGCAGCCCTTCGCCCGCACCGTGCTCAATGGCGCGCATGGCGTGATGCTGACCAGCGCCACTCTGCGCGATGGCGAGGACTGGGAGAGCGCCATCGCCCGCTCCGGCGCGCAGCACCTGGAGATCAATCCCCTGCTCGCCTCGGCGGAGAGCCCGTTCGATTATTCGAGCAACGCCGAGGTGCTGATCGTCACCGATGTGAAGAAGGGCGACCTTGCCGGCCTGGCCGGTGCCTATGCCCGAATCATCGAGCAATCGGGCGGCGGCGTGCTTGGCCTGTTCACCGCCATCAGGCGGCTGCGCGCGGTGCACGGGCGGATCGCCGACCGCCTCGCCCGCGCCGGCCTGCCGCTGTTCGCCCAGCATGTCGACCCGATCGACACCGGTACGCTGGTGGATATCTTCCGCGACGATCCCCATGCCTCGCTGCTCGGCACCGACGCCTTGCGCGACGGGGTGGACGTGCCCGGCCACAGCCTGCGCTGCGTGGTGCTGGAGCAGGTTCCCTGGCCCAAGCCCAACATCCTCCATCGCGCGCGGCGGGCGGCAGGCGGCGGCTCCGCCTTCGATGACCGGGTGATCCGCGCCAAGCTGTCGCAGGCCTTCGGCAGGCTCATTCGCAGCAAGGACGATCGCGGCCATTTCATCGTCCTCTCGGCCGCCTTCCCCTCGCGGCTGCTGACCGCCTTTCCCGAAGGCACGCCTGTCATGCGCCTGACGCTGGAGGAGGCTTTACAACGGCTGGGAACAGGTGTTTTGGTTACAGCTTCCCAGTCAGTCGAAGGTCAGGAGAACAGCGCGCAGTGGTGAAGATTCTCGGCCTGCTGAGACATGCCAAGTCCGACTGGGACGACCTGACCCTGCGCGACTTCGACCGCGGCCTCAACGAACGCGGGCGCAAGGGCGCGGCGCTGATGGGCGCGGATATCGCCGAACATGCGGTGCGCCGGGGCTCGGCGTGGGGCGCCATACTCGCCAGCCCGGCAGCACGCGTGCGGCTGACGCTGGAAGCCTCCGGCCTGCCGCAGCCGATCACCTTTCTCGACGAGGCCTATATGGCCGACAGCGAAACGCTGATGCGGCTGATCCGCGATCACGGCGGCGATGCCGATGCGCTGATGCTGGCGGCGCATAATCCCGGCCTGCAGGAACTGGTGCTCGACCTCGTCGCCCCGGAAAACGAGAACACCGCCTTCAACGAGATCATGCAGAAGTTCCCGACCGCCAGCTTCGCCGTGCTCGAACTGGATATCGACGACTGGTCGGAGTGCGCGCGCGGCTGCGGCAAGATCGTCCGTTTCTCGCGCCCGCGCGATCTCGATCCCGAGCTCGGGCCGCAGCGGGACAGTTTCTAGAGATTGATGGGGCGGCGGCCCTCAGGCCGCTTCCAGCGCTCCGGCGAGCCGGCGCCTGACATCCTTCAGGCTGGCAAGTACGCGCGCTGCTTCGGATTCGCTTATGCCTGTAGCGGGCGCAGGCGCTGCCTGCTCGGCCTCGCTCGCCTCTCCGCTTTCGATCAGTTGCCGGGCGCCCTTGAGCGTATAGCCCTCGCGGTTGATGAGCCGGTCTATCCGCGCCACCAGCGCAACGTCTTCGGGCCGGTACAGGCGCCTGCCGCCGCTGCGCTTGAGCGGGCGGAGCATGGGGAACTGCTGTTCCCAGTAACGCAATATGTGCTGCTTGACGCCGAGTCCTGCCGCCACTTCCCCGATCGTGCGCATGGCATCGGGTGCCTTGCCATCATCGAAACGGACGGTGGTGGCCGCTTGTGTCACGAAGCCTCGGCTATCCTGTCTTTCAGCTTCTGGCTGGCGCGGAAGGTCATCACCCGCCGCGGCGTGATCGGCACTTCGACCCCGGTCTTGGGATTGCGGCCGATGCGCTCTTTCTTGTCGCGCAGGATAAAGCTGCCGAATCCGGAAATCTTGACGTTCTCGCCATCGGTCATGGCGTTGCACATCTTGTCGAGGATGGCTTCCACCAGATCGTGGCTTTCGGAACGGGAAAACCCCATCTTGCGGTTGATGGCTTCTGCCAGATCGGCACGCGTCAGCGTGTCAACGGATCGCATCGAATCCATGCGTTCCTCTCCTGTTTACTGGCGACCCATGGGTAATATGCAGGAAAGCGGGGTTTTTTGCAAGGATAGCCCGGGGTTAATCCCCCGAGGGACTGTCCTACACGCGCAGCAGGCTGGCGCCCCAGGTGAAACCGCCACCCATGGCCTCCAGCATCACCAGGTCGCCGCGCTTGATCCGGCCATCCTTCCACGCAACGTCGAAGGCCAGCGGAACCGAGGCGGCAGACGTGTTGGCATGCTTGTCGACTGTGACGACGACCTTTTCGCTGGGCAGGCCGAGCTTGCGCGCGGTGGCATCGAGAATGCGGAAATTGGCCTGGTGGGGGACCACCCAGTNNGTCGCGCAGGACCTGCGCAAGGTTGGTCACCGCATGGCGGAAAACCTCGCGCCCCTTCATCCGCACATGGCCGACCGTACCGGTGGTCGACGGCCCGCCATCGACATAGAGCAGGTCCTTGTGTGCGCCATCGGCGTGCAGTTGCGTGGCGAGGATACCGGGGCCGTCCTCGGCCACGTCCTCGGCCGAAAGCACGAAGGCCCCGGCGCCGTCGCCGAACAGCACGCAGGT
>JABAHR010007339.1_pt2 | contig 15931 bp, 14 predicted proteins | sample 7062101 | NCBI WGS metagenome assembly JABAHR01 (sample SAMN14534553, study PRJNA622989) | marine sediment metagenome | biome: marine biome [ENVO:00000428]; feature: marine pelagic biome [ENVO:01000023]; material: deep marine sediment [ENVO:00002113] | place: India: Gulf of Kutch | collected... | reverse complement strand
ATTGGCCCAGAGGAATTCCGTCACGACGGCGTTCTCGAGCACTACCGGCGCGGTCATATCGAATGCAGCGCCACTGTGATGCGCAAACGCTGGACCAGCCGTCCCAGCAAGTCCGGCGACCAGGGCCACGCTCATCCTGATGATGTGCGTTTTCATCATTACACCTCCAGAAATCATGTCCATCGCATCCTGGCTCTGATTAAGGGACTGGATCTCCACCCCCAGCAGGATCCGCCATCTCTTGCAGGTACCGCTGTACGGTGGACGGTACGCAAGAAAAATCGAAAAACGTCTGACGCGGCGACCACCGGAAATAGACCTCGCCCATATCGACCTCGCGCGTATAGAGCCTCGGATCGACCATGGTAGTCGTCACCGTCAGGTCGTTCATGCTGGAGCGGTGAAACCGCTCCGTGACGACCGCGTCGATACTGTGGGGATGCCCCCACTCCGTCGCCCAGGTCCCCGGTTCCAGCCCCGTGGTCTGCACGACGAACGTATAGTCGTCCTCCCAGTAGCCGACCGAGTAGCCATTGTAGGTCGGGTCATGGACTTCAGGTCCCCTCCCGCGAAACGTCGTCGGCAGCTCGCGGCCATCGAGCCAGATCTCCCGCCAGATATTCATGAACTTCAGCATGACGAACATCCGGTCCGACGACTCGGCAATCGTNNAATCTGGTCATTCATGTTCCGGGGAAACCCGAACGGATCGCAGTAGCGGTAGTGCGGGTCGTTCGTCTCCGACACTGAGACGTCGCCGCCTTCGACGATGTTTCGATCGAATAACTGCTGCCCTAACGGCGTCAGCGGGGGTGGCATCTCAGGACGGATGAGCCTCTTGACGCCACCGCCGGACGACTCGCCCACCCACGTGCCCGTAAGATCGCGCACCGGGGCAGGCCCACCGGGCCCCGCGTTTGCCCTGACCTCCTCCGGATAATACTTCCAGGGCGAAAGCTGCGCGTCGCTTTGCCCGGCCGCTATAGCCGGCAGCAACAACGCGCTCGCAGCGACCGCGATGATGCCAATGCACGGGTTTTGCATTGCGTATACCCTCCCAGTCAGCTGTGGGTGCGATTCCGTAGAGATTGCGCTCGCTCGAAGCAGCCGTCAACGCCCAAGATGCCTCCCAGTACTCGAACTCGGTCTGGATTCCCGCTGGGCCCCGGTGCCGTGCGCTCGGCTGGGGGCGCGTCGGGACCGAGCCGAGTAAGTCGGTGTGCTAGGATCATTCGAGCTGCCACGGACAGCTTGCGGAATAACTAGTTGAGCGATCGCGCACTCGGGGGGGGACGTGATGAGAAAATTCGTGGCCTTCGCGCTCATGCTGGCATGGACCGGTTGGGCGTGTGCACAAGAACATGAGGCCCCAGCGGACACAAGACCGCACTTCGATCCACCGACCACCGATGACCCGTTCCTGATCGACGGTCGCAGCAACATCTATCAATGGCCTGCGGGCCGTCGCTGGCTGCAGGATGCCCCGAACGACGAGGAACGCTGGCGTCGCCTCGAAACCTATCTCGGTGGTATGCAGGGTCCGATGTTCGAGATCGGCCAGCGCTTCGTCGTGTTTTACGAAGCACTGCGAGACGGCAACGACGGGCTCGCCTGGGACACGTGGTCCGCTATTGCGCGCGTGTTCGTCAACGCCGTGACGATCAGACCGCAATACAAGCCGGCCGCGGATGCGATGTTCCTGCGCACGCAGTGGCATCGGATGCGTGAAGCGCTGCAGACTGGAGACCAGGAAAAGATCTGGGAAGAATTCCTTTACACGAAAGCTGTCTGCGAGAGCTGCCATCAAGCGACGGGAATGGACTGGGCGAACGACCAAAGAGTATTTCAGTACACGGTGTACCCGTTCGACGGCAGCGACGCTGAGCTCATGATGGGCGCACGCACGCCCGAACAGTTGGACGGGGAAGCGCTCTTCAGACCCTGCACCGGCTGTCATACCGTCGGTGACGGACAGCCGCACCTCGTCGGGCCGAACCTTCACGGGCTGTTCGGACGGGCTTTCGGTACTCAGGCAGGCTACGACTATTCCGACGCGCTGCGCGACAGCGGTCTTGAGGTGTCTGACGAGACACTGAATGGTTGGTTAACTGACAGCACGGGCCTCGTACCAGGGAGCAACATGCTCTTTCCGGGAATTCGAACGCAGGAGGAGCGCGACTTGCTCATCGCACACATGCGGCGCGTGACGCAATGAGCGCTCCGATATGTCGACAACGCGAAAAGTCGAAGCTCAAACATGAAGAGGAGTGATAGGCTCATGAAACTTCGTCTTCTAGCGGCAATTGCCATCCTAACTGCGGGTCTGGCCTTTCCGGCCATGGCTCATCACGCGTTCAACGTGTTCTTCGACATGTCCCAGACCATCGAGATCGAGGGTGTGGTGACATCCTTCAGGCTCGTCAATCCGCATTCGGAAATGCTCGTTGACGTGCCGGGTCCGGACGGGGAAGNNGGAAGCCGTAACCTGGCGCGTTACGGCCAGAACGGGCGCGGCTGCCGCCATACAGGAAGGATGGGCGCCCGAGGACTTCATCGGTAAGCAGGTGACGGTTGCCGGCAATCCAACGCGTCGAGAAGGTGGAACAGCGATGGCCGCAGGCGTAGTCACATTCGCAGAGGACGGCAGGGTCGTGTGTCTCGGCGGCTGCCCCGGTGGTCCCGAGATCGAATAGCGTGCGACGACGGTATTTCCGAAAGGAGAAAGCGACGTGATAGCCCATATGCGATACGCGGTGTATTCGGCCGTTCTGGTGCTCGCAACGACCGCTATTGCGTTGGAAGCGGCAGCGCAGACCGACGATCTGTTCATAAAGACCTTTCCGTTCATCGGACAGTGGGACCCCGATATCGGCAGTCCCGACCGTCAAGATCGGGGCAACTGCGGCGGACATCTCGGCGATTGGGGCGAAAAGCTGCTGAACTGCACGTTGCCCGCGGGCCGACTTCCCTTGAATTCACGAGGTGAAGCCTGGCTCGCGTACAAAGACCAACTCCAGTCGCCCACTCAGGCCGACTGTGCGCAGATCACATTTCCCGCCGTATTGGGCGACACGATCTTCATTGCCGCGTATCCGGGCCGACTCGTCATGGAGCATCCGAGTAATCCGTGGCACATCACGCGCACTGTTTGGATGAACGGGACCGGTCCGGAACCGATCCCGGGACAATTGTTCCAGCACGGTCTCTCGCGCGGGCACTTCGACGGTGACGACCTCGTCATCGTCACGGACCATTTCACGTTCGATCCCGACGGCATCGACGACCATCTGCATATGGCATCGTCGGTGCGCAAGAAGATCACGGAACGCTATCAGCTCATCGACGACGAGAATCTCAGACTGATCATCACGCTGGAAGATCCCACATTCCTGACGGAGCCGTTTACCTACGCGTTCTTGTTTAACAAGGTCGGATTCGACGGTCCTCGTCAGAGCTACCGGAACTGCGATGCGGAGTCCGCAAGACGCGAGCAGGAGTTTGCGTACCCCGGAGACAAGTACCCCGACGCGCGCTATTAACTCGCGGCGTCAGGCAAGGAGAATCGCCCATGATGCGCTACGCAGTGTCATTCGGTAGTGCCGTGCTCGTGGCAGGCTCGTTGGTCGGGGCTGTGAACGCACAGCCCGCGGCGGTGACCCGACATTTGGATGCCGCTCGGGCCGCCATTCCGCCGTCGGTCGAGAATCCCGATCGGCCATACGAGGCGTTCAATGCCCTATACGATCAGGTCTGCGCCGCGCCAACGCTGCCCGATCAGATGCGCACGCACGATCGCTCGGCCGTCGTGCCGCGTGCGGAGTGGTTCACGTGGCCCGTAGACATCTTCGACAACTTGACGTTCATCGGCACCAGGACGGCCGGCATATGGGCCGTCAGCTCCTCGGAAGGCATCATCGTCATCGACGCGGGCTTTCACTATCAGAGTGAGGAGCTCGTGCTCGGGTTGCTGAACTTCGGCCTCGATCCGAACGACATCCGATACGTGATCGTGACCCATGCGCATGACGATCGCTACTGGGGCGCCAGAGCTCTTCAAGATCAGTATCCCGACGCGCGCATCGCGATGTCGGCCGCCGACTGGAACATCGTCGCCGAGGACAGCTCGCCCGCCGAGCTCAAACCCCGCAGGGATATGGTCATCACCGACGGTCAGGAGATCACGCTCGGCGAGGTGACCGTGACGCTGTACGTCACGCCCGGGCACACACCAGGGACGCTGTCGATGATCATCGAGCCGCTCACGAACCTGAAGAGCGTGAACTCGGACGACGAGGAGCACGTTGCCGCCATCTGGGGTGGCACCGATCCGAGCATCGGGCGATACGGCGTGCGGTACTACCCGGACGGTGAGACGATGATCAGAACGCATATCGAATCGCTGGAGCGCTTTATTCGAATCGGAAGAAGGGCCGGCGTCGATGTGCTGCTGTCCCCCACTCTGAGTCACGGCAACATGGTCGAGAAGATGCGCTATTGGCGCATGGCGAACCCCGATCACTCATCGGGTGCCGATATCGGCAACCAGCTCGCGGACGAGGCACATCCGTTTGTGAGCACGGACGGCGTCGCGAGATACAACGAGATTTTGTTGCGCTGCTATGAAGCGCAGTTAGCGTGGCGGACCGGCTCATAGCTCGCGGCCGGGTGGCCATGAAGATACGAGGACTCAGCTTCGTCCTCTTGGACGCAAACAACGGCGCCCGGAGACAGAAATCGAAGCGCCGTTTCCTGGAGGAAAGAACATGTCATTCAATTCAAGCGCATCTGTGAAGCGGGTGGTGCTCGCTGCCGCCGGCACGCTCATCGGCGCATTCGCGCTCGCGCAATCCGGCAGTGGACAAGAGCGCGCGCCAGCGCCAGCGAGCTTTATTGCACCAGCTATCCCCGGCGTCGTCGCCGCCGGGGCAGAAATCGAGCTCGTCGCTACTGACCNNTGACCTCGGGCGAACTGAAGGTCCAGTCGCAATGCCGGACGGAAGTATGCTCGTGAGCAGTGCGAACAGCATTCTCAGAGTCGACGCCGCCGATAACGTCTCGACGTTCGTCGAAGTATCTAACCGCACCAACGCCATGGGTTGGGATCTCCGCGGGCGCCTCGTGTCGGTGCAACGTGAGCGCGACAACGAGCAGGTCGGCGTTCTGTATCCGCCCGATCAGGTGACAACACTCGCCGACAGCTTCGAAGACCGGCCGTTCGTGGCGCTCAATGACATGGCGCTCGACAAACGTGGCGGCGTGTACTTCACCGACGCTCAAGGGATTTACTATCTCCCTCCGGGCGGAAGTGTGAGCCGCATCATCGACGAAGTACCCAGACCGAACGGCGTGGTTCTGAGTCCTGATGAGCGGACGCTCTACGTTCACAATAAGGATGGCGTCTACATGATTTCCTACGACGTCGGATCGGACGGCACCATATCCAACCGCCGAAACTTCGCCCGCTACGATAGCGTTCGCGTTCCCGGACACCCGGATCCGTCGTGGGATGAAGATAACGGCGCAGACGGCATGGCGGTCGATAGTGACGGGCGTGTCTATGCGGCGACTAACGCCGGCGTGGAAGTCTTCAGTCCTGATGGCGAGCTTCTCGGCGTCATGCCCGTCCAGTGGGGCACCGAGCACGACCGTATTCGCAAGCCTCAGAACGTGGCGTTTGGTGGCGCAGACCGAAGGACGCTCTACATCGTTGGCTCGGGCACGATTTACAAGGTGCGAACACTGTCTCACGGACCAGACCGACCGACAAAGTAGGACTCTGAATCGGCTGAGCTAGGCCGTATCCGTCCAAACAGATACGCGCATCCACGAGCGAGCCCGAGTTAACTCGCGGCTCTAATCCCGCAATCTGCAGGATTCTTCGATCGCGGACGTTCGATCACTCTTCGTGCCGTCGGCAGGCATACACGTGATCGCCCTACATCGAGGGTCAACGTTTCTTCGCAACTCCCAACTCCGACCTCACGTCGGCACAGTTATCAGCTACGATGCTCTGTGCTCCGTCGGTACGTATCCAACTGTAACGACGGTGTTACGCAGCGAGGATATTGCGATGAATACCGAACCGGGTAGCGAGACGTTTCACGAGCCCTGGGACCGCCTGCGCGAGCTGACCATACAGGGTGAAGCGACGGCGCTGCAGGCGTTTCTCAAGGATCTCGAGCCGCTCGAAACCGTGCGCGCACTGTTCCGTCTCAGCGCCGAGGAACAAGAGCTGCTGATCGAGCTCCTGCCACCGCAGCGTGCGGCAGAACTCATCGAGGATCTCCCGGACTTTCACGCGGCCGACATCATCGAGCGGTTAGACCCGGATGCTGCGGCCGATATCGTCGAGGAGCTCGACAGCGACCTGGGCGCGGACCTGCTTGCCGAGGTCGAACCGCGAGAAGCCCAAGCGATTCTCGCGGAGATGCAACCGTCGTACGCTCGCAAGGTAGAGAATTTGATCTCCTACCCAGCCGAGGTTGCCGGCGGCCTCATGGGTACCGAGTACTACGCCTACCCGGTTTCCGCCAGCGTGCAGGATTTTCTCGATGACCTCAGGCACCGNNGCGTTCTGCTCATCGATGCGGCCGAGTGCCCGACCGGCGCCGTGGAGATTGCGGACGTTCTGCTGGCGGATTCACACACTCCACTGGCAACGCTGAGCCAGGCCGTGGAGCCCATTCGCGTCGACGAGGGACTCGAGCATCTCGAGGATTATTTTCGACGCTACGAGACCCTCGGCGCGCCGGTCGTCGACGGCGAAGGCCGGCTCGTCGGCAGGCTCCGCCAGCATGCCGTGTTCGACGCCATCGCCGAGCGTGCGCAGGAAGAGCAGCTCAAGGTTCAAGGTATCGTCGGCGGCGAGGAGCTGCGCCATCTACCCGTCATGACTCGATCGCGGCGACGGCTGTCGTGGCTCAGCATCAACGTCGTGCTGAATATCATCGCCGCCAGCGTCATCGCGTTCTATCAGGATACGGTTGCGGCCGTTATCGCGCTGGCCGTCTTTCTGCCGATCGTCTCCGACATGAGCGGCTGCTCGGGCAATCAAGCCATTGCGGTCACGATGCGAGAGCTCACGCTTGGCGTCATTCACCCGCGCGACGCGCTGCGCGTCTGGTGGCAAGAGGCCTCGGTCGGCGTGTTGAACGGTATCGCGCTCGGCACCCTGCTCGGTGCCGCGGCCTACCTCTGGCAAGGGAACGCGGTTCTCGGTCTCGTCGTCGGTGGAGCGCTCGCTCTGAATACGCTCGTCGCCGTCTCTTTGGGCGGCACGGTGCCGCTCGTGCTCAAGGGCCTACGCGCGGACCCAGCGTTAGCATCGGGTCCCGTGCTAACGACGATCACGGACATGTTCGGCTTCTTTCTCGTGCTCGGGCTCGCGACACTCGCGCTGCCGTGGCTGACCTAAACGACTAACGCCAGTTCGTCTCCCATTCCTCGACGAGCTCGTTCACGATCTCCGGAAACTCGGCGGCGAGGTCTCGCGCTTCGCCGGGATCCTCGTCGAGATCATAGAGGCGCCACGATGTCTGCGTGACACCTTCGCTGCCGGGCGACGGCACATTGATGATCTTGTGACTGCCGCGAACCAGCGCGCCCGCATCGCGCAGCGTCCAACCGGCGGCATCGGTCGCGGTATGGACCGTCGCACTCTCACCTTTGAGGTGCGGCCACATGGAACGGCCCCTGATGCCATTGATGTGTCTTCGGTGATAATCGCCCGCGCCCGGATGCGGTTGGCCGGCAATCTCGAGGAATGTGGGCAAGATATCCATGACGGTCACGAACTCGTGACTGACGCCACTCGGGATCGACTCGGGGTAACTGACGAACGCTGCAGCGCGGAGCCCGCCTTCGTTCAATGTGCCTTTGAAGTATCGGAACGGTGCCGTCGCAGCCTCTGCAAAACCACGACCATGATCGATGAATGAGCCCATTCGTCCAAAGTTCTCGAAACTATTGTCGTTGCCTGCAAGCCCGTTCGGGAACTGCCGTCTGATGCCCGATGCTGAGGCGCCATGATCAGACATGAAGAAGATGAGTGTGTTGTCCCGCTGACCGCTAGCGTCGAGGTAGTCGATGATGCGTCCGACGCTGGCGTCCATGTACTCCACCATTGCGGCATAGATTTCTTGCGCGCGCGCAAACTCTCGTTGCTCCTCGGCCGACAAGCTCGTCCAGGATGGCGCCCCGGGCTCGTACTGCTCCAGCTGTGCGCCCGGAGGCAAGACACCCAAGCCCTGAGCTCGAGCCACGCGTTCCTCGCGTAAAACGTCATAGCCGGCTTCGTAGCGGCCTGCATAGCGATCCAACCAATCGTCGGGCACTTGCAGCGGCCAATGCGGCGCCGTGTAAGTCAGATACGTGAACCACGGCGCGTCTTCTGCGTGCGCGTGGAGATACTCGAGCACTTTATCCGTGTAGGCGCGCGTGCTGTACCAATCGTCCGCAAGATCGTCGACGTGCACGCCGACGCCGTCCTCCTCGTAGAGGATCATGTCGGATCGGAAGTACTCGGCGGTGTGACTCGCCGAGGCACTCAACATCGCAAAGGACCTGTCGAAACCCCGCTGAGCGGGCGTGTAGGCGCCCGACATTCCCAGATCCCATTTACCGGCCATGTAGGTCCGATATCCAGCGTCTTGCAGGAGCACCGGGAGAATCGCCCAATCGAGGCTCAGGCGATTGTTTCGGTCACCGCTCGGCAAAGGCGACTGGAGCTCCAGCGCGGATGCGACGCTCGTGCTGGCCATGAGCATGACGCGCGTGGCCTGGCATTGATTGGCCGCGTGGAGGCTGCTGAGGCGTAAGCCCTGAAATGCGAGCTCATCGAGGTTTGGCGTCTCGATCTCGCTGCCGAAGGACCCAAGGTCCGTGTAGCCCATGTCGTCGGCAATGATGAAGAGAATATTCGGCCGATCATCGACGGTCTGAGCGTTGCCCAGCGTCCCGATCACCAACGCCAAGGTCAGAATGAGCAATCTAATCAACAGAACACCCCCGCGATCGCAACTACGTGCATCGTAGCAGCGCTCGAATCGACTCGCACGAGCCTGCCCGGCAAGTTCACGCGTTACCCCCGGCGACTAGTCGCGCTCGCGCGTGTAGATCAGGTCCATCGAGCGATAGTCGCCCGAGCGTGTCTCGACGCTCACTTGGTCAGTCACGTTGAATCGAAGCAGCACGCCGCCGATGCGATTGAACAACCCATAGGTATAGCGGATATAGATGCGCGGGCTCAGCTGCTTGCCGGCCATGAGCTCGCCCGCATCCGCCGTCGTCGCCTGCAGCGCAAGCTCATCGAGCCCGAGACTCTCACCGACGCGCTGAATGGCCGGCAGCGCCTGCTGCAAGCCCATCGACAACGCCGCGGCCTCGAGCGATGCGCTCTCCTGCTCGGCGGTCGTCGAGAGCGGACGGCCGAGGACGAGGTAGGCTAGCGCGTCTGCCTCGTTCATCGCCGGCTCCGAGAAGATGCGACTGATGGGCGCCTCTAGCGTTCCCGTGAGCTGCACCCCGACGATCGACGGATCGATGCGGCGGATCGCCCTGACGTCGAGCGTCGGATTATCGAGCGGCCCGGTGAAGAGCAATTCACCGCGGTCGATCTCTAGCGTCTGTCCGTAGGCGCGGTAAACCCCCGACAGATTGACTGCGCCGGATGCCACGGCATTGCGGCCGGACTCGTAGACGAGCCCCATGGAACCGGAGAGCGCAACATCTAGACCAGCGCCCGAGTAGCGAACGTCATCACCGAGGCCAACGCGGATGTTTGCGCGTACATTGAGGGGTCTACGCTCGACGCCCGTCTCGATGCCATGAACGATCGCATCGGGCGACGGCCTCGCGGCTTGCGGCGGCAACTCGTCGAGCGTTACGCGAGCGTGCGGCACCAAGAATGCGCCTTCGACCTCGATGTCCGGCAGACGTGCGCGCACGAGCAGCGAGGGAGAGATCACGATGTCGGCCTCGGGCAAGCGTACGGCTTGCAGCCCGTTACCGAAAACTCTGAGCTCCGTCGGCCAACCCGCGTCGGGGTCGACAGCCACCGTTCCTGCGACCCCGATGTCGCCTTCACCCGACCGCGCTGAAGCATCGAGCACGAGCGTTCTGCCGTCGGGGCTCGCGAGATTGAGGTCGACATCCTCGACGACGAAGCCCCAACGCGGCACCTCGATTCGACCGTCCGACCACCGCGCCTGCCCGCGAATGTCGGGCGAGCGAAGATCGCCGTCGACCTGAATGTCGATACTGGCGTCACCCGTGACGTCGCCGACGTCTGGGCTCAGCAGAGATACGATGCCAAGATCCGACCAGGCGCCCGTGAGTCGCGCCGCGACTCTCGGTGCGTCCGACCAGAGCGCCTCGACTTCGGCGCCGAAGCTCACGCGACCCCCGCCTGCACCATCGAGTGCACCCTCGGCGCTCAGCAAACCGTCTTCGGACAGACTCGCCCGTGCCTCGAGCGTCTGGATCGGCAGCTCTAGCGGCGGTGCATCGTTTTCGTGAAACGTGATGCGCGTATTCGTCCCGCTTGTCGTAAAGCTCACCCTCGGACCTGACCACGGCCCGGTTACGCGCGCACTCGCCTCGTAAAGGCCTGCGACAGTCGTATCCTCCGGCAGGACGGCATTGAGCACGGCAAGATCAAACTCGCTGAGCTCCAGCTCGGTCACGTCGTCATCGGTGCCGACGCGTGCGGCAACGCATAGACTGGCCGCATCTCGCGCTAGACACGCACGCTCGAGCGCCAGCTCGTCGCGACCGAGTGCCAATATCGCCGGCGCCGTTAGCCGCCACGCGCCAAGCGCGGGCCCCTGTATATCGAGCGATACGATCTCACCGGCCCAGCGCTGATCTATCCACGCGCCGCCCGCGTGCAGGCTCGCGGCACCGCGCTGCGAAGAAATCTCGAGGACTGCGGTATGAGCGGCGGCCGTGCCCGATAGGGAGCCCGTCAAGGCGCGCGCCTCGATGTCGCGCCAACTGATGTCCTCAGCCTGTAGAACCGCAGTCACAGTGCCGTCAGGATCGGCGACGAGCTCGGCAGCCAAAGACAGCTCGCCCGCCGCGTAATCGCCGAGGCGCAGATTGCGCGCCGTGACGAAACCGTTGATCTCGGGCAGATCCCGCGCGCCGGCGAGCGTCGCTTGGAGCGTGACGGCCCCGGTCGCACCGGGCACGAGCGGCTCCAATGCGGGTGCATCGACCGAAATCTCGAGCGCCAGCGACTCGTCAATCGTGCCGTCGGCTTCAATGCGGCTACCACTTGCATCGATCCGCACACCGTCAACCTCCCAGCGATTTGGCGCCTCGTAGCCGACGTTACCGCTCGCCTCGACGGCCTGGTCTCTGAGCCGACCGACCACCGTGAAATCGTCGAGACTGAGCTCGAGTGCTGGCTCGGCGCGACCGGAGAACGCGCCGCGCCCAGTCAGGGTCCCGGGCCACGCCTCGAAACGAAATGCCGGATCGAGATCGCGCGCTTCGAGATCGAACGCCCAGGCGAGCGGGTCGAGATCGAGCCGGCCGTTTGCGACGAGCTCGCCATAGCTTCCCGAGAGACTCAAGTTGGCGAACGTCAGCGTCTCGGTCGTACCCGCACCCGAAGCAACGACATCGCTGTCGATCCCATCTGCCGTCAGCGCGCCGCCGCCTTCGAACTCGAATGCGTCGAGCCAGCCCGTCAGCGCAAGCTCGCCTTCGGAACTGCTGACGACATCGACGTCAGGCCAGACGAGATCTGCCCATCGAAGGTTCAACTCTGCCTGTGGCGCGTCGCCCCAGCGCAGCTCACCATCGGCCGAGACGGCGACCGGTGCCGATAACGTCTGCTCGAACGCGAGGACGGTCACGTCGCCGGCGATCCGACCGCTGCCGGCGTAGCGCGTCGTATCACGAACCGTCTCCCAGGCGATGTCGGCAACGATCTCGACGACTTCCTCGAGCGTAAGGAATAGGTCGCCGCGCACATCGAAGCCGAGACCGCTTGCGGTGGCCTGCTCGATGGCGACTTCGTTGCCTGCCCCGTTCAACGCGAACGATAACGGGCCGATGACACTTTCCGTGTCGGCCGCTACGACGACGAGACGGTCTACGGCGACGGCAAGAGCCTCAACGGCTATCGGCAGAGAAACGCCGCCGGCGCCGTCGCTAGCCGCGGCATCGTCGCCTGCCGTGAAGCGTGCCTCTGAAATCGAAAGCTCGAGTATCGTTAAAGTGCCACCGAGCAGGTCTGACAGCCTTAGCCGTGTCTCAACGGTGTCGAGCTGAAGTCGATCGGCGTCTGTGACGATCTCGACGTCGGTTGCCTCGATTCCATGCCAAAGCGATCCGCGGAGCTCCCGAATCGATACCGCGAACGGTGCGCGCGCCTGAAGCTGCGTGATGACCCAGGCCGAGCCGGCCTCCGTGGCCAGCATCCACGCCAACAAGCTTGCAAGCGCACCGAACATGGCTATTGCAGCGGCGGTCGCCACCACGCCGACGCGCAGCCACTTCACAGATCTGCTCCGAGACTCACGTGAAGGCGCGCTCCTTGCTCGACGGAGTCGTCGACGGGCCAGGCGATGTCGAAACGGATCGGACCGACCGGAGACTGCCACCTGAATCCGAAGCCCGCACCCTTCTTCGCCTCGAAATCCGAGCCCGTGAAAGCATTACCGACGTCGACGAACACGGCGCCCGACCAACTCGCGGAAAGCGGAAAGTCGTATTCGATACTCGCAACGGCGATACGGTCGCCGCCGATGACGTCACCGTCGGCATCGACGGGACCCAGCGACTCGAACTCGTAGCCGCGGATGCTGTTGTCGCCGCCGGCGAAAAACCGCACGGAAGGCGGCAGCTCGACGAAGTTTCTCTCAGACGTGAAACCAAGCCGCCCTCGCAACAACAAACGCGATTGATTCCCGAACGAGTAAATCCACTTCGCGTTTGCATCGACCTGCACGAAAGTTGTATCCGATCCGAGTGAATCGTTCGCGCCGGAGACCTCTAAACCGAGCCGATAGCCGTGCGCAGGACGCAGCGCGTCATCGGCTTCAATCTTTAGCCAGCCAACACCCGGCGTAAGGAGCCGCGCTCGGCTGCGCGTATCCGCTACGACGAAATCCTCAATCATGAGGTCGACGAACTGGGTTTCCTGCCAGCCCGCACGCCGGCGAATCACTCGACGAGCACCGAGCTCGAGCGTGTCGCTCGTCGCAGTGTCCGTGTCCTCATGTTTTAGACCGGCGTCGAGGCTGATCCACTCCGATCGTGGGTCGCCGTAAGGGAAACGGTAGTTGTAGCCGACCTCGGAAATGACCGGCGAGAGCTGACCGTTGATGCCCGACTGCGCACCCGATTGATTGACGCGGCGATTGACGCGCCCGAAGCGAAACCGCGGACCTGTATCCGTCGAGAAACCCAGGCCGTAACTGATCGCGTATCGCCGCACGCCCGCCAACGTGATGAGCACTGGTATTTCCTTCGCTTCGCGGTCGGCAACCTTTGGGCGAACGTCGACGGTGCTGAAGTAACCGCTGTCGGTGAGCTCGACGTAGAGCCGCGTAAGACGCTGCCGATCGTAGGGGTCGCCGCGGCGGAACTCGTAGTAGCTTTCGAGCAGCGCGGGCTCGAGTAACTCTTGGTTGAAGGCGATCTCGCCGAACGTATAACGGGGCCCGGAGTCGAGATGCAGCAGAACATCCGCCACGCCCTGCGCGGGATAAACGTCGATCCTATTGATCTCGTAACTAGCCTCGACATAGCCCGTGCGTTGAGCGAGCTCGACGAGCCGGCGTTTGAGCTGCTCGTAGTCGTCATGCCGCAAAGGCTCTCCTGCGGTGAGTCCTGATTCGCCAACGAGCTGGACAAAACCCGGATCCGCCGCGCCCGCGCCCCGTACTTCGACGTCAATTTCGCGCAAACGCACGGGCTCACCGAGATTGATGTCGAAGCTCGCCTGCCAGCACTCGTCACCAAACGTTAGCTCCTCGTTAACCTCGAACGCGTAAAAGCCGTAAGCCTCGAGCGCTGATCGAATCTCAGCGCCCGCGCGCGCAAAGCGTTCGCGGACGCGCCACTCGGGCGCGTCACATGGCTCTTCGTCCAGAGTGAGGTGTATGAGCGCATTGTCGAGGAACGCACCTTCGAGTCCAGTCAAGCTGACCGCCGCAATAGCGTGGGATGAAAGGACATTTGCCGCGCACACCACGCCAGCCCAGAACACAGGGCGCATGACACGTGAGGGGCTCTTTCGGCGCATGTCATCGTTACCGTTGAGGATGGCGCTTCTTAGTCCGCTGGAGGCGCGTTGTGGTTCCGCAGGTAGGAGGATAGTTGAACCGCTACTCGGCCCGCTGACCCGATCCGGTTGCACCGTAAGCAGCGGCTATTGTAACAACCGGGCACAGGCCGCAGGATAGAACGACACGAACCGGCCATTGAGCGTTACGCCCATGTGGGAGCGTCTAAACAGCATCTGGAACTACCCCCTCATAACCATGAGCGACGGGGCTGTAATCGCCGTGAATCAGATCGTGCTCGTAGCCGTCGTCGTCACGATCGGGCTCATGGCCAGCCGCTGGATCGAGCGTCTCGTCGGCCGCCGCCTTGCGAAAACCGAGCTGCAGCCCGATGCAGTTTACGCCCTGCAACGTGTGCTGTTCTACTCGCTAGTCGCCGCAGTCGCGATTACTGCACTCGGGCTGTTGCACGTTCCGCTGACTGCATTCGCTTTTGTTTCCGGCGCTGTCGCAATCGGCGTCGGCTTCGGCGCCCAGAACATCATCAACAATTTCATCAGCGGCTGGATACTGATGTCGGAACGGCCCGTCAGGATCGGTGACTTCGTCGAGGTGGAAGGATCACAAGGCACGATCGAGCTTATCGGCAATCGCTCGACGCGCATCAGGCGCGTGGATGGCGTACACATGCTCGTTCCCAACAGCGTCATGCTCGAGCGCACAGTCATCAACTGGACGCTCGTGGATAAACAAATCAGATCGATGCTTCGCGTTGGCGTCGCATACGGATCGCCGGTGCGCGAGGTCGAAAAACTCATCTATAGAGCCGCCGAGGAGCAACCTCAGATCAAGGCCGAACCGGCGCCGAGCGTTGCGTTCGACGACTTCGGTGACAACGCCCTGATCTTCGACCTCTACTTCTGGGCCGACGTTGGTGGCGAAAAGATGCTGCGAGAAATTCGCAGCGATTTGCGGTTTCGCATCTCCGATCTCTTCGCTGCGCATGACATTACGATCGCTTACCCGCAGCGAGACGTGCATCTGGACAATCTGAGCCCGCTGCAGATCGAGCTCATCGGTGCCAACAGCACGACCAGCCAAGAAGGTCGACAATGAGCGACGAGAACGGCCCATTCGTTCATGCGTTTCTGCTCGACGGCGGCGGCGCGAGCCGCGCCGTCGAGCCTGAAGACATCGAGCAATGGACCCCGGATCACGATTTGCTCTGGGTGCACATCGACATGAATTGGGCTGCGAGCCGGAAATGGCTCCGCGATCGCAACGACGTTGATGAGATCGTCGAGAACGCGTTGCTTGCCGTGGAAACGCGACCGCGCGCCGTGGCCTCTGACCGGGGACTATTGCTCGTGCTGCGCGGCGTCAACACTAACCCTGGCGCCGACCCTGATGACATGGTTGCAATCCGGCTCTGGATCGAGCCCAACAAAATTATTTCGTGTCGCCGACGCAAGCTGCTGTCCGTGCAGGACATCGTCGAGGCGATCGGGGCCGGTCGTGGCCCACGCACGCCGGGCGGCTTCGTCGCTATGCTCGTCGAGCATCTGGCTGAGCGCATTGGCGATTTCGTCGATCAGATTGAGGACGCCATCGAAAAGACCGAGCACGAAAGCGGCGAAGCGAACTTCAGCACGCAGCGCGCGGAGGTTGGCGCATTGCGCCGCCAAACGGCGGCA
>JABAHR010000993.1_pt1 | contig 15933 bp, 11 predicted proteins | sample 7062101 | NCBI WGS metagenome assembly JABAHR01 (sample SAMN14534553, study PRJNA622989) | marine sediment metagenome | biome: marine biome [ENVO:00000428]; feature: marine pelagic biome [ENVO:01000023]; material: deep marine sediment [ENVO:00002113] | place: India: Gulf of Kutch | collected... | reverse complement strand
CAGACCTTGCGCGGCTTGCTGCTGGGAAATGTGACCCAACAGATCATTAACCGGGCGCCGTCGGCGGTATTGATCTCTAAATAACAATCTAACCAAAACGAAATAATATGAAATGAGACGGGGAAGGTTATCTCCCCGTCTCGTTTTCCTTAACTGTTTTCTGGCTCGCGGGTAAAGATCCCGGCGCCGTAGCCAACCACCCGTGAATAATCCCCGCTGGCGGTAGCAGAAGTGTCATAGCGCAAAATCTGAGCCTGGTTAGCGCCTAAAGCCTTGGCGGCGGTCATCACTGCCATCACGGGGAGCAGCCCACAGGCCTGACCCTTCCCGCTTCGCTGCACCTCAAATACTGCTTTTGGGTCGAACGAAGCGATCGCGTCCAACATTGCTTCGTCCAGCTGGTGGGCAACTCTTTCAGGGAAAAAATGAGACAGGTCGGTGCTGGCAATCAGCAGGGCGTTTTTATCCTTTAGGGTCTCAGCCAAAGCTGCTCCCAGGGTGTAGGCAGTTTGTGAGAGCGTGTTGGCAATCATCACAGGCAGCAATTTAAAGCGATCCTCCAGCGCAGCCTGCAGGAATGGCAGTTCAATCTCAATCGAATGTTCCTGGTCATTGGGGATGGGAATCAATTTTTCTCCATCCTCTTTCAGGCGGAGATCAAGGTCGCGCTGGCTTTCTTTGTCGATCAGAATTTGCCCCAATGGGGTAGTATAAGAATAATGAGGACTGGTGAGCAAAGGTTCTTGGTGACCGTAATGATAAGGAGAGATGATCGCAATCGTTTCGTATGTGTTTCCCTTAATGGCGCGGAAGGCGTGCCCGGCGACTGGCCCCGAATAGCGGTGACCGGCATGGGGGGCAAGCAGGCCGACAACCTCACCAGGATTTTCCGGAGCGGAAGCGGAACGGATATAACCAGCAGTTTTTTTGTAGAGCTGCTGTGGGTTTGCCTGGTACCATGTCCCGGACAATACTGCCGGACGTATATCGGTTTGTTCCATGATGAGAATCCTAACCAAGGTGGTGGTTGGTTATGACTTCTTTGTGCCTTGGCTGTCTATTTCATTGTACACGAAGATTCTATAGGGGAGAAAATCAGTTATCCGAATTGCTGCTGGAGTTCCTGGTAAGACTCACGCATCCAGGGATGGATGACCTTGGCCTTTCCGCTGTGCCACAGGTAATCCTGGTACACCCAGGCCGCTTCTCTCAGGGAGCGTGAAAGCGAATCTTTCATTTTTTCGGCAAATGGCGGGGTTCCTTTTTGGTCCCAGGCGAGCTTATCGGCAATAAACAGCACCAGGTCCATTTTGCTGGGCTGGGCTTTCAGTGTGGTGTGGCAGCCTATCGCGTTTAAGACAACCCGGTCTCGCACTGCGAATAATTGCATTGCCATCACGACGGAGATTTTCTGGTGCAGGAGCAAGGGGACTTCAGCTTCTTCTGGAAGGATATCAATCCCCAGTTTTTGGGCTGCGTTCAGGCGTGCTTTGTTCGGAAAGACCACGCTGATGTCGTGCAGCCATCCGCAATCTGCAGCAGGCTGAGGATTGATCCCGAACTGACGCGCAAGTTGGGCCGCGGTCCGGGCTACTTGCTGGCAATGCGATGCGGTTTTAGGATAATGATGGTGGTTGAGGAAAGCGGGCACGTCTTGTGATAAGTCGCCCTGAAAATCTACCCCTTGTAACAGGGGGGTAAGGAAGGGATGCAACTTGATTATCCCATCGGGTTAGGAACTGAAATCTCTTCTAGGTCGATCCCGAGTACGATCAGGTGTTCCTCCAGATCAGCAATCTGTTCCTTGAATTTATTTTCCATTTCAGTTAACAGGTCGCTGCCGGAGCGGCGCCTGAGCCGCGCTTCCATCTTAAGCTGCCAAGCAGGTGATTCTTCCAGGTGCTTGATGCGCGCCTTCAGATCAGCAATCACCCCGTCCAGGCGTTTCAGTTCGATCTTGAGCGCTTTGATTTCCTGTCGTTTGGTTTGGTTAGGAGAATCCACCGGCCGGTCCGGCTGTTCGGAGAGTCCTCGCAGGGCTTTGAGATCGCGGTTGGCATAAGCCTGATTGACGCGCGTCATCACTTCTTCCCGCCACTTCTTCTCTTTGGGATCAGAGGTCAGGTCGGGGTGAAATCTGCGCGCCAGCTCGCGGAAGAGATTTTTGATCTGTTCTTCCATTTTGGGACTGTACTTAGATTTTTTCTGTTTGCCGATTGTTCGCCAGCCGTTATTCCCGTCGCGGTCTTTGTAAGTAAATTCTTCTTCACCATTGGAATCGAACTCATCTGCTTGCTCATCTGGGATGGAATTTTTCGATTCCAATGTCTCGTACAGCTTGCGGCGCAAGGCGCGCAGGTATTCCTCCAGATGACCGATTCGTTCCTTATATATCACCATAAACTCGTGGATTGTCACTCGGGTGTTAAACAATTCCAATTCGAGAATGGCAATATATTCGCGCTTTTTATTCAAGCGCAATTTGAGCATTGTCAGTTCTGCATCCGCGGTGGACTGCAGGCTTTTACGGTGGTTTGAGTTCGATTTTCTTTTCTTTGCAGCCATAGTTATAATTGTTTAATTCCAAAGGTTTATTATATCGCAAAATTATGGGTTGGTGGGAATTCAGTCTCAATTTGTCTGATTTTCCCCATTCCGGTTTACTTTGCAGTAAAATTAAGCTGAGGCAAAAATGCAGATGGTTATCCCACAATATCCCACACATATCCCACACATATCCTGCATTTTTCCCACATTTGTCCACAGGTGATCACAAGTTATCCACCACCAGGAAAGGGTTATCCACAAAAATACCTGGAATATCCACAGAATTTTGCAAATTATCCAGAGTGTATTCACATTAGACGCCAGCAGGAAATGCCATGAGCGAAAAGTTTGAAGTTTTAGTTACATTGCCAATTCAGAATGACCTGATTGAAGAAATCACCCAGGTTTCTGAAGACGTTTCAATTAACGTTGTACCGTCTCGAGTTGGAGGAGAAATTTCGCCCGAGAGCTGGGAGAAAGCCGAAGTGCTCTATACCATGCATGCGCTGCCCGATCCCGAGCAAGCTCCCAACCTGCGCTGGGTGCAATCTTATCTCTCAGGGATTGACAAAATCAGGGATCACCCGATCTTTGAAAGTCAAGATGTCGTGCTGACGACCATGAGCGGGGCAAACGCGTCTCAGGTGGCGGAGCATGTCCTGGCGATGATACTCGCATTGGGTCACAGCTTTCCCGAATTCTTTCACCTGCAGCGTAAACAAACCTGGATGAAAGATAGAGGAAGTCGATACGCGCCTGCTGAACTGCGCGGCAGAACCGTTGGAATCATTGGCTACGGCAGTATTGGCCGCCGGGTTGCTCAACTGGCAACTGCTTTTGGCGCAGGCGTTTTGGGTACCAAAAGAGACCTGATGGCCCCTGCTGATTCTGGGTATTCGGAAGAGGAGATGGGTGATCCGGAAGGCGCGCTTTTCACCAGGTTGTATCCTCCCCAGGCCTTGCGCTCGATGCTCGGAGAGTGTGATTTTGTGGTTGTGTGTGTCCCACTTACCAGCAGCACAAAAGGGTTGGTCGGCAAAGAGCAGCTGGCTGCCATGAAGCCCTCCGCTTTCTTGGTGGATGTCTCGCGCGGCGGAGTTGTCGATCACAGCGCATTGATAAGCGCCTTGGAAGAAGGACAGCTGGCTGGAGCGGCTTTGGATGTCTTTCCTGAGGAACCGCTTTCCCCAGAATCTCCACTCTGGCAGCTGCCGAACGTCATCATCACCCCGCATGTGGCTGGGTTCAGTTCGGAATATAACCGGCGAGCTAACAAGTTGTTCGTTGAAAACTTGGCGCGTTACCTGGCGGGAGAAGATTTATTAAACCAAGTTGATTTTAATCAGGAGTATTAATTCGTGGCGATTAATGGTGTCATTTTTGATTTAGGAAATACCCTACTGCATTTTAAAGGGAATTGGCCGGAGGTGGCGAGAGACGCTGATGGAGCGATGGTGGAAAGCCTGGTGAACGGCGGGCTTGATCTCGATCAGGATCGCTTCGCGCAAGATTTCCGCCGCCGTCTCACCGCTTATTACGTTGAGAGGGAACATGAGTTCATCGAACTGACCACGGCTTATATCCTCAAGGCATTGCTCAAAGAATACGGTTACCCCTCGGTGTCAGATGAACTGGTCGAACAGGCTCTTGAAAGCCTTTATCAAGAATCCCAGGCTTATTGGGAGCCTGAAGAAGATACCAGCTCTACCCTGGCAGTCTTGAAAGACTTGGGCTACCGCCTGGGGGTCATCTCGAATGCCAGCGATGATGCTGATGTACAGCGTTTGGTCGATAAAGCTGATGTGCGTCCCTTCCTGGACTTTGTGATCAGCTCGGCTGCCTGCGGCATCCGCAAACCGAACCCGAAGATTTTTGAAATTGCGCTGGAGCATTGGGGTTTTACCCCGGAAGAAGTTGTCATGGTTGGGGATACTTTGGGTGCGGATGTGCTTGGAGGCAAGAATGCCGGCATTTATACCATCTGGATCACCCGCCGGGCAGATGTACCGGGCAACCGTGCTCATCTGGATACGATAAAGCCGGATGCAGTTATTCAAGCCCTGGAGGAATTGCCCCGGTTATTGGCAAATCTCCCTTAGACACAAATATGGGTCGAAATCATAAAGCCGTTGTGCAAACAACGGCTTTACTCTTTAAGACGTATTTTTTTCGATGACAGGTTGGTTTTTAGAATAAAACGGATGCCAATTCCCTGCGGTATTCGCGTGTTTCGGGGTTGTTGTCGTCCATTAAGACCAGCAGGCCGACCATAGCCTGATGCACTTCGCCGTCCAGGAACTTCTTGTCCTGGCGAAGAATCTCCAGCAGACCGTCCGCTGCGGCGGGGAAGTTGCCCATCGTGATCAGTTTGAGCGCATGCCTGAAAGCGATTCGCAGATCGTCTTCCAGGAAATAATCCGGGTTCATCTCCAGTTTGCTGATCGACTTTGCAAGCTGGATCAACTGTTGGGAGTCGGTAAATTGTTTGCCCGCCGGGAAATCGATTAATACCGCCAGTGCGTCGCTGGCCTCTCCTTGTGCAACCAGGGATTTTGCCAATCCCAAGAGTGCGGCGCTGTTATCTGGATCAGATTTCAGCGTTTTGCGAAATGAGGCGGCAGCTTTCTCGTAATGACGCAATTCCAAAAGCCCGCGGGCGCGCTCGAGTTCCAGGTTGCCCGCACCTGGCGATAAATTGCGAAGAAAATCTCTCACAAACCCTTCAGTTTGAAGTCCGCTGAATTCATTGACCAGCTGACCTTTGAAGAATGCCTTCACACTGGGCAGACTTTGGATGCCCAGTTGGGTAGTGAGATTCGGGTTTTCATCGGCGTTTACTTTTGCCAGGCGGAATGCGCCGTTGGCCTCCATCACCAATTTTTCCAGGATCGGTGTCAGCATATGGCAGGGCTGGCACCAATCTGCCCAAAAATCAACAATCACCGGGATTGTGTTGGAATAAACCACTACCTCATTTTGGAAGCTGGCTTCATCTACTTCGATAATATGCTCGGATGACATCATGTTTTGTTCTCCGCAAAAGGAACATGGTTATTACATTACTATCGTACCAAAGGTTTATTAAAATTGTGTAGAAATTTTCATGATTCTTTAGTGAAAATCATAGTTTTTATGATTCGCCGCCATCCGGATTTGGAACTTGTTTGAACGCTGAATCGTTTGATAGGTGTATGTGCGGGACTTTCTGCGCATGCATGACAATTTATCTCGGCGTATAATGTGTTTGAAGCGAAATCAATGCCTGATTTTTTATCCGGACGAAAGTGATAAGGTGATGTGTTATGAATGGTGGAATTAAGACCCTCGGCCGTTTGGGAGTATTGTTCCTGGCGATCGTTCTGTTGGCTGGTTGTAATTTATTCATTCCGCAGCAGACTCCAACGCCTACTTCAACGGGTGTGCTGCCGGCTGTTTCTGTCGGCCCCCTGCCTCCTGCCTTGGTGGAAACTTCTCCCATCGCTGGGGGCGTTATTCCCGTCGCTGGAGAGATCACGCTTTATTTTAACCAGCCCATGAACCGTTCCTCTGTTGAGGCTGTGATCCAGACAATACCAGCCTTCAACGGCACCTTCACCTGGAAAGATGACCACGCCCTGACATTAAAGCCAGCTCAGCCCTGGTCCCCGAACACTGAGGTGGAGGTCCAGATAGACCTCTCTGCCCAATCCAGTGATGGCTTAACGTTTGATCAGCCAGTTTCGCTCTCTTTTCAAACTGCCGACTACTTGCGTTTGGCGCAGGCTTTACCAGAACAACAAGCCGTGGAGACCAATCCTCAAGCTGCCATCGTGGCATCCTTCAACCAGCCGGTGGTGCCGCTTGGCGCAGATTCTGCAGATGTGGTTGCCGCTTTTTCCCTTGACCCATCTGCACAAGGGCGCGGCGAATGGCTCAATACCAGCACCTATATCTTTTACCCAGAGCCGGCCCTCACCGGGGGGCAGCAGTATACCGTCAATCTCACACCTGGCCTGACCAGTACGGATGGAACCCCGCTGGAGATGGCCCAAAGCTGGACCTTCACCACCCTCCCGCCTGGATTCACCTCTTATTCCCCGCAAATGGATGCCCTGCATGTTCCCCTGGACGCGCCGGTCGTCGTCCAGTTTAACCAGGCGATGGATCGGGACAGTGTTGAACAGGGTTTCTCCCTGGTGGACGATCAGCGCCGGGCAGTGAATGGGTCTATTTCATGGTCTGATGACCTGACCGAAATGACCTTCACTCCTGCCGCGCTGTACCAGCGCGGCATGCGTTATACCTTTTCAATTCCATCTGGGGTGCTCTCCCGCGGTGGAACCCCCATCACAGATCCTCTCGAGCGCAGTTTCTATGCCGCGATGGAATTATTTGTCCTCCGCACGAACCCGGTTGACGGTGGGATCAAAGACACCTATTCCCCGTTGGAGATCAAGTTCAATGCACCGATTGGGTCGGACGATGCGCTTGAGTTCATCAGCGTCACCCCGCAAATCGACCTTAGGTTGGAAGATTATGGTCCGTACCAGGAGAGAGACACGCTTTCAATTTATGGTAATTTTGAAGCTGAAGAGAGCTACACCGTCACGGTAGATGGGGGAATTACCGATGTTTGGGGGGATGATCTGGAATTCGACTATTCCTTTTCCTTCGTCGGCGCGCCCCTCAGCGCCAGCTTCAACCCTGCTGTCTACCACGGGCGCGGCGCCCTTTACGTTGACCCGGACGACCCTCTACTGTCTGCCCAGGTTGTCAATATTGACCAGGTCTTTTTGCAGACCGGGGCGATCGCCCTCGAGGATTTCCTCTATTTACAGCACTCGGCTGATTATGACGGGACTCAGGCGTTCAGGCCGGAGACCATCCAGACATCAACCGAGGGTTTTGATATCACCCGCAACCGCAGTCAGGTTGTCGGGATCAACCTTAACCAGGGGCAGAGTCTGCAGCCCGGGTTGTATTGGGTCCGAATGGAACCCCTCCCAATGCCTGAGTTCTCCCAGACCACGGTCACCAAAGCGGTCGTCAGTCACGTCCATTTGGTTTTCAAAGTTGGTGCAGCCGATGCCCTGGTGTGGGCCATCGATACCCGCACCAATACGCCGGTAGGAGATGCGCCGGTGCGTATCTATAGTGCTGACGGGAATGTGCTGGCACAGGGGTCCACCGATAACACCGGCCTGTTTTCTGCTCAAATCGAAACACGTAAAGATCTGTTCGATGCTGCTTATGCCGTCTTGTTTGAGCCTGGAAATGAGCTTTTTTCTCTCGCTAAAAGTGATTGGGATCAAGGCGTTTCCGGATGGGATTTCGGGTACCGCACCCAGTTGAGCGCTCCGAAAATTGAAGGGTATGTTTATACCGATCGCCCCATCTACCGCCCGGGCCAGACGGTGAATTTCAGGGTGGTTGTGCGGGAAGCTTTCAATGGACGCTACCAGCTGCCTGATATCTCTCAGATAGAAGTTGCCTTGCGGGATGGGCGCGGGGCCGACCTGCAAACCATGGTTTTGCCCCTCAGTGAATTTGGGACCGCCAGCGCCAGCTATACCCTGGCCGAAGAAGCTCAGCCCGGGTATTATGAAATTTTCATTTCCGGCGAGACGTATGCTGGCGGGGTGCATTTCCAGGTCTCTGAATACCGCAAACCTGAAATCGATCTCTCCGTTGAAGTGCTCAATCAGGATTATCAGACTGGTGATCAGGTAAGCGGCGAGGTCTTTGCTCGCTACTTCTTCGATGCGCCCGCAAGTGGGACAGAAGCCAATTGGGCTGTTTATTCAGAAGACACCCGCTTCTCATTGCCAGGGTACCAGGTAGGACCGATTGACTCATATGAAAGCCTCCGGTTCCCTGGTGGAGAAGGATTCTTGGGAACTTTCCTCCTTGGTGGGACGGAAACCACCGGTGAGGACGGCCGTTTTTCAATCAGCTTTGCTTCAGCCCCTGCTGAACGGACCCAGCAGTACACGCTGGAGATTACCATGCAGGATGAAAGCGGCTTTCCGGTCTCCAGCCGGGCCTCTGCAACCATTCATCCAGCCCCGATTTATCTAGGCGTAAAAGCAGACTCTTGGATTGCCCAGGCCAACACTGAGACAGCTTTTGATATCCTGGCCGTGGACTGGGATCAGCGGCCTGCCGGCGTGCAGGAGATTTCCGCAGAATTTGGCGAAGTTTCCTGGCGGCGCGGGGCCAACGACCGCTTTGGCTTCCCCACCTACGAGAAACAGGTTCAGGTGCTCTCTCAGGGGAATTTCCAGACCAATAGCGACGGCCGGGCCCGCCTGGCCTTCACACCGGCCAATCCTGGCATCTATCAATTGGAGGTGCGCAGCGGAAATGCTGTCACCCAAATGTATCTCTGGGTCAGTGGAACCGGAACTGCCATCTGGCCGCCTCTCCACAACAACCAGGTTGAATTGATCACAGACAGGGAGGCTTACCAGCCTGGAGAAGTGGCTGCCGTATTCATCCCCAATCCTTTCGACGGTCCTACCCTTGCCCTGATCACCTACGAACGAGACTTGATTATGGAAAGGCAGATTGTCCAGATCACCGGATCGGGATTGTCTTTCCCTGTGCAGTTGACAGAGCAATCCGCCCCCAACGTGTATATGACTGTGACGTTGTTAGGCACGGAGTCGGATGGTGACATGGGATTCCGCTATGGGATGGTAAACCTGCCCGTCGACCCGAGTGCGAATTTCTTAAATGTAAATGTCCTCGGTCAGCCTGAAAGAACCGCCCCCGGTGAACCTGTTTTGCTGACCATCCAGGTGACGGATGGTTCTGGTGCCCCGGTACAGGGAGAATTTTCCCTGTCACTTGTCGACCAGGCAGTTCTGGCACTGGCAGATCCAGTTGAGCTTGATATTTACGAAGCTTATTACGGCCAGCAAAGCCTGGGTGTTCAGACGGGGATTTCGCTGGTTGCTGATGCCGGAGTGTATTTCGAAATCCCGGGAGGGCTGGGCGGTGGTGGCGGTGGCGATCTTGCCCCTTCGCAGGTGCGTTCCGAATTTGAGGATACTGCTTTCTGGAATGCCTCGGTCGTCACCGGGGCAGATGGAGTCGCCCAGGTGGAAGCGGTGCTCCCGGACAACCTGACCACATGGCGGGTGTTGGCCCGCGGGTTGACGACGGATACCAGGGTCGGCGAAGCTGTTTCAGAAGTGATCACCACAAAGCCGCTCCTTGTGCGGCCAGTAACGCCGCGCTTTGTGGTAGTGGGTGATCATCTTGAACTGGCGGCGGTGGTACATAACAACACCGACCAGAACCTCCAGGTTGATCTGGCTGTGCAGGTTAAAGGGGTTACCCTCGATAACCAGGCAGCGGCGATGCAGTCAGTTGATATTCCTGCGATGGGCCGGGTGCGAGTAGGCTGGTGGGGCACGGTTGACCAGGCCGAGGTTGTTGAAGCGATCTTTGCTGCCGAGGGAGGTGGTTTAAGTGATGCCACTCAGCCGGAACATGGCAGCATCCCTGTGATGTCGTTTGCTGCTCCGCAGACATTCGCCACCGCGGGGGTTATCGACGAGGGTGGGGAACGCCTGGAATTGGTCAGCCTGCCGCGCAGCTTTGAACCTCTGGGTGGAAGCCTGCGGCTTGAGATGGCCTCATCCTTGGCTGGTGTTGCTTTGGAGGGATTAGAAGTATTGGAAGAATACGAAAGCGAGTCGATCGAATATACGGTCTCCCGCTTCCTGCCCAATCTGGAAATCTTGCGCGTTGTTCAAGAATTTGGCCTGGATCAGCCTGACCTTCGGGCCCGTTTAGAGTCGAATGTCAAGAGCAGCCTGGAGCGCCTGGAGAGTGAGCAGAACTTTGATGGCGGCTGGGGCTGGTACCGCGGCGTATTTTCAGAGAGCAATCCGGTGGTCAGCGCGTATGCCCTGCTGGGGTTGGTGCATGCCCAACAGGACGGATACCAGGTGTCGCCTTACATCTTGGAGAACGCTGTTCGCTATTTGAGCGACTATCTGGTGAACAACCCGCCGACCTCAGAGCGTCCTTGGTTGTTCGACCAGGCCGCCCTGATTCATTTTGTGCTTGTCCAGGCTGGGAATCCGGTGATTGATCTGGCATCAAACCTTTTAGATGAAAGCGAGATGCTGACCCCATGGGCGCAGGCCCTGATCGGCCTTGCGGTGGCTCAGGTTTCCCCGGATGATCGCGTGGAAACATTGTTCTCTAATTTGCAAACAAGTGCTGTTCGTTCGGCAACCGGCGCCTATTGGGAAGTTCAGACATGGTACTGGCAAACACTCTCGACAGATATTTTCAACCAGGCGGTTGTTCTCTATGCGCTGGCCCAGCGGGATCCCGCTTCTCCAATTGTGGCCGATGGGTTGAGATATTTGATGTCCCTTAGAGATGCCAGCGGCGGGTGGCGGTCTTCTTATACGACCTCTTGGGCGCTTCTGGCTATCAGCCAGGTGATGCGCGGGACAGCAGAGTTGGGCGGTGAATTTGCCTTTTCCGCCACGCTCAATGATAATCCTTTTGCAACCGGTCAGGCAGGCGGTGCGGAACAGTTTACGCAGGTTGTGGCGGATACACCGCTGGAAAGCCTGCTGCCAGACCTGCCGAACGCGCTGGCCATCCAGCGCGACCCGGGTATCGGCCGTCTGTATTACCGGGCAGCGCTGGAAATCGTGCAGCCGGTGGAGAGTGTTGCCGCCCTCAACCGCGGGGTAGGGGTTTCGCGGGCTTATTATCCGGCAGATGCGGATTGCGCTTCTCAGGACTGCAGCCCAGTCAATTCCGCCAGTGTGGGAGATTTGATTAGGGTCCGGGTGACCTTGAATGTCCCGAATACGGTGCACTACCTGCAAGTCGTGGATTACATCCCGGCCGGCACAGAAGTGCTCGACCTCAGCCTGCAAACCAGCCAGATTGGTGAAGCAGAGCAAGGTGTTTCTTACGACCCGCTCGATCCACTGGCCAGGGGGTGGGGCTGGTGGTATTTTGGGTCCCAACAGGTATTTGATGACCGCATCTCTTGGATGGCGGAGCTGTTGCCCGCCGGCACCTATGAATTGACCTATACTCTGGTTATTCTCCAGCCCGGCCAGTTCCAGGTGATCCCGGCACAGGCGCACCAGATATACTTCCCAGAAGTCCAGGGAGTGAGCCAGGGCAGCTTGTTTGAAATTCTACCCTGAGTAGGGATTGGGTTAGAGTTGAGGGGCTGGTGTCCATATTAGTGAGAGAAAATGGACACCAGTGCCTACTCATATGATTCTTAAAAGATTACCGTTGACGTAGCCTATCTGCCGTGCTATTATCACAGTGGATTTATTTTATATATTTATTTTTTGAATTTATAACCCTGCGCCACAAGCACGGTAAGGCATGTTAGCAATTATTCGCCTTTATTGATCATCATCAAAATCCACTATGTTTTATTGGGCTTTGGCGGGCACTTGCAGTGCGCGTTTTTGCTTTTTGCTCCGAACGTGTCGTGGTGTGGGGTTGAAGGAGTAAAAACATGAGTATTGAATTTATCTTTCGCATCATTGGAATGATTGTAGTTGGAATTTGGGGGACATGGTTTGGGATTTCATTTAGCAACTTGGCTGGCGAACCCCCCATGGCACGTGCAGTTGCTTTTGGTATGGTCGGCATGATCGCCGGACTTGTCCTGACGCCGTATTTCACAACCCGGCCGGTACGTGCAATTCGCAAAGTGCTGTCACAGGTGTCTGCACGTTCACTATTTGCAGGGCTGTCCGGCCTTGTGATCAGCCTGGTGATTGCTGCCTTGCTGGCCTTTCCGCTGTCGCTGCTGCCCCAACCGTTTGGGCAGGTGCTGCCAATCGCCATCGCAGTAGTGATGTGTTACCTGGGAGTTTCAATCTTCTCGTCACGCGAGAACGATATTTTCCAAGTTTTTTCGAGCATTTTTAATCGCGGTGGTGATGTCCCCGTTGGGGATGGGAAGCCATCCCGGATTATTTTGATGGATACCAGCGTGATCATCGATGGCCGGGTGACCGACATTGCCCGCACAGGTTTTCTCTCCGGAGAACTGTTCATCCCGCGCTTTGTGCTCAACGAACTGCAGTATATTGCCGATTCGGGTGATAATTTACGCCGGCAGCGCGGACGCCGCGGGCTGGAGGTGCTTTCGCAATTACAAAAGGATCCTGCCATTTCTGTCCGCATCAGTGATATTGACGTTGAGGGGACCAACGCTGTCGATGACAAGCTCATTATCCTGGCAAGGCAGATGCGCGCTCCGGTGCTGACCAACGATTACAACCTCAACCGGGTTGCTGAAATCCAGGGTGTGACGATTTTAAATATCAACGAACTGGCGAATGCGGTCAAAGCCGTTTACCTGCCTGGGGAAAACCTCAATGTCCGTGTCATCCAGGAAGGGCGTGAGCATGGACAGGGGATCGGGTATCTGGATGATGGAACGATGGTGGTGGTGCAGGATGGCAATGAGTTTATCGGCGATGAGATCGAAACTGTCGTGACCAAAGTGCTGCAGACCGCAGCAGGCCGGATGATTTTCTCAAAGCCGGAATAGCCAGTGATTAGGATGGAGTAAAGAAATGACCTTACGAGTATACAATACACTTTCTCGAAATAAAGAAACTTTTGAGCCGCTCAATTCTGATGAGGTCTCTATGTATGTTTGTGGCCCGACGGTATATGACAATGCTCATGTAGGACATGCGATGTCCAGTTTGGTATTTGATATTATTCGGCGTTATTTAGAATATTCTGGCTACCAGGTGCGCCATGTAATGAACTACACAGATGTCGATGACAAGATTATTATGCGGGCACAATACGAAGAGGTTGATCCCCAGGAGCTGGCGGAACGCTATATCCAGGAATACAATCAGCATCTTGATGACCTCAATATACTTCCCGCTTCAGTTTTCCCGCGGGTCTCTACTGAGATGGAGAATATTATCCGTGTAGTGCAGGGGTTGATCGAGAAAGGGCATGCCTACGAAGTAGAAGGGGATGTCTATTTCCGGGTGGCCAGCGACGAAGATTACGGCAAACTATCCCGCCGCAAGCTGGATGATATGGAATCCGGATCGCGCATTGATATTGACAGCCGGAAGGAAAGCCCGATGGACTTTGCCCTCTGGAAGGCTGCCAAACCAGGCGAGCCTTCCTGGGAGAGTCCGTGGGGACCGGGCCGGCCGGGCTGGCACATCGAGTGCTCGGTAATGTCTATCGAACATTTGGGTGCACAGATTGATATTCACGGCGGTGGGAACGATTTAATCTTCCCACATCATGAAAATGAAATCGCCCAATCAGAAAGCTATACTGGAAAATCTTTTGCCAAATATTGGCTTCATAATGGGATGATGCAGCTTTCCGGCGAGAAAATGTCAAAATCTCTCGGGAATCTGGTGACCATCGAGGAGTTTTTGGAAGACTACGAAGCAGATGTGCTGCGCATGCTGGTGCTGAATTCCAATTACCGCAACCCGCTGACCTTCAGCGATGAAGTGTTGGATCAAACTTCACGCGCCCTAGAGCGCTTGCGCGGTGGCCTGCGCCCGGCGTTCCCGGAAGCTGCTGGAGCTCCGGAAGAGGTAAAAGCTGCCTTAGCCGATCAATTGGAGAAAACCCGTGCCAGTTTTATCAATGCAATGAACGATGATTTTAATTCGGCTGGCGCGCTGGGGCATCTCTTTGATCTTGTCCGCAGCCTCAATCAGGCCCGCGATGCCAGCGCCACGGCAGAGGAACTCTCCGCTGCCCAAGAAACCCTGTTAGAGTTCGGGGGAGTGCTTGGATTAACCATGGAAAGCGAGTCTGGAGATCAGGCCGGTGCCGCCCCCTTCATCGATATGTTGATTGAAGTTCGGAAAGAACTCCGTAAAGAGAAGCTGTGGGCGTTATCTGACAAAGTGCGTGATGATCTGAAGGCCCAGGGAGTTGTGCTGGAAGATACAAAAGAAGGAACCACATGGCGCTGGGAAAAATAATCGATCAATTGGCTGGTGAATGGGGGGATTGGCTGCACTCCGGTTCCCTGGCAGCCAGATGTCTTCCAGGTGCCTGAACGAAGATGAAAGAATGGGTCTACGGGCGAAATCCCATCTATGAGGTCCTGCGAGCTGGCAGGCGCGAGATCTACGTGCTAAAGGTCGCCAAAGGTGCCCAGGAAAAAGGCCGTTTGGCTGATATTCTTTCGATCTGCCGGTCGAAAAACATCCCGGTGCATTATTCCCCGCGGCAAGAACTCGACCAGATAGATCGCAACCACCAGGGGGTTGTTCTGCAGTTGGGCCAGTACCCTTATTCAAATCTTGAGGATATGCTTGCCTTGGCAGACCAGCGCGGTGAATCTCCTTTTCTGCTGCTGCTGGATACACTCCAGGACCCGCAAAATTTAGGGACTCTGCTGCGCACTGCGGAAGCAGTGGGCGTGCATGGTGTCCTGCTCCCCTTCGCGCGCACGGCGACCATCACTCCAGCCGTTGTGAGTTCGTCTTCAGGCGCATGTGAGCACCTGTTAGTATCACAAACCAACCTGGCGCAGACCATCAACCAGATCAGGAAAGAGGATGTTTGGGTAATCGGTCTGGATGGCGGGGAAGAATCTCAGCCCTCAGAAAAAGTAAACCTCAGGGGAGGGCTGGCATTGGTCGTTGGGAGTGAGGGGGATGGTATGCGCCGGCTTGTGCGCGAGCGCTGTGATCTGCTGATGCGTTTGCCGATGCGCGGGCAGATTGAATCCTTAAATGCAGCTGTAGCGGGTTCGGTGGCCCTTTACCTGGCGCTTGCCGCTCGCCAGGATTAACGACAACACGAAAAAGTTTGATTTCTTCATATTTACCATTGACGCGCGGCAAGAATCACAGTAAACTTTTTCGCTGGCTGGATGCACGGATATCTTGTCGGTGTGTTTTCATTCTGGTATAATCGTTTGGCTTTGGAATGGTACATTAAAAGATTGATAAACCAGATCAGCTTAGGCTGATGATCCGCCACCATAGCTCAGTTGGTAGAGCAATCGCCTTGTAAGCGATGGGTCATCGGTTCGAATCCGATTGGTGGCTTGTTGCAAGCTGGCGAGTGAGGCTGAAGATGTTCAGCACCACTCCCTAGCCAACAACGGCTAGCATTGTTGCTACGGGCAGGTACCCAAGCGGCCAAAGGGGACTGACTGTAAATCAGTTGTCAGACGACTTCGGGGGTTCGAATCCCTCCCTGCCCACAGAGAAGTTGCCATCGGCAACTTCTTTGAATGAATGTGCTTTCACATTCACAACGAGAATACGGAGGACTTGATCCAATCAATCCATCCGGGCAATCAGGAAACTGATTGTATGCCTCCATAGCTCAGGCGGTAGAGCACATTCTTGGTAAGAATGAGGTCATGGGTTCAAGTCCCAT
>JABAHR010002181.1_pt4 | contig 15935 bp, 15 predicted proteins | sample 7062101 | NCBI WGS metagenome assembly JABAHR01 (sample SAMN14534553, study PRJNA622989) | marine sediment metagenome | biome: marine biome [ENVO:00000428]; feature: marine pelagic biome [ENVO:01000023]; material: deep marine sediment [ENVO:00002113] | place: India: Gulf of Kutch | collected... | reverse complement strand
CAGCCAATTCGGCGCTGCGGAAAAACAGCAACGTGCTGGCCCCCTCTGCTTTTACGCTATCCAGACCTCGGGCCATCACTCGCCGCCACCCGCTCGGTGATGACCCGTTGATGCGGATACGCACTAGGTGCTCACCTATCGGGAGTGAAGTGCGTTTCATCGCTCGGATGACGTTCAAGGCGACGATGCCGATAATGCGACTGGTCTGGCTTGTTGTCACGCTGGCGCTCAGCCCAGGAATGACCTTGGCTGTGGTCGTTTGTTTGGTCCACGCCAGTTGGGACGAGAAGCGTTTTTGCCCGTCCGCCATGTTGCTAGGGTTGCCGCCCCTGCTTCCCACGGATACCACCGGGATGCGATCCACCTGTGTCGTCGAGCTGCTGCTGGAGTTACTGGAGCTGCTGCTGATTTCGTCCGCAGCATTATCCAGCAGGTAATAGCTGGACATTCCCCAATGCAACAGCGTTCGGCTTTGCGCCTGATTGTGCCGCAGTGTCCAGGCTTGATCCTGGTTGCGGTTGTAACTGGAATGTAAACCGACCCAATGCTCCTCGCCTAACAGCACCGTGGCATTGACAGGCACATCCCAAGCGGCGAGAGTCGATGAACCGCCGGTGTCTCCATGTTCTATAATCTGCGCGTTGACGGTCGGGTTGGTGTCCTTGGAACAACGGACCCAGAACTGTTTTTCCGAAATCGCCGTGGACTCGAATAACCCGTGAATCACCGGCTCGTTTTGCATGTACGAGCTGTCGTTGCCGATCGTCGTCGTTTGTGCGTCCACGTTCGACGCTGCTTCACCGTCGGAGTCGACTCGGGCCATCTCTGCATATTTCTGGCCTGCGGTCCAGGTCTTGAGGTTGCTCCCTGTAGCCCACGCGCCGGTTGCAGGTGAGATGATCCAATAGTCGCCAGTGCCAACGTCGCTCGACGCGCTGATCCTGAAATCGGAAATAAAATACGACCCGGAAAATGCAGCGGGCGCGGTGCCGGTGGTAGGCACGAGGTCGATCTGGCTGACGGTTGTATTCGTGAACGTGACCGCTGTCTGCGCCGAGTCGTCAATCGACCACGCGATGGAGCTGCTGGTTTCGTCGATGGCGATGCGGATTTTGTACCAAGTGGCCGCCGACAGGTTGCCGCTGTCGACTGTACTTCCTTCCGCAAGCCGCAGCTTGAGATTGGTTCCGTCCCATCGCCACGACAGCATAACGTCGTTGCCGCCAGCGATAGCTTCCAGAATATCCCAGTTCGCTGCCGACCCGCTCGGCAGCGTGGCCATGCGAACGTACAGCGAAATATAAACCGTCGTATTGGTTCCGTCCGTCCAGTTTTGCGCGGTGCCGTTGTCGCCCGACAGCGACGTATAAGTGGCGTTCAACTCCTTCCAAACGAAGTCGTAGTTGGCCGCGTATGACGTGCCGCTTTCGATTTCCCAGGACGCGGGCGGCCAAAAGTGCGGACTGGCCTCGTCCACGCCTTCGCTGCGGTAGGTGTCAAAATTCGGGAGCGGCGAGCTGCTGGGGGCCGTGGTTCCCATGCCCCAATGGGCAAGAGGCACATCGCATCCGAATAGGTATGACTTGAGAGCCATTTTTAACCCGGCGCGACTGCGCCGCCTGTGTAGTACCGTAGGATGTTGGACACCTGCGTGCCGCCTCCCTCGCCCCACCACAGCACCCGCTCGACCAAGTTGGCGGTGCGTTCAATCGTCATCAATTCACCTAGCGCTCGAAAATCGGCCGCTACTTTTTAATCACTGGGCTGTCGGCCGCCTTGCCTGTGCCGCGACAATACGGGCAGCGATGTTTGCGAATCTTGCCCGTGCCTTGGCAGTGCTTACACGTCATCAATATGCGCCCCATAAAAAAGCGAACGCCGCGCCGTGCTGATTTTTCAATCGCCCCGGTCACGGCGTCCGCACCCCGTCAGACCCGGTTGCCAAACGACAGACCGGGCAAGCTCCATGAATTACACGCGATCTAGCGCGCGCTCTTTCCATCGCTCATATTCGTCCTCAAACTGAGGTTTCCATTGGGAATGCCACGACGGGTCGAACAAATATCGCCCAGGCAACTCGTTGATTTCCTCCAGCGACGGCAAAGTCCCTTTCACTACCGTCGCTTTTTCGGCATTTACCAACCGCAGTAGTTCGCGCGTAAAGGTTTTCAGAGTATGGGCATCAACTGGCTCGCTGGTGTCGTTGACCGGCCCGAAGTTTTGACCAACCCCAACGATCGCCGTCGGCGCAGTCTGTAAGGTTCGGTTGAGATCCTCCCAAACTTCGGGCGGCGCCGGGTCGGTAAATTCAACCACAGATGCGCGGAAATCCACCGTGCAATGAATGCCGGGAATGTCGGGAAGGCTTTGACCGACCTCGCCAAGATTGCGCCCACCACCGGCGCGCAACAATTTCATGTTTGACCACGAGCCGCGCAAAGTGCGCTGAAAGGTCTGCAAATGAATTTGTCGACACAAGGGGTCGCCAAACTCAACGGTGAAGGGAGACGGCAAAACGGCGTTAGAAGGTTTTTTCGTAGCAGGTGTGTCTGCCATGCAATTACTCCAGGTCTGTCGGGGGAAAAAAGGATGCCGGGGGCAGGTGAGCGAAGCCTGCCCCCGGCGGCTCAGAGCGACTACGCTTGGGCGTCAGTCACGACAGCGGCGGCGGCTCCGTCTTCGAGCTGACCACCGAACCTCGCGCGAACTGACAACAACATTTTGTTTCGCAGGACCAGCTCGCGACCGTCGCGCGTAACCTGCGACGTCAAGCCAAGTCGGCGATACATGCGATAGCGTTTCGCGACCGCAAAGAAAATTTGCGTGTTTGCCATGTTTTCGACGATCTTGTACGGGTGGCCGAACAACTGATAATTTTCTTCGTTGAGTCCGAACACTCGACGAGCATCACCCGCCCCCACGGCAATACCGCGAGCCCGCGAGTACGTCGTTTCGTTGGCACAGAATACGACGTTGCCCACCGGCACCCCTTGCTTGTAACGCTTGGGCACGCCGAACAGCAAAGATTCGTAGCCGCCGACAGTCGGGGCTGCGTTGCTGTGATTGACCGTCGTCGTCGCTGCGGCATTCATAATGCCCTGCGGCTCGGTCGTGCCGTCGCCGATGGCAATTTGCTCATCCAGCCACGACATCATCACCTCGCCGTATTTCTGCGTGACAATGCCGCTCAGGTCAATTGGCGTGTCACTCAGCAGGTCGAGGCCAAATTCAATCGCGCCATGTACGACGTGAATCGTCGTGTCAAAGGCAGTAATAAAGCCGGTCGTGGCGTTCAAAGGAATCAACGTGTTATCGACGACCGAGCCCGCGCTGGTGAGCGTCGGGTTGGTAATCGAGGCACCCTCGATCCTGCGACCGCGAGTGATTTCGACGGTGTTGACTAGCGGGAACAGTTCGCCGAACAGCACGGGGAACAAAATCACCGAGTCGTCAAAAACGATAGGAGCGATTTCTAAACCGCCGCTGGTCGTATCGTCGACAATGGCTTTGACTTCCATGTCTGACAATTTGCGATTTTTGACCGGAGTAGACCCGGTATCTTCCGACCCCTCACCATGAATGACGCCGCCCCATCTTTCGTGCTTGAGCGCAAACTGCAACAAGTCTTTTTCGTGGTCGTTTAATCGCAAGGCGGCAGGGACTTGCGGAGCAAGCTGACAACCCCAGTGCCATTTGAGCCACGCGCCCATGATTGCCTGATCGCGTTGGCTAGGCAGATCGAGTTGGCGGTTGCCAATACGCACAGGCTGCCCTGCGTTCGGGTGCATCACGCCCCGATTCGTTTTGAGCGGATACGTTGCCGCCGTTTTGGTGCCATCATATTGCTCGTGGGCACCGCGCACCCGAATCAATCCGATGCTGTCGGAGTCAGTGCGACTGCTGGCTCCCATATCTGCCAGCGCTTTCTCAAATGCCGACAGAGCTGGCGCGGCTTTGGGCTTGGAGGGCTTGTTGCGATACTGCACAGCTTCCTCCTCCTCCTCCTCGTCCTCCACGCCGGGATTGTCCTCGGCATATTCCATTTCGTCTTCTTCATCTTCCTCGTCGTCACTCGGCGGCGGCGGCGGCGTAGATGGATGCCCAGGCATGTGCTCGCGGTCCAGCTTAGTTTTGAGATCGAGCAGCGTTTGCTGCATGCTTTTGAGAGTCGCCGTCAGCGCATTTCCCGCGCTTTCGTCGACATCTTTTTGCAAGTCGGCAAACTGTTCACCGCTCAGCGTGCCAGACGCTAAAGCATCGACCGCAGCAGCGCGATAAACTCGATCTGCCGCGCCAGGAGTAACGTCGCAATTGGCTTCGACCCATTTGCGTAGATTGTTCGTCAGGTGCATAGCAAACTCCTAAATCAAAAAACAGACGTTTTCAAGATTGATGCAACAGGTCGCGGTATGCCTCGCCAACGCGGCGCGACTCCTTAATGCGATCCATCGCCGCGAGAGCATTCGTCAAACGATCGGAAACGAGCTGATGCGATGCGTTCGTTGGGTCAGTCAGGCACGACAAAACCGTTTTGAGCGCGGCATCAATAGTCGCAGCCTCACGCACGGTGACAGTTTTCGTGCGGGACAAGGGGCCGTCCGCGTATGGCATGTTGGATGGCAAAGAAAACTGCACTGGCGAGCCTGTAGTGCCGCGACGTTGCCGTGTGTTTATTGCAACTTGAGTCGGGCGGTCCTCAAACAGTCTCTGCCCCCACCGTTTGAACAGAGCGCTTTTAAGGCCGTTGCGACTATACGTCGAGATTACCGCGTCGACATTCGAGGGCACCGAAACCAGCGATTCTTCCATGATTTCATATTTGTGAAACAGAAAACCGCTAAAGTCGCCTGACTTGTCGAGACGTTCCTCAAACTCCAACGGTGCAAAGCCGTGCGAAATGCGCAAAGCATCAGCCTCAATCAGCTTGGCCGCATCCTCGGTTGACTCATTTAGATCAAGCAACGCCGTCCACACTCGCAGCATGTCGTCATCGTGGCGATCGACCGCCAACATTTTGCCCAGCGGCATAACGGGCAGGTGCTGCCAAAGCAACGGCATTTTGGGGTCAGGCATGGCGCCGCGAGTCAGCAGCAAATCACCATCGCGATCCTCGCGCGGAGTAGTAATGATGTTGCGAAACACCATCAAAGTGTTTTTAGGCGCCTTGATGTGATCGGGCAGGCTGGAGTCAGTCGGGGATTTGATGTCGGTGACTGTTGCGTTCGGATCGCAGTTGACAAGTTTGTTCTCGGCATCTTTAACAAGCTGCGAGGCATCGACGCCATTCAGCAACCTTGATGGGCATTTCGCGCGATTTGGGCCGGTGAGTGCATCGCGCACATATACGTCGGCAGTTGTCACGCCATACCCAAATGTGCCCGGTCGTTTTTTGCGATGGGGTAGGCGCGCAATAACATCGTTGACAGTCATGGCGACTCCGACTACTGAGTGCGTTGCAGCGATCCCTGATGCGACGCCGTAATAGACGAGGAATCGCGGTCGTTCGGAGTGATGTTGCATTTCGGGCAATCACGACTGTAGCGGCCGTCGAGAGGGGCGACGGGCTCGCCCGCGTCGTTCAGAGTAAGCCCGGCGTCGTCCGCAGAAGTCGGAGCGACCGCTGCTACTTGTTCAGCCAATGCTGCGCGTGCTGCGCGTCGTTCGGCGCGTCCCATGGCTAATGTCCTCCGTGATCGGCAAAAAAAAAGAGCCCCGCAACACTTGGTTGCGGGGCTCATGTTGGCATTTCGACCCGTCCCAAACAGACTAGCCGGGATTGCGAGGTGGGTCAACCGCGTGACGGGTCCGAGATCCTTGATACGCCGTGTGTTGCTCGACGGTCGATTTTACAACCTGCCCGTTGGCAACTTGGAACATCACACGCACCCAACCGTCCTCTAGGCTTTCGATCATGTCGGAGAGGCGACGATGTCCCTCAATCATTGCCGGTAATGCGCTATCAAGGCTGAGTCGATCGTCGTCGCTGATTACCCATTCGTCCGCCATGCCATCATTGCTCCGCTGTCGGGATGTTGCTGAAACCGCACCTGTTGAGCCTCTTGCGCAGAAATCGCGTCGGCCTGAGACAACAGCCGCGTGTCCAGTCGCTCGATAAACCGCTCGACGTTGCTGCTTGCATCGCTACCCTCCAGTTCCGCTGCCTGCTCGATAAGCCAGCACGCTAGCTGGACAACGTGCGATTGCTCCATCGTCGAATGCAAAAACTTGCGTTTATTGTAACGGCTTATTAAGGCGTCAACCGAAGCAAACTGATCTACCATCGACCACACCGGCAACGCATAATGTCGCCGACGGGCGGTGATTAGCAGTTGCTGCCATTTGTTTTGAATTTGATCGACTAGCGCCACCATGTCCCAGCTCGAATTATTCATAGTGTCAGCCAGTCCTTGAGAAACACGAACCGAAAATACGTTTGTTCGGGGGTTGTGACCACGCGACTTGCAATCCAGCCGCGATTGTAGAGCCAAACCTGACCATTCACAAATTGTTCAGGCACGTCGGCATAAAGCCGCCGCCGCATAGCCGACGCCTGAAAGATTAAACGCATGTACGCCAATGCGATTGTTCCTACGCCGCGATGCGCAAATCGTCGGTCGGTGCGTAAAAACAGCAGTTCGTAGGCGCTGGGGGCACGACGCTGAAACATGGCAAACCCGGCAACAACCTGAGCGTCATCGGTAGTCGTGACTACCAGCCCCCTCGCCCATTTGCGTGCCAGTACCATGTGCGGCGAAGGCGACGACACAATTGCATTGTGCTGCGCAGCGATGTCGCAAACGTATGGCAGGTCGTCGTGACGCATGTCGCGCACGACAAACGCATCAGTAGCAATGGTATCCATGCCATCAATTATAAAAGCCCCGACGCCATTTGGACGCCGGGGCTTTTAGGCTTTTGCCCATTTTGTCGGTCGTCAGTTTGATAGCTGGCGTCGCCGCATTAAAGCGACGCTAAAGCGAATAAACCACTCTTGAAAATCCCGGCTCATGTCAGTGGCGCCCGTGACATAGTGCCCGATTTCTTCGATTGCTGCGTGCAGCAGTTCGTCGCACCATGTAGCAGGCGACCCAGCCGGGCCTCTGCCCGCCAACGACTCATTGAGAAACACAGTGTTGTCTCGGTAAAATCCGAGTGTGATCGCCCCCGCTTCCATGCCGCCACGGAACGATCCGACGTGAGGCCGTTGTTTGCCCGCCGTCATGTGGTACGCGACGACGAAATCCCAGAGCCAGTCAACGACGGCGACAGCACACTCAGTCGGCGCATCAAGGATTTCGCGACCGTCCAGATCATCAACCGACAGCACACTTGCTGCGGTGCGCAGGCCGAGATGGCTGGCGGATTCGCGCAACCCGCTCGGAACGGCGATTGGCTTAAATCCTTTTTTCGCGACACGATCCGCCTGGGACAGATCGTCGCCGACGAGCACAGCATGCTCGCCATACGTCGCTACGATCGCGTCAGTCCAGCGGGTTTGACGTTCCGCCCGCGTCTCGTCATCCTCAGTGGATAGTGCCCAAGACGAGCCAAGCAGGCCGTAGGAATCAAAACTGTGCTCCCAATATGCCTGTTCTTTCCCGTAACTTTCAAACAGTTCGACGAGATTCTCGCGTGAACCGCGTTGCATTGCGCGACTGCACTCGTGCTTGACTCGCCAATCGTCGACCTGTCGCGACTCATCAAGCTCAAGGTCGTGCAAATTGTAGTCCCACAGCGATGGCAAATCGGAACTGGTAAACTCGCGAACGCGCACGCCTTTGCGGTATATGACCGCCACGTTGGTATCCGCGTCGAGGTTGCGACCTGCTTTCGGCAACAGCTCGGCGTCTTGACCGTCGGCTGCCCGGTCCTTCCAGCAGGAAAAATGCAAAAACCATTTGCCGAGCTGGCTGTAAAACCGCGCAACATCCTCGCTCAGGGGAACAAACACCCGTGTGTATCCAGCTTTCGCGCGTACTTGCGCATCGCTGACCACCTCGACGGTCACACCGTGCCACGGCGTCGGGACATCGAGCTGTAGCGACTCGTTGTGGCGGGTCGCATGGTCTATTGCGTTTGCCACAAACTCGCGTAGTGCCAGCGCGGGTTCGCGCCAATCGGCCTGACCGTATTCGGCGACCCATCCCAGCGGCTCAGTGGCTGACCGACGCTTGCCGGTTAGCTCGTCGGTGCCGCTGTAAGATACCGTCACCTGACTGACGGTCGCCGCTACATGCTCGTCCGCGATTTCGGTGGGGACAGCCGTGAACCGCAGGCCCAGGCGGCCCGTGTAAATAATCGGGGCGATGTCATGCCGAAGGCAAGTCGCAATAGCCAGCTTGTTGCCAGATCCAAACTCGCCGATCTCGGAACTGTCCCGACTTTTGGTGCTGGCTCCGAGCACGGTGTAGGATTCGACGGGTGCCAGACCAGGGTTTTCGATTTTCAGAAATGCCATTTTGTCGCTCCATTAAAAAGGTAAAAAACAATCAGCCTTCGCGTCGCATGCCGCTCGGTTTGCGCCCACTGTTACGCTTGCCCGCTAAGGCGCTTCGCATGCTGTCGTAGCCGTACAGTATTGGGCGGCCCGGCTTCGATATCACACCGCAACTGCGTGCGGTTGCGCGAACATAATTTGCCGTCAGGCCGAGCCTATCCGCGATGTCGTTCGCGGACAGCATTTCTTGTCCGACGCTGTCCGTTGCGGACATCGTGGCGTGGCAAATTTCACACCACACCCGCGCCGCGCGGGCAAGGCGGTTTCGTGACACCAAAATGGTGTGCCCGCAGTCAGGGCATACCGCATTCCCCATTTTCGCATCGGACTCAGGTGCCGTCTGGCGGGACGCGACAATGATTCGCGCGGCGCGAATCGCTTGGCGCAAGTCAGCCGCGAAATCCAGACGGCTGCGAGTTGTGGCGAGATGCTGAACTGCGCCCGCTCGCCACGACCGCAGCGGTTGTCCTTTGTAAACGACCTCGGCGGCTTCCTGCCGGGTCATTTTGTATCGCCGCTCTAGTTCAGCGGCAGAGCCCCAAGTTTTGTACTTCATCCTAACCTCCTGTACGGCAGCGGGTTACGTTGCCCGCTCCCTAAGTGCGTGACTCTACAATCATATACCGCCGGGCGGCGTAGTCAAGGTAGTGCAAAAAAAACGTCAAAATACACGTTGTTTCGCCATTGACGGCGGTGCTATGGGTGCGTAATATAGTGACAGTGTTTTGTGAGTTTGCTTTACCAAACGTAAAGGAGAGAAAAATGGTCGCAGCAGTTGAAAGCATGGTTTACAAAGGCGAAACCCCGTGGCACGGCCTCGGGACACAGATTGACGAGAACGTCGATTTATGGTCGGCGTTCTCGCAGGCCGGGCTTGATTGGGAGGTCGAAACTCGGCCCGTCTTTTCCGCCGAAGGGGCACCCCTGCCCGCGCAGGAAGTGTGCCGATGGGAGGGCGAAGGCGACGAAAAGGCGCCCGTCACGTTGGGTGTCGTGGGTCCACGGTGGACCCCGTTGCAAAACCGCGAAGCGTTCGCGGTATTCGAGCCGCTTATCGACAGCGGCGAGCTGAGCCTGCACACGGCGGGCTCCCTGTTCGGCGGGCGCCGGGTCTGGGCGCTCTGCCAGAGCAATATGCGGGCTGACGTGGCCCCAAATGACGAGGTGCGCAACTACGCGCTCCTGTCCAACAGCCACGACGGCACGCTGGCGGTCCACCTCGGCTGGACGCCGATTCGTGTGGTGTGCGCCAATACCGAGGCGTTGGCGCGACGGGATGGGCGATCGTCGCTCATCAAAGTGCGACACAGCACAAATGTGGTCGCAAACGTCAACGCCCTGCGGGCGGTGATGGACGCGGCCAATGAGTCCTGGTCGCTCACGGTCGAGCAATACCTCGACCTGCGTCGACGGGCAATCAGCCCGGCGGATCTCCGCAAGTATCTGAAGCGGTGCCTGCGCATCACTCTCAGTGACGCGGACCTGCCTACCCGGTCGAAAAACACCCTCAATCGCATTGAAGGGTATTTTGAGACTGGCCCCGGCAACGCCGCGCCGGGTGTGGCCGGTACATGGTGGGCAGCGTACAACGCCATGACCGAGTATTACTCGCACCACAGGGGCCGGTCGTCAGAGACTCGCCTCGACCGCGCTTGGTTTGGGGCGGGGCGTGCAGACAATACTGAGGCGCTGGAGCTGGCGCTGGAGCTGTCCGCCTAATTGTCGACCTGCGATCGTAATTCGTCTGCCGATATCGCAGCGGGTTCGGTCGCAGGTTTCTTTTGCAACACGGCAAACACCAGACCTCGTCGAATATAAGCGTCGACGAGGTCTAGGTGCTGGCGTTGTGCCAGCCATTCAAAAAACGCGACAGAGTAAAAGATTCGGCAATGCCGCCGCCAGCGCGAACATCTCGTGGGCGCGACATGAAAGGCTTGCCCGCGAGGAGCAAGCCAGCGATACACTGAGTCCCAGATTGCTGGCTGACAGCGTATTGGCGTCACATGCTCAATAGTGCCGCAATTAGTCACGCTGTCAAAGACTCCTGACCAATCAGGTCGCAAACCGGGTGTGCGCAAATCGACAGTGACAGCGCCGTCGCGTCCATTGCGATCTGCGCTGACATGCTGCACACCTAACGCTGTCCAGTATGATTTGGCTGAACCTCCACCGCGCAAGGTCTGGTTGCCCAGTTCCAGCATGCGGTGGCCTAGCGTGCGATCGAGGTGTGCCTCGATCCATTCAATCGTGTGTTTTGACTGACCCATTCTTCTGGAGAAATCCTATGAGTATTCCACAATTCTTTTCCAACAACGAAATTTTGGTGTTGGCCCCGTATCACGACTCGGGCTGCTGGATGTTCGACGACCCAAGTGTTGGGTTGCAGCGGGAACCGTTCGTCGCGGGCATGACTGAGTTGATCGACGATCTCGTGGCCGATATCCCTGACGCTCGCGGTGGCTTCTGTTTGCAGTTTAGCAGTTCGCCATTCCCAGGGTATCAGCGGCAACTGCGGCGACTGCACGAGGCATGGGAGGGGCATTGGTACGGCGTGGTCGAAGGGCCGCGCACAGTCGACGATCACGGCGAAATCGAGGGCGTGACAACTGGCTGGCTGTGTCCCGCTTTGTTTCGCTATTTCGAGACGGCGCCCGACCGGCTTTATGTCGCAGCCAAGCCGATAAGCTAATTGCACACACGCTATGCGGCTGGCTGTTTCGTTAGCCAGTCGCGAGCGTGTTTTACGCCGTTTTTGGCTCCGAGTATCACCGCAATGTTGACCACCAGCAGCAACAAGTTGCGCAGTTCATCAATGTCGTATCGCGCGACGAAAAATGTCAGCGTAATTTGATACGCTACAATAATCGCCAAAATGGTCGATACGCGGACAACAGCGTGTGCCCAAGGCGAGGCTGTGAATTGATGACCGCATTGGGGGCATTGCATACTAAGCTCCTCTTTGTCGTCATCAGGGCTCATGCCCAACCCGTCCGTGGCTCAACTGGTCGTGGGCCTGCCCGCCTGGGCCATGCTTGAAGATGTCGGGGTTGTCCGGGTCGAAGCTACCCTCGTTGTCGACCGACTTGATTTGCTCTGGGTCGAACGCGATCCAAGTGATTGCCTCCACTTCACGTCGTTGACCATCCTCGATATGCACGCGATGGTCGGGCATTCGGATACCATCAAACTGGCCCGCCCGTAGAGCCTGCATCAACAGGCGGCGCGACCGCCGAGAATTTACAATCTGGTAGATGTCCCGTTCATACGCAAGCTGCGTTTTCAGTTGGCTGAAGAACTCCTCGGGTATCACGTCCTCAAGCGTATCGAGCAGCTTGCGCCTCGCATCGCCGCGTCTTGCGGGGATGTGCGTAAGGTCGAGCGGGTTTTCGACTCGCAGGTACAACTCCATGACCTGACCCCGGTCGCTTGGACCGAAATTGATTGCAAAGGTTTGCGCGTATTCGCGCGATTCGCTAAACATATTCCAGCCGTCGTGCGGATTATCGAATACCCGGAAGTCGGCGTTGGTGCCGTGAAACACCACCAACGGCTCGCCCTCATCGGCGCCTTGATTGACTTCACTTCGGGCAGTTCGTGCTGGATCGCCCTGTTTATTGATGACCTTGCTGCGACCGAACCACCGCCGAAATACTGCGGTACTCGTGGAAGGCTGTGACTGTCCTTGTCGCCCGTGGTCGGATTGGTCGTGGTCGTGTGAAGTGCCAGCAAGATGCTTCGAGTGCGGTGTCAAGCAGCTCAGTCTCATCTTCGTCATCGCTGCCATAGCCTTGAGAAACACATCATCGACCTCGAACCACAAACGCCCCGCTGTATGTGCCGTCCCCGACGCACGCGAACCGTCTGGCAGCTCAACATCCCACACAGCCGTGACGTCGTTATCATTCATATATTCGCTGATGGTGCGACGTTGCGCAGATGTTGGACTGTGCGCCATGTCAATACTCAATTCGTGGCCCACATCTACGCGAATCGCGCGTGCTCGTTTCATTGTTTCATGTAAACGAACAGTACGATTGTCGATTGTGTCCTCGGGCCACCCCCAGCGACGAGCCGCTGCCTCAGACGGCAAAATTATTCGGTGATCGTTGTCGCGAAAACCGGAGCGATGCCCTAATTCAAGTTTTGCGCCGTCATACAACACAAAGCCGCTTCCAGGCGTCCAATAGTCAGTGGTGTGAAACTGGTTACGCATAAACTCGTCTATATCTGGCTCAGCCTCGGGCTCGTAATTGCCGTACTCGCCCCACAGGCCGATCGGCTCCCCTGGCGCCAGCGGTCCGTCGAGGCCCAGGCCGTGCTTTTCCGCCTGATGGATAATCGCCTGCTCGATCGGCAGGTTATGCTCTGCCTCACTGCGTTCAATCTCCACCCCTGCCACGATGATCGGATCGTCAGGTCGGAATGACGTGTTGACATAGGCGTCGTGGAGGGCCTCTTGCTGCTCGCGTGTGAGATCACGGAACAGCTCCTCGTCCTCGGAGATGCTGGAGTCGACCGGCTCCTCACGATCGTCGTGCCCGCCCGTCCCCGGCCGACCGTGGCTCGACTGGTCGTGGTCGTTCTCGGTCCCGGCGAGATGCTTGGCTGATTTGGGGCCGGTCATCAGCTCGTTCGCTAGGATGGCGACCCGTGGCGTGAACGGCCGCCCGCCGTCCCTCTGGGGGTCTGGCGTGATCTCCATTAGCACCTGCTCGCGTGTCAGAGCCGCGTCACCGCCCGCCCAATGATTGGGACGCAGTTCACCGCCGTCCGCACGTCTCGCGAAGACGTGGACAAACAGCGGCTGGTCGTGGACCGCCTGAATAATCCCCATCGCCCGCCCGCGTCCCTCGTGGCCCGTCACGACCATCTCGCCCTTCTCTTTGTCGTACTCCGTGTAGATGGTCAGGGGGCCGAGCGGCGTGCCGTCGAGCACTGCCTGGGCGAAGAAGTCCACGCTGGTCTGGTTGGGGCGAATCGTGTTAAGCCCCAGGAAGGCGCTGGGCTTCATTTCCACGGCGTAGCCGAAATAGTTTACGTCCGCGTTCATGTCGGTGGCGCCGATGCCCCGCTCAGCATCGAACACAACCCCGCCAGACTTAAACTTGCCCGCGATCGCAAAAGGCTTGTTGAGCGGATCTGATGGCTCGTCGCCTTCACCCTGCGGCCGCCCGTGGCTCGACTGGTCGTGGTCGTTCTCGGTCCCGGCGAGATGCTTCGAGGACGGTGCGTGTAGCGACTTTTCGCTAGCATTGGCGTCATTGACCAGAAAGCCACTGAGCACCGTACACATACAGTTGATTCGCTCCTCTGGTGGCAACGATGAGTGCGCGGGATATGGTGCAGGATGACCGCCGACTACAAAATCGGCCTGATAATGGACGACCTGCCCGTCGGCGTCAGCATGCGTCGGCCGCGTGTTTACGAACGCAGCCACCCATTCTTTCGCATTTTCAGCCATGCCGCCCAGTTCCTGCGCGACGTGGCTGATGCCCGCCATTGCGCCAGCGTTTGTCGCCTCCGCTATTTCGGTACGAGCAATGCGCTCTGCGCGAACTTGCTGATATTGCGGACCCAGGTTGTCGCGTATTTGCCGCGCGGTGTCGCGAAAACTTAAACCCAACCGCACAGCCATTTCGAGCACCCGAGCCAAATCTCGCAGCGTGGTTACAGTCGCCACTCGTTCCCAATATGGTTGCATCAACTGGCGACGCAGAGAGCCGAGAATGACTGTCTGCAACCACAGCGGATAGTCCCATTGCGACCCAAAAATCAGTTGAGCCATTACGTTTTCGGCCGCCTTCGCCGTGCGGCGATTGCCAGAAATTTCGTGCAGCGCGACAGATTCCACCGTCGCCCGCTCGATAGCCTGAGCCATTGGCATTGAAACGCGGCTCTGTAACTCACCAGTCCAATCGGGGCCGCTGAACAGCAATCGTGACAAACTTTCAGCGCGGAACGACACATCGCCGCTGGATTTAGGGACAGCGCGGGGTTCCATTTCCTCGATCTTGCGCGCCGCATACTCTGCCTGATCGGCAAAGAACGCCTGAAATATAGTCGCTACTTCCGATGTCGTGTCAGAAACTTGCTTGGAATGCAGCGCCCAAATACCACGACGGCTGAGCAATGCGCGGCGAGTTTTGCCGCTACATTGCCGCCACGACGGTGCCGCGCGTGAGTGCGAGGCAATCATTGATCTGTGGACTCCTCGGTGCGCAACGCAGCGATCATCGCCCGCGCAATCTCACGCGCTTGCGATTCGTCGATGTCGCCTTGGGGACGCAACAACGTGCCGATGGGCTTTGTCGAGCCCTCCGGTTGTTCCTTCAATTCGGTGTTCGGTTCCGGTGGAGAGGTCATAGTATGCCAGTTGGTTATAGGTTTCAGACATGCGACGCGCCTCAGCTTCGTCGGTGACGACCACACTGAGGTCAAAAAAGATTTTATCATTTTGTTTGTCGTGCCAGCCACCTAAATGCACACTTGGATCGGTGAATGCGCTGGCCTTGGACAAAATGTAGTCGGTTAAAATATCCTCCAGCTCCTGGTTATCGACAGATGCGTCGATAATTAGACTGTCATCGGGAAACGGTGACACGACATAGCCTTCTGTTGGCGACAGCCCTGCCACAGGCTGGTACGTGAACCCGCCATGTTCCCGCAAAAGTTGGGCGCTCGCCGACGCCGCCGACCTGTGCGACGAATCGTCTGAGCTGCGCCCGCCGCGCCGACCATGTGTGCTTTGGTCGTGATCGTGACCGCCGGGTGTATGTTTTTCTACTGACTCGGGTGACGTATCAGCCGCCGCGTACTCCGACAAATGCGGATACAACCACTCAACCACCCAGTCGACAAAGCCGTCAGCGATCTCCTCAAACATATTGCCACCCGTTGGTGGCTTTGCTGGGGTTTTATACCGCATCAGTGCAGAACGCTCAAACAAAAATAGCTGTTGGGGGTTGTCACCAGCCCGTAAGTCTTCTGGCGACTTTGCATCACCGTACACCGTTCCGTGCTCGCGCGCGAGGTCCACATAGTCCCATCGCACAAACCCAAATTTTCCGCCGTCTTCATCATTGTCCTCGTGTGCAAATCCAGCGTAGGACGGCATGAGTTTAGTGATGCGTTTGACGAACGCATGATACAGGTCGATGCGACTGGTAGTGTACTCGTCTGTTTGGTCGTTCCATTCTCGGTCGGCGGTAAACACCATTCCCGCAGGCTGATCGCTGATTAAATGATGCAGTGCGATCGAACCCGCTTTGCGAAACACCTCTTGTGCGCGCCCGCGATTTGTGACGCCGTAACCTTCGTCGTCATCTTTGAATGAAAAATTCAACACATACGCATCACCGAACGCTGTTTCGCGTAAGGGATTCAGGTGTGCCGTGAAAGAGCGTTCGTCGTCTCCGTCTCCGACTGAAAAGCCCCAGGC
>JABAHR010001782.1_pt6 | contig 15935 bp, 18 predicted proteins | sample 7062101 | NCBI WGS metagenome assembly JABAHR01 (sample SAMN14534553, study PRJNA622989) | marine sediment metagenome | biome: marine biome [ENVO:00000428]; feature: marine pelagic biome [ENVO:01000023]; material: deep marine sediment [ENVO:00002113] | place: India: Gulf of Kutch | collected... | reverse complement strand
TACTATTGAGCTTTTTGGACGTTTGGATATTCTTGTCAATAACGCCGGCATCACAAAAGACAAGCTCCTGTTACGTCTGTCCGAAGATGAGTGGGATTCAGTGCAGAACACCAATCTGAAGGGCACCTTCAATTGTACAAAACCAGCCGTTCGCCAAATGATGCGCCAACGTTTTGGGCGCATCATCAATATTTCTTCTGTTGCCGGCCAAATGGGCAATGCAGGCCAAACCGGATACTCAGCCTCAAAAGCAGGTCAAATCGGTTTTACCAAAGCTCTGGCCCGTGAAGTAGGGTCCCGTCAGATTACAGTAAATGCTGTTGCAGCTGGTTATATTGAAACCGACTTATGGAACGATGTACCAGAAGAATATAAAGAATCAACCCTTGAAATGATCCCATTAGGCAGAAAAGGAATTCCTGAAGAAATTGCCTATACCGTTGCCTTCCTGGCTTCGGATGAAGCGGGATATATCACCGGACAATGCCTGGCTGTTGATGGCGGCCTAGCAATGTTTTGATCTATTATGAAAACGAATGGAGGTACCATGTCTGAAGAAAAACCCCAACCAGGAAAAACCACCATCGCACCGGACGTAATCCTGGATATTGCCACCCTGACAGCATTAAATATTGAGGGCATTTCCCGCATGAGCACACTTCCTGCTGGCTTTAGCCGCATATGGAAACGCGGACACCAGTCAGATGGAGTCAGGATAGAAATTATTGATAAAAATGTCAATGTCGATCTGTATTTGATCCTAAAACCAGAGGTTAATGTACGCCAGGTGAGTAGAAAAGTTCAAAAAGAAGTTTCCCGGGCAATTTCTGAGATGGTAGGAATGGAACCCGGCCGTATTAATATCCATATCGAAGACATTGATTTTGAGGAAATCTAAATCCTAATGAAACCCCGCACCAAGGCGCGCAGCGTTGCCTTGCAAGCACTTTACGAAATCGACCTGACCGAGCACTCAATTGGCCTAGTTCTGGACAGCCGCTTCAGGGACATCGAGCTCGGATCAAATCTTCAAGATTTTGTTATTGAGATTGTTCGCGGCATCACGCCTATCCGTTCCATTCTGGACGAGCAAATTGCCCTCCATGCTCCTGAATGGCCAATTGAACAAATCTCTGTAATTGATCGAAATCTATTGCGCATTGCCTTGTGGGAATTTGCAGTTAAAGGGGAAACGCCGTTAAAAGTTGCGATCAACGAAGCAATCGAACTGGCCAAAAGATTCGGTTCAGACAGCACGCCTCGCTTTGTCAATGGCGTGCTTGGTAGTTTAGCAGATGATGAAAATGAGATCAAGTTAGAACTGCGGAGACGTCTCAATCTAGAAAATTCTCAGGATTGAAGAATAATGGATCTGTTAGGTATTGGCCCGCTTGAACTCCTTTTTGTCCTCATTTTAGTACTCTTGATTTTCGGTCCAGAAGACCTGGCAAAATCAGGAAAAAAGATTGGGAAATTTTTGAATCAGATGATTAAATCTGATACTTGGATGACTATCCGTTCGGTTGGCAAAGAGATTCGTATGATCCCGACAAAATTAGCTAGAGAAGCTGAAATTGAGTCTTACCTCGCTGAAAACCGTGAAAAAACCATCGCACCACCTGACAAGAAAAACATGGAACAAACCGAGCCTGCTCCTCATTCAGAAGATATTCCCTACGAAGCAGGATTAAAAGCCTGGACAACCCCTCCAACCGAAGCATCAGCCGGAGAGGATAAATGATCAAATCCTCCCGGGAAACACGATATCCTGGCTGTGTGACGCAGCAAGGATGGTATAAAACATTTTTGGTCTGGACAGGATTATTTTCATTTTTTTTCTTCAATGGATGTTCGTTACCATCCGAGGACCTCAAATTTGAACAAAACCCACCCCCTATCGAAAAAGCACAAATTGTTTTTGGGGTTGTAACCAGGGCTGCTTTAGGAGAAGGCGAAAGAATTGAATTAGTCATCCTCGATGAAGTTACTGGCTTACCATTCAATCAGGAACGTATTGAAATGGAACTTAACGAGGGACAGCAATATTACACGGTTTATGAAACCAAAATTGGTTCAGTTATTCCCTTCCGATTTGAAAAAGTAAATGCCGACGGTTTAAGATCATTAGAGGTAGGTGTAGATGGAAATCCAATTCGATATCGTCTCTATCGTGTTGATGGTCCAGCCATATCCTCCGAAACAATTGCTGGATGGGAAGATAAAATACCAAATCCAAAAATCTTTGGAATAATTACCGGAAAGGTGGTCTCGAGTGAAATCGGAGAGCCTATCAGGGACATATTGGTAACTGCAGGGGGCGTCCAGGCCATTACGGATGCTGAAGGAAAGTTTACACTTTCTCCTCTCATTCCAGGCAGGCACACCCTAATTGCATATTCCATGAATGGGAGCTACCTGCCTTCACATATTGAAGCAGGAATTGCCAACAACGAGGTCACTAACGCCACCCTGGAAATGCAGCCATCAAGCTGGAAAGAAGTCACCTTTGTTGTGGAGGTTCCTGACGACACATTCTCTGGAGCACCTATACGCATGGCTGGCAACCTTTCCCAGCTAGGCAATACTTTTATTGAATTAGGTGGAGGAATGTCGGGTGATACGAAACAGATGCCGGTCCTAATCGAAGATGATAAAGGTTTATTTACACTCAAGCAAACCCTACCTGCGGGAATCGATATTCGCTATAAATACACATTAGGAGATGGGTTCTGGAACGCTGAACATGGATTAAATAAAAGCTTTGTTGTACATCAATTGATCATTCCTCAGGGTGCAGACCAAATCACCATATACGATCGAGTCGCCACCTGGAAATCAAGCGATTCAGAAACGATTTGGTTTCAGGTTTTCGTACCAGAAAACACACCGCCAGATGAATTAGTTGGTATTCAATTTAGCGTTGCAGAATGGATGCCTGCCCTGCCCATGTTTAGAATTAAGCAAAACCAATGGGCCTATCCTTTGATGAGCCCGCACAACTTCTCAGGAGAAATTCCCTTCCGTTTTTGCCGTAATACACCCTGCACTGGTAACGACCAGATTGGCGTTGAAAATATTCTCGTACCACGATCAACCGAAACCCGATTTGACCGGCCGATTGTGATAAACGAAGAAGTAGAAAAATGGGCATTCCTTTCCAACCCTGAATCAAACCAAGAGATTCAAGTCAGCAAGCCCGACAAGCGAGAAGGATTTACAGCAGGTTTCGCCCTAACGCCTTATTTTACACCTACCTGGGTGCCATACATCTCCTCAATGCTGAACAATTCTCAAAAAGAATATAACCACATTCTCCTTTCTCCTGCATGGGATGCATCTAATCCCACTCCGCCGACTCTTTTCGAAATTTCAATCCAAGGTACCCCGCGCTGGAATCAGTTGATTTCAGAAATTAAAATTGCCCATCAAAACAATCTCTCCGTAGGTCTTTTTCCGCAGATAAACTTTCCCACTAATCCTTACAACTGGTGGGGTGCAATGCAAACCAGCGATCAATCTAACTGGGCTCTATGGTTATCACAATATAGAGAATTTATTTACCAATACGCTACTTTAGCCGAACTCACAGAAACTGAGACGCTGGTATTAGGCGGAGATTGGCTTTATCCGGCACTGCCCTTAGAAGAAAACTTTGATCTATACAATCAACCAGGAAATATTTATAGCCTTTGGGAAGAAACAATCGCAGGTATCCGGGAGCGTTACAGTGGAAAAATTGCCTGGCATGTCTCACTCGATCTTGCCCAACAGTCCCCCACATTTCTCTCAACTGTTGATAAAATTTACTTGCAGTGGGATCTTGCCCCAAATCCTGAGGCCCAAGTTGATAATCTTCCTGCCTTTATCGGAGAAAATCTAGACGCGATCGCAATGGACCTCAAAAGTGAATTTAATAAGCCAGTAATCATCATGTTGGCTTATCCATCCATTCAAGGCTATGGCGCAGAATGCATCCCCTCTCCGGTGGATGAAGGCAGCTGCATTGATCTCGAACCCTTGCTGCTTGGTCCGTCTGGGGTCAATCCGGCATCTACAGATCTCCAGGCACAAGCTAAGTATTATGCTGCTTTTTTATCTGCAGTATCTGAAAGACCATGGATTGATGGAGTAATTTCACAGGGATATTATCCTACCTTACAGCTCCACGATACTTCCGCATCAGTACATGGAAAACCGGCTGAAGAAATCCTTCTCAATTGGTTTTCGTATGTTTTGGGAAATTAAGTGCTTGTGCTATAATTAGGCAGATATGAGTGAAAAAAGCATTCAAATTGTAGACGTAGAACAAAAAGAACCCGACTCGAAGACAAAAGTAGGGATAATTGTCGGGGGAATTGTGCTTTTGGCTTTATTCGTAGGTGCAATTTATTTTCTGCTGGTATCTGACAAAACGGAAACCATTCGGGATATATTTATTATTCTGCTTGGTTTTGAATTAATCGTCATTGGAATTGCTGCAGTTCTCCTTATATTGCAGACCACCAGATTAATCAACATGTTCCAGCACGAGATCAAACCCGTTTTAGATGCGGCCAACGAAACCATGAGCACATTACGTGGTACTGCAATCTTTATGAGCGATGCCTTCGTTCAACCAGTCATAAAATTAAACAGCCGACTGGCGTCAATCAAACAAGCTATCGATATGGTACGCAAGTTGGTCAATAACTAACAAAAACCTAAAATACTCACAAGTAAGGAAGGAGTGATTGAAATGTCAGACAACAATGATTTTGGAAGTTTTCTCTCAGGATTTTTAGTAGGTGGTCTTGTAGGGGCAGCTGTGGCCCTTCTGATGGCACCCCAATCTGGGGAAGAAACTCGGGTATTAATCCGAGACAAAGGAGTGGAATTAAAGGATAAAACTGCTGCTTCTTTAGAAGAAGCATACGCTCGAGCCGAACAGGCTGCAGCAGATGCCCGTGTTCGCGCTGACGAATTGGCACAAATCGCGCAGCAACGCGCAGAGGAATTACGCCAGCAAGGCCAGGTTGTTCTGGAAGAACAGCGAGCTAAGATCAGCTCAGCCGTCTCCACTAAAAAAGAAAAGGCTGAAGAAAAACCTGCCGAAAAAGAAGAAAAGAAAACTACTGCCAAGAAGAAATAAATAGAAAAAAAGTGGTTTAATAATATTGACTCACATCCTTAGAACAAGGTTCTTTGAATGTGAACTGCAAACAATTCGCCCCTCAGGCAAAATTGATTTAGCTAAAAAACCCGCTCAAAGGAGCGGGTTTTAATTTATTTTTTTCAAATTGTCTTCAACTTCGCTGCCGGTATAAATTTGTGTCAATTTTTTCTAGCATTGCACCTGTATCCAATTTTCCGCCCAAGAACTGGTTGACCTGCTCTATCTCGTGCATTGGATTTTCCAGCAGATTGTTGTAACTGACTTCAACAAAACGGATGTTTTTTTGTCTTTTGATCCAATCAATCACCTGACGGAAATGTTTTCCAAAAAGTTCACTCATTTCCTCATCCGGAATTTTATCCGGGTTCTCTCCCCTGCGCTCCAACATCCTTCGTTGTGATGCCAGAATTTCCGACATTTCTCGGCGCATGATGATGACATCATACTTAAATTTGGGAGGTAGATTTTCCAGAAGCATGGTGATCACTTTTACTGCCTTACCTTTAGCTTTCGGAACCCAATCAATATCCCCTTCTTTCAGTAATTTAACCCGTTCATATTCATAATAACCCTTTGGGTTATCTTCATCCGGGACCCGTACATGATCCTGCATTGGAGGAATTCCAGCAGCGTCTAGCATCATCATCATCAGAGATGTACCTGAACGCGGCAAACCTGAGACAACAACAATTTTTTTGCTGAGATCGTTTTTCTTTCGAAATAACATCAATGTAAATAACCTCTTAGAATAGTTGATCAATATTATAAGCGATAAACCATGGAGAATAATTCATTATACCGGTAATTGATTGGTGCAAAACGACAGAAAAAGACTGATTCCAGTCAAATCACCCTCATTTTATTAATCAAAAACTTGCAAAATTATTCTCTATCAGGTAAAATATGCTGCTGTGACTGGTGAAATACCCTCTGAACCAGTATTGTTTAAATATAAGTTATTATGAAGGATTTGGAGGCTGAATCTTGGCTAATAAAAAATCTGCGCTTAAAAGAATGCGCCAAAATGAAAAAAGACGATTGCATAACCGGCTGTTCCGTGGCCGCGCCAATACCGAAGTGAAGAAAGCCCGTCTGGCAATTGAAAGTAGAGAACTAGAACTTGCTCGCTCTGCCACCAAGACAGCGATCATCGCTCTGGACAAGGCGGCATCAAAAGGTAAAATTCATAAGAATAATGCCTCTCGCCGTAAAAGCCGTCTCATGAAGCAGCTGTCTGAACTAGAACAAGCGGAAAGTTAATCCACCTTACGCTGATTTGCCAGCGGGAGCTATACATTGCTCCCGCTTTTTTCTTACCCCATGCTTGCTTTTTATTTCTAGAGGAAGCGCAATGTTTGATCAAGAAAGAAAAATTTTAGAAGACCAAATACTCAACATTCTCGGTCACAACCAGATCCCCCAACCACGAGAATTGAAGTGGTCTTCAATTCCCTTTTCAGGAGAATGGGGGATATCAACCCCCTTTTTTCAAATAGCCGCAGATGAAGCCCGCAGCGGGAAAAAGATTAAAGTTCCCCATAGGGCACAAGAAATTGCAGAACTGGTTAAGGATCATCTGGGAATCCCCGAAAATTTCTCTCGAGTTGAGGCAGTCCGTGGTTACCTAAACTTATATTACCGTACTGGTGATTTCAGCCGTCGGGTTGTGGATACCGCTATCAAAAATGGAGCGGACTTCGGTCGAGGTGCTAAGAAAAACAAGCTCGTGATGGTCGAATTTTCACAGCCCAATACCCACAAAGCTATGCACGTCGGCCATATGCGCACCATGCTGTTAGGAGATGTGATCGCAAATATCCTTGAATTTAGTGGAGTAGATGTTGTCAGGGCAAATTATTTTGGAGACTTTGGCAGAGATGTGATCAAATGGATGTGGAATTTTAAAAAACGCCACCAAAATGAGACACCGCCCAAGACCAATGTTACCCGCTGGATGGGAGACCTATACGCCGAGGCAACCCGGATGCTGGAAAAAGATCCCGTTGGTGAAGCAGAAATTCTCGATATGTTTGCCAAATGGGAAGCCGAGGATCGAGAAACCCGCTCTCTATGGAAAGAAACCCGACAGTGGTCTTTGGATGGCTTTAATGAAATTTACGAGACTTTCAACATCAAATTCGACCAACTGTATTATGAAAGCCAAATGGAAGAAAAAGCAAAAGGCGAAGTCCAGAAGCTGATTAATTCAGGTATCGCGATTGACGAAAGAAATCAGGGTGGCCCAGTGATTGTCAAAATTGATGACTTACTCGGATTAGAAAATGAGACCTACCGGGTACTGGTGCTGATGAGGTCCGATTCAACGACCTTGTATGGAGCCTGGGACATTGTTTTGGCAAAACAGAAATTTGCAGATTACCCGCTCGAACAGTCAATTTATGTGGTCGACGTCCGCCAAAGCCTGCATTTTAAACAAGTTTTCAAAACCTTGGAATTGGCTGGATGGGAGAATGTTGATAAAGTCTTCCATCTGCCCTACGAAATCGTTAACCTGCCTGGTAACTTAACCATGAGTTCTCGTGAGGGTGTTGTTGTTCTTCTAGAAGATCTGATTAAAGAAGCCATCCAGCGTGCATACCAGGTTAGCGAGGAGCGCAATCCCGATTTAGACCATCAAACCCGTCAGGAAGTCGCTAAATCCGTCGGAATTGGGGCAATCAAGTATCCTTTACTGGCGCGGGATAACACCAAACTTGCCACCTTTGATTGGGAAACCGCCCTTGATTTTAACGGCCACGCTGCCCCATACATTCAATATGCTTTTGTCCGCACAAATAGCCTGATCAGAAAAGCTAAATCTACCCTGCCCGTTAGTGTGGCACCCGTACACGATCTAAATCCGAAAGAAGTTGAGTTGATCGAGAAAATCTCAGAATGGCCAGACGTTGTCCAGCGTGCAGCCCAGGATTTCAAAACCTTATACATTACTAATCACGCTTATGAACTTGCTCGTGCCTTTAACGAATTCTATAATTCATGCCCTGTACTGAAAGCCGAACCTGAGGTCCGGGATTTCCGACTAAGGTTGGTCGCTGCTGCCCGAGAAGCAGTTGGTAGCTCTTTACGCGTGCTCAATATCCCAATTCCGGATGTAATGTAAACCAAAATTGTAAATTTCTAATCCTATAAAAGAAATTTTATGGGTTTTTCCGCATATTTCGATTAATTTTGGTAAACAAGGTAAGAAATATTCTATTCAATGCATCATAAAAGTAACTCCGTAGTACAAATCTCCTCCTTGTGCTGAATGGCCCACCGGACCTCCTCCCGGTGGGTCATTCTTTTTAATCTGTATTTCCAGTTTTTATTTCTAGACTAAAAATTATCTCCTATTTATTCACATTGTTTTATTAAATTGTGGACTCTCTCGGTAATCACCTGAGAAATTCAGCATGTTTGAGCATATTGGCGTTAAATGGTCTGTTCAAATCCCATCAGTAGGGAACCTAATTTTCTATCATGATATACTTTTTCTATGCCATTTAATAAAACCTTCAATCCCACCCCAGAAGAACTAAATGCCGCGTGTCAGAAACCCCTTCATCCTGAAGCGGACGAAGGGATAAGGTTATTTAATATAGGGAAATACTTCGAAGCACACGAATACTTGGAAATCGCCTGGAACGCAGAGCCCCATCCCGACAGGCGTCTTTACCAGGGTATCTTGCAAGCAGGGATAGCATTTATGCATGCCCGCAACCAATATGCCAAAGGGGTGTTTTCCATGTACCAGAGATGTAAAGTTTGGTTATGGCCCTGGCCAGACCAATGCCGAACCATCAATGTTGGGAAGCTGAAAGCTGATCTGCAAGCTCTTGTCGATGAGATTACCCATCTTGGCGAGGACAGGCTTTCTGAACTAGCACCAAAATTTTTCACCAAGGTAGAACGAGTGTAATCAATGACAGAATTAATTTTCAATGACAAAACTGTTTTGGTAACTGGCTCCGGTCGCGGCATTGGGAAGGCCATCGCTCTCCATTTTGCTAACCTGGGTGCGAATATCGTGGTCAATTTCTTCCGCAACCGCAAACCTGCTGAAGAGACTGCTGCTGAGATTGAAAAACTAGGCAGAAAAGTGATTGTTGTAAAAGCAAATGTGGGGGATACTGACGCCATTCAAGAACTCTTTGACCAGACAAAAGATACTTTTGGAGGCTTGGATATTTTCGTTAACAATGCCGCCTCCGGATATAACCGGCCTGTCATGAAGCAAAAAGTGAAGGGCTGGGATTGGACCATGGACATCAATGCCCGTGCATTCCTGTTTGCTGCCCAGCAAGCGGTTAAATTGATGGAAAGCCGTGGTGGCGGACACATTGTCGCCATTACCAGCCCGGGAGGAGATCGGGTGATGCCGGAATATGTAGTAGTGGGGGCCTCAAAAGCTGCTTTAAATGCGTTGACTCGATATATGGCGGTTGAACTGGCGGAGAAGAATATCAGTGTTAATGCAGTTTCACCTGGTGTTGTAGCAACGGATGTGATCCAGCATTTTGAAATGCTATCTGAGGAAGGAATACTCGACAAGATCGCTGCAGCCACTCCAGCTGGGCGTTTAGTATCTCCGGAAGATGTTGCCGGGGTGGTAGCTTTTCTTTGTTCCCCAGCAGCAGCGATGATCCGCGGGCAGATTATCACCGTAGATGGCGGATTGACATTGCCACTGAAAACTTTGAATCTAGAGTAAGATAGTTTGTTCGCTTTAGTGTTGAATATATATAAATATTGAAAGCCATTACAGGCAAATGATTACTAAACACATACTGCCCAATGGTTAGAATGTTTGATTAACCAACAAACTGACGGACAGACTAAATGATGAACCTACACACCAATTAAAATGGCGCGCGCCGGTGCCCCATCTACTCCCCCAATTTTTAACGGTAAACAATACAAGGTATATCGTCCTTGCCCAACTTTAGATAAATTTAATCCTTCAACAATTATCACCCCAGCTTGTAGGAATACCTCATGTGTGGGCACAGTATCAGTATAAGATGCCACCGAGAGATAATCGACTCCAACCATCTTAACCCCCCTTCGGATCAATAACTCAGCTGCTTCCGGATCTATTGCCACGTATTCCTTTTCAAATTCGGAATGCCCATCTTTCCACAAATTTGAATTTCTCGTCTTAAACAATACTCGTTTCGTGCGCGGCGGAATGGATGATTTTTCGATGACCTCCTTCGTGATCAAGTCAATTTCATCATCCACATGTAACACATACGCCCTACCAGTAAGTAATCCAATATCCAACTGATCGACAGTCTTCCCCTCATTCAAAAAATGATAGGGGGCATCGACATGGGTTCCCGTGTGCACCCCCATATGAATACGCGACACATTTGCCTCACTACCATCAGCAATTGAATCTGTCTTATATAGCTCAACCGGTAAATCATCCGGCCAAACAACAAGATCAGGTGAAATGGTCAATGTAATGTCATAGGTCCGCATATGTTGATCTTTTTTCCTGTTTAATGGGTCAGGTTTTTATCTAAAGCCAGTATATAGTAGGGTGTTTAATTGTGCAAATGTGGAAGCATGCCAATTTTATAAATATAAAATCAATATATCTTAGATAGAAAAAAATCTTCCCCCCTCCAATGATCTAGTAAATACAAAGAATGAACACCTACCTCTGTTTGCGTAATTCCTGCCGTGCAATTTTCCCCCAATTCTTGTCTTCCAAGTAATTAAGATGACCGGCCATCCTTGCTGGCAATAACCCAAACATACGTGAAACCGAATCAATATCGCAGGTGCGATCATTTGCCAGGTAATCCAACCAGTACACAGAATGCGGGAAAGCTGGATAGAGATACTCCAATGTTACTGCGACAAACCTCAAATAGGAAGGGCGTAATTCTACTAAGGTGCGGCTCAAACTAGTGACGCGCATCACTTCTTTTACCACTTCTTCAATACTCAAATATTCTGGCCCGCCAATTTCTACCGTTTGATCATTCATCTCCTCAGCTTCTAGCAACCATGTCAATATCGTCGCCAAATCCTCTACCCACAAAGGTTGGATGAGAGTCTTTGCTGGACTTGGTAAAAAGAAAATCAAAGGATAGACAGCCATAAGCTTGGCGAGTGCGGTTGTAAAGTGATCATCCTCGCCAAATACCAAACCGCTGCGTAGGATCGTATAGGTAATCCCGCTACGGCGGATAAATTCTTCAACAATCCCCTTTACCTTCATTACAGGATAGGCTGAAGCTCTATCGGCCCCTAAATGGCTCATGTAGACGATTCTTTGCACACCCGTCTTTTCCGCAACTTGCAAAAGGGTTTTCGTTCCCTCGATCTCTAGCATAGCCAAATCTTCCTGTACCCCTAACCATTCACCTCCCACTAGATGATATATCGTATCTACATCTGCAAGTGCGGATCGAAGACTGCGTTCGTCATTCACATTGCTCAAAGCCACCTCAACCGGCAGACCTTTCGGCAGTTCAGGTGTTTGGCTTGATGGACGCAGCAAAGTACGTATTTCTCTCCCATCCTCCAACAGATGTCGGATCAATGCCTGACCGATGAAACCGGTTCCACCTGTAACCAGGATCATCCGGAACTCCTCAAACCATCCAACCATCTGTCGGTGCTTTCTAGTTTCATGCGGAGGATTATACCAAGTCTCATTACGAATATATACCCCTGGCATGGTTGTTGCAACATCTTTCACCAGGAGATGCTGATGAATAAAGTTCACCCAAAACCTTTAAATAACACCCGGATTGGATATCACTATTTTCCGGATACCTATCATTATAGAGAAAGCGATTTAATTACATGGTTGCCAGAATTTAAGTCGCTAGGTGCAAAATGGTTGGTATTGGAAACTCCGGCTGGCAGGGCTATACCAGAAGATTTTATTCGCCCGATTATCTCGGCAGGAATCGAACCAATTCTGATGCTAAATTTGCCTTTATCATCTCCTCCACACATAAAAGAGATAGATATTCTCCTCCAAGCGTATGCTCATTGGGGTGTGCACTACATTTCGCTCTTTGACCGCCCAAATACGCTCAAGGCATGGAGAGAGGACATTTGGGTTCAGCAAAAGTTAGTGGAAAGGTTTCTTAACACATTTATCCCACTGGCTAAACAAGTTGTGGAAGTAGGTATGTTTCCACTATTTCCTGCGTTAGAACCGGGAGGAAACTTCTGGGATACAGCCTTTCTCAAAAGTGCATTACAAAGCATGGCACCCAAACATGCTGGCCTGCTCGAACATCTTGTAATCGGCGCATATGCCTGGTCCAGTAATCAGTCCCTCAACTGGGGTGCGGGAGGACCTGAAAATTGGCCAGGAGCACGGCCGTACGAAACTCCCAAGGACCAACAAGACCATCGTGGTTTTCGTATCTTCGATTGGTACAATGCCATTTCTCAAAAAACCCTGGGAACCGAACTCCCAATCATCCTCCTGGGGACAGGCTCCCGGCTCGGCGACCTGTGCAATCTTGAATCCCAAACAGTAGATAACAAACATGCTGAAATCAACGTGCAGATCGCGAAATTACTCGCTGGAGAAACCACAGCTTTTGTCACTCCTGAAACACCTCACCCGGTTCCTGAAAATGTTTTGGCCGGGTGCTTCACAGATATTTTATATTCCGATCCAAATCAGTCTGGACCACAAACCTGGTACCTTCCAGACGGTGAGGTGCTCCCAGTCGTCCAGAAGCTAAAAATTTGGCATTCAAGCAGACAATTGACTCAACCGCATGACATACCTCTAGAAGTTACAAATTCCAATCAGTCTGTAGAATCGAACTCCAACCACAACCAGACAAAAGACCTTAAACTTGACCAATTCGACATCCCTGTTCGGGTAACGAAACCAATCAAACATTATTTACTTCTCCCCCAGTATGAATGGGGCGTCGCGACCTGGTACCTGGAAGCAAGCCAGCCATATATTCAAAAATATTCACCTACCATCGGGTTTTCCATCAAAGAAGCGTTCCTGGCTGAAAAAGTCACGGTTGTTGGCGGAATCCACACCTATCCAGAACAACTAATCACAGAACTAGAAAAAAGTGGCAGTACTGTTGTACAAATTTCAGGAAACGGAACGGATATTGCAACATTATTAACCATCAAGTGAGAGGTGATGACCATGGCCGTAAATGCAAACAATCAAAATCACATAAATAATCATCCTGTTCTCAAAGTTTTTGGATTGGGAGGCGGTGGCGGTAATGCTGTCAACCGGATGATCGCCCTTGGTCTAAAAGGCGTGAAATTCATTGCCGCAAATACAGATCATCAAGACTTGGAGTCAAATCTGGCCCCAGTAAAAATCCAGCTCGGACCCCGCAGCACACGGGGGTTGGGAGCAGGAGGTAATCCAGAGATTGGGCGCGTCGCGGCGGAAGAAAGCCATAAAGAAATCAGGGCAGCCTTAGAAGGCACCGATATGGTCTTTCTGACAGCTGGCATGGGTGGAGGGACCGGCACCGGATCTATAAGCGTCGTGGGGAGGATTGCCAAGGAAATGGGCATCGTAACCATTGCAGTTGTCACAACCCCGTTTTCCTTTGAGGTTGGCCGGCGACAGGTGAATGCCCGAGAGGGATTATCTGCTTTACGCCCCAACACCGACACGCTGATTGCCATCCCGAACGATCGATTGCTTTTCAACGATCAATGGTCGCAAAATATTTCCCTCGAGATGGCCTTCCAACTCGCTGATGACGTCCTTCGGCAAGCAGTGATGGGTATATCTGAATTGGTAACAGAGCCTGGAGTAATAAATGTCGATTTCTCTCATATTCGAGAAGTAATGCGGCGCGGTGGCGGAGCTTTAATGACCATCGGGCAGGGCAGCGGAGAAGAAAAAGCCCTGAAAGCGATCAACCAGGCCCTCAACCACCCACTGCTGGAAACGATCAATCTCGAAAATGCGGCTGGCGTGATCGCAAATTTCACTGGAGGAAAAGATCTTTCACTTTATGATGTCGGAGAAGCCCTCAATCACATTCAAGATCTGGCTGGTTCCGATGTCGATGTAATACTCGGATTTAATAACGATAACCGTCTGGATGAAAAGGTTCAAGTCATCTTGGTGATTACTGGTTTGGGCGCTCAAACGTTGGAAGACATTATCCCTGGATCGGAGCAGAAAATTTCAGAAAAAGTCGCCGACCCACTGGAAGAATTCATGTTCGATGTTCCAGAACCTACACCTGATTTGGATAATGATCAGGAAGATAAGGAGTCCAAAACGGTTCCTTTTACCTCATCTCCAAAAAACAACCTAGCTGTACAGAGCGACCTTGATATCCCCGCCTTTTTGCGCCGCCGAACTCGATATCAGACCAGCACTCAAGGTTAAACTATTGAAGGTATGCTTATGGACCCTAAGCTGATCAACAAAATTTCCAAAAAAGTTTACTCAAAATTCCCTGAACTAAAAGGCAGTAAACCGACCGTTAAGCAATCAAAGACGGTGTCTTCTCAAAAAACAAATTTTGTTCTGACCTACAACACAATTTCAAAGGACATTCGAGGAAATAAAATTCCACGGCATGTGAGGATCGTAGCTGACGCTCGTGGAAAAATTATCAAAATGTCCACATCAAGATAACCAAACGGAGGAGAACATGATCAACACGATCAAACTTTTCAATGAAACTATCGAAAGAAAATTTTGGGAGGTTGTCATACCCCTTATGAAAAATGAACCTGAATTAGCAAAAAATATCGTTAATATCGGCTATATCTTCCTCGACCGCTACACTAAGCGTAACATGTTTATCAAATCCATCTTTTGGATCTGTATGGGACTATCCATTGGTCTTGGAATCGGAGTTTTACTCCCATAATTTCATAGATTTTTATCGATTGCCTCTCAATATGGGTGGATAAATCAATCAATCCTTCTTCAATACTTTTGGACCCGCTAGTACTTGAATACTACCTAGCGGGTCTTTATATTGTGAAGAAATTTTCGATGACATGATAAAATAAAAACTGTTTACATAAAGAATATCGATGAACTGCCTTCAATACAAATCACACGAGGCGTTTTATTTGTACTGAAGATACCAATATCTTGGATAATTGATTTAATGAAAGCCAAAAGTTGTTTCGGAATCCTCTTCATCTTAAGTATTATTGCAGGAATCATCTTAGGAAAAATGATTACTGACGGAGGAATAGAGCCTACACCTACCCCTACACCTCCACAAGAAATCATCCCCGAAGTGAACGATACTATTCTATTCATCGGTGTAAACTCTTTAGAAGCAGAAACGCCATTGCTTGAAGGTGCCTGGTTGGCAACCCTTTCCATGAACAATAACCACGATGACAATATCATTCAGATTCTATTGATCACCCTTTACCCCATACTCCCTGAACACGTTAATTCACTCGAAAAAGCTTATTTGGCTGAACCCCATGCACCAATCCAGATTGACCCAAATCACCTGGAAAAGTTCAGAGAGATAAAACCGATCTTTGACACTGATCAAGAGTGGACCCATATCATCGTTGTGGACGAATACGCCATGAATCTTATAATTTCACTCACCAATCCCAATCTTTCCCTGCCTATTCCGGCACCATCTCCAAACACTTTTATAAAATCCTGGGAGAACCCTGTTGGAGCATATCAGCAGCACAGGGCAATCATTAAAACACTCTGTGAAGAACCCGAAAATTTTGCATTGTATAATACAATTCTAGAAATTGTCAACTTAAACAACTCTCACCTAAAAACCAACCTAACGAAAGAGGGTTT
>JABAHR010035871.1_pt4 | contig 15957 bp, 21 predicted proteins | sample 7062101 | NCBI WGS metagenome assembly JABAHR01 (sample SAMN14534553, study PRJNA622989) | marine sediment metagenome | biome: marine biome [ENVO:00000428]; feature: marine pelagic biome [ENVO:01000023]; material: deep marine sediment [ENVO:00002113] | place: India: Gulf of Kutch | collected... | reverse complement strand
CCGTAGGCTCGGGTGGCGCAGCAGTGCCTCTTCCAGAATGAGTGGGCTGTGGAGCCTCGCCCGATACTCCGAGAAGCCCAGGTAGGGAGCGCCCAGCGGCCCCATGCCGACGTGAATCCCGACCGGGATCCCGAGCTCCTCGGCGAGGTCGAGGTACGGCTCGAACGACGGATCGTCGGGCCGGACTCCCCGATACTGGATCGTCACCTCGCCGAAGACACGCACCCGGCCATCGGAGAACCGCGCTCGAAGGGAATCCAAGGACGGACTGCCCGGCCCTCCGCCGAAGAGCACGCCTGGGATGATCCGGTCCGGTGAGCGAGCCCGCCAATCATCGAGCCTGGCCCCGCTCGTCACACCGANNCCGATCACGTTGCGGCGCTCCATGATCTGAAGCGTCCGGTCCATGAGCTCGACGTCGGTCTCCGCAGACCAGACGGGCGCGGGGCACGGGGGGTCCTTGTGAAGCGCGAGGAACGCCTCGGGCCATGCGGTGCCGGTCTCGACCACCGGCCAGGCCTCAATCGGCAGACAGAGGCCGAGTGGAGGCGGGCCCTGGTCGGTGGCACGCTGTGCATGCAGATGGACGTCGATGATGGGGGGAGCAGGCAGCTGTGCGTTGGCCTGGGCAGCCGAGACGAGGGCGACGGCGACGGGTATGCCCAGCCTCATCAGCCCCTCCCAGGATATTTGGCGTGAATCAGGAAAAGACCACCTGCTCGAGCGAGGCTCACGCGCGGCCGCCCAACCCATGTGCCGCCACGGACCAATTGATTCACGACGCGCACACGGGCGCAAGTGACGAGGCGTCCGACCCGGTCGGCGGTCAAGCTTCGTGAACCAGGTCGGGGGCGAACCCGGGCGCGATGGCCGATGGCGTGTAGCCGCGAGGATTTGACACCACCCTGGTACCACCAATCCGGTAGTCGACTGCGTGATGCGTATGGCCGTGGACCCATAGGGCGGCGCCGGAGGCCTCGACCAGGTGGTCGAGGCGGGACGCATACGCGGGATTCAGTGGGTCGCCGAGATGGTAGGGCGGGATCGAGATGGCGGATGGCGCGTGGTGAGTGATGACGACAAGACGTCGGCTCGAGAAGGTCGGCATCGTCTCTCGCAGCCATTCGAGGTCTCGCCGGTGGGCGGCGACCGTATCGGAGGGCAGCAGCAGGCGGTCGTCTCGGTCGACCCAGATCTCCTTGTAGTCCCGCATTCCGCGGCGGGCCGAGGCCATTGCCTGCCGGGATTCTCGGTCGAGCTCGAAGTCGGTCCAGAGCGTGGCGCCCACGAACACGACTCCGTCGATCTCGACTGAATCTCGATCGAGCACCGTGACCTGGCCGTGCGTCCTCGATGCGGCGTCACGAAGCCTGTCCACGAGCTCTGGCATCGAGTGGTGATAGAACTCGTGGTTTCCCGGAACGTACAGGACACGGGTGTCGACGAGACGGTGTGCGGCCCACCGGATCCCGCGCGCTCCGACATCCAGGTCGCCCGCGATGAGGACGACGTCGGCTTCGACATCGGGCACGTCGAAATCACCAAACTCCAGGTGGAGATCGCTCAGGACGTGGATGCGCACGTGGCGATGGCCGTGCCGCGGGACCCGTGGCTCAATGGGGCATGTCCGATAACGGACGGCCGAGCGTGCGGTGGAGTCGCGGTCCGCCCGTCGTCAATCGCTCCGCTCGGCGTCTTCCTTCTCCCGGAACCCGATGCGGTGGTACGGATTCACCACGCTGGTGGCGACGTTCTTCAGGTGCGCGCTCACGCGCTTGAGGTAGCGCAGGTAGATCGCGACGGTCGCCGCGTGACCCGAGCGGCCGGACAGCACCTCGCCGGCGCATAGCTTGTGCACGGACTCGTCCACGGTAGCGGCGATTTCGGAGTGCGCCGCCATGATGCGCCGGGCGCGAGCGACGTCGGAGTCCTCCAGAGCCGGCACGATGTCGTCGAACATCCCCGCCAGCGTCCGCTCGAGCTCCGTAACCTCGTCGTGGAGCTCGAGGCCGTCGAAGGGTCCCGGGACCGCCGCGGCGAGCTCGACGATGTTCTTCGTGTAGTCGCCGATCCGCTCGATGTCGATCACGATCGCGGTGAGGACCAGTCCCAGGTTGACGTCCGGCTTCGCCGACACGGACATGTGCGTCACGATTTTCCGCCTCACGCTGCGCTCATACTTGTTGAGCCGTCGATCGCGCTCGTAGATGTCGGTTTCCAGAGCGCCCTCGGAATGCAGCGCTTCGACCGCGTCGACGAACATCTCGTGGGACGCTCGCAGCATCATGAGAGCTTCGTCGTAGGCGGCTTTGAGTGGACCCTCGGACTTGAACAGCGAGACGATTTCCTTCCACATGGCTGCCTACCTTTGAGCCGACCAGATGATGTACCCGAGCGGGAGGACATGGAGCGCCACGTAGATCGTCACGACGCTGACCGTGCTCGTCCTGGAGCGGGCCGACAGGACGCCGGCCCACCGGGCGAGCGCGATGGGGAGCGCCTTCAACGGGTAGAAGATCACGATGGCGAATACGTTGAAGGTCAGATGGGCGAGCGCGATGGTCACGGCGGCGGGGCTGCCCGTCGCGAACGAGGCGAGGATCGCCGTGATCGTGGTGCCGATGTTCGCCCCGAGCGTGTAGGGGAAGATCTGGCGGAGGTTCAGGACTCCGGTGCCCGCCAGAGGCACNNGAGGTCGTCGCGGAGCTGCTCTGCACCGCGGCCGTCGTGACGACCCCGAGGGCGAAGCTCGCCGCGTCGTTTCGAAAGAGCACCCGGTCGAAGAGCGCTTCGAGGCGCTCGAGGACGACGCCCCGCATGAACTTCATGATCCCCTGCAAGGACGCGAAGAGCAGGGCCAGGGCGATCACGACGAGGGGGATCACGTACGGGACCAGCCCGGAGACGAGCTCCGCCATCGGGGTCACGGCGACCTTGAGCGGGCTCGCGACGCTCATGCCTCCGGCCCCGGCGAAGGCTCCCTGGAGGAGCACGGCGGTTCGCTCGATCGGGTGGAAGAGAATCTCGATCGGAAGCAACGCGAAGGCGGCGAGCACGTTGAAGAAGTCGTGTACGATGGAGGCCGCGAACGCCCGCTCGAACTCGGCCGGTCGCGTCACGTGCCCCATCGACACGATCGTGTTGGTCGTCGTGGTCCCTATGTTGGCGCCCATGATCACGGGAACCGCGAGCTGCACCGTGAGAATGTCGGACGCCACGAGTCCGACGACGATCGTGGTCGTCGTGGAGGAGCTCTGGATCAGGCTCGTGGCGAGAAAGCCGATCAGCAGGCCGGCCAGCGGGTCCGCCGTCGTGTTCAGGAGCTGCTCCGCGAGCCCCCGGCCGCCCATCTTGAACGCGGTGCTCATCAGCTCGATGCTGGAAAAGAACAGGTAGAGCAGGGCGAGGAAGTACACGACACGGCCGATCAGCACGATCGGACGGACTCCGCGCGCCCGTTGGGGGGGCTTCACGTCGCTCATCGGGCGAGGAGCTCCTGCAGGGGGAGCGACCGAGGGGGCATGTCCCGGCAGCGCGTGGCGAGCATCGGCGGACGCTAACTCATCGAGTCGAGTGGCGCGAGCGTGGAGGCCGCCAGGCGCTGCGCCTCAGCCCGCCAGCCCGCGGGCGAACGTCTCGATCACGTCGGCGCACGTGCGGATCTCCTCGATCTCGATCCACTCGTCCCTCGTATGGGCCTGCTCGATCCCGCCGGGGCCGTAGCACACCGCCGGGATGCCGGCCTCGTTGAGGAACGCCGCGTCGACCCACGCGGTCATTCCCTCGACCCGCGGCCGGACTCCGTGCGCCACACCGGCCTCGAGGAGCCCGCGCACGAGTCGGCTATCCTCGGCCACCTCCGTACCGGGCCGGGCGAGGGTGGTTTCCAAAGACGCCGTCAGCGAGGGCTCATGGGCGTGCAGGTCCGCCAGCACCCGGTCGAACTCCTGATGCACCTCCTCGGCATCCTCGCCGGGCATCGTCCGCCGTTCCACGACGAGCTCACAGCGGTCCGGGTAGACCGACTCCGCGGTGCCCCCCGAGATCGTGCCCGCGTGGAACGAGCCGTGCTGCAGGAGCCGATGGGCAGGCCTTGCGCGGAGCTCCCGGGCGTAGCCCTCGAGCGCCGCGAGGTACAGGGCAGCGTGCCGGATCGCGTCCACCCCGACGTCGGGTCGCGATCCGTGGGCGGCACGCCCCTCGAAGACCGCGCGGATCCACACGAAGCCCTTGTGGGCGGGCATGACGCTGAGGCCGGTCGGCTCGCACACGACCGCGAGGTCGGCCTTCGGGCCCGCCTCGACGAACGCGGCCATCCCCAAGCTGGCGTGCTCCTCGTCGGCGGTGAGCACGACCAGCAGGTTCGGGCGCGCGCCCTGCCGAGCCAACCGCGCGGTGGCTGCGAGCAGCGAAGCCACGCCCCCCTTCATGTCGCACGATCCCCGACCGGTCAGACGCCCGCCCTCGATGCGGGCCCCGAACGGGTCGACGGTCATCCCCTCGACGCCGACGGTGTCGAGGTGCCCGTTGAGGAGGAGCGTCGGGCCGGCCCCCTCGAGCTCCGCGACGACGTTGTAGCGGTCGGGAGCCACCTCCACGATTCGGGGCGCGAGGCCCCACGAGCGCAGAAGCCCCCCCACGATCTCCGCGATGCGCGCCTCCCCGGCCCCGCCCGGCGCGAGCGCCGGGTTCACGGAAGGCGTGGCGACGAGAAGCCGGGCGATCGCGACCGGGTCGCCTGCCCGGGCCGTCTCGAACAAGGCCGTCGGATCGTCGGTCACGGGAGGCCCGTCGCGAGCGCGTCGAAGGAAAAGGAACAGGAGCTTTGAATTCGGCATAGTATCGTCGTATCGTGGAAGAAACGAGTTCGACACGGGGCCGGGTGCGGGGGCTTGCCCCCTCACCCGGCTCGTGCGTCCGCGCGACGCCTGGGCCACAACGTTGGAGAGGAGTGCGATGAAGACATTCGCGATCGGCCTTCTGAGCGCGGCCGCGCTCACCACCACCATCCTCCTGGTGCGCCAACAGAGGGAAGCGAAGCAGGAGGCTCCGGAGCTCGTGCCCGCGGGCGAGAGCCGGCCCGCCTCGATCTCGCTGGAGCGCATCCGAGAGGCCGGCCTATGACGCCAGCGTCGTCCGACGGAGGCTGAAAAGAAACGAGCGGCGGAGACCTTCGAGGCCTCCGCCGCTTCGGCGTTCGGAGCGGGTCGCGTTCGTCGCTACTCGAAGTGGTCCTTGTTCTTCGCCACGTAGCTGGTCCACTCGGGCGGGACGTCGGTGTCGGGGAAGATCGCCTGCACCGGGCACTCGGGCTCGCAGGCGCCGCAGTCGATGCACTCGTCGGGGTGGATGTAGTACTGATCCTCACCCTCGTAGATGCAGTCCACGGGGCAGACCTCGACGCAGCTCGCGTCCTTGGTCTCGATGCAGGGCTCGGTGATGATGTAGGTCATGTGCTCGAGCGTCCGAGGTAGTTCACGCGCGTCTCAAGCTGTACACAGGCGCCATGACCCGCAAGCGGGCGAGGGCCGGGCCGGATCCGGGGGTACTGTACGGATTCCCGGCCCACGGCGTATCCTAGGAGGCAGGGCCCGATGAGGAGGCCCGAGAGCAGGGAGCCGATCTGATCATGCGGGCTCGAGCAGCCGCAGCCGCCGGCCTCGGCGCGACCATCCTGGCCCTGGCCGCAGCGGGTGACCTGCACGCTCAAGCCGGCTCGATCTCCGGTGTCGTGTTCGACTCCATCAACGAGACCCCTCTCCACGACGCGGCCGTCTTCCTGTGGGAGACCCCGTATCGGGCGGTGTCCGACGAGCAGGGCCGATTCGGGATCGACGGCGTTCCTCCCGGCGACTACAGCATCCTCTTCTTTCACACGCAGCTCGGCGAGATGGGGATCTCGCCCGGCCCGCGCCCGGTCTCCGTCGCTGCGGGCGAGACCACCGAGGTGCAGCTCGGCACGCCTTCGATGGCCACGGTCGTCTCGAGCCAGTGCCTCATGGAGGAGCACCCCGCCCACACGGGGATCGTGGCGGGGTGGGTTCGTGACGGAGAGAGCGACGTCCGCCTGGCGGGGTCCCTCGTCACGCTGTCGTGGAACGTCCCCGACGCCGACGCCCCGGAGCAGCTCACCATGCGCACCGGCGCCGGCGGGTGGTACCACACCTGCGCCGCCCCGGCCGACATCCCCCTGCTCGCCGCCGCCTCCTTCTACGGCCGCGAGGGACTCCGGCGCGAGGTGACCGTGGCCGAGAACGGCTTCACCGAGGCGGCCTTCACGCTCCACGCGCTGCTGGGCTCGAGCGTCGAGGGACGGCTGGTGGACGCCGCCACGCGCGAGCCCGTGGAGGGAGCCGAAGTCTGGCTTCGGGGGACCTCCCGGCGGACGCTCACCAACGGACGGGGCGCCTTCGATCTCGGCGACGTGGCCGCCGGGACGTACATGCTCGTGACGGACCATCTCGCGTACGGGATCAAGATGGACACGCTCGAGGTCCCGGGCGGAAGCAGGATCAGCGTGCGGATGGAGCTCGACACGAGGCCCCTCGAGATCGCCCCGGTCACCGTCACGGTCGAGGCCCTCGAGCCCATCAGCGCGGGCATGGCCGGAGGAATCCGCATCACGAGGGAGCAGATCGACGAGGTCCGCCAGCGGTCGCGGGACGCCTCGGACGTCATCCGCTCGCTGCACCTGCCCGGCGTCGTGGTCCGCCACCGGTCGAACGGGACGATCTGCGTCGGCTACATCAGCGCTCAGGTCAAGATGAACCAGACCGGTTGCGTCGAGATGCTCATCTACATCAACGACGTGCGCGCGACGAGCCCGGATCTCGCTCTGCGCCTTCCGCCGGAAGCGATCGAGCGGATGACGATCTACAAGCCGCTGGAGGCGGGCAATCTCTTCGGCCTGGGCGGCGGCAACGGCGTCTGGATGATCTACACGCGCGGCAACTGAGCGTCGCTCACAGCCGCCTCTCGAAGCTGCCGGCCCAGTGAGCGAAGCGCGTGGCGAGCCGGGCGTCGACGCGCCCTGCGACCGGTAGCCAGACGGCCAGCGCCTCACGGTGGCGCTCCCCCCAGCGCGAGCGCAGGTCCGGCCGGAGGTGGAGGTGCCGCAGCTGATCGAGTCGCTCTGCGAGCGCCGCGATCGCGAGGCCGGCGGGCAGGCCGACCAGGCGTTCCACCAGGTCTTCCTCCCCGGGTCCCGGGATCGAGCCCAGGGCCCCCGCGACGTCAGGTCCGATCGCGCGCGCGACCCGCTCCGGGGGCACGCGCAGGTCCGCATCCTCGGACTCCAGCAGCGCGGCCACCGCGAGCGCGGTGCCGTCCAGAGGCCCCACGTCGCGCAGCACGATCAGGACCGAGCGCCCCGGGTGCAGGTACGCGGGATGGTGGTCGTCGTCCAGCGCGGCGAGCCTCGGCTGCATGGCGAGATCGTGGGCGCGGCGGAGCCGGGCGAGGGCCGCGCGCTCGAGCCCGGCCGCCCGCGCCGCGCGCACGACCGAGCGCGCCATCGCCTCGGCGCGACGAGCGGGCCCGCGCCGGACCGGAGCCCCGTCCTCCAATCCCCCGGGCGCCCGGCCGTCCACTGCGCCGTTCAGCCGCGCAGGTGCCCGCCGAAGTGGGCGAGGGTCGCCGCGAGAGCCCGGTCGAGCGCGGGGGTGCTGCCCTCGAAGGGATGTCGCGCCTCGAAGGTGTGGCCGGCGCCGTCGATCAGGACGAGCTCGCCGCTCCTGGCGACCCGAGCCAGGGAGCGCGCCTCGTCGGCCGGCACGGTGACGTCCCCGGTGCCGTGCACGATCAGCCAGGGACACCCGATCCGGGCGGCCGCCGTGCCGACGTCGAGCCGGTCGCGGTTCGTCTCGAAGTCGTCCAGCAGCCCGACGTCGAGGGGCATCTGCTGGCCGGTGCGGCTGTTGAGGACCCAGGTGCGCCCGTCGGCCTCCAGCGCGCCTTCGCGTCCTCGGTCCAGCGGTCGAAGTCCGCGACCGCCGCCCACGTCACGAGCGCATCGACGCGGGAGTCCTCGCCGGCGGCGAGGATGGCCTGCCCGCCCCCGCGGCTGTGGCCCAGGACGCCGACGCGCTCGAGGGGCCGCGGGACCAGGTCCTCGTCCAGGAGCTGGTCCAGCATCCAGAGCACCTCGTCGAGCTCCAGGCTCAACGTGTTCTGCGCGAAGAGCTCCAACTCCGAGAACGTCTCCAGGTCGGGGCCGATCCCGTTGTGGGACAGGTTGAAGGACACCACGGCGTGCCCGTCCGCGGCGATCCGGGCGCAGGCGTGGGGGAAGAAGCCCCAATCCTTGAAGCCCTTGAAGCCGTGCACCACGAGCACGGCGGAGCGGGGCGGCGGCCCCTCCGCGAGCCGCACGTCCCCTCGGATGACGTCGCCGGACCCACGGACCCGCGTGAAGCGCGTGTGGATCAAGCCGCCCCTTCCGGCTTGCGCCACTTCACGTCGCCCACGCCCGCACGATGGTTCTCCAGCCGCGCCAGGGTGAAGAGCAGATCGGAGAGCCGGTTCAGATAGCGCACGACCACGCCGTCGACGGCGGCGACCTCCGCGAGGCCGACGACCGAGCGCTCGGCGCGACGACACACGGTCCGGCACAGGTGTAGGGCGGCGGCCCCCGGGGCCCCGCCCGAGAGCACGAAGTCGCGGAGCGCCGGCAGCTCCTCGTCCGCCTCGTCGATCCACCGCTCCATCTCCCCGATCCTCGACTCCGGCAGCGGAGGCGTCGGCGGCCGGGAGCGCCCCTCGCGTGCGGGCGGCGTGGCCAGCTCGCTTCCGAGCGTGAAGAGGTCGTGCTGCAGCGCTTCGAGGCGCTCCCGGATCGAGGCGTCCGCGAGCTGGGAGAGAGCCCACCCGACCGTGGCGCCGAGCTCGTCGACGTTGCCGTAGGCTTCGACGCGAACATGGTGCTTGGAGACCCTGGCTCCGCCGAAGAGCGCGGTCTCCCCTTCGTCGCCGGTCCGCGTGTAGATCTTCATGGACGCCCGTCGGGTCGTGGAGTCAGCGTAGTGGAGTCAGCGTAGGTGAAATCAGCGCAGCTTGGTGAGCCTGCGGAGGTTCTGGGCCTTCTCCAGAAGGGAGATCGTCTTGTCGGCACCGTCCTCTTCCTCCGGCGCGCTCAGGAGGTCGCGGATGTCCAGCAGCACCTCCAGGTGGAGCTGGTCGCGCTGATAGTCCAGGTCGAGCCTCGACATCGCCGCGCCGTCGCCGGCCGCCTCGGCCGCCCCGAAGGCCTCCCGATAGACGTTCTCGAGGCTTCTCAGCACCCGGTCCCGCTCACGCATGGTAGCCTCCTCCGCTCACGCCACCGCGAGGAGGCGCGACCCCGGCCCCGACTCGTAGTAGCCGCGAACCGCCGATCGGAGCTCGTCGAGCCGTTCCGTGAAGTAGTGGTCCGCTCCGGCGATCCGGACCACGGTGACGTGCCCGCCCAGGGGGCCGAGCGCCTCCTGGACTCGAGCGCCCGAGCCGAACTCGTCGTTCTCTCCCTGGACCACGAGGATCGGCTTTCCCGCGGCCGAGAGGAATCCGTAATCGTAGCGGTGGTCCAGATCGAGGGGGAGGCCCATACCGAGCAGCCCCGCGACGCGCGCGTCCTCCGTCCCCACCGCGAGCCCGACCAGGGAGCCGAAGGAGAAGCCGCCCACGACCAACGGCAGCGTGGGGTACTCGGACTCCAGCCAGTCGAGGGCGGCCCGCAGGTCGTCCTGCTCGCCGACCCCCTCGTCGTAGCTCCCCGTGCTGAGGCCCACGCCCCGGAAGTTGAAGCGGAGCGCCACCAGGCCGGCGTCGTTCAGGCCTTGGGCCGAGCGATAGACGGCCTTGGTGTGCATCGTGCCCCCGTGCAGAGGATGAGGATGACACACGACGGCGGCGCCTCGGGGCACGGCCTGGGGCTCCTTGAGCACGGCCTCGAGGTGGCCGTGGGGGACGGGAATCCTCACGCGGCGGCTGGAAAGTGGGGAACTCCAGGTCGGAAGCGCACTTGCGCTGTGCGCGGCCGGCCCGGACAGCTATGTTCAGGTCTGATGACGAGCCGGATCGGTCAAGCTAACGCAGAGCGCGCGTGATGGAAGCTTCCCCCGCGTCCCCCGACGCCACGAAGCGAGCCAACGAGCTGTATTGGGGCTCGGATCGGAGCGTCAACCAGATCGCCGAGGATCTCGACCTCTCCAAGGGCGCCCTGTACGCCATGATCGTGCCGGAGCCCGCCGGCATGGGGTGTCCGATGTGCGGGGAGGAGGTCGCGTACTCCAACCGCACGGCCAAGGAGCGCGGACGCCTCGACTGCCCCACCTGCGAGTGGGACGGGACCGCCGGAGAGGCGCGGGACGAGCCGGACGAGGAGCCGGCCTTCGCGTCCCGACCGGCGCCGCTCCGCGTGGCGTCGGCGGCGAGCGATCGGATGCGCACCCTCGCAGGGGGGGCGCTCCTGGGCGCCGCGGTCGGGTTGGCGCTCGTCCTGTGGGCACGTCGGAGGTAGCCGGCCGACCCGGGATGGCCACGCCGTCGACTCATCGGGACCCGCGCAGCATCGTCACCCCGGACGCGTTCGAGGTGTCCGAGACGCTGCTCGGGCTCCCGCTCGCTTCTCCCCCGCGCAGGCTGGCGGCCCTCGTGATCGATCTCGCGGTCATCGGGCTGATCACGCTGATGACCCGCTCGTTCGGGATCCTTCTGGGCGTGGTGGCAGCCGGATTCTTCATGCGCGCGGGCTTCAAGCGCACCCCGGTGCGCGGGAGCGTCTTCGGTCGGGCGATGCGAAGGTCGGTGGGGTGCCTGGGGCTCCTGATCGCGCTCGTGACGGCGGTGGTCTGGACCTCCTGCGGCTCCGACCGCCGGGACGCCTCGGACGAGGATTCCGACGCGCCGTCGGCGTTCGCCGGCGCGGGCGCCGCCGGGTCGATCGTGAGGGCGCTGGCCGGGGCCGGCGCGCAGAGCGCGCTGGAGGGGGCGGCGACGATNNGGAGGCGACCGCCCTCGACCTCGCCAGGGTGGCCCGGGAGCTGGGGATGGCGGACGGGGAGCTCCGTGACTTCCTGGTCGGGGCGGTTCCTCCCGAGGCTCCCTGGGCCGACGGGGCCGACGCCATGATCTCCCGGGTGCTCGACACCGGACCGGAGGCGACGCCTCTGGGCGTGAGCGAGGCGGTCGAGGCCGAAGTCGCCGCGTATTCGGACGGCGAAGCGCTCGCGGCGCTCCGAGAGCTGCTCGAGGCCGGCGGCGCGGGGGAGGACGACGCCGCTCGACGCCGGCTCCTCGCCCGGCGGCTGGCGCCGCTCGTCGCGGGGNNCGGCGCTCGAGGACCGGGTTGCCGGCCTCGAGCAGGCCACGCGCACCCAGCGGCGCGAGCTCGAGCGGGCCGGCGAGGAGCTGGCCGAGGCCACCTCCGGCGGCGTGTTCGGCTGGCTGCGGGAGTTCGTCGACGAGCTGGGATTCGGGTTCGGCTGGGCTTCGCTGTACCTCACGGTCTTCCTTTCGTGGTGGAAGGGCCAGACGGTCGGGAAGAGGATGATGGGGATTCGCGTCGTGCGCCTGGACGGGGAGCCGATCACGTGGTGGACCGCCTTCGAGCGGGCGGGTGGGTACGCGGCGGGATTCGCGACGGGGCTCCTGGGCTTCGCTCAGGTGTTCTGGGATGCGAACCGGCAAGCCATCCACGACCGCATCGTGGGAACCGTCGTGGTGATGGACAAAGCCGAGAGGGTCTCGGATTGGGAGTCCGCGCTGTGAGCGAGGAGCAGCTCCGAGTGGAGCAGAAGGCGGGAGATCGGCCGCAGGAGCGGGGCGAGGGCGAGCCGGCGGTCCCACGCAGCCTGGACGACCGCTTCGCCCAGCGGATCCGCATGACCGTGCCCGATCGGCACAACCCCAAGCTGCGCGCGCTGATGGACGCCGTGAACGCCGACGACGAGCTCTACGGGCTGTGGATCGCCGCCAACGTCAACGCGGTGGAACGGCTCCGCATGACCGATCACGGCCCGGTCCACGTCAAGATCGTCATGAACATCGCCGTCCGCATGCTTCGGCTCCTCGTCGACGGGGGCGTCGTGCCGAGCGTTGTCCGGAACTACGAGATGGAGACCGGGGACGCCGAGGTCGTCGTGGCGCTGGCGGCGCTGCTCCACGACGTCGGCATGTCGATCCACCGGGCCGACCACGAGTCGTTCAGCCTCTTCATCGCGGACCGCAAGCTTCGCGAGATCCTGCCGGCCGTGTACGGTCCCGGACCCGAGGTCGTCGTGCGCTCCGAGATTCTGCACGCGATCATCTCGCATCGCTCGGGCGGGGCGCCCTTGACGCTGGAGGCCGGGGTCGTGCGCATCGCCGACGCGCTGGACATGGCCAAGGGCCGGTCCAGGATCCCGTTCACGTCGGGCTCCCTGTCCATCCATTCGGTGTCGGCTGCCGCGGTCGAGTCGGTGACGATCGAGGCGGGACAGGGCAAGCCGATCCGCATCACGGTCGAGCTGTCGAACTCGGCCGGGCTGTTCCAGCTCGACCAGCTCCTGCGCGAGAAGCTGAAGGGCAGCGGCCTGGAGCCGTACCTGGAGGTGGACGCCAAGGTGGGCGAGGAGGAGAAGCGGCTCCTCACCGACTTCCGGCTCTGAGCGGCCGGCGCGGGCGGGCATGGACGTAGAGGTCTCCTTCGCCCTGGCCTTCCTGGCCGGCGCCGTGTCGTTCCTGTCGCCCTGCGTCCTGCCCGTCGTTCCGAGCTACATCGCTTTCGTGTCGGGGATGACGCTGAGCGAGCTCACCGACGGAACCGTTCCCGGCGCGCGGCGCATGGCCGTCGTCCACTCGGTGCTCTTCATGGTCGGCTTCGGGCTCGTCTTCCTCACGATGGCCACGGCCGCGACGGCCGCCGGGGCGCGGATCGCCGGAGCCCTACCCTGGGTGAACCGGCTCGGCGGAGCCCTGATCACGCTCTTCGGGCTTCACCTGGTCGGCGCGGTGCGCGTGCCCACGCTCCTGCGCGAGGGCCGCGTGTCCCTGGATTCGAGGCCCGCGGGCGCCGTCGGCTCGCTGATCGTGGGCGTGGCGTTCGGGGCGGGATGGACCCCCTGCATTGGCCCGATCCTCGGCTCGATCCTACTCTACGCGGGCCTCGAGTCGACGATGACGCACGGGACGCTGCTCCTGGGCACCTACGCCCTGGGGCTCGGGATCCCGTTCGTGGGGGCCGCCGCGAGCGTCAATTGGCTCCTCGCCGCGAGCGTCGGCGCGAGGGCGTGGATGGTGCCGCTCCAGCGCGCCGCCGGAACCGTCCTCGTGGTCATCGGTTTACTGATGGTGTCCGGCCGCTTCGCGAGCATGACCGCGTTCCTGGCCGGCCTCGGACAACTCATCAACCTGGAAATCTCATGAAGTCTCGATTCGTCCCGATCGGAGCCAGCGTCTGCGTGCTCGCGCTCGCCGCCTGCGGCGGCACGGGGGACGAGGCCCCACCCACGACGGACAACACCACAGCCAACCTCCTCGCGCAGCCCGCGAGNNGGCTGCACCAGCGAGGGTGGCGAGGCAGCCGCCGGGGACGACACCACCGCCGCGCTTCTGGCGCAGCCGGTCGGCAACGGCATGTCCACGCCCATTCCCATCGACCGGGCCGGCGGCGGGGACACGCCCCCGGTCGCGGTGGAGGAGCTCGGCTTCGACCGTGGCGACGCCGCGGCGATCGTGAAGGTCGTCGAGATGTCCGACTTCGGCTGCGGCTTCTGCAGGAGATTCCACGACGAGACCTTCCCGACCCTGCGGGAGGAGTTCATCGAGACCGGGATGGTCGAGTGGAAGTTCCTGCCGTACATCACCGGGATGTTCGCGAACTCCCTGGCCGCCACCGAGGCCGGTGAGTGCGTCATGGAGCAGGACGTCGAGGCCTACGAGGCCATCACGCGGCGGCTCTGGAGCGAGCAGAGCGAGTGGAAGGGAGCGAGCCAGCCCGAGCCCGTGCTCAGGGGGTGGGTCGAGGAGCTCGGAATCGACATGGACGGCTTCGACGGGTGCCTTGCGGAGGACCGGAGGCTCGACCGGATCGCCTCCGCCACGACGCTCGCCCGTCAGATCGGTGTGCGGGGCACGCCGACCTTCGTCATCATCGGCTACCCGCCTCTTCAAGGCGCGCTTCCGCTGGACGTCTTCCAGGACATCCTCACCGCCGTCCATGCCGAGGAGGCGCGAAACCGCCAAGGCCCACCGGAGCAGCCGGAGAACTGAGCGCGCCGATGCCGGCACGGCACCCGAACGGTCGGACCGGACAGCCGTCCGAGCGGAGGCGGGCGTGGGCCGTCGTGCGCGCGGCGACGCTCGCCGGCCTGTGCGTGGCGGGCTTCTGGGCTCTGAGCGGCGGGGCCGAGGCGGGACCGGAGGAGGAGGGGGCGGTCATCCGCATGCCGCCCCTCGTCACGTGGGACCCGGCCAGCCCGGGTGAAGGGCGGCTCTTCGCCATCCGCGTGACCGCATCGCGGCACACCCCGATCATGGGGGTTCGCGGCGAGGTGAGCGGAGAGGAGCTCCACTTCCGCCGACTCGACGAGCGCTCCTTCGAGAGCCTGGCCGCGGTGCCCGTCGGCGCGTCGGGAAGCGTGCCCGCGTGGGTGCGCGTGGCGTACGAGGCGGGGGGTGAGCAGGTGATCGAGGAGTCGATCCCGGTGACCCCGGGAGCCTACGAGCACGAAGAGCTCACCGTGGCGCCACGCTTCGGAGCGCCTCCCGATTCGGCCGACGCAGCGCGGTTGGCCGGGGAGCGTGCGAAGGCGGGCGAAGTCTCCCGGATCGCACACCGGACCCGGCGGATCTACACCGGGGACGTCGTGGCGCCCCGAGACAGCCCCGTGACCAGCGGCTTCGGTGACGGGCGGGAGTTCAACGGCCGGGTTTCGGGTCGTCACATGGGCCTGGACCTGCAGGGGCGGCGCGGTGACACGGTGGTGGCGGCCGCCCGTGGCGTGGTGGCCCTGGTCGACGAGTTCCTGTTGGCCGGCCGCCTCGTGTATCTCAACCACGGTGCGGGCCTCGTGACCGGCTACTTCCACCTGAGCGAGCCCCTGGTGCAGCTCGGGGATACGCTCGAGGCCGGCGATCCCCTCGGGCGGGTCGGCGCGACCGGGCGGGTCACCGGGCCTCACCTCCACTGGGTGGTGCGATTCGGGGCGACGAGCGTGGATCCGCGCAGTCTTCTCGAGATCGACGCGAGATAGGCTCCTCCCGCTGACTTGACGGACGGCGCCGCGCCGGATATAGTTGTGTATGACAACTATGTTCAGGACGTCGGGGACCGAAAATCCCCCGACGACGTCTGCCGGTGGGGCGCGACCGGGCACGGTCGATGAGTCGCTGCTCGAGGACGCCCTCCGGCTCTCGGAGGCCCTCGGCGAGCTGGTCCGCGTGGTCCAGTTCCGCGACCGGGACCGCGCGTGCTGTCACGACGTCAGCGTCAGCCAGTGCTACGCGCTGAAGGCGGTCGTCGACGCGGGCGCGCTCACGATCAACGAGCTCGCCGCTCACCTGTACCTGGACAAGAGCACCGCCAGCCGGATCGCGAGCGGGCTGGTCGACAGGGAGCTCCTGGCCCGGCGGCGCGACCCCGGGGACGGGCGCGTCGTCGAGCTCGTGGCGACGCCGGCGGGACGGGCGGTGCGGGACAGGATCGCGGAGGACCTGGTCCGGGAGTACGCCGAGCTGATGAGCGACTTCGACCCCGAGGTGCGCGCGGCCATCGCCCGCCTCGTCGGACGACTCGGACGCTCGTTCGTCCGCCGTGTAGACACATCCGGAGGAAGCTGCTGCGTCGTGCGGTGAGCATCGTCCGGGACCACAGCCAGCAGAGACGAGAGGTGCTTCGATGAAGACGCATGCGGAAGGAGACGTGAAGAGAGCCGTGCGAGAGCGCTACGCCCGCGCGGCCACGGAGACCGCGGGGTGCTGCGAGCCAACCTGCTGCGGGGC
>JABAHR010004562.1_pt1 | contig 15964 bp, 18 predicted proteins | sample 7062101 | NCBI WGS metagenome assembly JABAHR01 (sample SAMN14534553, study PRJNA622989) | marine sediment metagenome | biome: marine biome [ENVO:00000428]; feature: marine pelagic biome [ENVO:01000023]; material: deep marine sediment [ENVO:00002113] | place: India: Gulf of Kutch | collected... | reverse complement strand
TCTTTGCGCGGCGTCATTTCCCAGCAGCTGCTGCCAGCGAAACCGTACGCCGGCCGCGTCGCCGCGCTCGAGATCCTGATCAACACGCCGGCGGTCGCCAACCTGATCCGCCAGGGCAAGCTCGACCAGCTCGAAACGGCCATGCAGTCGGGCGGCAACATCGGCATGCAGACCATGGACAAGGCGCTGATGGAACTCGTGCGCCAGGGCCTCGTCTCCGGCAAGGACGCCTACCAGCAGGCCAACGACAAGTCCAAATTCCAGCGCATGAAAGACGAGGATTGATCGGCAGGAGCGCGCCGGGGACGCGCGATCGCGGTTCGAGGACCGCTTCTACGGCCCGGTCGCCAAATGCCGCAGACCGGGCTCTTTCCACGCAACCCGTGGCATAATCGCGCCCCATGACCGACACGCCCCGAAAGATCCTCGTCACGAGCGCCCTGCCGTACGCCAACGGCTCCATCCACATGGGGCACCTCGTGGAGTACATCCAGACGGATATCTGGGTGCGTTTCCAGAAGCTGCGCGGTCACAACTGCACCTACGTCTGCGCCAGCGACGCGCACGGCACGCCGATCATGATCAAGGCGCGCGAGCTCGGCGTGACGCCCGAGGAACTTACGACCCGGGTCAGCGAGGAGTTCGTCCGGGACTTCGCGGCGTTCGGCGTGGACTTCGACAATTACCACACGACGCACTCGCCCGAGAACGAGGCGCTGACGGTCGAGATGTTCGAGGCGCTGCGCGATGCCGGCGACATCTACACGAAGACGATCGAGCAGGCCTACGACGAGAAGGAAGGCATGTTCCTGCCCGACCGCTTCGTGCGCGGCACCTGCCCGTTCTGCAAGACGCCGGACCAGTACGGCGACGCCTGCGAGAACTGCAGCAAGACCTACACGCCTGCGGACCTCATCGACCCCGTATCGGTAATATCGGACACGACGCCGGTCACGCGCGAGTCGGAGCACTACTTCTTTCGGCTCAGTGAATACGAAGATCGGCTGCGTGCCTGGATGAAATCGGCGACACTCGACAAGAATGCGGTGGCCAAGCTCGACGAGTGGTTCGAAGCCGGCCTGCAGGACTGGGACATTTCCCGCGACGCGCCCTACTTCGGTTTCCGCATCCCCGGCACCGAAGACAAGTATTTCTACGTCTGGCTGGACGCGCCGGTGGGATACCCGGCGAGTTTCAGGAATCTCTGCGACCGCCGTGACGATCTGGATTTCGACGAATACTGGCGACCCGGCCACGATACCGAGGTGTATCACTTCATCGGCAAGGACATCATGTACTTCCACATGCTGTTCTGGCCGGCCGTACTCGAAGGGTCGGGTTTCAGGACGCCGACGAGCGTGTTCGCGCACGGCTTCCTGACCGTCAACGGTTTGAAGATGTCGAAGTCGCGCGGCACGTTCATCAAGGCGCGGACCTTTCTGGACAACATCGACCCGAGCTGCCTCCGGTATTACTACGCGGCCAAGCTCGGACCGACGATCGAGGACATCGACCTGAACCTCGACGACTTCGTCGCGCGCGTCAATGCCGACCTCGTCGGCAAGCTCGTCAATATCGCGAGCCGCTGCGCGGGATTCATCGGCAAGCGCTTCGACGGGCAGCTGTCCGGACGTCTCGCCGACCCGGCCTTGTTCGAGGAGTTCGCGGCTGCGTCGGAGACGATAGCGACCCATTACGAGTCGCGCGAGTTTTCCAAGGCGATGCGCCTGATCATGGCCCTTGCCGACAAGGCAAACCGTTACATCGACGACAACAAGCCCTGGGTAATGATCAAGGACGAGGAGAGGCTCGACGACGTGCAACGGGTCTGCACGCAGGGGCTGAACATGTTCCGCAGCCTGATGGTCTACCTCGAGCCAGTGATTCCGGAGGTTGGCGGGCGCGCCAGGGATTTTCTCGGCGAGGAACAGTGGCGCTGGGCGGACGCCTCGACACCGCGGCTCGATGTAACGATCAACAGGTTCACGCCGTTACTCAGGCGGGTCGAACCCGAACAGGTGCAACGCATGCTCGAACAGTCGAAGGAGGCTCAACAGCCCGTGGCCATGGAACCGGACGCGCCGGCCGATACGATCAGCATCGACGATTTCATAAAAGTCGATCTGCGCATCGCGCGCATCGAGAAGGCAGAGCCCGTCGAAGGCGCGGACAAACTCATCGCACTGACGCTCGATCTCGGCGGGTCGACGAGGAACGTGTTTGCCGGCATCAAGGCCGCGTATGCGGTCGACGAGCTCGTCGGCCGCCACGTCGTCGTCGTCGCCAACCTGGCGCCACGCAAGATGCGTTTCGGTGTGTCCGAAGGTATGGTGTTGGCTGCAGGGCCCGGGGGGGAAGACATCTTCCTGCTGTACCCGGACGACGGCGCGGCACCGGGCATGCGGGTCAAGTAGCCGATTAGCAGCCGGCGTAAACGCCGGGACATTGCATGACTGAACTGTTCGTCATCCTCGTTGCCACGGTGCTGGTCAACAACTTCGTGTTGATGCGCTTCCTGGGCCTGTGCCCGTTCATGGGCGTCTCGCGAAACCTCGAGGCTGCGACGGGCATGTCGCTCGCAACCGCTTTCGTACTCACGTTGTCGTCTGCGACCGCCTACCTGTTACATATCCATGTCCTCGTGCCGCTCGAACTCGAATACCTGCGCACGATCACGTTCATTCTCGTCATCGCGGCAAGCGTGCAGTTCACGGAGATCATGGTGCGCCGCCTGAGCCCGCTGCTCGACCAGGTGCTCGGCATCTACATCCCGCTGATCGCAACCAACTGCGCCGTTCTCGGCGTGGCGCTGCTGAACGTGCAGCAGTCCACCGGCTTCGTGCAATCGGTATTCTACGGCCTGGGCGCGGCCGGCGGCTTTGCCCTCGTGCTTATCATGTTCGCCGCTATCCGCGAGCGCCTCGACGCCGCCGATGTTCCGGCACCGTTCCGCGGCGCCGCGATCGCGCTCGTCACGGCCGGTATGATGTCGCTCGCTTTCATGGGGTTCGCCGGCATGGCGAGGCCTTGAGTCCGGTGAGACCTCATGTGGATCGCCATCCTCACTCTCACGGTCATTGCACTGCTTGCGGGACTCACGCTCGGTTTCGCGGCCCGCAAGCTGCCTGCGAACAGCGCGGAGCTCGTCGAGCGTGTCAATGATCTCCTTCCCCAGACCCAGTGCGCGCAATGTGGGTACCCGGGATGCAGGCCCTATGCCGCGGCGGTCGTCGACGACGATGAAGCGATCAATCTCTGCCCGCCGGGCGGAAACGATACCGTGCGGCGCATTGCGGACCTTCTCGGTCGCAACGAGCCCCCCCCGCTGGCGACCGGTCCGGCGGCGCCAGCTGTCGCATTCATCGACGAGTCGCTGTGCATTGGTTGTACCTATTGCCGCGCTGCGTGTCCGGTCGACGCCATCGTCGGGGCGCACCAGCTGATGCATACCGTCATTCAACAGGAGTGCACGGGCTGCGAGCTGTGCCTCGCGCCCTGTCCCGTGGATTGCATCACGATGCGGAGTTCGTGATGCCAGGCCCTGCCGCAACCTATGATCTCGGCAAACTGCACGGTGGCCTGCGGCTCACCGCCCACAAAACCGCCCCTACAGCACTGCCGATACAGTCACTGCCGCTGCCTGAGCAGCTGATCCTTCCGATCGATCAGCACGTGGGCGAGCCTGCCCAGCCACTGGTTGGCATCGGCGACCACGTGCTCAAGGGCCAGCTGCTAGCCGAGCCTGTGGGGACGCTCGGCGCACCCGTACACGCCTCCTCCTCGGGTAAGATCGTCGCAATCGCGCCTTGGCCCGTGGCCAACCGCCAGGGTGAGCCCGCTCCCTGCATCGTCATCGAATGCGACGGCGACGACCAGGGGATGGAAACCCGGGAAGAGCCGATGCCTTATGCCGAGCTGCCTGCCTACACGCTGCTCACGAAGATCCTGCAGGGCGGCATCGTCGGTCTCGGCGGCGCCGTATACCCGACCGCGCAGAAACTCATGCAGGCAGCGTCCTGCGATCTCGAATACCTGATACTCAATGGCGCCGAGTGCGAACCGTACATCAGCTGCGACGACATGCTGATGCGTGAGCGCGCAGGTGCAATTGTGAGCGGCGCGCAGATTCTTATGCACGCAATGCAGCTCCAATGCGCGTACTTCGTGGTCGAGAGCGACAAGCCCGAAGCGATACAGCGCCTCGCTGCAGCGATGACCGATGCCGGTGACGGCCGGCTCGTGCTCAAGCAAATCCCTACGATCTACCCATCGGGCGGCGAGGATCAGCTGGTCCAGCTCGTGACGGATCGCGAGGTACCAAGTGGCGGGCTACCCACGGACGTAGGGTGCCTTGTGCAGAACGTTGGTACGGCCGCGGCCATTCACGACTGGCTGCAAAATTCGGAACCACTGATTACGCGCATCACGACCATCACCGGGGATGGCATCTCGAAGCCGATGAACGTCAGGGCACGCATTGGCACGCCGGTTGCAGAAATCGCCCGGTTCGCCGGGGGCTACACCGACAGTGCCCGGCACCTGGTGATCGGCGGACCGATGACCGGCAAATCGGTCAGCACCGACAAGGTACCGCTGGTCAAAGCGACCAACTGCATACTGGTCCTGTCCGATATCCCGGCAATCGGTCCCGAACTGCCCTGCATTCGCTGCGGAGATTGCGCTGCGGCATGCCCAGTGCGGCTGCAGCCGCAGCAACTTTTCTGGTATGCCTGTGCAGACAACGAAAGGGAACTCCGCACGCACGGACTCACCGACTGCATCGAGTGCGGCTGCTGCGATCTGGTGTGCCCGAGCCATATACCGCTCACCCACGAATTCCGTGTCGCGAAAGTCCGGATCCGCGAACTGGAGGACGAGAAGGCTCGTGCCGAACGTGCACGGCGGCGCTTCGAAGCACGCAATGAGCGCCTGCAGCATGAACAACGCGAGCGCGAGGCGGAACTTGCGCGCCAGAAGGACACCGCAAGAAAGGCCGGTCCCGACGCCATTGCGGAGATCATGAGGCGCAAGCAGCGGGACGGGGACTGAGCGTGGAGTTCGAACGCCGCGAAGCGCCCCACCTCACGCCCGCCGCGAATGTCGCGAAGATGATGCAGCAGGTCCTGCTCGCACTCGTGCCCGCCGCTGTCGCTCATGTCTGGTTCTTCGGGCCGGGGTTGATCTTCAACCTGGCCGTCGCCGCCGCGGCTTGCCTCGGCGGCGAAGCGCTTATGATGCGTTTACGTGGACGACCGCCTGCGCGTGCCCTCGCCGACTACAGCGCTCTGGTCACCGCCGCGTTGCTGGCGTTCGCGCTACCGTCGCTGACGCCGTGGTGGGTCACGGCCACCGCCGGTTTGTTCGGCATCGTGGTCGCCAAACATCTCTACGGTGGCCTCGGCTACAATATCTTCAATCCGGCCATGGCCGGCTACGTGGTCGTGCTCGTCGCCTTCCCGATGCACCTCAACCTCTGGGTGGCGCCGCGCATGGGCGATATCGACTACCAGTTCCTGACGACGCTGCAGACGCTGACGTACACGCTGACGGGGAACCTGCCGGATGCGCTGAGTTACGACGAGATCAGCCGGGCTACACCGCTCGACGCCATGAAATCCGGTCTCAACGACATGCGCACGACGGCCGAGATCCGGTCCCTGCCCGTCATGGGCGATTTCGGCGGCGTCGGCTGGGAATGGATCGGCAACTTCGTCGCCATCGGCGGATTCTGGCTGCTCGTTCGCAAGATTATTCGCTGGCATATCCCGCTGGGCGTGGGCGCCGGACTGCTGATCCCGGCCACTCTCATGTGGCTCGCGAACCCGGGAACCGCGCCCGGCCCGGGATTCCACGTGTTCAGCGGTGCGGCCCTGCTGTGCGCGTTCTTCATCGCAACGGACCCGGTGTCCGCGGCCGCCAGCCCGAAAGGCCGATTCATCTACGGCACCGGCATCGGTCTCCTGATTTACACGATTCGTACGTGGGGCGCGGACGTCGACGGCGTGGCATACGCCGTCTTGATCATGAACATGACGGTACCCGTCATCGACCGCCTGACCCGCCCGCGTATCGTCGGTCACGGCAAGAACCGGGGGGTGACATGATGCCGCGAGTCGCCAAAGCCGGCGTAACGCTGGCGGCGATTGCCGCGATCTGCGCCTCGCTCGTAGCGGCAACGCATCGCCTGACCACGGACCGAATTGCCGCAAACGAACGAGCCTGGCTGGAAATGAGCCTGCAGCCTGCGCTCGGTGACGTACGGTACGATGGCAGCATTTCGGAATCGAAAGTGGTCCTCGAGGCGCCCCATGACCTGCCCGGCAACGATGCGGCCATCATCTACCGGGTTTATTCAGGCGGCGCGCCCGCCGCCGCGTTGTTCGCCGTCACCGCACAGAACGGTTACGCCGGCCCAATCCGTATCCTGGTCGGCCTGCGCGCCGACCGCAGCGTAACGGGCGTTCGCATCCTAGAACACCGTGAGACGCCCGGCCTCGGTGACGGCATCGAGGTGGCGCGCTCTGACTGGGTGTACCAGTTTGATGGACTCTCGCTCGGCAACCCGCCGCTCGACGCGTGGCGGTTGCGTACGGACGGCGGCCGGTTCGACCACCTCACCGGGGCTTCCGTGACGCCGCGCGCGGTCGTCAAGGCGATCCGCGAGACGTTGCTATACTTCGACGCTCACCAGGCGGAGATCTTCGACATGCCTGCCGCAGCGGGTTCACAGTGACTGCCGGTCTTCTCATCGATCGCCTCCAGACGGGGCTGTGGCGGGAGAACCCCGGCCTCGTGCAGCTGCTCGGCCTGTGCCCGCTGCTCGCCGTCACCTCGACCTTCGTCAACGGCCTCGGGCTCGGCGTGGCCACCGTTCTGGTGCTCACGTGCTCCAACATCCTCGTCTCGGCGACGCGCCGCTGGATACTGGCGGAGATCCGCGTGCCGATCTACGTACTGATCATCGCGAGCCTCGTGACCTGCACCGAGCTGATCTTCAAAGCCTGGTTCCCGGCGCTCGACCGGTCGCTGGGCATATTCATTCCGTTGATCGTCACCAACTGTGCCATCGTTGCGCGCGCGGAGGTGTTCGCGTCCCGCAACGGCGTCGTCGCCAGCCTCTTCGACGGAGTCGGCATGGGCACCGGATTCGCGCTGTTGCTCATGACCATCGGCTTCTTCCGCGAACTCATCGGCCGTGGCTCGCTGTTCGCAGACCTCGACAAGCTCTTCGGTGGAGACACGATGGCGGGACTGGTTGTCGTGGACGGGGGCTGGCTGCTTGCCGTACTACCCCCGGGTGCATTCTTCAGTCTTGCGCTGGCCGTGGCGCTGAAAAACCGCCTGGACAGCAAACGCGACACGGCGCGCCAGACGTGAACAGGGACAAGCGCACAGCCATCTACAGCCGCCTTCGCGCGCGGAACCCGCATCCGACGACGGAACTCCACTTCCATACGCCTTTCGAACTGCTGATCGCGGTGATCCTCTCGGCGCAGGCGACCGACGTCGGCGTGAACAAGGCCACGAGCCGGCTCTACAAAGTGGCCAACACTCCGCAGGCCATACTCGATCTCGGCCTTGCCGGGCTGAAGTCCTACATCCGCACGATCGGGCTCTTCAACAGCAAGGCCGAAAACATCATCAAGACCTGCCGGATGCTCATGGACGAGCATGGTGGCGAAGTCCCGCAGACCCGCGAGGACCTCGAGAAGCTTCCCGGCGTCGGACGCAAGACAGCTAACGTCATGCTGAATACGGCTTTCGGCGAATCCACAATCGCCGTCGACACCCATATTTTCCGGGTCGCCAATCGGACGGGCCTGGCGAAAGGCAAGACGCCGCTCGAGGTCGAGAGGCGCCTGGTCAGACTCACTCCCGAGGAGTTCAGGAAGGACGCGCACCACTGGCTGATCCTGCACGGTCGCTACATCTGCAAGGCGCGCAAGCCGGAATGCTGGCGCTGCCCAATCGTGGAATGGTGCGAGTATCGCAGGAAGGAACTCGAATGATATTCGCCCAGGACCGGAACGAGCTCAGGAAGATGTACGCGGAGGCCTGGCGAAAACAACGGGATGGCCGGCCGATGTCGCCGCTCGAAGCCCAGATCGCCGCCGTCATCGCCGAGCATCCCGAATACCATGAGGCGCTTACCGGCGACGATCTGCAGCGGGACTACACGCCCGAGGGCGGCCGGACGAACCCCTTCCTGCACATGGGCCTCCATCTCGGTATCCGCGAGCAGGTCGCAACCGACCGGCCAGCCGGTATCGCCGAGATCCACCGGAAACTCGCGGCGCGGGACGGCGACCCGCACGTCGCCGAGCACCGCATGATCGAGTGTCTCGCGGAGACGCTCTGGGAAGCCCAGAGCACGAATCGCGCCCCGGACGAAGCACTTTACCTCGAACGCCTGCGCCGCCTGTAATAAATGCCGCGCCGGGCTGGTCTGTTGTCGTAATCCAGCAGGAGAAACGATGAAGCAAAGCCATTCGCAATATCCCGTCAGCGGCGCCGGTCTCGGTCTGCGCCGCCCGATCGCCGACAAGCTAATGGCCGATCCGCCCGACGACGTCGATTTCATGGAAGTCGCGCCCGAGAACTGGATCCACGTGGGCGGCGCGCTCGGCAAGAAGTTTCGCTGGTTCACGGAACGTTACCCGTTCGTCATCCATGGCCTTTCGCTGTCAATCGGCGGCCCCGCCCCGCTCGACGAGCAGCTGGTGCGCGACATCAAGGCGTTCATGGCCGAGCACGGCATCCGCATGTACTCGGAGCACCTGAGCTACTGCGGCGACGACGGCCAGCTCTACGACCTGATGCCGATCCCGTTCACCGAAGAGGCCGTCAGCTACGTCGCCGAACGCGTGCGCCGGGTGCAGGACATACTCGAGCAGCGTATCGCGCTCGAAAACGTCTCCTATTACGCGCCCACCGACACCTCGATTCCCGAGGTCGACTTCGTCAATGCCGTTCTCGAGGAAGCCGACTGCGACCTGATGCTCGACATCAACAACATCGTCGTAAACAGCATCAACCATCGCTACGACCCGCACGAATACATGCTGCGGATGCCGGCGGAGCGTATCCGTTACTTCCACATCGCGGGCCATTACGCCGAAGCCGAGGACCTGCGCGTCGACACGCACGGCGCGGCTGTCGACAACCAGGCCTGGGGGCTGCTCGCCGATGCCTATGCGCACTTCGGCCCGGTGCCCACGCTGCTCGAACGCGACTTCAATTTCCCGCCCATGGAAGAATTGATCGGCGAAGTTCGCCGCATCAAGGAGCTGCAGGAGCAGGCCAAGCCGGCGGAGGCCGCCAATGGCTGAGCGGCCGAAATTCCAGGAACAGCAGTACGCGTTCGCCGCTCACATCCGCGACCCGCAGAATGTGCCGGCGCCCGAAGGCATCGAGGACCGCCGCATGGCGATTTACCGCGAGCTGTTCTTCAATAATCTGAATAGCCTGCTGTCGAACATGTTCCCGGTACTGAAGAAGCTGCACACCGACGACAGGTGGCGCCGCCTCGTTCGCAAGTTCATGCAGCGGCACCAGGCGCAGACGCCGTATTTCCTGCAGTTGCCGGCCGAGTTTCTGGGCTTCCTGCAGAACGAGTACGAGCCTGAACCTGACGACTTCCCGTTTCTTGCCGAGCTGGCCCATTACGAATACATCGAACTCGCACTCTCGATCTCCGAAGACACGAACGACTTCAACGGCGTAGATCCGGACGGCGATATGCTGACAGGCGTACCGGTCAAGTCGCAGCTCGCCTGGGCCTATGCCTACGAGTATCCGGTTCACCAGGTCTCCGCGGAATTCCTCCCGGATGCACCGGCGGACCAGCCCGTGTACCTGGCCGTGTACCGAGACGCCGATGACAAGGTCGGCTTCCTCGAGCTGAATGCCGTTACGGCAGGCCTGCTGAATGCGATCGAAGAGAACGACGCCGGCCTGCCCGGCGAGGCGCTGCTGCGCAAGCTGGCGACGGATATCAACTACCCGGACGTCGACGCATTCATCGAGCATGGTGCGTCGGCGCTGCATGAAATGCGATCTCTCGACATTCTGATCGGCGCCCGCGGCGTCGGCTAAAGGAGCCTGAATCATGGATAAGCTGAAAGCCCTGTGGAGTTCCGTTGTCGGCGTTCTGAACCCGGCCGGCGACTGGGTGGCGCTGCTGCCCATCCGCCTGCTCATGGCCTACGAGTTCTTCAAGGCGGGACTGACCAAGTTCAACGGCAGCAACTGGTTCGGCAACGTCCAGGAAGACTTCCCGTTCCCGTTCAATGTCGTGCCCGTCGAAATCAGCTGGTTCCTCGCAACGTGGACGGAACTGATCGGCGGAGCCTTTCTATTCATCGGCCTGTTCACGCGGTTCTGGGCATTCAGCCTGATCATCCTGACGATCGTTGCAATCTTCGGCGTGCACTGGCCGGACGAATGGTCGAGCCTTGCCGAACTCTGGAAGGGTTATGCCATCACGGACAAGGGCTTCGGCAATTATCGCGTGCCGCTGCTGTTCCTTGCGATGCTGATTCCCTTGCTGTTCATCGGTGGCGGCAAGCTGAGCGTCGATCGTGCGCTTGCGAAAAGGCTCGGATAAGCGGCGTTGCGACGGTAAGTGGGACAGATTGCATCTGAAATACAGACAAGCGCTACCGGAAGACGCTCAAGAGTGCGTAGCGGTACGCGGCAAGACACGCGAGAACGCGTTCTCGGAAGAGCAGCTCCGCTCCATCGGCATCACCGCGGAATCGTGGGGAGAGAACATCCGCTCCGGAGCACTTCCGGGCCATGTCTGTCTGTTTGAAGAACAGATTGTTGGTTACTGTTTCGGCGCGCGTGAAACCGGGGAGATCGAGGTCCTTGTGGTTCTGCCTGATGTCGAAAACCTGGGAATCGGCCGGGAGCTTCTGCTGCGGACGGCACAGCAACTGGCCGGGCTCGGGCACAGACGGTTGTTCCTGGGCTGTTCCCCTTACCCGACGAGCAGGTCGTACGGTTTCTACAGGCACCTCGGCTGGCGTTCGACAGGCACTTTCGACCAGCGCGGGGACGAGATTCTCGAATTTTTCGTCGAGCCGTAGTCAGCCCGGATGGCGGCTAACGAGCGTCGGCCGCCCGTCACCGCTCCCCGAAGCAGACATTCGAGTGCGTGCCGTGCAAAAAAAGCGCACATTGGGCGAGGCTGGCTGTTCCCTACCCTATGGTGGTAGTTTCATCGTCTGATTGAGCACGGAAAACAAGCGACACCGCTAACAGGGGGACTGATGCTTCGTATTGCAGTGGCCATATTCGTTGGCCTGATGTCGGCTGCGGCTTTCTCGCAGACGGTACTGGTCGAAAACGTCCGGATTTTCAACGGCGTCGATCACAAGCTGAAAGCCGGCCACGTCCTTGTGGTCGACGGCATCATCAACAAGGTCTCCGGGAACCGTATCGATGCGCCGGCGGGTGCCCGGGTCATCGACGGCGGCAATCGTGTCCTTTCTCCCGGTTTCATCGACCTGCACACCCATCTCGCGGGCCAGAACCCGCGCAGCATGGACAAGTACCATCCCACCGTAGCCGGCGCGACCGCTGCCGCGATGGCCAAGCACTACCTCGACGCTGGATTCACTACGATCCGCGACGCCGGTGGCACGCACCCGGACTTTGCGCGTGCGATCGAAGCCGGACTGGTTTACGGACCGCGGCTATTCCCGTCCGGCGCGGTCATCTCGCAGACCGCGGGGCACGGCGACTTTCGCGCCCCGCACGACCCGCACCCGACGCTCGAGAGCGGCTCGCCCTACCTCGATCACGGCAGCTCGATCCTGGCGGACGGCGTCGACCAGACGTTGATGGCGGCACGTGAGAACCTCAAGGCCGGTGCCACGCAGATCAAGATCATGGGCGGCGGCGGCGTCATGTCGGAGTTCGATCCGATCCACTCCCTGCAGCCATCGCCGGCCGAGATCCGCGCTGCGGTTCAGGCGGCCGGTGACTGGGGCACCTACGTGCTGGCTCATGCCTACACGAGCGAGGCCATCGAACGACTCGTTACCAACGGCGTGAAGTGCATCGAGCACGGCCTGTTGCTCGATGACAGGACCGCGAAACTGGTCGCCGACAAGGGCGTGGTGATCAGCACGCAGCTCGTCATCTACCGCACCCTGCAGGACCTGCCCGGCATCAGCGAGCGAAACCTGCGCAAGCTCGAAGCCGTACTCGAAGGCCAGGAGAACCTGATCCGCCTCATCAAGAAATACGACATCAAGACCGGCTTCGCCACCGACTTCATCCAGGGCGGGTACACGATGCTGACCCGCGAGTTCACCGAGCGCGCCGAGTACTGGTCACCCGCCGAGATCATGGTGCAGGCGACCTCCGAGAGCGCCGAGGTGATCCGCATGATCGGCAAGCTGAACCGCTGGGGCAACTTCGGGGAGATTCGCGAAGGCTGGGTTGCCGATCTGCTGCTCATCAACGGTGAGCCGTTGGAGGACATCTCCATGCTGCGCGAACCGGAGACGGCCCTCGCCCTGATCATGAAGCAAGGGGAAATCGTAAAGCTCAGGCTGTGAGCTTCAGATCATCACAATAATGATCACGAGCGCGATAGCCGCGATGCCGGTCGCCTTCACTCGCATACGGAAGTAGTAATCCGTCAGCAAGCCGGCCTTCAACAGGCGGTAGTCGATCACCAGCAAACACAGGAACGCCAGTATCAGCACGAACAACGTGATCGCCTGCGCCGCCATCAGGAACGCGAACCAGCAGGCGACGACGATCACGTTACTGGTGATGAACAGGTTGTCGGTTACCGCGGCCCGATTGTAGAGATAGGTTCCCCAGTGCGCGCCGCAAAGGAAACAGACGATAGCGAGACCGTAGGCCGCAGCGATGTAGCCATAGGAACCGAGATTCCAAAGTTCCTGCAGGCCGACCATCGGCATTAGCGCACAGCCGATGAACGGCAGCAGACCGGCATACGTGAGTAACGGATACAGCTTCTTGCTTTCCATCTACTCGAGTACCCGAATGGTCGCTTCGAGCCGCGTCGTGCCGGTAAGGGAATTGGTGACGAGGCATGATCGCTCCGCCTTTTCAAGAAGGCGCATTGCTTTTGCCTCATCCGATCCGGCCGGTACCTCGAGTACTACCGTCTGGTGGAATTCGGTGAATTGCGTCACCTTGTCTACCCTGTCGAGCACGGCAACGACATCGCAGCGTATCGACAACCAATCGAACTTCGCCGCCCGCGCTACTGCCTTGAAAGAGAGTTTGAAGCAGGACGCGACCGCTGCCGCCAACAATGTCTCGGGCGACCAGTGATCGCCCGGGCCTCCGAACTCGGCCGGGGCCGCGGCCCCCAAACTGGGCAATCCCGGGCTCGTCAGATCCACATTGCTGTCGTGACGCGCCGAGGCGGTTGTCTTGTAATGATGGGGAAAATCCTGCATTTCAGATCTCTGTTGACTCGACAAATGGTTTCACACCGACGGCCTTGTAGAGTTCATCGGGACGATAAGCCGTCCCACGCTTCATCACCAGGACAGCACGGCGCACGGCACTGATATCCTGCAATGGGTTCCCATCCAGCAGAATCAAGTCCGCATCCTTACCCACCTCGATCGAGCCGGTCCTCGAATCGACGCCGACGACCCGCGCCGAATCGAGCGTTGCCATTTTCAGGACCGCGGCATTGGGGATGCCCGCCTCTGCGTACACCTCGAGTTCGCGATGGATGGTAAATGCCGCCATGTTGTCGCTCCCCGGGACGAGCTGTATGCCCGACTCGTATAGCTTCCTCAGCATCGCCGCCTGGTTGGGCGCGGAGCGCGACCACGTCTCGGCATGCGGAAACTGCGGGCTGTACAGTGACCGACTCACGGCAGGTGGAAGATGATCGATCACCTGGGCGAACGTCGGAGCCGGTTGTCCGGCACGATGCAGCAACATGTCCTCGAATATCGCTGCTGTGGGATCGATCACGGTGCCTTCCCGTTTCAGCAGCTCTATGAAATCCTCCACCTCCTCGCTATCTAGGTCGACATCGGCTCCCTTTTCCCCGTACAGCGAGAACCGCAGCTGCTGTCGGGTGTCCTCGCGGTCACCCGCAATGAAGTTCAGGAATACCATGTTGATGTGCTGGATCTCGTCGTAGCCGGCCTTGATTGCCTGCTCAGCCGACATGAAAGCCGGGATATGTCCGCTGAGCCGCATGCCGTGTGCATGTGTGCGTTCGGCAATCGGTGCGACCCATTCAGGTTCGATCGAACTGTAAAGCTTGATCTGGCGATAGCCATTCTCAGCGAAGAAATCAACTCGCTCGAGAATCTCGGGCAGGGTATCTGCGTTCCAGCCTGATGCGTACGGCCCTGACTTGTCGATGAACCCCGCTCGATAGGTATTGGGGCCGATGACCGCGCCGGAGTCCTGCTTCTCCGTCATTTCCATGATCTTGTCGTGCACGCCGCCGATGATCCGGACGTTCGTGATACCGCCCGCAATATTCAGGATCCCGTCCTGGAGACCGAAGTGCCCGTGCATGTCCCAGAGGCCCGGCATGAGTGTCTTTCCGACTCCGTCTATGCGAATTGCGCCTTCGATCTCAAGTGGCAGACTGGAGATCGCAGCGATTCGGCCTGCTTCGATCTGGACGAAGTAATCCTCCATCAACTCGCCGGTCGACACGTCAACCACATCGACGTTCTCGAACAGCACCGCTCGCTCCGGGTGCGTGGCGAGATCAGAGGCAATCGCTTGTGCGTGCAATGCACTCTGTCGCGTTTGGATCGCGCTTAGTTCGGCAAGTACCTCGGTGTTCCAACCTTCCGGGATCATCCCGAGATAGCCACCGAAGTCGACCGCAAGAATCTCCAGGTCATCATCCAGCCAGAAATACAGCGGATTCAGATTGACGCCGGAGATTGAATACAGTGATGCAGTCTGCTTGCCTTTCCCTGTTGCAACCTCAACGTCAATGACGTGTTCTACCCGCGCAGCGCCCGATGGCAGCAATGGCAATTCGTCGTCTATGCGCCGCAATGCTGCCCGCACGAGCGCAGGAACAGCTTCAAATGCGCCCATCTCGTTATTGACATAGAAGGCCGGCATTTCAACCCTGGCGGAACCGCTGTCGCCGACAGTACTCCAGCTCGCGACGCCATCCGCATAGCTGAACGACTCGTCAATAGGCGACTTGAACGGCGAGATCCCCGTGATTCGCTGTTTGAGGATCATTCCATCCTGGCCGAGTTGCACCTGGGAGTTGACAGTGTATTCACGATTGTTCCAGTGCACGAATGTTTCGTTTCGTATTGTGCCGTCGCCGTCCTGCACGAGTACGGTATTTCCGGCGGGTGTTTCACCCTGCAGGTACCAATTGAAAGTCACTCGGGTTCCGGCTCCCGAAGCAGCCGCTGCTGCAACTTCTTCTGTGGCTTGCGTGCATACGGGTGTACCGGCAACGATGAGCGCCAGCACTGTTATTATCGAAGACATGTAATTCCCGGTGCGGTTTGCTCGCATAGCCTTGGCTCCTGGATTTGAGGGGGGTTCTGTGAGGGCAACGATGTCCCGGCGGAATTTACCATTTATCCGGCATCGGGCCACGATTCCTCCCCAAGCGTATAATGCCCGCGCTTGCGCACCAACGAAAATCCTGACAAGGGGATGGGATGACCAACGGCAAGGGCGCGCAGCTGCGCCGCGATATCGGGTTCTTCGGAGCCGCGTTCCTGGTCCTGAACGCGATGATCGGCGCCGGCATATTCGCATTGCCGGGCAAAGTCTCCGTCAATGCGGGCATGCTGAGCCCGTGGCTGTTTCTGTCGGTGGGCGTCGTATTCCTCGCCGTCGTCCTGACGTTCGCGGAACTCGCGAGCTATTTCAGGGAATCCGGCGGCCCAGTCCTGTACGCCACCTATGCATTCGGCCCGCTGGCCGGGTTCGGCACGGGCTGGATACTGTTCCT
>JABAHR010001782.1_pt5 | contig 15974 bp, 18 predicted proteins | sample 7062101 | NCBI WGS metagenome assembly JABAHR01 (sample SAMN14534553, study PRJNA622989) | marine sediment metagenome | biome: marine biome [ENVO:00000428]; feature: marine pelagic biome [ENVO:01000023]; material: deep marine sediment [ENVO:00002113] | place: India: Gulf of Kutch | collected... | reverse complement strand
GAGAAATTTCATATGAATACAACGACTAATATCCCATATCCTAGTGCACCTTCAGAACCCACCTTACTTCAGAAGGTATTAGCAGTCATCCTTGGAGGCGGTGGTCTAGCCATTGCTTTTATATTTATCTTTTACCTTATTATGGGAATTTTTACATTAGGCAAGATTTTCCCTGGTGTAAGCGTAATGGGGATAGATGTTGGAGGTTTGACACAATCTGAGGCTGTCGAGCGTTTAGAATCCCGGATTACATATCCCAAACAAGGACTGATTGCATTTGAAGACCAAGGGAGTATTTGGACATTTACACCAGAGGAAATTGGTCTCTTCCTTGACTATTCTGCCAGTGTTGATCAGGCATACCGGGTAGGACGATCTGGATGGCCCTGGCAGCGGATTTCGGAACGTTTGCAAGTCTGGCAAGACGGAAAAAACTATGCTCCAATTCTGATCTTAGATGAGAGGATAACCCGAGAGCGCCTGAACCAAATCGCAGCAGAAATCAACCGACCTGTACGTGAAGCCGCCATGCGGTTAGAAGGCGTGCAGGTGATTGCAGAGCCTGGACAAGTAGGACGAATACTGGACGTAGAAGCCACAATCGCCGCTCTAGATGATCCTCTGACAAACTTGATAGATGCCAGCATTCTGCTCCAGGTAAAGGAATACCAGCCGGTAATCTTAGATGCCAGCAGTGAAGCGGAAACTGCCAGCCGGATGCTCAGCCAACCAATGGTATTGAGGGTTTCAAATTCATCAGATGAGAAACTGGGGCCGTGGGAATTCAGCCCTGAAACTCTTGCCAATATGCTTGTCATTGAAAGGATTACCAGCCCGGAAGGAGACAACTTTCAGGTTAAGCTCGATGAAAATACGCTCTTCAATATCCTATACCCAATCACACCCAGTCTAAGCGTAGAACCACAGAATGCGCGTTTTATCTTCAATGATGAATCGCGGGAACTTGAAGTCATCCAGCCTGCTGTGATTGGTCGTGAGTTAATGGTGGAGGAGAGTATACAGTTTATCAATGAACAGCTCCAAGCAGGTAACTACACCATAAATCTAGTATTCGATTATCAAAATCCAGAAGCAACCGACGATATGAATGCCGCCGATCTAGGAATCATAGAGCTTGTTTCCGCAGAAACCTCCTTCTTCTATGGCTCTGATGATGGGCGAATTCAAAATATCGTTACCGCTGCTAGCCAATTTCACGGTATTCTTATTCCTCCAGGGGCAACTTTTTCAATGGTTGAAAACATTGGGGATATCAGTCTCGATTCTGGGTATGCTGAGGCATGGATCATCTACGGAGATCGGACAATCAAAGGAATCGGAGGCGGAGTATGCCAGGTATCCACTACTTTGTTCAGGACAGTATTTTTCGGTGGATATCCTGTTGTGGAACGCTGGCCTCATTCCTACCGGGTGTATTACTACGAACTAAACCAATCTGGAGGGGTCAATGAAAATCTCGCTGGTTTGGATGCCACCGTATACGCCCCTGTTGTTGACTTCAAGTTCACAAACGACACGCCATATTGGCTGCTGATGGAAACATATGTTGACGTACCTGCCCGAAGCTTGACCTGGAAATTTTACTCTACTGATGATGGCCGTCAGGTAGAATGGTCTACGACTGGACTAACCAATACAAAAGAACCCCCATGGCCTGTTTATGAGGAAAATGATGAACTCAAAAAGGGAAAAATCAAACAGGTGGATTGGGCAGTAAAGGGAGCCGAGGTGACCGTGACCCGCACAGTATCTCGTGATGGCCAGGTAGTCCTCAACGACACTTTTAAAACGACATACCAGCCTTGGGCAGCTGTTTGTCAATACGGCCCAGGAACAGAAGATTATCCTCCCGAAGGCAACCAGCGGGACCGTTTCTCTTGCAAGGTAAAGAACAACTAACACCTTGAAGATATTATCAACACCATCATCTGAGTACTCTGAGAGTTTAAGATATAATCAAAAAGATATCATCAATAAGGAGCAATCATGGTAAGTCAAGAACTCATTGAAATCCTACGCTGCCCACATTGTGTTCAGGAAAAAGACGGCTTGTTAGAATTCTATCAAGAGACCTGGTTTATCTGCCAGGATTGTGGTCGAAAATACCCGATCAAACAGGATATTCCAGTCATGTTGATCGATGAGGGCTCCAAATGGTTGGAAACTTCTAAGGAGGATTTGCCTATTCCCCCTCCGGAGGATTAACGCATTCTATGCCATCTCTCGACCAACTCCTGGCTGACCTTACCAGTGGAGATGAACCGCGTGCTGAAACAGCTGCGGTTCAAATTGTTTCAGTTGGCAAACAAGCGTTTGATGCCTTGGTTAGGTTATCTCAGCATCCAAATCCTGATACCCGCTGGTGGGCTCTCCGGGCCTTAAGTGAGTTTTCGGTACCTGACCCCAGTCCGATTTTTATCAAAGCTCTTACAGACACCGTTCCAGAAGTTCAAGCCTGCGCTGCCCTAAGTCTCCGCCTGCACCCAAATCCTGAATCGATCGAATTTTTACTCGCTCTCCTTGAGCATCAGGACCAGCTATTGGCTCGGTTAGCCGGAGACGCCCTCGCCGCCATCGGTTTTGAAGCCACCAAACCCCTTATCGAACGAGTTGAAGAAGAACATTACAGCCATCTCACTCGACTGGAGGCTGTTCGGGCGCTTGCTGTAATCCAGGATCCAACCTCAATCTCAACATTATTTAAGATGTACCAAGATGGTTCGAGTATGATGCAGCATTGGGCAGAGGAAGGGCTAAATCGTATGGGGATCGGGATGGTTTTTTTTGATCCTAATTGAACCCATCAATCAGGCGAAAACGCGCGTCTCCAAAACCCTGATCACGTAAATCCAAAACTAATTGCCATTCGCTCAATTCGTCAAGAGTGATCCCCAAAAAATGCACCCTGCCAGTTACTTCTCCTCTTTCTAAAAATTGAGGTAAGGTCATAGGTGCAAAATCTGGTTCTGCCTGGTCTCCCTTATCCTGTGCGGTCACTGTTAGTGCAAAGTTCTTTTGTTCCCCTTTTTGGAGATAGACATTGCCAGTATCAATCTTGACTGGAATGCTTTTATAATTCACTATACGCAACACAACGCCTATTACTGGTTTCCCTGAATAGGGAGATGAAGGTATTTGAGGATATTCTCGAATTCGACCGATGAGCTGCACATCCAACATATCTAATCTTACAATATCATCGTTTTCCGCAATCTCAACCTGACTTTTGCGCACCAAAACCTGATCGTCCTCAAGATACACCACCCCAACTCCTTCATTCACCCCAAATACCAACCCATATCTCCCATCCTTAAACTGGCCGTTAGTTACTTCCGCGAGGATCTTGTTCTCAGCCCAAACCACGATCTCTTGCCCAACACATTGCAAACGGAAGGTTTCAAAATTTCCACCCTGGAAATTTTCGCTCTGGGGCCCTTCTGCCAAAACAAGCCTAACCCCATTCTCAAACATACTTAATTCCCAGCGTTGTTGTGTTAAAAGTAACGAATAGCCTGATATCTCCTCTGTATCCCAGCGACATAATAAAGAAATCTGGCTATTCTGATTAGGAAATGCCAGGGTTGTCGTTCGGTCAGAATCTTCAACATCACTCCCATTGGGGAACCATAGGGCAACTTCCTGATGATATTGCAACAACAAGGCTTGGATCCCACCAACATTCAGAAACTCATACTCCCAGGGCAAATCGCGGAATTTGAACCAATCATTCTCATTGGAGAGAGAAAAACCTTCCTCGATTTTGAACCTTACCCGTTCTTCCCAGATTTGAGGGGGCTTACTGGGTGGCGGGGGTGGTAGAGTTGGGGTATCAGAAGGAAAAGGAGATGGATCGACTGTTTCCGATGTTGGGGTTGGTTGTCCAGACGTCGTGGTACTGGTAGGATTTTCAGTATTGTCATCATTTTGAGTAGTTGCTTCCAGAGTTGATCTGGCTGGAGGTGTACCATTACCTTGATTTAAATCTCCTACATCCTCACCACCCGAGAGATCCTTCTGGTCATTGTTAAACCGTAAACCCGACCCAAGAATCTGTGGACCAAGAACGATGAATAAAACAAGTAGGGTTAGCAAAACTGCGATCAACCTTCTCCACAGCTTATTTGATTGCCGAGTATCAGTATGGTTGACAGTTGGGACCTTTGTGTTGGACGGATCGTCTTCTACCCATTCATCTCCAGCTTTGCGGTACCACTGCCCGCTTTGCATACCAATTTGCCATTCAACACCATGCTGATCGTGAATAGTTAGGTTATCGACACCCTTAATGTATTCTTCCTGGTCAATCTTACCGGATCGAAATAGCCTGGTTAATCGATCAAATTGTTTTTTCGCCGAATCGAAGTCCATAACTCTCTCAATCTCTAATCTTAGTTTAATTATATCTCACCAATTTTCAGGCACAAAAATTCCCTTTGCAACGTTAATGTATTGAAAGGTTGAAAAAGTTGACATCGAGTATGACAGTTTTGTAACACTGATGACACCATAATGAAACAAAGCTTTATTAAACTAAAAGAAAAATATAGGAGAGTAAAAATGAAATCTAAAGGAAAACAAACCATAATGTTGATCACCGTTCTCGCATTCGTCCTTGCGGGGTGCAATATCCCGTTATTCGTTTCTCCTGGTGAGATTCCCGGAGGCGCCGAGAGCACTGCAGCTGCACAGACAGTTGCTGCACAACTTACCCAGATTGCCCAAAGCTGGACTGCAACCCCAGAACCGACTGAAACGCAGGCTGTTCCCACAGCCACCAATACACCGGAACCGACCAATACGCCAATGCCAACAAACACTCCAGCGCCCACTTCAACCCCGACGGCTACCAGCGTACCGGTACCTTGCAATGCTGCACAATTCATCAAAGACATGACTGTTTATGATGGTGCTCAGTTTGCACCTAGCACCGAGTTTGTGAAGATTTGGCGTCTGAAAAATGTTGGGTCCTGCTCATGGACGCGGGATTATGAAGTCTCCTTCGATGGTGGAGACCGGTTAGCAGGTTCCACAACCGCCATGCCCCACCGTGTTTATCCAGGCGAGGTAGTAGATATTGAGGTTGAAATGAAAGCCCCATCTGAGAAGGGAACTTACAAAGGATACTGGCTCCTGCGTGATGAGGATGGCGATAAATTTGGGCTTGGTAGTGGTGCTAATCACCCCTTCTGGGTCAGCATCAAAGTTGTTCAATCCCAGGCATCCATGTCTTATGACTTTGCCGAGAATATATGCAATGCCACATGGAAAACCGATGAACACACCCTTCCATGCCAGGGAAGCAGTCAAGCCTACAGCAACTACGTACAATTTACATCTACGTTCCAGATGGAATCAGGTAAAATCGAAGACGAACCCGCAATTATCGTCAATGTTGAAACCGGCGACCGTGTACGCGGAATTTTCCCCTCCTACACGGTTCAGGATGGCGACCATTTTGTCTCCCAAATTGGCTGTATTTACGATAATGAAAGCTGCAAAGTGGAAGTTAAATTCAGATACAGTGTAGTAGGCACGTCAGATAATGGCGTCCTGGGAGAATGGCAGGAAAGGTATGATGAAAACACCACGATGATCGACATTGATCTGAGCACCCTGGTTGGAAAAGAAGTCGTCTTCATCCTTGACCTCTCGGCAAAGAGTTCTTCCGATACCAATGAGATATTCTGGTTCGTGCCGGGCATACGAAATCCATGACACCTCTAAGAGTAATCTGAGGCATTCAGAACACACTGGCAAGTCATTCATCTGATTAGCATAAAAAAAAACACGCTGGAGAAGATCCAGCGTGTTTTTTATAAGGTGATATAAGTTAAACGTTAAGTCTGACCTCCAAACACCCATACTAGGTAAAGGCCAATGGTAACCACTCCCAGACCAAACCGGACAAAAAAAGCCCATCCGCATCCAACCATTAACCCACTGGTGATCTTCCAGGCCAGCTTTCCATCTTGTTGGTTTCGGAAAAATTCGGCAAAGAAAAGAGATAGCGGTGCAGCCACCAAGCCTGCTAACGGCGTGAGGACGATCGAAGTCACAAAGGCTGCAGCCAGAGCGATTCCGATACTGCTCCAAGCCGCCCCTGCTTTTTTGGCTTTTGCACCCATCAATACATTATCCGCGCTGAAAGCTGCTACAGTAATCAGGGTCATCGGAACAAAGAACCATACAGCCCGGGAATCAAAACCGGTCACCCACCCGTAGATCAATGCTCCGGCCCAAATCACCATATTGCCAGGAAAAATAGGTATTGCCAGCCCAAATAAGCCCACAACCATCACCGCCAGGATAAACCAGGGGAAGGCCAGCCCAATTGCCTGAGCAATTGATTCGAACATTGTCTAATCCATCCTTAGGATTTCTATCCCACCCATCCAGGGTCGAAGCACTTCAGGGATGACCACACTTCCATCTGGCTGCTGGTTATTTTCTAGAATGGCTATCATCACTCTGGGCAAACCAAGGCCTGAGCCATTCAGTGTGTGCACCGGCTTGGGAGAACCTCCCGTTTCAGGTCGAAAGCGGATCATCGCACGCCGCGCCTGATAATCCCCCACATTGGAAATGGAGGAAATTTCCAACCATTCCCCGCAACCTGCAGACCAGGCATCAATATCGTAAGAAATTCTGGCTGTTTCGCTGGTATCCCCGGCACATTTCAGCACTACTCGATAAGGAATTCCCAGGAGTTGACAGGTTTCTTCCGCATCGGCCACCATTTTTTCCAATTCATCTGAGGATCTGTCCGGATGGCAAAATTTATACATTTCCACTTTATCGAATTGATGACCCCTCTTGATACCACGCACATCCCGGCCTGCGCTCATTTTTTCTCTGCGAAAGCAGGGAGAATAAGACGTATAATTGAGTGGAAGATCCGCTTCCTCAATAATCTCATCCATGTGGATACCCGTCAAAGACACCTCAGATGTTGGAAGTAAATACAAATCTTCTTCATGGTCTTTATACAAATTTCCAGCAAATTTTGGCAGCTGCCCTGCACCATATAAAATCTCCCCACGGACAATGAAGGGGCCATAGACTTCGTTGTAACCCTGTCTAACATGTAAATCCAGCATGAAGGAGATCAAGGCTCGCTGCAGCCGTGCTCCAGCCCCCTGAAGGACATAGAATCGAGAACCGGCCAATTTAACACCTCTTTCAAAATCCAGAATCCCCAACTCCGGGCCCAAATCCCAATGAGGTTTGTACTCAAAATCTCCAATTGGATGATCTCCCCAGCGGCGAACTTCCACATTATCTTCTTCAGTAAATCCATCAGGAACCCGTTGATCAGGGATATTGGGGATGATCGACATCACAGCATTCAGGTTTGATTCCAGCTGATTTACCTCTTCATCTAGGGACTTGATCCTATCCGCTACTTCCCTCATTGCGGCAATCTTTTGCTCGCGTTGCTCTTTGTCCTTCATTTTGCCGATCTCTTTAGAAACCTTGTTTCGTTCTGCTTTCAGACTTTCAACTTCTTGCAGCAGATCGCGCCAACGAGAGTCCAAACGGACTGCTTCGTCCACCGGTGAAGGGTCCATCCCCCTTTTCTTCATTCCCGCCCGCACCACTTCCGGGTTTTCTCGGATCAAATTGATATCTAACACGACAGCACCTCCTGTAAGATCGACGAATTGAATTTTCGAGTATCGGTGACCCGGTCGCCGACCAAAATATCAACGCTCCCCTTCCCGCAGGACGAGGGGAGCGCTCGTGGTGCCACCTGCATTTACCAACCCAAATCAAAATGATTCGGTCGGCCTCTAGCATTCGCGCTAACGGGCGAACCCGGTTCCCTTACATGGTTTCAATTTCTAACAAAACCATCCTCCAGAAACAACTGCCCGGTAGATTTCCGGGCGGTGGAGTGGATTTTTTGGTCCCGCATACTGCCTCGCACCAGCCGGCAGCTCTCTGGATGGCCGGTAACCAATACTTATCTCCACGCAATCTTATCGTTATATGGGTTGATTATACAAAAATTTTGATGGCTGTGTCAAGAAAATGGTGTGCGGTGTCCAGGAGATACTATACACTTTATGCGTTTTGCAATGGAATTATTATTGAACCACACTTTTCAAATTCGCCAAAATGTGCAATAATTATGCCAGGAGTAAAATGAAAACCGTGACTGAAGAATCGAAGCAAACAATCCCTTTTACACAAAAGCAAGCTTATCTCGTACATGATAACTTGTTGTACCGCGTTAATTCCCCAATCATTTTCCTCGGCCGCCATCCCAACAATAATCTCATTCTCACTTATCCCACCGTTTCTCGCTTTCACGCTCGTATTAAATATGAAGGTGAAAAATTTGTGCTTTATGATTACGGTTCAAAATACGGCACATTTGTAAACGATGAACAGGTCAGCCGCAAGGAACTCAATTCTGGCGACATCATCAAATTGGCGGATGTTAAAATATTGTTCATCGATGAAAGCAAAAGCCTCGACCTTGAGCTTGAAAAAGCGACAGGCGAGCTTGGCGAGTGAACCGCCTTTTCCCTTCAGGATTATTTCCCTCAAAATATAACTAAATTCAAGACAACTATTTTTTCTGTTTGTGGTTAATATAAACAAATTGGGATATTAATACCTTCCGATAAACAAGCCGGCTAGTATAAAAAATCCTGCAACAAATGGCTTGATCACGAATGCATTCGAATTGAAAAATTTAGAATAGGAGGACACAGATGATATTTGATTTCATTGATCCTAACTACACTGGAGAACCTTTTCAATTGTTCGGCCCAAAGCATTTGCTGGTTCTATTTATCGTCCTTGCCATTAATCTCTGGCTGCTTTTTGGATGGAAAAAACCCACTGAAAAAGATAAACGACGCGCTCGCTACTTTTTGGCAGCAATATTATTCATATGGGAAGCAGCATGGCATTTGTGGAGCTTTTGGACCGGGACGTGGACAATTACCTATCATCTCCCCCTACATGTATGCAGCATCATGGTCTGGCTGAGTATTTTTATGCTGTTGTCAAAAAACTACCGTATATACGAGTTCGCATACTTCATCGGATTTGCAGGTGCCCTCCAACCACTGCTAACTCCTGAAGCTGGAATATATGGCCTATGGCATTTTCGAGCGATTCAAACGCTGATCGTTCACGGTACGCTGGTGATTGTACCAATCTATATGACAACCAAAGAAGGCTTTAGACCTACCTGGGGATCATTTTTAAGGGTTGCTGTTGGGACCAACCTTTACATGATACTGATACACTTTATCAACCTAGCAATTGGCAGCAATTACCTTTTTACAGTCAGCAAACCTCCCACAGCAAGTCTGCTAGATGTACTCGGTCCTTGGCCCCTCTACTTGCTTTCCATGGAAGCAATCGGTTTTATCATTTTCTTCTTACTATATCTACCGTTCATGTTAAAAGATATCAGGAGAAAAAGGGCAACTACCGCAACGATCTAAAGCCAATAGTTTTCGAAATTGTTTCTAAGATTCTTCGATGAATATATTTTTACAAAGATACTCGGTAAGGAGATCCATATAATCGTTAAGTTCTATGCTAGAATCCCTGATCATATCAATCACTTCTCTATCCTGGTCCTGGTAATCTCGATCTTCTAGACTAATATTTCGATCTAAAAGTGTATTTGCTCCAGTTATTACCCCTAGATAATGTTTCATGTCATGTGAATAATTCCCAAGCTCAGTTCGGATAAAAACGCGCTCTTCCAACGGGAGGGAATTGACACATTCAGTTAATCGCAGAAAAACCTCTTTATACCGATTTTTTCCAGAGGAATCTGTTTTCATCCTTCAGCCTGCTCCTCTTCCCGGCTGCGTAAATGCGGGAAGAGAATCACCTCTCGAATATTGGGTTGATCCGTAAGCAGCATCACGAACCGGTCTATCCCCATCCCAAAACCGCCATTGGGAGGCATACCATAACGCATTGCACGCAGATAGTCTTCATCCATCGGATGATAATCATCGTCCGCTTCTGAATTATAGGCTCGTCCCATTTCCATAAAACGGGCTTCCTGTTCGAGCGGATCATTCAGTTCAGTAAACGCATTGCAAATCTCCATCCCCGCCAAAAAGCCTTCGAATCGTTCCACCACTTGAGAATCCCCAGGAAGGTTTTTCGCTAAAGGAGAAATATCTCGCGGATAGTTGTACAAAAACGTGGGCTGGATGAAACTTGGCTCAAGAAATTCACCAATCAGAGTATCAATTAATTTACCTCGCGGGGTACCAGGTTTTATATCAAGTCCCTTCGACTTCATCGTTATCTCTAAACTGGCTGCGTCGGGATGTTCATCGAGATCAATTCCTGCCAATTCAGCAATGCCATCTTTTAATTCAATTCGAGCCCAAGGCTTGCTGAGATCAATTTCGTTTCCCTGATAGATAATCTTGGTGCTCCCAACCACCTGTTCAGCTAGAAACCGCACCATTTCTTCAGTTAAATCCATCACTTTTCGGTAGTCGGCGTACGCCCAATAAAACTCGATCTGGGTAAATTCAGGATTATGGGTGCGGTCAACGCCTTCATTCCGGAAATCTCGGCCGATTTCATACACCCCTTCGAAACCCCCTACAAGCAATCTCTTTAGATATAGCTCAAAAGAAATTCTTAGATACAATTCTTGCTTCAATTGGTTGTGGTAAGTTGTGAAAGGCCGCGCGGCTGCACCCCCATAGATTTGTTGAAGTATTGGCGTCTCCACTTCCACAAAATCACGCGAATCAAAAAACTCTCGCAACGCCCGGTTGACAGCGGCTCGTACCTTGAATATCTCGCGCACATGCGGATTGACGGCCAGGTCTGCATACCGTTGGCGGTAACGAGTCTCCGGATCAGTCAGGGCAGCATGGCGGACAATTTCACCATCTACCTCAACATCTTTTGCTGCCGGCAATGGAGTCACCGCCTTTGCAATCATCCTGAATTCTGTCACTTTTAGAGAAGGTTCCCCTGTTTTAGTGCGTATCAACTCCCCGCTGGCCTGGATGAAATCTCCCAGGTCAAACTCATTTTTCAACATTTCAAGTGCATCTTCCCCCACCTCGTTCTTGCGGATAAAGAGTTGGATTCGACCATAGCCATCCTCAATATGAGCAAAAACCAATTTGCCCATTGGCCGCATTGAACGGATTCGCCCGACCAGTGTCGCTTGAACAGGATCTAGATCAGACTGTTTCTCCCAGTCTTCCAACGCCTGAACAGCCTGCTGGCTAGTGTGAGTACGTTCCACTCGATGAGGATATGGTTCGATTCCCTTTTTGCGCAACCGATTAATTTTTTCAATCCGGTTTTTCTCTAATTTAGTGTATTTTTCTTCGCTCATCCTTGCAGTACCTTCTCATTGAATCTGGGGTCCATTGGTTCCCAATTATACATAAAAAGTCCCGCACGAGGGCAGCTCTGCGGGACCTTTAGTTCTGAGACGAGATAAATTATTTAACCTCAACAACCTTTACGGTAAAAGAGCCCGAAGGTGCCAACACCTCCACCTTATCGCCGACTTTCTTTCCAAGCAGAGCTTTTCCCAATGGCGATACATGAGAAACCTTCCCTTCTCGGGGATTGGCTTCTGCAGCACCAACTATCTGATATTCTTCAGGTTTATATCTGCCTTCTTTGATCACAACGATAGAGCCTACTTCTATCTCGCCATTCTTGTTCTTTTTCTTCTCAATTACTTTGGCGTTCGCCAACAATAGCTCAAGCTCGCGAATCCGGCCTTCCACAAAAGACTGTTCATTTTTGGCAGCTTCAAATTCTGGATCTTCAACAAATTCGCCTAAACTGCTCTCAGCGGCCTCGTGTAAGCGTGCAGCAACCTCTTTCCGCTTTTCATTGCGCAAATAAGCGAGTTCTGCTTCGAGTTTATCATATCCTTCTTGAGTGAGAAATTCAGGTGACATTCCCTGCTCCTTGGTTGTTTCCTTCCACTAAATGGATTTTATTTTATATTCGAAAAAAGTGCTTATTTCTCTTACTATTGATATTAAACGACTACAGCAAGTACAAAATTTGCACTTACTGTCTCCGGGCGGAAATGATAGCATAAATTTTTATAGTTTGCAAGTCCTAACCGCCCACACTTTCCAAAATGTAAACTCTGCCTCCCTCATCTATGAGGACAGCAGTAATTAAGTCGTATTTCAATTAATATTAATTCATTATCTTCAAATAATGGTATTTTGATTGTACCTTCAGAATGAATTTAAATTTTAATTTTGTAACCCTCTGGTTGCCAAAGCATGACACCACCGGACTTCTCAGAATGCTGGATTAATTCTGTTCTCATTTCATCTAAAGAAGTCCAAAAGGTACTCAATTGAGAAGCATAACACTCTGCACTATGTAACCAAACTTTCAGAGCCCGTTGAGAAATTGCCAGTTCAACAACATGATGTGATGCTGGTACCAGATCAGGAATTATATGCGAAAACTCCCTAGAATAAGGAAATTCGGGATAATAAATGACCTGATTTGGAAGAATCTCTGCTACAGACCGCACCAGTTGATGATCCACATGATTACCCACAGTCAATGGAGCAACCAAGACGCAATCTTTGGGAAGTGCATCAACCAAAAGCGAACTGAGTTGCCGTACAATTGCATCATCCCCGGCATCTAATCCCCCAAATAAATCTTCGTGTGACACATATAACGCCTCGCTTGTTTTCGGATGTTTTCGGTAGATCGCGTCAGGGAAATCAAAATATCGATTTTTTGCCCCAAGTATCTTCATCGCGTCAGCATCTTCTCTTCGTCGGGAGTCGACAACCTCTTCAGCAGTCAATCCCCACACTTTATGATGTACCTGAGCAAATATTGAAAGTTCTCCTGGAGGCGGATAACCAGCAAAGATATTCCAGATTTCCAGGTTAATCCCCGCTTGCACCTGCTCCCAGATCAACCCGCCGCAGGACCATGTTGCATCGTCTAAATGGGGAGATAAATAAACAAATTCCATGACATGATTATATGGATATTTAACAAATAACGTCAAGAAAATAAGACTAATAATTAAGGGTATATAATCTTGATTAGCATTCCACCTGAGTCAATTTCCTCTGTCCTTCATCCATTCTTAAGCTATAATTACGCCGGAAATGTTTTTCTCTCAACCCGATCCCGAAAGCAGACGGCGCGTCCGTGCTTTCCTAATCATCGCGATTTTAGCTGCTCTGCCATGTTATTGTGCAGGCTATTTCACTGTTCAATTCGATAGGAATCGACCCACTCCAACAAATACCGCGACATCTACTGCGACATTTACCTCCACACCAACTCCCACCAGCACCAGCACACCAACCTTTACCTCAACGATTACCCCAACACAAACCACAACACCCACTCAAACTGAGACGCCAACAACCACGATCACCCCCTCAATAACAAACACACCTACCACAACAAATACACCAACCCTTACACCTACCCCAACCGATACTTCAACGCCTACTCCCTCTCCGACTGTCACAATCACACCCAGCCCTACTCAAACTGAAACGACTACACAAACAACCCCCTCAATAACACCTACAACGCCCTCGCCTTAACTAGAAATAGACATCAAGTTTTTTAAACTGACAATGGACTCGATTAAATGGATGATACTAAAGCATTGATTAAAGAATTGGTTGCTGTTCCGGGGTTATCTGGATATGAAGATTTAATTCGTGAGCACCTTTCCAACCTCTGGCAACCGATCACAAATGAGATCCACACAAGCAAGTTAGGAAGTCTGCATGCATTAATCAGAGGGAAAGGTACACCCCCCCGCCAAAGCATTCTAATTGCCACCCATATGGATGCCATCGGGATGCTGGTAACATCCATCGAAGATGGGTTGTTGCGAGTTGCCAAAATTGGGGGTGTAGATAACCGCACGCTGCCCGGCCTGACAGTACTCGTTCATACTGAAGAGGGTACTCTTGAGGGGCTGGTCGTCCAACCGCCAAATCATACTTTACCGGAACACCAGCGTAAGAATACTGTGGATATCAAATACCTTTATGTCGATACAGGTCTATCTGCCAAAGAAGTTTCTCGTAAAGTGCAGCTTGGAGACCCGGTCACATTTTCTTTAGATGCCCAGGACTTAGGCGACGGGTATCTATCTGCACCAGCCTTGGATAATCGCGCCTCCGTGGCTGTATTAACACAAATCATCCAGATCCTTCAATCCCGCCAGAGACTTTGGGACGTTTGGGCAGTGGCTACTGTACAAGAAGAGGTCGGTTTATATGGAGCTGAAACCTCAGGTTATGCCATCAACCCAACCCTGGCTGTTGTCGTAGATGTTAATTTTGGCAGCGGTCCGGGAACATCCTCCCACGAGACCTTTGAATTGGATAAAGGGCCAACGTTTGATCTCGGACCCAGTACGCATCCTAAGCTGTACCAGGCATTCATCGACTTCGCCACCAAGCAAGAAATCCCCTTTCAGCGCAGCGTTTATCCGCGCGGTTCCGGCACAGATGCCGATAAACTTCAACTGGCTGCTGAAGGTATTCCAACAATGGTGGTAGGATTACCCTTGCGCTATATGCACACTCCTGTCGAGACCATACAGATTCGTGACATTCAGCGCACAGCAAGATTGATTGCAGGCTTTATCGAGCACCTGGATGAAACTTTTATTGATATCCTCCGATGGGATGATGAAAGTGGTTCAATGTGATGAAACCTTCTGTAGAATACAATCAGGAATGGCAAAAACCCTCAGTTGGTGCCCCCCAAATAAAATTGCTTGAAAAATTATCTAATGCCTGTGCCGTATCCGGTGATGAAGGGGCGGTTAGAAGAATCGTCCTCGAAGAAATCCAGGAGTACGCTGATGAAATCAGAACTGATGCTTTGGGGAATGTGCTGGCCATAAAAAAAGGGACCGGCAGAAATCTGCCAAAAGTGATGCTCGCGGCCCATATGGACGAGGTTGGTTTTATGCTCACCTATAATGAGGGACAGGGTATTTTCCGCTTTAGAATCTCCGGCGGCATAGATCCCCGCAACATCGCAGGCAAACAAGTATGGGTTGGCAGAGATAAATTACCTGGTGTAATTGGGCTGGGTCCCATTCATCTCGCCAGCACCAGCGACCGGACCAATGCTGTCAGAGAGAAAAATCTTAGAATTGATATCGGCCCGTCCAACGCCAGCAAAGTTTCCATTGGAGACAGGGCAACTTTCGCAACAACTTTTATTCGGCAAGGTCCCAGTTTACGAGGAAAAGCCCTGGACGACCGAATCGGTGTCGCCTCTCTGATCCAATTGCTCAAAAATGCCCCGCAAAAAGTTGATCTGATGGCAGCTTTCACCGTCCAAGAAGAAGTAGGATTAAGAGGTGCCAAAGTGGCTGCTCATGCTTTAAATCCGGACATGGCTTTTGCACTTGATTGCACACCTGCTCTGGATATGCCCATGTGGGATGGAAGCGAAAACACCCAGTATCGCAGCAAACCAGACCATGGACCGGCAATCTATGTCGGAGATGGAAGAACTTTGTCAGACCCCCGGCTGGTCAATCTTCTTCGAGCGGTCGGCGAAACTTACAAGATCCCTCATCAGTTACGACAACCCGGCGGTGGGGGTACTGACGCAGGAACGATCCACACTAGTCGGGCGGGAATTCCTGCTGTATCCGTATCCGTACCTGGGCGTTATCTGCATACTCCCGCTTCCATTGTACGAATTAAAGATTGGCAGAACAGCATTTATCTGCTGCACGCAGCCCTCAGCCATATTAATTCACAAACCCTTAAACAACCGCGCTAACAGTATTCAGGAGAATTAAATGAAATCATTACTTCAAAAATTGGTAGAAACCACCGGTCCTTCCGGTTATGAATCTAAAGTGCGGGCAGTGATTGAACAAGAATTATCCTCATTTGTCGATGACATTTCGGTGGACAACCTCGGCAACCTGATCGCTC
>JABAHR010008039.1_pt2 | contig 15976 bp, 12 predicted proteins | sample 7062101 | NCBI WGS metagenome assembly JABAHR01 (sample SAMN14534553, study PRJNA622989) | marine sediment metagenome | biome: marine biome [ENVO:00000428]; feature: marine pelagic biome [ENVO:01000023]; material: deep marine sediment [ENVO:00002113] | place: India: Gulf of Kutch | collected... | reverse complement strand
AATGCCGAGGTGGTGATGGACGTGTACGTCACGGGCACCATCGTGCAGTCCGACGGCGAGACCCTCGACCTCGAAATTGCGGTGCACGATACCAGCGGCCAGCAGTGGTTCAAGCGGCAGTACGTGCACATTGCCGGCAAATACGCCTATGACCGCCGGCTCAAGAATATGGGCGACCCGTTCCAGAACGTATTCACGCGGATCGCCAACGACATCCTCGAGCACCGCGAACGCCTGACCGATCAGCAGGCCGTCCGGCTGCGACAGCTCTCCGAGCTCCGTTTTGCCCGGTCGTTCTCGCCGGAAGCCTTTGACGAGCACGTCAGCATCGACCGCAAGGGCATCATGCAGATTGAGCGGCTACCGGCGGAGAACGACAGCATCCTGGAGCGCATCCACAGGATCCGGGAACGCGAGTACCTGTACGTGGACACCATGCAGGATTACTACGATGTGTTTTCCCGCCAGATGCACCTGCCCTACCAGGACTTCCGCCGTGCTTCCTATGACTCCGTCGTCAAGGCCAGGCAGCTGAACAAGCAAGGTACGCGCCGCGTCATCGCAGGCATTGGCGCCATCGTGGCGGGTATTTACGGACGCCAGACCGCGGATAGCTGGTATGGGCGCGATGCCGGCACCGTGACGGCCGCCGCCGGTGGCTACATGATCAAGCAGGGGCTGGACAAGAAACAGGAAGCCGCTGCGCATACCGAGGCGGTTGCCGAGATGGGCTCGTCACTGGAATCGGTGATCGCTCCACAGGTCATCGAACTGGAAGACCGCAGCGTGACCCTGACCGGCACCGTGGAGGCCCAGTATCAGCAGTGGCGCGAGCTGCTGTACCAGATCTACGAGCAGGAGCGCACCACACCCACTGGCGCCGCTGACGGGCTTTCCGCCGACCTGCAGTAATCACGCCCCATGTCGCCTGAAGCCCCATCCCGACCGGCCAGACACTCCGGCAAGCAGAAGCTGACGCTTCTGGCCCTCGGCGCGCTGGCGTTGGGCACCGTGTTCCTGCTGCCGCGCTTCGTCTCCGAGCCCTGGCTGGGCGCTGCCAGGGGCACGGACTCTGAGCCGCCCAGGCCCGCGCCGACCGTGGTGAGCCCGTCCACGGCGGCGGAGAACACCCATTACCGCCAGGAGGCCCAGCGGGTGCTGGCCGACATCGTGGCCGTCCGCGACCGGCTCGTCGAGCGCAAGGTCGAGGTCTGGGCCGAGCTGGAATTCGGGCAGGGCCTGCGCGCCATCGAGGACGGTGACGGCCAGTACACCTTTGGCGAGTACAAGGCAGCGCTGGAAACCTACCGCAATGCGCTGGACCGATTCAACGCGCTGGAGGCCCTCGGCCAGCAGAAACTGGCCACCGCGCTCGCCGAGGGCACGATTGCCATCGAGCAACTCGATGTACCCGCAGCCAACGCGTCCAGCGCGCTGGCCACGGTGATCGCACCCCAGGACGGCGCCGTGCAGAACCTCGCCGAGCGCGCCGAGCAACTGCCCCGCGTGGCCGACCGGCTCGAGGCGGGTGATACGGCCCGGGCCCGGGGTGAATTGCAGGCGGCGCGCGGCGCATACCGGGACGCGACGGAACTGGACCCCCGCCATCAACGCGCCGCAGCGTCACTGGCCGAGGTTGAATCCGAACTGATCGATCAGAGCTTCCGACGGCACATGAGCCGGGGATTCCAGGCCCTCGAGCAGGGCGATTTCGACGGCGCCCGGGCGGCGTTTGCCGAGGCGGAATCGATCAGGCCGGGCAGCCCGGTCGTTACCACTGCGAGGGCGCAGGTCGCCAACCAGGAATCCCTGACGGCCGTCAACCGGCAACTGGCAAAAGCCCTCGAGCTGGAGCGCGGGGAGCAGTGGGGGCAAGCGGTCGCGATCTACGAGGCACTGCTGGGCGATGACCCCTCGCTGACCGAAGTGCGGGTCAAGCTGATCCCGGCGCGGGTCCGCGCGGACCTCGATCGGCGCCTGGCGGAGGCCATCGCGGAGCCGCTGGCGCTGGCCAGTGCCCCCGCCCATCGCAGCGCCCAGGCGGCATTGGCCGACGCCCGCGGGATTCCGAACCCGGGGCCCCGGCTCAGCGAGCAGATCGCCGCCCTGGACTCGCTGCTGGTGGCCGCAGTGTCGGTGGTCGAGGTGGAGCTCCAGTCCGACAACCTGACCGAGGTCACCCTGTTCCGGGTGGCGGAGCTGGGCCGATTCCAGCGCACCGTGGTCAAGCTCAGGCCGGGCCGCTACGTCGCCGCGGGTACCCGCAAGGGGTTCCGCGACGTGCGGGTCGAGTTCACGGTTACCGGCAAGCCCCTGGCGGACCCGGTCGTGGTGCGCTGCGAGGAACCGATCTAGCGTGGCGGATAGGGCTGCAGAGCAGGCAGGCGGCTGATCGGCATGGGTGGCGATCAGCAGCGGCCCTTGTCCGCAACGGCGTTCACGCCGCTCGAGGCGACGGCCACCCGGCGCCGGTTCGCGTTCTCGCCGGTGTATGCGGGCGTGGGTCTGCTCGCGATCGTCGCGGCGCTGGTACTGATCTTCCTGTTCGCGGCGCGCGCGGTGATCTTCCGCCTCGACCCGGGCAGCGCGGACATCGACGTGAGTGGAATCTCGTTCCACATCGGCGACAACTTCCTGTTGCTGCGCGGGGAACACCGGGTCACGGCCACCGCCGAGGGCTACCACCCGCTGGAGCAAACCATCAGCGTGGGGGATCAGCGCACCCAGGAAATCGCCCTGCAGCTCGAAGCCCTGCCCGGCAACCTGGAGGTCAGATCGGAACTGGATGAAATCGCGGTCAGCATCGACGACCGGCCGGCCGGGACCGTGCCCGGCACGATCAGCGATATCGCGCGCGGGACGCATTTGTTGGAATTCAGCAAATACCGCTACTTTCCCTCGCAGCAGGAGATCGAGATCGAGGGCCTTGGCCGCACCCAGACGCTCACGGTGGAACTGGCGCCCGCCTGGGGCCAGATGAGGTTCAGTTCCGTGCCGGCAGGGGCGCAGCTGTACATCGATGAGCGCCTGGTCGGCCAGACGCCCATCACCGCGGAGGTACTGGAGACCGGCAGTGACGCCAGCCTGTCGGCCCGGGGTTACAAGACCTGGCGCAAACGGGTTTCGGTGCAGGCCGGCACGGAGGCCGAACACCCCCCGGTGCAGCTGATCGTGGCCGATGGCACGCTCGACATCAGCAGTGCTCCGGCCGGCGCACATGTCACCATCGACAACGAATTCCGCGGCACCACGCCGCTGTCGGTGCCCTTGTCCCCGCTGCGCGAGCACCGCGTCGAACTGCTCCTCGAGGGTTACCGCAAGGCCACCCGCAACGTGAACGTCCAGCCCGAGTCCCACGCGGCCCTGGCCGTGGACCTCAAGCCCGTCATCGGGCGCATCCAGGTGCGGGTCGAGCCCGCGCAGGCGGAGGTGTGGGTGGATGGCGGCAGCCATGGGCGCGGCAGCCAGACGCTGGCGCTGACGGCCAAAGAGCATGTCATCGAAGTACGCCTGGCGGGCCATGCAACGCAGTCGTTCACGATCACGCCGCATCCCGAGCGGGAGCAATCGCTCGAGGTCAAGTTGCTGACGGTGGACCAGGCCTACTGGGCCACGCGCCCGCCGCTGATCACGAGCCCCGTGGGATCGCGCCTGAAGCTGTTCCGGCCCGCTGCGACTTTTTCCCTGGGCGCACCGCGCCGCGAGCCCGGGCGCCGCGCCAACGAGGCGCAACGGAACGTTCGCCTCGAACGGCCGTTCTACCTGGGCACCCACGAGGTCACGAACGAGGAATTCCGGCGCTGGAGGGGCGAGCACAGCTCCGGCGCCGTACAGGGGTTCACGCTGGACATGGATGACCAGCCGGTGGTCAACGTCTCGTGGCTGGAGGCGGCGCTTTACTGCAACTGGCTGAGCCGGCGTGAAGGTCTGCCCCTGTTCTACGTCGAGGAGCGCGGCCTGGTGACGGGGATCGATCTCGACGCCCACGGCTACCGGCTGCCGACCGAGGCGGAATGGGCCTGGGTGGCGCGGATCGACGCGCAGGGGGCTCCGGTCATGTTCCCATGGGGCGATGAGCGCTACCCGCCGGAGCGGGTCGTCGAGAATTACGCCGATCAGCGCGCTGCAGCAATCATCAACTTCACGCTGTCCAACTACGACGATGGCTATCCCGTGTCCGCCCCGGTGGGTCAATTCAGCGCCAACGACCGGGGCATTTATGATATGAGTGGCAACGTTTCGGAGTGGATCAGCGACGCCTACGAAATCCGGCCGGCCAGCGGCGAGCCCGAGCGGGACCCGACCGGCCCGGCACTCGGCGACCGGCACGTCATTCGCGGGGCGAGCTGGAGCAAGGCTTCGCGCTCGGAGCTGCGCTTGAGCTTCCGGGATGCGGGCGCGGAGGCCGCGATGGATGTCGGGTTCAGGATTGCCCGTTACGTGGACCGCCCGGACGTGGAACCATGAAGTACGCACTGCTCACACTGTTACTGGCGGGGTCCCTGGCGGCCCTCGCCCAGCAGCCGCCAACGGAGGGCGAAGATGGCCAGGCGGGTAGCGAGCCGGCGGCCGCCGGTGCGTGCGTGACGCGCGGCGGGGATGATGGCGGGCGGCCACCCGGGGAGACGGAAGACCCGGGCGAAGATCCGCGCACGGCCTGTCCCGGGGACGAGCCCGGCACCGTGGCAGATGCCGCGGAAGGAGCTGCGGCACCGCGCGCGGCGCTTGAACCGCCGGCCGAGCCGGTTCAGGATGAGGATGTTGAAGCCGGCGAGCCCGATGACGCAGATTTCCAGCCGGACGAGGAGATCTCCGAGGATTACCCGGTGCCCCTTCCTTCCGATATCTAGAGTGGCACGATGAAACGAAATACCAACGAGATGTTTTTCCAGCTGGTGGCCCTGCTGCTGGCCGTGATTTTCGTGCATACGGTCTACGTCACCGTCGTCCGCCCGAATGCCGACAGCATCGTGCGTCGCGCCGCGGAACAATCGGCTGCCGGTGAAGAATACGTCGTGCCGCGGTCGTTTTTCGTGGTCATCAAGGATTTCGAGCAGGAAGCCTGTTTCGTGCTGATGCTCTGGGCCATGGCCATCATGGGCTACAAGGCGCGCACCTCGCTGCGGGAATCCGCCATGCTGGACATGCCGCTGGTCTCGATTGCCGAGGGCACGCGCATCCTGCCGGACGACGCCGGGCAGCTGGCGCGGCCGTTGCAGTCGCTGCCCGGGGGCCAGCAGGGCTACCTGTTGCCGCGCGCCCTCAGGACCGCGCTGGCGCGGTTCCAGGTCACCGCCTCCGTGCAATCGGCCACCGACGCCGCCAATACCGTGTGCGAAGCCGAGAACGCCCGCCTCGATTCCGAGCTGTCCATGGTCCGTTACATCACCTGGGCCATTCCTTCCATAGGCTTCATCGGCACCGTGCGCGGGATCGGCTCGGCCCTGGGCCAGGCCCATGAAGCCATGGCCGGCAACATCGCCGGCGTCACCGCCAGCCTCGGCGTGGCCTTCAACTCCACGTTCATCGCGCTGCTGATCAGCATGGTGGTGATGTTCTTCATGCACCAGCTGCAGCTGATCCAGGAGCGCCTGGTGCTGGATTCCTACGCCTACTGCGAAGACCGGCTGCTGCGCTTCATGAAATCGGAGTAGGCATGACGCTCGCCGCGCTGGAGCTGAACGACCAGTCACTGCTGATCCAGGCGGATGACGGCACGCTGCACGCGGAATCCGGTTTTGCCCGCCTGACGCCCGACGGCATCATCACGGGCGAAGATGCGCACGCCGTGGCGTGGCGCGAACCGCAACACGTCTACAACCAGTACTGGTGCCACCTGAACCAGGCCCCGCTGGCCGCCAGCCAGCGCCTGGCCCGGCACCATGGGGACATCGCGTTTGCGCAGCTGCGCGGACTCTGGCACAGCGTCGGCGCCCCGGAGTCGCTGATGGTCGCGGCGCCGGGCAGCTTCAGCGATGAGCAGCTGTCGCTGTTGCTGGGCATGATCGAAGCGCTGCCCGCCAGCGCCGTGGCCATTGTCGACAGCGCGCTGGCCGCCTGCCTGCCGGAAGAGCGCGAAACGCTGTTCGTCGACATGCATCTCCACCAGTCGGTCCTGAGCCTGTGCCGCCCGCAGGGCGGTGAACTGCGCATCGTGGCCCAGGAGGTGATCCCGGACCTCGGCATGCTGCAGGTGCACAACACGGTGGCCCGGCACATCAGCCATCTGCTGATCGACAGTTTCCGGTTCGACCCGCTGCATGCGTCCGCCAGCGAACAGTCCATCCACGACCGGATCCCCGCCTGGCTGACCCGCCTGCGCTGGGATGACGAGGTGGCCGATACGCTGGCCTCCGAGCAGGGTGAACTGCCGTTCATACTGCGCCGGGACGACATCCAGGCCCTGGTCGGCGAGCGGCTGGTGAACCTGCGCTCGTTCGTGAACCGGCATCCGGGCTGCCGCCTGTTGCTCGCGCATGCCTCCGGGCCGCTGGCCGGCCTGGCCGCGGAGTTCTCGGAGGCGGACGTGGCCGGGCAGTCGGCCGCCGCCGAGCACTGCCTGTCCCATCATCCGCTGATCCTGGAGCAGGCCGAGGGCGTGTATCGCATCACGGCGCTCCGGCTCGGGACATCGCTCGGCCCAGCCGTGGAGAATGACCAACAGCTCGCCACCCATTTGCTGTCCGGCGACCGCGCCCTGCCGTTGCGCCGGCCGGTCAGCATTCGCATCGGCGATGACGGCGTGCAGCTCATCGAGGGCATCGATGCCGATGCCGCGCTGACCGTGGTGCTGAGGAACCGGTCCCTGGAGGCGGTGCACCGCGCCAACGGCACCGAGGCCGTGCTGCCCCGCGAGTGCCGGCCTGGCGAGGCGGTGGTGGTGGGCGGGCACCAGCTGAAGCTGATCGAGGTCCAGGATGGCTAAGCCGCGGCGCGAGACCCCGTTCAGCCTGTCGTTCCTGGACATCATGGCCTGTGGTTTCGGGGCCGTGACGTTGCTGTTCCTGATCCTGCGCCACAACGTGGTCGAGATCGAAAGCCCCGACCCGAACCTGACCGCCGAGGTGAACCTGCTGCAGGAGGACGTCCGGCAGGCGGAGGAGGAGAAGGTCGAGCTGCTGAACAGCCTGGAGGAACTGGAGCTCGAGCTCATCACCGCGCGGGGCCTGTCCCGGCGCGTTCTCACCGAACTGCAGGAGCAGGAGCAAAGCATCCAGTCGGACCCGCTGGAGGACATCGCCATGCTGCGTCGGCAGGTGGAGGAGCTCGAACGGGAAACGGCCAGCATGGAGGAGGTCGAGTTCGGCGACAAGGTGCGGCAGTTCCTCGGCGAGGGCAACCGCCAGTACCTGACCGGCCTGATGCTGGGCGGCGAGCGGGTGATGATCCTGGTGGACGGCTCCGCCAGCATGCTGGCGGACACCGTGGTCAATGCCGTTCGCCGGCGCAACATGGACGACGAGCAGAAGCGCAATTCGCCGAAGTGGCAATGGACCGTGCGCACGGTCGAGTGGCTGCTGGCCCAGCTGCCGCCCAGCAGCCGCTTCCAGGTCTACATCTTCAACACCGAAGCGACGCCGGCCGTAGCGGATTCCGCGGGGGAGTGGCTGGACGCCGCCGACTCCCTGCAACTCGAAGACGCGGTCGCGGGCCTGCGGGAATTCTCGCCCGGTGGCGGCACCAGCCTGGAGAACGCCTTCACCGCCCTGGCGGATTTCGCGGAGCGGCCCGACAACCTGTTCCTGCTGACCGACGGCCTGCCGACCCAGGGCAGGAGCCCGCCGACCCGTTACATGGTCAGCGGTGAGGAGCGGCGCCGGCACTTCCTGAACGCGGTGGGCAAGCTGCCACAGGGCATCCCGGTGAACACCATCCTGTTCCCCATGGAAGGCGACCCGGAGGCGGCCGCCCTGTTCTGGCAGTTCGCCATGAACACGCGCGGCGCCTTCATCGCGCCCTCGAGGGACTGGCCATGAGGCACCAGCGCCGCGAATCGAAAGAAGCGAGCCTGTCGTTCCTGGACGTCATCAGCTGCGGCTTCGGGGCCATCGTCATGCTGCTGATCATCGCCCGCGTGGGCGACCCCGCAGCACTGGAGGAGACGGAACGGCAGCTGCAGGGCACGGTCAAGGAATTGCAGGAGCGGCTGTTCGATATTCGTGGCGAGGCCGTGGTCCTGAACGAGGAAATGAAATCGCGCAGGGAACAGCTCTCGGAGCTCACCGACCGCGTGGCGCGGTTGCGGGCGCAACTGGCCAGCGTGGAGAAGCAGTCCGACGACCTCGCGCAGTCGCGGGTGCTGGAGCAGGAGCAACTCAAGCTCGCGCTGCAGGTGCTGAGCGAGGAGATGGAGCGCCTGCTGCCGCAGAGCCAGGCGCAGAACCAGCTCATCGGCGGGGTGCCGGTGGACAGCGAATACATCATCTTCGTGATCGACACCTCGGGCAGCATGCAGATGGCCGCCTGGCAGCGCGTGCAGACCGAGATGATCAACATCCTGAACATCTACCCGACGGTGAAGGGCATCCAGGTCATGAACGACATGGGCCAGTACATGTTCTCCAACTATCGCGGGCGCTGGATGCCGGACAGCCCGGACATGCGGCGGCAGATTCTGAACCAGCTGCGCAACTGGGCGCCGTTCAGCAATTCCAGCCCGGTGGAGGGCATCAATGCCGCCATCCAGACCTTCTACCGGCCGGACCGCAAGATCAGCATCTACACGCTGGGCGACGATTTCTCGGGACGCTCCATCCGGCGCGTGGTGAAGGCCGTGGACAACCTGAACCAGGCGCACCGCGGCGCCGACCGCCTGGTGCGCATCCATGCCATTGGTTTTCCGGTGCATTTTCCGCCGGGCCGGACACCCAGCGCCTCCGCCGTGAAGTTCGCTGCACTGATGCGGGAGTTGAGCTACAACAACGGCGGCACCTTCATTGGCCTGACCAGCCTGCAACCATGACCCGGCGCGCGATGTACACGCCCTTGCGGACACTGGGAGTGCTGGTGGCGGTGACGCTCGTCGCCGCCGGCTGCGCCGGTTCCTCGGCGCATGTCCGGATCGAACCGGGCTTCCCCACCGTCGTCGCCCAGCCGCGGGAGATTCACGCCGCGGTCGTATTTCAGCAGCCGTTCCGGGATTTCGTGGCGCAAACCGACGCCAAGACCAGCATCGACATCGGTGCGGCCCAGGTGGAGTTGCTCGGCAACGCTTTTCGCGGCCTGTTCAGCCGGGTTGATATCGTCTCCGCCCGCGAGCAGTTGGCGCCGGGCACCGAGCTGGTGATCATCCCCTCGGTGCGCGAAGTGCAGCTGTCATCGCCCTCGGAATCCTACCTCAACGTGTTCGAGGTCTGGATCAAGTATGCGCTGGAAATCGAGACCGGCGAGGGCGTGCCGATCGACACCTGGTTCCTGCCCGCATACGGCAAGACCCAGGATTCGATGCTGACCTCGCGCAGCGAGGGCATCGAGGAGGCCGCCATCGTCGCCCTGCGCGATGCGGGCGCCAAACTGCTGCTAGACTTTTACCGTATACCGGCCATTCACGGCTGGTTCGAACGCGAGAGACAAACCGGGTAAAGGCATGAAACGCAACCTGTTACGCATCATCGGCGCCTCCGTCGTGCTCGGCGGATGCGCGTCGACCACCACCATCGACGAATTCCGCCCCACCACCGAGCGCATGGACCTGGATGCGGATGAGAAAATCGTGGTGCTGGGCCGCCGCGACGCCGGCCATTACGAAACCGACCGCAGCTTCGTGTCCTGCATCGGTGACGAGATCGACAGCTCGACCATCACGGTCATGCCGGAACAGGAGTTCATCGACGCCCTGTACCCGTGGTTCGAGCCCCGCACCGCCCCCAAGGGCCTCAAGCGCCTGCAGCGCCTGATGGAACGCCCGATGATTCGCGACAAAGTGGCCGCCGAGCGAATCCGGTACCTGGTCTGGCTGGACGGCGAGATCGAGACCGACGGCCACGCGGGCTCCATGAGTTGCGCCATCGGGCCGGGCGGCGGCGGCTGTTTTGGTTTCAGCAGCTGGGACAAGACCGCGTTTTTCGAGGCCATCGTGTGGGACCTCGAGGACCTGACCGAGAAGGCCCGCATCCGGGTCGACTCGGAAGGCACCTCGTACCTGATCGGCGTGGTGGCTCCGATCCCGCTGCTGACGCCGGTGCGAAGCGAGGCCTGTGAAGGCATGGGTGAGCAGTTGAAATCGTACTTCACCCGGGAGGTGAGCTAGCTTGAGGCGGCAGGCATGCACGGCGCTGGCGTGTTGCATGCTGCTCGGCACCGCCGCGGCGCCGGCCGTGGCGGGCCCGAGCGGCAAGGAGATTTACCAGGAGGTGCTGGCCAGCATCGGCGTTTATGACGATCCCGAGTTGGCCGCCTACGTGGGCGGCCTGGTGCGGGAGATCGTATCCGTCTCCGAGATGGCCGGCGAGCAATTCACCTTCACCCTGCTGGATTCCCAGGACGTCAACGCCTTCGCCACGCGCGACAATTACGTGTATGTCAACCGCGGCCTGCTGAACTACGTCGACAACGAGGCGCAGCTGGTATCCGTGCTGGCGCACGAGGTGGGGCACGTCACCCGCAACCACGTGAACGAAATGGAGGGCCAGGCCGGCGGTGCGCAGGTGCTGGCGATGATCGCCGCGGTGCTCTCGGGCAGCAACGAGGTGTACGAGGCGAGCATGGCCTATGCCAATTCGCTGATCAAGGGCCACGGCCGCAAGAACGAGCTGGAGGCGGACGAGGCCGGCGCGCTGTACATGGCGCGGCTGGGTTACGACCCGGACGAGATGATCCAGATGCTCACCGTGATGAAGGACATGGAATCCCTGCAGAAGAAGCGGGCCGCCGAGCAAGGGGCCCCGCGGCAGACCTATCACGGCATCTTCGCGACCCACCCGCGTAACGATGCGCGCCTGCGCAGCGCGGTCAGCAAGGCCGCCGCGGCCGAGTCCGCACGCCGCGACAACGGCGCGGCCCGCTACCGGGAGATCACCGAGGGCCTGGTGTGGGGCGAGAACTTCGTCGACAAGGAGCAGCCGCCGAACCGTTACTATGACATGGGCCGGCGCGTGCGCTTCGATTTCCCGGAGGGCTGGCAACACCAAAGCGATTTGGGCGCCGGGCGCGTGACGGGCCAGCCGGCGGACGGCGCCGCCGTGCTGGGCATGCAGGTGCATCCCCGCACCGCCCAGGGGCCGGAGGAGTACCTTTACAACCACCTCAACCTGCCGCCGCTGAGCGAGGGCCGCGAGATCCAACCGGCCCGCCTCAAGGGTTATACCGGTGTCCTGCCCGGCCAGGGTCGGCAGCGCATCGCGGTGGTGTACTACAAGCTGAATGCCTACCTGTTCACCGGGGAGGTTGCCGACCCGGCGCATTTCGATACCTACGACGAACTGTTTCTCGAATCCGTCGAGACCTTCAGGCCCATCTCGAGCCGCGAGATCGAGGGCCAGAGCCCGAAACGCATCCACTACGTCAAGGCCACCAGCGCCACCACCTTCGATGCACTGGGCGAGGCGCTCAAGTTGAGCGAGTCGGAACTCGAGGACCTGCGGCTGATCAATGGCCACTACCCGACGGGTGAGCCGCAGCCGGGCGAGTGGATCAAGATTTTCCAGCAGTGAGCCGGGCGCGGCAATCGCGCCATGATGCAGAGCGACGCGCGGCTGGGTGAGAACGATGCGGTTGAAAGGGGCGCGGGCCACAACCGAGTCGGGGTTGGCTGACCCGGATTTACAGGACTGGCGATCGATCCGCCGCCCCCGTCACTGCTCTCTTAATCCGGGTTCCTGGCAGCCATGTGACGCAAGAATAAGCCCAGAATCGATCGGGACGCGCGCTCCACCGAATATCGCTGCGCTGTTTCGATGGCAGCCTTCTTTAGCTTGGCCAACTGCTCGCTGTCCTCGCACAGCTCAACACACATGGCCAAGATGCTATCGACTGACAACTCATTAATTAGCAGCGCATTTTCTCCGTCTTCCGCGTACTCGTCGCAACCTCCGACATGGGGGAGAATTGTCGCGCAACCACAGGCCATTGCCTCGAGGCCCGTTCGTCCAAAAGCCTGATATTCGGATAGGTCAAGAAAGAGATCACTTCGACGTAACACCGATGCCACCTCCGCGCGAACCAGCAGCCCGTGATGGTTGAATTCGAAATCTCGGTTGAGGGCAAGAAATTCTTGGTCATCGGGCCGGACTCCAAAGATATTGATCTCCACGGCTCCTCCAAAATGCCCCTTGAGCGCCGCGAGCACGTCCATCGTAAGGCCGGGAGACCGACGAGGCGTCTGAGGCCTCACCATTGCTGCAATGCGAATAATGCCATCCTTGCTCGAGGGCTTGCCGGACTCTGGTGAATTGTAAACACTGTGGTCGAGGCTGGGCATAACCTTCTCGACGAGAACCGGGTGTCGCTCCTCGACCAACTCACAGAGCCAATGAGTCTTGGCCATCAGGATACAATCGGGAATCTCTGTGTAAGATTTCAGCGCCTCGGCAAAGTACCGAGTTCCAGGCTCGAAAAACCACGGCTCGTAATCCTGTATGTAGTAGACGGGAGATAGGTTCTCATTCGAGGCAATCATTCGCTCCAAAAGCGGCACTGACGTGAATATGGTTGCCACTGCGAAATCAAATCCTCGACCAAATTCAATCAATTCCCTTTGCGACGTGAATGAGAAAAACAGATCCGGGTACCGCCCCAGAACGCCGGGATACAACGCGCGGTAAGATTCCGTGTCGCGCTTACGAACGGCGATCCGCACCCGGACCCCAAGCGCCCTCAGTCCGGCAGCCTCCTGCACGACGGAATGAACACCCCCACCGCCACCGCGGCACGGCAGAAGATAAAGGACCGAGGGAGGGCGGACTCCAGATGCCGGGGCTTGCCGGCGCAGGCTTTGCCGTAGATCAGCCAAGGTCTCATTGTTCTTGATTGTCTCAACCGCGAGAGAGATTCGTTGCCTTCCGTATCGCGCTTCGAGTGTTTTGGCACCCTGCACCGAAAGTTCTTTTCGCTGCTGATGCCCAAAACTTTTCGACTTGGCGTGGTAAACATACACATTCTCCGCCAAAACAGCTTCGAAGCCCGCGTCTTTGGCACGCAGGCAATAGTCATTCTCCTCGCCGAACCCTTTCGGAAAGGCCTCTGCGTCAAAAAAGCCGATCGAATCGATCACATTTCTTTTGATCAGGAAACAAAATCCATTGACCAGCTCGGTGCGCGATCCCGGATCCCGCACAAGGCAGAAGACGCGCGCGTCGTAAGACGCCACCGTGTCCGAACGCGGCAATGCATTGACCGCCCAACCGCCGTTTGGGTCAAATCTCGTGGGAACAGATTGCCAAGTTGCTGCATTCGAAACTGGCCCGACGATCCCCGTTTCTGGGTTCTTTTCAGCGCAATAAATCAACCGCTCGAGCCAAGCCGGCGGCACCATCGCGTCGCTATTGAGCAAAATCACATAATCCGAGCGACTGGCCGCTAAACCGCGATTGGCCGACCTCGTGTAACCTTGTGCGGACTCATGACGGATTAAATGCACGTGAGGATTCTGCCCCGCCACCTCACGCAGATAGTCCTCGGTTGGCTTGTCCGAGCCATCGTCTATGATGATCAGTTTGTAAGGCAGAAAACTGTTCTGCAAGACTGAAGACAAACAGTTCTTGACGTCCTCGATTGCGTTGTGAACGCAAACCACAATATCGAGCGAACCTCTTCGGGGGCGCGGCATGAAGGGCGCCTGTTTGGGCCTGGCTGGACCGCTCGGCAGTCTTCCCGCTTCCAGTCGCTCGATCAGCATCTGCAACCCCAGTTCTGGTCTTGGTCGAAGCATGGTCCGCTCAACCATTCCGACCATTGCGTTACCAATCCGCCAACGCCATGAACCGGCCACATCCCTGGCCAATCGGCCTGATTCCCGGATCTTGGAGCGCAAGGCTTTGTTCGCGTTTCGCAAGGCCTCATTCGCGCTTCGCAAGGCCTCCTTCTCGCCGTTCAGCGACGCCAATTGTCTCTCGCACTGCAAGCGCTCGGCGTCGAAAGACTTCTGGGTTTGAGTCAGTTTTTCCGCAATAGCCTTGGCTTCTTTCTGCGCCTCGTTCAAGCTCGACAGCAAATCACAGCGCTGCTCCCACATCTCGAGAACCCCGCAGGCGGAAATGCTTAGATCGCCGGCCCTTGGTTCTGCCCGGCCCGCAGCAACGGCTTGGATATGCTCATAAAGCTCCAATTGGTCGTGTGCCAGGAGGCTCGAAAGGTCATTCTCCCGGCTTTGTGCCCGGTGCAAGGCAGGGTCGATGAATTTAAGAATTTCCTGATCGGAAGGCATGCGCAAACCAGCTACGCCCAGTCGAGACAGGCCCTCCAGGATTTCCCGTGCGACTGAAATGGGGTCTTCAATGAGTCTTTCGTGCGCGACGCCCACCAGAGGCATGCCTCGTATGCTTCCGAGCAGGTGGCGATAATAGGCTTCCCACAGGGCGACACCGAGTGGCAGTTGGAAATTGTTTCGAGCATTGAGCGAGCGTGCTGTTTCGACAGGATTGCGATAAACCAAAATCCCAACCGGGACCTCGAGGTGAATCGACCACATTGGCAGGGTGAGGCAAAAACGAGGTTCCTTCAAAACCCAGGGGCGGTGAGCATCGAGCTCCAGGATGCAGCGGGCGATATCGGTGTCGAGCGCCCTCGCTTGCGCCTCTTCAAGCCGATCGAGTGAAAATTGCCAGACCCGATGCCAGTCAGCGCCACAACCATGCAGTATCGCATCGTTTATGTTTCGGACATCCCGCCGTTCCCAAAAGCCCTTGGGATTCTCGGCGTTAAAGCCCATGCTCGAGCCCTCGGGGCCAAAATAGGCGCCCATCAGGTTTACGAGGCGGGTAACCATCGAGGTTCCCGACCGGTGCATGCCCAAAATCAAAATCTGCATTGGCGCGCTCTCGCCGGAATGTGCACGATTGAATCGAACGGCTCTCGCCGAATTGAATCACTCAAACTTTCAGTATAAACCAGGCGAATGCTCCAGAAACCGCCCGATACGACATGGAGATTTTTCATAGGATGGGCTATGTTTTCCCCGAGATTTCCGACCCATGAGCCGCCATCATGCCCTATGAGGCAGTCAAGGATGACCTGAAAACACCAATCTGTGACATCGTGATTCCGGTCTGCAATGGACTGACATTCGCGCGCGATTGTATCGAAGCTGTTTCGCGATGGACCCGCCCCGACCTCTATCGGTTATTGCTCATCGATGACCAAAGCGATAACCATTCCGAAGAGTATTTGAGGCGGCTCGCGGGTAGCCGAAAGCAGATTTTCTTGCACCGCAACAAGGAACGTCAGGGACCTGCTGTGTCGCTCGCGACAGCGGCTTCTCTCAGCACAACACAACACCTCGTCATTCTGAGTGAGCAGGTCCTTGTGACCCCAACCTGGTTGGAAAGGCTTCTCGCACATGTTGACTCAGATCGCATGATCGGCGCGGTAAGCCCATTGTGTAACCGTGGCATCTCCGTCAAGTTGCCCTTGGCTCCCGGGGCAAATTTTCTAGCCATGGATCAGTTAATCTGTCAGCATGCCACGCCCTTGAAGTTCGACACCCTGGGTGGGGCAGAGAACTGCCTTCTGTTGAGACGCGAGGCGGTCGATGCAGTGGGTGGCTTCGATGGTACTTACCGCGATCTGGGCTGCATGGGGTTTGATCTCATAGCGCGGCTCAAGCGCCTGGGCTGGCGCAGTGTCTCGGCAAACAATATCTATGTCTACTATTGCGGGAACCCTGAGTTTGACGTAAACGATGAAGTGGCGCGTCAAGATCACCAAACCCTGAAGTCCCGATGGCCGGCAGAATATCAGCATCGGGCTGGCAGCGCAGGTGGCGAGAAACGCCTGGCTGCAATCAATTTCAACCACAATGCCAGGCTTCGATGGGACCCTT
>JABAHR010001359.1_pt2 | contig 15976 bp, 9 predicted proteins | sample 7062101 | NCBI WGS metagenome assembly JABAHR01 (sample SAMN14534553, study PRJNA622989) | marine sediment metagenome | biome: marine biome [ENVO:00000428]; feature: marine pelagic biome [ENVO:01000023]; material: deep marine sediment [ENVO:00002113] | place: India: Gulf of Kutch | collected... | reverse complement strand
TGGAAGCATGCCTTGAGCTATTTAAAACAGGGATAGTAGTTGGCATACAAGATATGGGAGCTGCCGGGCTCACATCTTCATCTACGGAGATGGCTGAGAGAGCAGGCACCGGACTTAGAATTGAAATTGATAAAGTGCCTAGAAGAGAAGAAGGTATGACACCATATGAGGTAATGCTCTCTGAATCTCAAGAACGTATGTTAATGGTTGTCTCAAAGGGCAAGGAAAAGATTGCCGAGGATATATTTAAGAAGTGGGACTTGGACTTTAGCATCATAGGAGAAGTTACTGACAGTGGAAAGCTTGTAATAACTGATAATGGAGAACTTTCAGCAGAAATACCAATTAATCTTATATCAGAAGAAGCACCTGCATATAATAGACCAACAAATAAACCAGAATACATAGAAGATATTAAAAATCTTGACATAACATCATTAGAAATACCCAAAGATTTTAATAACGTCTTGTTAACTTTATTATCATCCCCTACTCTGGCTAGCAAAAGATGGATCTATGAGCAGTATGACTATATGGTAAGAACCAATACTATTGCAATGCCAGGTTCTGATGCTGCAGTAGTAAGGATAAAAGGAACTAACAAAGCTGTTGCTATGACCACTAACTGCAATTCAAAATACTGCTATCTAGACCCCTACTCAGGGGCTGCAATAGCAGTTGCAGAGAGTGCAAGAAACCTTGCATGTTCTGGAGCTAGACCTCTAGCAATAACAGATTGTCTTAATTTTGGAAGCCCAGAAAATCCTGGGGTAATGTGGCAGTTTGAGCAAGCAATAAACGGAATGAGCGAGGCTTGTCTGAAGTTAAACACTCCAGTTGTCAGTGGAAACGTTAGTTTTTATAATGAGACTGAGGGGACCGCTATCTACCCCACGCCGACCGTAGGAATGGTTGGGCTCATAGAGGATACAAACAAGCATTTGACTCAGTGGTTTAAGGATGTGGGTGACTTAATAGTGCTTCTTGGAGAGACCAAAGAAGAATTTGGAGGCAGTGAGTATTTAAAGCAAATCCACGGGAAAATAGAAGGAACTGCACCCACATTAGATTTGGAAAATGAGACAAAATTAATAGGGCTCTTACTAAAAGCCTCTGATAGAGGTATAATAGAGTCGGCACACGATATCTCAGAGGGTGGCCTTGCCGTTGCTATATCAGAGTGTTGTTTCACACCTAAAGGACCAATCGGAGTTGAAACTGATGTGCCTCATTTGATTAGAAAAGATGCTATTTTATTCTCGGAAACCCAGGGGAGAGCAGTAGTGTCTTTAAAAGATAAGAATCTTGCCGAACTTAGCGAATTAGCAAACAATTTGAACCTGCCAATGGAAGTAATAGGTAAAGTTGGTGGGACTAAACTAATAATAGGGGATTTAATCGATATCCCTGTTACAAAAGCCTATAATGCATGGGCTCAGGGATTTGAGAATATATTAAAAAGCTATGCCTAAGCTCAAAGAAGAATGCGGTGTTTTTGGTATATTCAACAATCTAGAAGCCTCTAATCTAACCTATCTTGGTCTCCATGCTCTTCAACATAGGGGTCAGGAAAGTGCTGGTATCGTTACGTCAGATGGGGTCAACCTCCATAATCATAGAGATATGGGACTTGTGTCCGATATTTTTTCTGAAGAAGTTCTAGCTGAACTTCCTGGTAAAAACGCAATTGGACATGTGCGCTATTCAACCACAGGCTCAAGTCAGCTCAAAAATATGCAGCCGATTGTAATCAATTACCATAGAGGCTCCTTGGCTATAGCGCACAATGGGAATCTAACTAATGCAAAAAGCCTAAGGGATGAGCTTGAGGGTGAAGGGGCTATTTTTCAATCTACTACTGATACCGAGGTCATTGTTCATCTAATCGCAAAATCAAAAGAAGAAAAACTCGTTAGAAGAATCATTGAAGCACTGATGAGATGTAAAGGTGCATATTCTCTTATGTTCCTTACTCCGGAATATATGATCGCTGGAAGAGACCCTTATGGATTTAGACCTCTTGTTATGGGTAAGCTTGGAGATTCCCCGGTCTTCGCTTCTGAAAGCTGTGCTTTTGATCTAATCGAGGCGGATTATGAGAGAGAGATTGAACCTGGGGAGATTGTAGTTGTAAGCGCTGACGGCATTGAATCGTTCAAACCTTTTGGAGAAGTAAAGCATGCATACTGCGTATTTGAATATATATATTTTGCAAGACCCGATAGTTTTCTTACAGGTAGAAACGTATATCAGGTAAGAAAAGAGCTAGGTAAACAGTTGGCTAGAGAACACCCTGCAGATGCTGATATAGTAGTAGCAGTACCAGACTCTGGTGTACCTTCAGCCATGGGATTTGCAGAGGAAGCCGGGCTTCCTCTTGAGCTTGGACTTCTACGTAGTCACTACATGGGAAGAACTTTTATTGAGCCTCAGCAGTCGATTAGAAATTTTGGCGTGAAACTTAAGCTGAATGCAATTGGAGAAGTACTAAGAGGCAAAAAAGTAGTAATCATTGATGATTCAATTGTAAGAGGTACGACCAGCAGAAAAATTGTAAAAATGATCAGATCAGCTGGAGCAAAAGAAATTCATATGAGAATAAGTTCCCCTCCTACAAAATTCTCTTGCTATTACGGTATTGACACACCAATGAGAGAAGAACTTATCGCAAACTCACTTACAACTGATGAAATAAGAAAATATATAACATCTGATTCGTTGGGTTACCTAAGTATGGAAGGTGTTATGAGTGCTGTACAGGCAGCTAGGAAAGTAAACGGCAAAGAACATTTCTGCAATGCATGCTTCACTGGCAAATATCCTGTTGAACTTACAGATCAAAAGTCCAAAACCAAACAGTTAGGCTTATTTGGCGTTTAAAACTTAACTCACTTCTTGTAATTTACAGAGTACTTCTTCAAGTTTTTCTTTTTGGGTGGAAAATTCTTCTAATTTTTCTTTTTCTTTATTGATTACATCTTCAGGTGCACGGTCTAGGAATCTTGAATTTGATAGTTTTTTCTCAGTCTGTGTTAAATCTTTTGTTACTTTATCTATCTCTTTTTTGACTCTTTGTGCCTCTTTTTCTACATCAATTAAGCCTTCTACAGGTAAGAATACCTCTACTCCAGGAATTACCTGAGCAACTGATTTCTCTGGCCTATCTCCTTCAATTAATTCTAGGCCTGAGAGTGACGCTAAGTTTATTATGGATTTCTCGTTAGATGAGATATGCTCCTTAGCAGTCTCATTCTCCGGAATCAATAGAATATTAACTCTCTCAGATGGATGTAAACCAACTATGGCTCTGAGGCCTCTTACAGCACCTACTATATTTTTTATGAACTCCACCTCTTGCTCAGAGTCTTGATATATCTGACTTTCATTAAATTCAGGGAATGTGCTAATTATGATTGTCTCTGCATCACCCCCATCAACAGAATCGAGTTCCACACCAAAGCTTCTTAACCTTTCATATAACTCTTCTGTAACAAACGGTGCCATAGGATGTAGAAGGCCAAGAGCAGTTGTTAGCACCCTTACTAAAACGCTTTGAGTTCTTTGTTTATCCTGCTCATTATTACCATACAAAATGGGCTTAATAAGTTCCAGGTACCAATCGCAGTACTCAGCCCAGAAGAACTGGTAGATCGAGCTTGCAGCTTTATCAAACTCATATGTTTCTATAGACTGTTCAACTTCATTTATAGTACGGTTAAGTCTTGTAAGTATCCATTTGTCATATGTAGAAAGCTCATCTTCTGAAGGAATTGATTCAGCGTTATATCCCTCAAGATTCATCACTGTGAACCTGGAAGCATTCCAGATTTTATTTATAAAATTCCTATATCCTTCAATCACAGGCATTGATAGCTTGATGTCTCTACCTTGAGTAGCAAGAGCGGTCAGACTAAAACGCATTGCATCAGCTCCGTAAGTATCAATCACCTCCAGAGGATCAATAACATTACCTCTAGTCTTGCTCATTTTTTGTCCTTTTTCGTCTCTAATAAGTCCATGTATATAGACATCCCTAAAAGGAACATCTTCCATAAACTTAAGACCCTGCATTATCATGCGGGCGACCCAGAAAAATATGATGTCAAAACCTGTAACCAAAACGGTTGTTGGATAATGTTTTTCAAGCTCAGGGGTCTTCTCAGGCCATCCAAGTGTTGAGAAAGGCCAAAGTCCTGATGAAAACCAGGTATCCAGCACGTCGGGGTCACGAGTTAGCTCAACTTCTTTGCCATAATGCTCTTTTGCAGCATCAAGCGCTTCTTCTTTAGTTGCTTTAACAAAGACTATACCGTCCGGACCATACCAAGCGGGAATCTGATGACCCCACCAAAGCTGACGTGATATACACCACGGTTCAATATTACGGAGCCACTCAAAGTAAGTTCTTTCCCAATATTTAGGGATGAATTTAACTCTTTCATCCTCGACGCATGCTATAGCTTGGACAGCCAATTTCTCAGCATCAACATACCACTGATCAGTAAGCCATGGCTCAATCACAACCGCTGATCTATCTCCATAAGGAACTGTATGAACAGTGTCTTCAACCTCTGCAAGCAGTCCAAGCTCTTCGATATCGTTAACAATTAGCTTTCTTGCCTCAAGCCTTTCAAGCCCTCTATATTTTTCTGGAACATTCTCATTTAGATGTGCTGTGGAATCAAAAATATTAATCATTTCAAGGTTTTGCCTCTGCCCCACCTCGAAATCATTAAAATCATGAGCGGGGGTTATCTTTACTGCCCCAGTACCTTTTTCAGGATCACTGTATTCATCAGCAACAATTGGAATCTTACGACCTACAAGAGGAAGTACGACATTCTTTCCTACTAAGTCTTTATAGCGTTCATCATCCGGATGTACAGCAACACCTGTATCTCCAAGCATAGTCTCTGGTCTTGTAGTAGCTACAACAATGTATTGGTCACTATCTTCTATTGGATATTTAAAATGCCAGTAATGTCCACTCATCTCCCGCTGTTCTACTTCTAAATCTGAAATTGCAGTACAAAGTTTTGGATCCCAGTTTACAAGCCTCTTATCTTTGTATATCAATCCCTGATCATATAGGTCGACAAATACTTTCCTTACAGCATTAGACAATCCCTCGTCCATAGTAAATCTTTCTTTGTCCCAATCAGGAAGTGCTCCAAGACGTCTTAGCTGACGAGTGATTGTATCGCCTGATTCTTCCTTCCATTGCCAAACTCGCTCTAAAAAGGTATCTCTGCCTAATTCTGTCCTTGAATTACCTTCATTTGCAAGCTCTCGCTCTACCATCATCTGAGTAGCAATACCTGCATGATCGGTGCCTGGAACCCAGAGAGCGTCAAAACCCTTCATTCTTTTGTACCGAACTAATATATCTTGAAGTGTGTTGTTAAGTGCATGACCTATATGAAGAGAACCTGTAACATTTGGTGGGGGTATAACTATCGTAAATGGTGGCTTGTCACTAGAAGAATCGGACTTGTAATAGCCTTTACTTATCCACTCCTCATACCATTTTTCTTCAACCTTCTTTGGATCATAAACCTTTTCCATATCGGTTTTGGCTTTCTCTGACATGTTGAATAATTGGAAATCGTTTTAGATTAATGGAGCAAGGTCAAATATAATTGACCCTGCTCCTATTATTATTTATTCTTCTTCAGCTTCAGCTGCAGTAGCAGTTGGAACCGGAACCTCAAGAACTGGCACTTCAACATCAATATTTCTGTATATTGGAAGTCCGGTACCAGCAGGTATAAGCCTTCCCATAATAACGTTTTCTTTAAGACCGCGCAGATAATCTTCCTTACCTTCGCAAGCAGCCTCTGTTAATACTCTGGTTGTTTCCTGGAATGATGCAGCAGAAAGCCAGCTGTCGGTACTTAGAGAAGCTCTTGTGATTCCTAATAGAAGCGGCTCAGCAGAAGCAGGTCTTCCACCTTGCTCAATAACTCTTTCGTTTTCCTCGAAGAATACGTGCTTTTCAATAGCCTCACCCACAAGCAATATTGTATCGCCTGGATCTTTTATGCGCACTCTCTTTAGCATCTGCCTAACAATAGCTTCTATATGCTTGTCGTTAATCTTAACACCCTGAAGTCTGTAAACCTCTTGTATTTCGTCGACTAAGTAACGAGTAAGAGCACGCTCTCCTCTAATTCTTAGAATATCGTGAGGATTAACAGAACCATCTACAAGCTGATCACCTGAAGTGACCTGTTCTCCTTCTCTTACAAGTATATGTTTACCCCTTGGAGCTAGATACTCCTTAGGCTCTCCAACTTCAGGCGTTACAACAACCCTTCTCTTACCTTTAACATCCTTACCGTAGGAGACAATACCGTCGATTTCGGTTACAACTGCAGGATCTTTAGGGAGTCTTGCCTCAAATAGCTCAGCTACCCTTGGTAGTCCTCCGGTGATATCCTTGGTCTTAGCAGTTGCTCTAGCAATTTTAGCAAAGATATCTCCCGCACTAACCTTATCGCCTTCATTTACCTCAATAATAGCTCCTATCGGAAGTGAATATTGTATGCTCTTTCCTTCATCGGTCTTAATAACAAGCCCCGGATGAGCATCTAAATTTTTAGATTCAATTACAACTTTTTTATAAATACCGGTTACTTCATCAACTTGTTCTTTAAGCGTTACACCCTGCTCTAAGTCAACAAATCCTACTGTTCCATTAAACTCAGATATAAATGGAGTGGTATATGGATCCCACTCAGCAAGAAGTTGACCTTCTTTAACTTTATCCCCCTCAGCGACTTTAAGCTTAGCTCCAAGTGCTAGTGGATATCTCTCTCTTTCATAACCTTTATCGTCAACTATTATCAGTGTTCCTGTGCGGTTCACAACTACAAGGCTTCCATCGCTTGATTGAACTGTTCTAATTCCACTAAGCTGAACCTCTCCCTCATGTGTATTCTCAAGGGTGCTCTCTGCTGCTCTCTGACTTGCAGCACCACCAATGTGGAAAGTTCTCATAGTAAGCTGTGTTCCAGGCTCACCGATTGATTGCGCAGCAATAATTCCAACCGCCTCACCAATGTTTACAAGCTTACCAGTGGCTAGGTTACGTCCGTAACACAATACACATACTCCAATACGTGTTTCACACGTGAGTACTGATCTTATTCTAACCTCTGTAATACTTCCTGCCTCATCTATTTTTGAAGCCGCAAGCTCATCAATTTCATGGTTTGCTTTTACTATTGTTTCCCCACTAACTGGGTCTATAATATCATCACACGTTACCCTACCAAGAACCCTCTCACCGACCCTCTCTATTACCTCACCACCCTCAACCAGGTCGCTAACTGATATGCCCTCTGCAGTGCAGCAATCATATTCTTTTATCATTACATCCTGCGCAACATCAATTAATCTTCTAGTTAAGTAACCAGCATTAGCAGTTTTTAGAGCTGTGTCTGCAAGACCTTTTCTTGCTCCGTGGGTTGAAATAAAGTACTGAAGTACTGTTAAACCTTCACGGAAATTAGATGTAATAGGAGTCTCAATAATTTCACCGGAAGGTTTCGCCATAAGACCCCTCATACCTGCAAGCTGACGAACCTGTGTTTGGCTACCCCTAGCTCCTGAGTCAATCATCATATAGATTGGGTTTGAGCTAGCTCCTTTCTTAAGTTCGCCTTCTGCATCTTCTACTTCCTCAAAAGTGATGTCTTTCATCATCTCTTGGGCTACATCATCACTTGTACGAGCCCAAATATCGATAACTTTGTTATATCTTTCACCATCGGTAATAAGACCCTGTGAGTACTGAGTCTGTACTTTCAGCACTTCATCTTGGGCTTTTTGTAACATATCTTTCTTAGCCTCAGGAATTGCCATATCATCGATTGCGATTGAAATACCGGCTCTTGTAGAGTACTTAAATCCTAGTGTTCTCATGCGGTCAGCCAGAATTACTGTGCTCTTACCACCTGAAACCCTAAAGCAGCTATCTACAAGATCCTCTGAAGCTCTTTTGGTCATTACACGGTTCACTAGTTCAAACGGTATCCCTTCAGGCATAATGTCATATAGGAAAACCCTTCCAACTGTGGTTTCATACATCTTGTCATTAATTCTTATTTTTATTTTGGCATGGATTCCAACTTCACCGGTATCATATGCCATTTGCACTTCGTCAATACTTGAGAAGATCTTTCCATCTCCCTTGTCAAAAGCCATATCCCTAGTCATATAGTAAATTCCAAGAACTATATCCTGGGTAGGAAGAATAATTGGTTTTCCATGTGCAGGGGACAGAATGTTGTTTGTTGACATAACAAGTGCACGGCATTCAGTCTGTGCTTCTATTGAAAGTGGAACGTGCACAGCCATCTGGTCACCGTCAAAGTCCGCATTGTATGCAGGACAGACAAGCGGGTGAATCTGGATTGCTTTATCTTCAATAAGTATTGGCTCAAAAGCTTGAATACTTAGTCTATGAAGTGTAGGAGCACGGTTTAGTAATACTGGATGTTCCTTAATTACTTCATCCAGAGCATCCCAAACTATTGGCGCCTCTTGCTCAACAAGTTTTTTAGCAATCTTGATTGTGGCAGCTGCTCCCCATTTCTCAAGCTTCTGGTATATAAAAGGTCTGAATAGCTCAAGACCCATCTGTTTTGGAATACCACATTGATGTAGTTTGAGCTCAGGACCTACTGTAATAACTGAACGTCCAGAGTAATCCACCCTCTTACCAAGAAGGTTCTGTCTAAAACGTCCCTGTTTTCCTTTTATGATGTCGCTAAGACTCTTTAGTGGACGGTGGTTGTGACCAAGCACTGGTCTTCCTCTTCGTCCATTTTCTAGAAGCGCATCTACAGATTCCTGCAACATACGCTTTTCATTTCTGACAATGATGTCAGGAGCACCTAGCTCAAGTAGTTTTTTTAGTCTGTTGTTTCTATTTATAACACGTCTATATAGGTCATTAAGATCAGACGTAGCAAATCTTCCACCATCAAGTGGTACAAGAGGTCTAAGGTCAGGAGGAAGAACTGGAATTCTAGTAAGAATCATCCACTCTGGACGATTCTTGGATTTCCTAAAGGCCTCACTAATTCTAAGTCTTTTTGCTATTCTTGCTCTCTTAATCGGAGATGATGTATTCTTCATCTCTAATCTGAGTTCTTCTGAAAGCTCCATAAGATCAATCTTTTTAAGCATTTCTCTTATGGTTTCGGCTCCCATACCAACTCTGAATGTATGACCGAATTCTTCTACAGCTTTTCTATATTTATCTTCACTTAAGACTTCAGCAAATTTTAATGAAGTCGCACCTGGATCAACTACTACATAAGACTCATAATAGAGAGCTTTCTCAAGATCTTTTAGAGTCATATCCAGAAGCATACCGATTCTAGACGGAATGCTTCTTAAGAACCAAATGTGAGCAACAGGGGAAGATAGCTCAATATGGGCCATTCTCTCACGTCTTACTTTGGAGGAAATAACTTCTACTCCACATTTCTCACAAGTGATTCCTCTGTGTTTTAATCTTTTATATTTTCCGCATGTACATTCATAATCTTTAACAGGACCAAATATCTTAGCGCAAAACAATCCGCTCCGCTCTGGTTTAAACGTCCTGTAGTTGATAGTCTCCGGCTTTCTTACCTCTCCATTAGACCATTCTTTAATCTTCTCTGGAGAAGCTATTGAAATTTTAACCGCAGAATACTCTGAAGGATTTTTTGGCTTTTCAAATAGGGTATCTACGTCCACGTTTTACCTCCCTTTGGTATTTGAAATAATTAATCCCTTTCTAATTCGTCTTCTTCAAGCAGATCCACATCAAGTGAAAGTGCTTGGAGTTCTTTTTGCAGTACTTTAAAGGACTCAGGAAGACCAGGTTCAAAATTCATATCGCCTTTAACAATAGAATCAAAAATTCTTGTTCTTCCTATTACATCATCTGACTTCACCGTGAGGAACTCTTGCAATGTATAAGAAGCACCATATGCTTCGAGCGCCCATACTTCCATCTCTCCGAGTCGCTGACCACCGAAATGTGCCTTACCGCCAAGCGGCTGTTGAGTAACAAGAGAGTATGGTCCTATTGCTCTTGCATGAATCTTCTCTTCAACAAGATGGTGAAGCTTTAACATATACATAACGCCCACAGTAACTTTTTGATCAAACGGCTCACCTGTGTGACCGTCAAAAAGTATTGTCTTACCTTCTTCTGGAAGTCCTGTATCTCTCAACAACTGTTTTATCTGAGCTTCAGATGCACCATCAAATACTGGAGATTTAACCGGAACACCATTGGCTAGACGTCTGGATATATCTAGAACTTCTTCATCATCCAGATTATCAATGAGCTTCTTAGTCTCTTTAGAATCATATATATCTTTCAGTTTTGCTCGTAGAGCTTTAGGACTAAATTCTCTCTCAATTATTTCATCGAGCTTTTGGCCTAATTCCTTACCTGCCCATCCAAGATGGGTCTCTAAAACTTGACCTACATTCATTCTTGAAGGAACACCAAGTGGATTTAGTACCATCTCGACTGGGGACCCATTAGGAAGGTAAGGCATGTCTTCTTCAGCAAGGATTTTGGATATAACTCCTTTGTTCCCGTGCCTACCAGCCATTTTGTCGCCCACTTGTAGTTTTCTCTTAACTGCAATGTTAACTTTAACAACTTTTAATACACCTGGTGGCAATTCGTCAGGTTTTGTAAGTTTTGAAATTCTTTGATCGTAAATCACATTTGTTAAATCAATCTGCTCAAGAGTTTTTTCAATTATTCTCTTAATCTCAGCTTCTAGCTTGGAACCCTTATCAATGCTTATTTCTGCAAGTTTTTCAAAAGGGATACCTGGCAGAACTTCCTCAGTAATTTTATCGCCTTGTTTTAGAACTGTTTTTCTAGAAACTGTGAGTTTCGCAGCCGATGTCTTATTAACTATTAAAGGTTTAATTCGCTCAAGTGCATCATCCTTTAAAATATTAATTTCATCATCTCTATCGTGCTGCAACTTGGTGACTTCATAATCTTNNTTAAGATATTAATTTCGTCATCTCTATCGTGCTGCAGCCTGGTTAATTCATAATCTTCAATGCTCTTTGCTCTATCGTCTTTATCAACTACTCGAGAAATTAGCATCTTAACATCAATTACAGTTCCATATACACCTGGTGAGGCTCGAAGGGATGTATCCTTAACATCACCTGCTTTATCTCCAAAAATTGCTCTTAATAAGCGTTCTTCGGGGGATAGTTGGGTCTCTCCTTTAGGAGATATTTTCCCGACAATTATGTCTCCAGGTTTTACCTCAGCCCCTACTCTTATTATTCCACTTTCATCTAGATTTCTAAGAGCATCTTCGCTTACATTTGGAATATCTCTAGTTATTTCTTCTCGTCCGAGCTTTGTTTCTCTTGCAATACATTCAACTTCTTCAATGTGGATTGATGTAAATCTATCTTCTTTAACTAGTTTTTCACTCATCAAAATAGCATCCTCAAAGTTGTATCCACCCCAAGGCATAAATGCTACCAAGACATTCTGACCTAAAGCCAATTCGCCATGGTCTGTAGATGGGCCATCTGCAATAACTTGTCCTGCCCTTATAACCTGACCTTTTTTCACTATAGGCTTTTGGTTCCAACATGTGCTCTGGTTAGATTTTTGAAATTTAAGTAGGTTATACATATCAACACCAGCTTCATCAGAGCTGTTATCTGTATAAGCGCTCACTACTATTCTGGATGAATCTACATATTCAACTACGCCGTCTCTTTTTGCAATTACTGCAACTCCAGAATCTTTAGCAACTGTATCTTCAAGACCCGTACCAACTATTGGTGAGCTGGTCCTGATTAGCGGAACTGCCTGGCGTTGCATGTTGGATCCCATTAATGCACGATTCGCATCGTCATGCTCAAGAAACGGTATTAAAGACGCTGAAACTGAAACAAGCTGGGCTGGAGATACATCCATTAGCTCAACCTTTTCACGTTCAACCATTAGAAATTCACCACTCTGTCTAGCGGATATAAACTCGGAGGTAAATTTTCCCTTTTCATCAAGGGCCGCATTTGCCTGAGCAATTATATATTTTTCTTCGGCAAGTGCATTCATATATATTATTTCATCAGTAACTCTGGCATTTTTCACAACTCTATAAGGAGTCTGAATGAAACCAAAATCATTAATTTTTCCATAAGTACTTAGACTCGAGATAAGACCAATGTTCGGTCCCTCAGGAGTTTCAATTGGACATATTCTTCCATAATGGGATGAGTGAACGTCCCTTACTTCAAATCCTGCTCTCTCTCTTGTTAATCCACCAGGCCCCAATGCACTTAGTCTTCTTTTATGTGTTATTTCAGAAAGTGGGTTGGTTTGATCCATGAACTGGGAAAGCTGACCAGTAGCAAAAAACTCTTTAACTACAGCAATTACTGTTTTAGGAATCAGAAGTTCACTAGGCATTAAGTTCTCAACTGCTTGATAACCCATTTTCTCTTTCACAGAACGGGCTAATCTTTCAAGCCCATGGTAGAACCTATCTTCAATTAGCTCGCCAACGGTTCTTACTCTTCTATTACCTAAGTGGTCAATATCGTCTGTTGAACCTCTCCCACCACGAAGACCGAGCAAGTAACCCACTGTTCCAAGTATGTCTTCTTTAGTTAGAGTTGAGACCTCATCAGATATTCCGTGGTTTAGTTTGTAGTTAATCTTTAATCGTCCAACCTGGGAAAGTCTGTAGGTATCCGGATTAAAAAACATATTTTCAAAGAAAGTCTCTGCCACACTCAATGTTGGAGGATCTGTAGGGCGAAACTTCTTATATATCTCAGTTATTGCCTCTTCTCTAGTGATTACTTTGTCACCAAGCACAGTATTTCTGAGTGACGCGACAACCGCAATATTATCTATATAGAATACTTTTAACTCACCTACATCACTGTTTTTTATTTCATCGAGTTTTTCTTCTGTTATTAACTCATTAAACTCAAGAACTACTTCTCCAGTTTTCTTGTCAATGATGTCATCGGCTGCAAATTTGTCTAATAATTCGCTTGGATCAATAGGTATTGATTTAACTTTTGCATTTTTTAGCTTCTCTATATGATTTCTTACTAATCTTCTACCCTTCTTAATTAATACATCCCCACTTTTAGGATCTAGGATGTCAGCTGTAGATCTTTGATACGGAAGGACTTCATAATTTACATCCTTAGTCATTCCATTTTTATCTATATGAATAGTTTCTACAGGGTAGAAGTGATGAAGTATTTGTTTGTTATCGTAACCAAGTGCTTTAAGTAGTACGGTTACAAGAAACTTTTTCTTTCTATCAATTCTTACATGAAGCAAGTCTTTAGAATCGAACTCATAGTCGATCCATCTACCGTCATGGGGAACAATTCTAGCTGAAAATGATGATCTTCCTGCACTATTGTCCTTGTTCTTAACCTGATCGAAGAATACGCCCGGGGAGCGGTGGAGCTGATTGACAATAACTCTCTCAGTTCCATTAACTATAAAAGAACCATTCGGTGTCATTAGTGGAATTTCACCAAAATATACTTCCTGCTCTTTTACATCTCTAATTGTACGCTCGTCACCAGATTCGGTATCCCAAATAACAAGCCTGAATGTGACATACAAAGGAGCTACATATGTATATCCCTTTAATCTACACTCTACAGCTTCGTATTTAGGTCTATCGAAACGATAATTGATATACTCAAGTGACGCTTTTTCATTGTAATCCTCTATAGGAAATACCATTTTAAAAGCGTTATGAAGTCCAATATCGGCTCTACTTTCAGGATCTGTATCAGCTTGCAGAAATTCCTTGTAGGATTCCACTTGTACTTCAAGCAGATGAGGTATTTCTAGAACAGATGGTATTTTTGAAAAACTCTTTCTAAATTTATATGCTTCTACACCATCAAGGCTCAATTTGGCTTACCCCCATTTTTGTTTATTAACTCACATGACCAACTTCAAAACCAAATTCAAAATATAAAGTACGGAACTATCTCTATACTGCTAAATGTTCTTACGAGCATTCCTCTCTGTATAGATGTATATAGCAGAGCCGTACTCTAGCATTCACAAAGAAACGGATAAAAATCACACTAAAGCACACATATAGTTTGGTTATTGTATAGCCATGTTATAAACATATAGCTAGAACCAACCAAACTAAAGAACAATTAGCTGACTTCTACTTCCGCGCCAGATTCCTCAAGCGTCTTCTTGATGCTCTCGGCCTCTTCTTTATCAACGCCTTCTTTAACGGCCTTGGGGGCACTCTCTACAAGCTCTTTTGCTTCCTTAAGACCTAAAGAAGTGACTTCTCTAACAGCCTTAATAACCTGTATTTTATTATCGCCAATACCTTTTAAGACTACACTAAAATCATCCTTCTCAGCCGCCGGAGCTGCGTCACCTGCAGCTGCTGCGCCTGGAGCTGCAGCTACTGCAACCGGAGCTGCAGCCTTTACATCAAATTTTTCTTCGATGTCCTTGATCAAGTCTGAGATTTCAAGCATGCTAGCTTTCTCAAGATATGTAAGAACATCTTCTCTTGTAATTTCAGGCATTAAACCTGTACCTCCTTGAATGTAATAGAAAATATGTTTTTTATTTTTGTAATAACACTACTTAACTTTCTTCTTTATCTTCTGAACTTTCTTCTGGTGCTTCTTCAGACTCTGTTTCCGCTGGAGCTTCTTGCTCTGCTGCAGCTTCAACCTCAGCCGCATTTGCCTCTGGAGTTTCTTCCTTTATATCACTATCACTTTCTTCTTCAGCTTCAGCCGCTGGTTCATTTGGCTCCTCTGTATCTTCTTTGACTTCGTCTGGAGCTTCCTGTTTGGCCTCAACTTTTTCTTCCGCTTTATCCTCTCCTGCCTTATCTTCAGCAGCTTCTACCTCAGGCTTTTCTTCAGCTTCTGTTTTACTTTCTTCAGCTGCTTCTGATTTCGGTTGCTCTTTAGCTTCTGGTGTAGTTTCTTTCTTATCTTTTACTGCTTCTAGTGCATAAAGCAGTTGTGTTTGTAGTTGACTTAGTGTACCTACTAGATTAGACATTGGGCTGGTTAGGGCACCAAGTAGCTGAGCCATCATTTCTTGACGTGAAGGTAGCTTCGATATCGCTGTGATTTCTTCAGCACCAACAACGGTTCCTTCTACAACGCCACCTTTGATTACTAATGAAGGAATATCTTTTGCCGTATCTACAAAGACCTTTGCTGCTGCTGCCGCATCGCTCTCACAAACTGCGATAGCAGTTGGTCCAACCAATAAATCATTTAATTGTTCAAAATCAGTATCTTTTGTAGCTTTTCTAAGAAGTGTGTTCTTAACTACAGCAAGTTTTGTATCTGCACCCTTTAGATTTGATCTTAGACCTTCAATCTCTTTTACTGAAAGACCTTTATATTCAACGAGTAATACTGAAGGGTTAGCTTTAAAAACCTCGTTATAATGTTCAATTATGTCATTTTTTGCTGCTTTACTTAACATGATTCACTCCTTTAGATCTCACATTCTCCATTAGTTATGCTGCAACCTGAAAACCTTTTAATGTGTCACGTACGTTATAAGGATCTAATTTGATTCCGGGTCCCATAGTGTTTGCAACTGTTATTTTTCTAATAAATGTTCCTTTTGAAGAAGTTGGTTTCATTTTTGTTAGAGATTCCATAAACACCAAAAAATTATCTCTTAACTTATCGAAACCAAAAGAAACTTTACCAATCGGGGCATGTACAACTCCGCCCTTATCATTTTTAACCTCTATTCGACCAGCCTTGGCTTCTTTAACCGCTTTTTCTACTTCAAAAGTAACAGTTCCTACTTTTGGTGTAGGCATTAGTCCCCTGGGTCCTAGCACCTTTCCTAATTTAGCAACAGTGCTCATAACGTCAGGGGTAGCAATTGAAACGTCAAAATCTAGCCAGTTATTATTTGAAA
>JABAHR010007341.1_pt3 | contig 16010 bp, 16 predicted proteins | sample 7062101 | NCBI WGS metagenome assembly JABAHR01 (sample SAMN14534553, study PRJNA622989) | marine sediment metagenome | biome: marine biome [ENVO:00000428]; feature: marine pelagic biome [ENVO:01000023]; material: deep marine sediment [ENVO:00002113] | place: India: Gulf of Kutch | collected... | reverse complement strand
CCCGAGCTTCTGGAAGTACCACCAGGGGATGCCGTTCTGGAGCGTGACGATGACGCCCTCGTTGGACAGCAGTCCCATGAGCTGATCGGCGATGGGCTCAATCTGGTGCGCCTTGACGGCAAGCAGCACCAGGTCCTGCGGCCCCAGCTCCGCCATGTCGTCGGTGGCGACGATGTCGGTGACGACCTGTCGCTCGCCGTTCTCGATCAGCTCGAGACCCTTTCGCCGGATGGCCTTGAGATGCGCACCCCGGGCAATGACCGAGACGGGCTGGCCGTACCGGGCCAGCTTGACGGCCAGCAGGCCGCCGATCGCGCCTGCTCCAACGACACAAACTCTCATCGCATACCTCTATTTTTGGGGACCCGCGGCCGATCGACCGGAGCCGCCGACGCGGGCGCCCGGGTCACGCTAAGCCGATGTTTCACAGTACAATCGGTTGTTCGAACCCATCGTTCGACGGATGCGGACACATTTTTACTCTATATCTTTTTACTCTATTCGGCGGCACGAGGGTAGACGATGATCCTCGTCACATCACGCGCCACGGGCGCACGCGCACCGCTCCCGTGCAATGGCCAATGCCCGTGAGCGGCTCTCGGCACCCGCTGCGAGCTTTCAGGGCACGGGAGGGATGGCCCGCTGGATTGGCTTGCAGACCCAGGACGAGACCGTGATCGCTACGCTGGACAACGACGCGCTGCGCAGCTACTGCGCCGGGGCGCTTGCCCATGGTGCGCGCGGGGGTGCGCGCACCGTGCAGCCCGGCAGCGGTGTCGTCATCGGCACCCCCGGGTTCGGCATCTCGCGTCCTTACCTCGAAGAACACTCCTAGCCGCTTCGCCACCCATGGACAAGCAGAACTACGCCTCGAGATTGTGCGGTGCGCGAACCCAGAGCCAGCGCGTCGCACTCACCGCGGACTGGATCCTGCGCAACTTCGACGGCTTCTACTCGGAGTTCCTGAGCATCCCGGACTCGGCGAAACGCGCCTTCGAGGCTCAGGACCACGCCGAGTCCATCCGCCTCAGCCGCCGCCGCATTTCCATGTACAGCCAGGCCATCCACGAGATGGGGCCGTTCATCAACGCGGTGTTGCCGCAGTTCGCGGTGCGCCAGTCATGGTGGGACGAGATCGAGCGGCTGTACCTCGAGAGCATCGAGGGCCGTTACGAGGCCGATCTCGCCTTCGCCTTCATGCTGTCCGTTCGCCGCATGGTCTATCGCGGCGAGTGGCGCCCCGTCGAGTACTCCTACGGGCGGGCCGGCGAGATGGTGTCCGAGCAGCCCGCGGCGATAACGCGCGCATTCGGCGCGATGCCGCGTCTCGACGCGGGCATCGTCGCCGGAGTGCTGGAACTGCCGGGCTTCAGCGTCGACTACGAGAACATCGAGGAGGATGCGGCACGGGTCGCGACGCGGGCCAATCGGGAATTCGGGCTCGACGAAGAGGGCGGCACCGGCATCGAGGAGCTGGACGTCGTCAAGGGCGGGTTCTACCGCAATCGCGGCGCGTACATCGTCGGCCGCGCACGGCTGGGGGACGGTTCGATCAGACCGTTCATCGTCGCCCTGCTCAACCGCGATACCGGCATTTACGTCGACGCGCTCATCACCACCGAGCGCGACGCCCACAACCTGTTCAGCTCCACGCTCGCCAACTTTCACGTCACCACGGTGTACTACCACGAGCTGAACACCTTTCTTCACTCGATCATGCCCCATCGTAAGCTCGGGCTGCACTACTCCACGGTCGGCTTCAACCACATGGGCAAGGTAGCGGTCATCAACGAGATCAAGGAGGAGCTGGCCCGCGACGACGCCCGCTTCGAGATCTCGGTGGGCTTTCGCGGCACCGTGGCGATCGGCTTCGCCGGGCCGACCTCCGATTACAATCTGAAAGTCATCCGCAACCATCCGACCGCCGGTTACAAGTGGGGAAAGTTCGAAGGCATCGAGAGGGTCATGGAGAAGTACGACCGGGTGCACGAGATCAACCGCACCGGCAGCATGCTCGACAACATCATCTACTACAACATCGAGCTCGAAGAGGATCTGTTCGCGCCCGAGCTGCTGGACGAGCTGCTCAGCGAAGCCGGCGAGACGGTTTCGCTGCAGGATCGCTCGGTGGTCTTCAAGTACCTGATCGTGCAGCCACGGCTGACCCCGCTCCAGGTCTTCCTGGAGAATGCCGAGCCCGCCGATGCAGCGACCGCCATCGTGAATCTCGGTGATTGCATCAAGAACAACGCCGCTGCCAACATCTTCAACAAGGACCTGGACGCCCGCAACTACGGGGTCAGTCATTTCCTGAAGGTCTACCTGTTCGACTACGACGCGGTGGAGCCGTTGGAGATCGTGAAGGTGCGCACCAATGTGAATCGCATCGAGGGCGAGGAAGACGTGCCGGAGTGGTACTTCGAAGAGGGCGTCGTCTTTCTGCCCGAGGAAATCGAGTCCGGGCTGCGCGTGAACGACCGTGATCTGCGCCGCCTCTTTCGCGAGCAACACGGGGATCTGCTGACCACGGACTACTGGGTGCGGCTGCAGGCCGATCTCGCCGAGGGCCGCGTGCCGCAGGTCAAGACCTACCCGGACGAGTGCCGGCTGCGGGCCGGCTGATTTCGGCGCTCGCCCGACTCCCCGGCGTGCATCCTTCCGGCGCCGGTCGCGATCTCCGTGCGGGCAGGCCGGCGGCGGGTTTCCCGGGCTTACCCCGGTAGCGCAGACACTCCCAGGCCCGACGCCGTTGAGGCCGATGCTCCTTGCTTATCGTTTGGCTACATCACGAGTTGTCGGTCGAGGCACCTGAGCTGCACCGCCTCCGCGACGTGCGGCGCCTCGATCGATTCGCTGCCGCCCAAGTCGGCAATCGTCCGCGCCAGGCGCAGGATGCGGTGATAAGAGCGCGCCGAGAGCTGCAGCCGCTCCATGGCGGTGTCCAAGAGTGCGTGGCCAACCTCGTCGAGCCGGCAGTGCCGCTCGAGCCGCTTGCCCTGCAGTGCGCTGTTGAGCGCGTCCTGCCGCGCGTCCTGCCGCGCGCGCGCCGCCACCACGCGGGTGCGCACCGTCGCGCTCGTCTCCGTGTTCGGGTCCGCCCGGCGCAGCAGCGCGCGCGGCACCGCGGGCATCTCCACGTGCATGTCGATGCGCTCGAGCAGCGGCCCCGAGATGCGGTTGCGGTAGCGCTGCACCTGCTCGGCCGTGCAGCGGCAGCGCCCCGACGCATCGCCCAGCCAGCCGCACGGGCAGGGGTTCATGGCCGCCACCAGCTGAAACCCCGCCGGATAGGTCGCCCGGCATGCCGCCCGCGAGACGGTGACGGCGCCGGTCTCGAGCGGCTCGCGCAGCGCCTCGAGCACGTGGCGGCTGAACTCCGGCAGCTCGTCGAGGAACAGCACCCCGTGGTGCGCGAGCGAGATCTCGCCCGGCCGGGCGCGCGCACCGCCGCCGACCAGCGCCGCCGCCGAGGCGCCGTGATGCGGCGCCCGGAACGCGCGCCGGCGCCAGGCGGCGATGCGCCAGCCGGCGCCGGCCACCGAGCGCACGGCGGCCGCCGCCAGCGCCTCGCCCGGCGTCAGCGGCGGCAGCAGGCCGGGCAGGCGTGCCGCGAGCATGCTCTTGCCGGTGCCGGGCGGGCCGATCATGAGCAGGTTGTGGCCGCCCGCGGCGGCCACCTCGAGCGCGCGCCGCCCAAGGCGCTGACCGCGCACGTCCGCGAGGTCCGGCAGATCGCCGTCGTCGCCCGCCCCGCCGCCGTCCGCGGGGGCGGCGGGGGCCGCCAGCGTGTCGCCGTCGCGCAGGTGCGCGGTGACGGCGAGCAGGTCGGCGGCGCCGCGCACGTCGAGCTCCCGCACCAGGCCCGCCTCGTCGAGATTCGCGCAAGGCACCAGCAGCGTGCGCCCGCCGTCGCGGGCCGCCAGTGCCACGGCGAGGACACCGCGGATGCCCCGCAGCGCCCCCGTCAACGCCAGCTCGCCGACACACTCCAGGCGCGCCAGGGCGGCGGCCGGCACCTGCCCGGAGGCGGCGAGAATTCCCAGCGCGATGGGCAGATCGAAGCGCCCGCCCTCCTTCGGCAGGTCCGCCGGCGCCAGGTTGACGGTGATGCGACGGCGGGGAAAGTCGAAGCCGGCATTGAGCAGGGCGCCGCGCACCCGGTCCTTGCTCTCGCGCACCGCCGTCTCCGGCAGACCGACGATGGACAGGCTCGGCAGGCCGCCGGAGAGGTGCACCTCGACGTCGACCTCGGGCGCCTCCAGCCCGACGGCGGCACGGGAACGAACGACGGCAAGTGACTCGGCACCCATCCCTGGCAACGGGTCGTTGCGGGCCGCCGCGGCGGCGGCCCGCGTGATTAAGGTTGTGGCGGCCCGCGCAACGCCTCCTCCAGCTCGGCCACCCGCGCCTCCAGCCGCTCGAGCTTCTCACGCGTGCGCTGGAGCACGGCCTCCTGCACCTCGATCTCCTCGCGCGTGACCAGATTCATGCGCTCCAGCGCCGCCTCGGCCGACGCGCGCACGCTGCGGCGGATGTCCTCGCCGAGCTCCGGCGGCAGCGCGTCGGCGATGAGCTGCGTCAGGCGTCGGGTCAGCGGGCTCATCGGCGCAGCGCTCGCCCGCTCAGTCTAGCAGCGCCGCCGGCGGGGCGGCGCGCGCGGTTGTGCGCGGACTCACCGGCCGGGGCGAAAAGCGTCCGCTTCGGGCCACTCATGCGCTCAGTACTCCGTGCGTATCTCGACGAAGGCCTCGTCGCGCAGCTCCCGCAGCCACTGGTCGTAGCGTTCCTCGGACTTGCGCACCAGGATCTGCTGGCGCGCGTTGTTGCGGTCGATCTGGTCGCCGGCGTCGTGCTGACGTCGCTCCGTCACCTGTATCAGGTGGAGGCCGAACTGGGTGGGCACCGGCTGACTCACCTCGCCGGGCGCCAGGCTCTCCATGGCCGCCTCGAAGGCCGGCACCATCTCGCCGGGGCCGACCCAGCCGAGCTCGCCGCCGTTGGCCCGCGAGAGGTTGTCCTCCGAGTGAGTCTTGGCGAGCCCGGCGAAGTCCTCGCCGTTGACGATGCGCTCACGGATCTGCGCCAGGCGCTGCTGCACCTCGCGTGCGTTGAGAAACTCGTTCGGCCGCAGGAGTATGTGCCGCACCTGCGTCTGCACCACCATCTGCTGGCCGCCGCCGCGGCGGTCGTTGAGCTTGAGAATGTGAAAGCCGCTGGGGCTGCGCAGGATTCCGCTCACCTCGTTGACCTGCATCTGCGCCAGCGCTTCGAGGAACAACCCCGGCAGCTGCCCCGCCTTGCGCCACCCCAGCCGCCCGCCGCTCAGGGCGTCCTGGCTGTTGGAGTACTCTGCGGCCGCCTGCTCGAAATCGAGCCCCGAGCTGATGCGCGTCACCGCGGTCTGCGCCCGGCGCCGCGCCTCCTCGATGGCCTGCGCGGTCGCCGACTCCGGCACCGCGATGAGTATGTGGGAGACGTCGAACTCGTCGTTCAGCGCGTCCGTGCCCCGCGAGGCGAGAAAGCTCTCGATCTCCTCCGGGGTCACCGTCACGCGGGAGTTGATCTCGCGATCGACCAGGCGTTGGATGGTGAGCTGGTTGGCGACGCTCCGGCGGAACTGCGCGTAGTCGATGCCGTCGCGCTCGAGGGCCTCGCGCAACGCGCGCACGGACAGCCCGTTGCGCCGCGCGATGCTCTCCACGCCGCTGTCGATCTCCGCGTCGCCGACGCGCACACCGACACGCTCGGCGTACTGCAGCTGAATGCGGTCGACGATCATGCGCTCGAGCGCCTGGCGCTGAACGACATCCTCCGCCGGCAGCCGCACCCCGCGCGCGCGCAGGTCCTGCACCATGCGCCTGAGCTCGATGCGGAACTCGTTCTCCGTGATGATGTCGTCGTTGACGATGACGAGGATGCGGTCGAGCGGCGCCGTCGCCGCCACGGCGGCGCCGGCGGGCAGCAGGCACAGCAGTGCCACAACGACGGCTCCCAGCACAGAACTCCTCGGCGGATTGCGGCTCGGGACCGCTGGACATTGTAGCGGGAAAGGCGGCGCGGGTCGCGCGCCGACGGGCCGACGCGGCGCCAGCGGGGACCTCCGGGCCACGCCTCGCGCGGGCTCAGAAACCCGAGGAGATGCGTCCCAGGCCCTTCAGCTCGAAGCTGACGAGGAACACCGCGCGCTGATCCTCGTCCTGATCCTGGCGCGACTGTGCGCCGAAGCGCAGCGCCCAGCAGCACGAGTCGTAGGTGAGGCCGACGGTCGTCTCCAGGTTCTGCTCCTCGTCGATGGCGTAGCGCTCGGTGACGCTCAGCGCCCACCTCGGTCCGAGCGGCCAGCGCAGCTTGGCGTTGATCTGCTGCTCCGAGTTGCGGCGGAAGCGATAGCCCAGCGTGAAGAGCTTCGACACGTTGGGCTCGTACTGGACGTCGAAGCGGAACTCCTCGGTCTGGTTGTCTTCGGTGCCCCACTGCAGAGCGCTGTTCAGGTTCCAGCTGTCGGTGAGGTCGCCGCGCAGCTCGGCGAAGACGTCCGAGTCGCTCCGCGTGTCGACCTCCCCCGGCGTCAGGTTGACCTCGCGGTCCTCGAAGAAATAAACCTGTCCAATGTTGGCCTGCAGCCGCTCGTCGCCCGTCTCGGTATCGAGCAGCCGCCACGTGAGGCCGGCGGTGAGCTGGTTGGTGTCGCCAATGCGGTCGCCGCCGAAGAAGCGCTCCTCGCGAAAGAGGTTGGCGAAGTTGCTGGCGTTGACCTCGCCGGTGTCGAAGTCGGGGAAATCGTCCTGGTTCTCCTCGGGGATGAACACGTAGAAGAGCCGCGGCTCGAGCGACTGCGTGTTCTTCTCGCCCTGACGCTCGAAGAAGAGCTTGCCGTCGACGCTGAACATCGGCACGAACACCGACGGCGAGTCCGACGCGCCCGGCGTCTGCTCCGTGAGGTCGTAGCCGATGTACTGGGCCGAGAGCTTCGGCCGCAGGTAGCCGTACTGCTTGTCGAGCGGCATACCGACGTAGGGCTTGGCCCGCCCGCGCCAGCCGTGCACGCGGTCGTCGCGGTCGAAGTTGATGAGCGAGCTGTCGAAGCCGAGCTCGAACAGACCCACATCCCGCCACTTGGCGTCGAGATTGACCTCGGGCAGCTGGTCGTAGGGCCGGTTCGCCTCGGCGATGGTGCTGTCGAGCGTGGTGTGGCTCAGCACCTGCGCATCGAACTGCACGATCTCACCTGAGTAACGCACCTCGCCGCGCTGCGGCAGGTGAGTGGAGCTCGACACGTCGAGGTTGTTGCTGAAGTCGTCGAGGTAGCGCTCGTCGGAGACGTCCTGCACTTCGACCACGGCCTGCCAGCCGGTGCCGAACTGCTGGTCGTGGTCGAACGAGTAGCCCCAGCGGTCGTCGCCGAAGTCGTCGTCGTCCGGCAGGAACTCACCGCGCAGGATGCCGTTGTAGCGCTCGTCGAGGTAGCGGAACTCGCCGCCGAGCTGCAAGCCGCGGTCGCCGTAGTAGCGCGGGATCAGCGTCGCGTCGCGGTGCGGCGAGATGTTGAAGTAATACGGCAGGTCGATGGCGGCGCCGAGCGTGTTGCCGCCGCCGAAGCTCGGGAACAGGAAGCCCGACTTGCGCTCGTCGGTGATCGGGAAGCTCGCCTGCGGCCAGTAAAAGATCGGCACGCCCTTGAACCTCACCTTCATGCCCTTGGCCGTGCCGACGCCCGTGTCCTTGTCGAGCGTGAGCTCGCTCACGCTCAGCACGACGTCGTCCTTGCCGATGGGACACTGCGTGTAGGTGGCGTTCTCGGCACGGATGCGCCCTTCGCCCTCGAAGAACACCCGCTCCGCTTCGCCGCGGCCCGAGACCGCGGCCTGCTCTGGAGCCGTGGCCTTGCGGCGCTCGTCGGCGAGCCAGAATTTGCCGTCGCGCGCCTCGCCGATCTGCGTCTCGAGCTGCACGTTGGCGAACGACGCGTCGACGCGGTCGCCGCGCGGACTGTGTATGGTCACGTCCCCCTCGACCTCGACCTGATCGCTGGCCTTGTCGTACTGCAGGCGCTCGCCGTAGATGGATTTGGCGCCCTGGGAGACCTGCGCGTTGCCGGTGAGCACCACCAGGTCCGTGCTCGGCAGCTCGATCTGGTCCGCCTCGAGCTCAATCGGCAGCGGCGAGCCGTCGGCCTGGAACTCCGGGCTGCCGCCGCCGGGGTGCGGGATCACGTCGACGGGGCACGCGCCGCCCACCTGCGCGGCGGCGACGGTGGGGACCAAGGGAGTCAGTGCCAGGACAACGGCGGCCAGAAGCTTCTCGCTGGTCATGTCTCTCGTGGGGCGCGTGTTGGGACGGTCCTTGTGCGGGCGGGAAAATGGCATAGAATTCCTACCGCTTCAATGTGGAACCGGCAGGGCGGCGACGTCTTCGCATGCCCGCCGCGTCCGTCGGCAGGCTAGCGTGACGGTACCCTCGAACACATTCGGCCTTGACGCGTAGAACCGGAGTCACCCTCTCTATCCGGCCCCGCGGTGTTCGCGCTGCGGGGATTTAGGCGGCGCAGCACGCCGCCGGCGCCATTATAGAGGAATTCGCCCCGTGGACAACCGGCTCAAGGCGCTGCTCGTCTGGGCGCAGCGGACGCTCGGCGCCCAGCACCTCGAGCTGCGTCCGGCCTCGGCCGATGCGAGCTTCCGGCGCTATTTCCGCGTGCACCGCGGCGAGGAGTCCTTCATCGTCATGGACGCGCCGCCCGGCAGGGAGAGCACACGCCCCTACGTGCGCGCGGCCGCGCGATTGCGCGAGCTCGGATTGAACGTGCCGCGAGTGATCGCCAGCGATGCCGGGCGCGGCTTCGTCCTCGTCACCGACCTCGGCGACACCAGCTACCTCGACGCGCTCGCCCCGCACACCGTCGAGCGCCTCTACGCAGACGCGACGGCGGCATTGGCGCTGCTGCAGGCGGGCACCGCGGCCGAGCCGGAATTCTTCCCACCCTACGACGCCCCGCTGCTGCGGCGCGAGCTCGGGCTCTTTCCGCAGTGGTTCCTGCAGCACCACCTCGGGCGGACCGGCGAGCCCGAAGACGCGCGCCGGCTCGATGCCGTCTTCGCGCAGCTCGTCGAGCGCGCGCTCGAGCAACCGCGCGTGTGGGTGCACCGCGACTACCATTCTCGCAACCTCATGGTGACGGCGCACGACAACCCCGGCATCCTCGACTTCCAGGACGCCGTCTGCGGCCCGGTCACCTACGACCTGGTGTCGCTGCTGCGCGACTGCTACATCGAGTGGCCCGAGGAGGACGTGCAGCGCTGGGCGCGCGCCTATCATGCGCTGGCGCGGCGCTCGGGCCTGCCGGTCGGCGACGACGACGACCGCTTCATCGAGTGGTTCGACTGGATGGGTGTGCAGCGCCACTTGAAGGCCGTGGGCATCTTCGCGCGCCTTTACCACCGCGACGGCAAGGACGGCTACCTGCGCGACATCCCGCGCACGCTCGGCTACGTCGAGCGCGTCTGCCGCCGCTACCCGGCGCTCGCGCCGCTGCACGCCGTGGTCGCGCCGCTGCTCGAGGACACGCGCACGTGGACGCGCTGATCCTCGCCGCGGGTCGCGGCGAGCGCCTGCGCCCGCTAACCGACCGCACGCCCAAGCCCCTGCTGCGCGCGGGCCCCAGGCGCCTCATCGAGTTTCATCTCGACGCGCTCGCCGCCGCCGGCTTCGAGCGCGTGGTCATCAACCACGCCCACCTCGGCCAGCAGATCGTCGACGCCCTCGGCGACGGCCGCCGCTACGGCCTCGTCATCCGCTACTCGCCCGAGCCCGAGGGCGCCCTGGAGACCGGCGGCGGCATCGTCAACGCTTTGCCGCTCATCGACTCGGATCCCTTCGCCGTCGTCAACGCCGACATCTGGACCGACTATCCGCTGACGCGCCTGGCGCTCGCGCCGCACGCCGACGCGCACCTGGTTCTGGTCGACAACCCCGCCCACCACCCCGGCGGCGACTTCCGGCTCGAGCACGGCCGGGTGAGGCCTAAAGTCGCCGCGGCGGACGCCGCGGCGCTGACCTTCAGCGGTATCGGCGTCTATCGGCGCGCGCTCTTCGCCGGCCTCGCGCCGGGGCGCTTTGCGCTGGCGCCCATTCTCACGGCCGCGGCGCGCGCGGGCCGCGTCGACGGCGAGCACTTCACGGGACGCTGGATCGACGTCGGCGACCCGCAGCGCCTGCGGCGCCTGCGGCAGTGGCTCGCCGACGCGAGCGCCTGAGCCGGCGCGCCGCGCACCGCTCGACTCACGCGTCGACGAACTCGACGTCGTCGTAGTCGAGCGCGGCGGCGAGCCACGACAGCAGCTGCGCGCCGGCGACGTCGACGCCGACGTCCACGCCCTGATCGGCGAGCTGCGTGACCGGCAGGCCTTCGTAGCCGCACGGGTCGATGCGCGAGAACGGGCCGAGGTCCATGTCGACGTTGAGGCTCAGGCCGTGGTAGCTCGCGCCGCGCCGCACGCGCAGACCGAGCGCAGCGATCTTGGCGCCGCCTACGTAGACGCCGGGCGCGCCCTCGCGCCGCTCGGCCGTAACGCCGTACTCGCCGAGCAGCTCCACCACCGACTGCTCGAGCGCGTGCACGAAGCGCCTCACGCCGAGCTGGCGTCGACGGATGTCGACGAGCGCATACACCACCAGCTGGCCCGGGCCGTGGTAGGTGATCTGACCGCCGCGATCTGTCGCCACCACCGGGATGCGATCGTCGCCGGGACGCGGCTGGGCACGGCAGCTGACGCCGGTGGTGAACACCGGCTCGTGCTGCAGCAGCCAGATCTCGTCGGCGCGCTGCGGCCCGCGTTCCTCGGTGAAGGCGCGCATCGCCTGCCAGGTGGGCAGGTAGTCGGCGGTGCCGAGGCGGCGCACGACGACGCTCTCAGACACCGCTCGCCGCCCGCCCCTCGCCGGGCCCGCGCATGCCCCGGCCTGCGCTCAGAGCGCGAACAGGACATCCGGGCAATCGCTGAGCTCCTGGTAAATGGCGTCGAGCTGCGCGCGGCTCTTGGCCCAGATGATGCACGTGATGGAGACGTAGCGGCCGTTGCGGCTCAGCCGCGCGCGCGTGCGCAGCATGTCCGTCTCGCGGATGTGTCGCGACACGATGGCCTGCACCAGCGCCTCGAAGCGGTGGCTCTGCTCACCCATGGCCTTGATCTCGAAGCGGCAGGGGAAGCGCAACCCCGTGCCGGCCGCTTCCGCCGGCCTGCCGTCGCCGTTGCCGCCGCTGCCGCCGTGGCCGCCGTGGCCGCCCACCGCCGCTCAACGCAGCCACAGCAGCACGTGATCGACGAGGCGGCCCCACCACGGGCCCTCCTCGACCGCCTGCAGGGCGAGCAGCGGGTATTCGCCGATGAGCTTGCCGTCAAAGGTCAGCGTGAGCGTACCGAGCGGCGCCGACGGCGCCAGCGGCGCCACCTGCGGCTCGTCGAGCGCGATGTCCGTCGTGAGCTTGCCCGAGGTGCCCCGCGGCAGGGTCACGTAGAGATCGCGCGCCACGCCGGCCGGCACCGCGTCGGCGGCGCCCTTGAACACCTCGACCTGCGCGGCCGCGTCCGCCGCCCCGTAGAGGAGCCTCGACTCGTAGGCGGCGTAGCCGTGCTGGAGCAGCGAGTGCACGGCGTTGGTGCGGTACTTGGGGCTCTTGGTGCCGAGCACGCCGGCGATCAGGCGCATGTCGTCGCGCTGCGCCGAGCCGATCAGGCAGTAACCCGCCGCCTGCGTGTGGCCGGTCTTCACGCCGTCGACGGAATCGTCACGCCACAACAGCCGGTTGCGGTTGCGCTGCGTGATGTTGTTGTAGGTGAACTCCCTGATCGAGTAGTACTGGTAAAGCTCGGGGAACTCCCTGATGAGCGCGCTCGCGAGCAGCGTCAAGTCACGCGCCGAGCTGTAGTGCTCGGGGTTGGGCAGGCCGGTGCTGTTCATGAAGTGGGAGTTCTTGAGACCCAGCTCGGCGGCCGCCTGGTTCATCATCTCGGCGAACCCCTCCTCGCTGCCGGCGACGTGCTCGGCGAGGGCCACGGCGGCGTCGTTGCCCGACTGCACGATCAACCCCTTGAGCAGATCGGAGACGGCGACGCGGGTGTCGACCTGGATGAACATGCGCGAGCCGCCGGTGCGCCACGCCTTCTCGCTGACGTAGGCGGTGTCCTCGAGCTTGATCTTGCCCGTCTTGACGGCGCGGAACACGACATAGGCCGTCATCAGCTTGCTCAGGCTCGCGGGCTCGAGCCGCTCGTCGGCGTTGTGCGCGGCGAGCACCCAGCCGCTGTTGTGATCGATGAGGATCCACGACTTGGCGTCGAGCCGGGGCGCTGGAATGGACGCCCGCATCGCCTCGGGTATGGTAGCCGCCTCGCCGACGACGCCGAGCGAAAGCAGCACGATGCCGCACAACAGAGCCCTTGACGCTTTCAACATGCCCTCCTCCACACGCGCCCGCGGCCGGCGCCGGGCGCGGCGCTCACTCGATCACCAGCCGCGGCTGCATGGCGAGCGAACCGTTCATCCGCACGATCTCGCGGTCGGCCTCCTCCGCCGACGCCATCGGGCCCACGCGCACTCGGTAGACCACGGCGTCGGACAACTCGCCCGTCTCGATCTCCACCGGCGCGAAGCCGGCGCGCACCAGCCTGCCCTTGAGGGCGACGGCGTTGGCCTCGCTCACGAAGGCGCCCGCCTGGACGTAGAACTTCGACGGCGTCGTCGTCGCGCTCATGACCGGCGCCGCCGCCGCGCTCGCCTGCCCCGGCGTGATCGCCTCGACCTCCACCATTCCCGTGCCGTTGGCGACGATGTCGAGCTTATGCGCGGCAACGTAGGAGAGGTCGATGATACGCTCCTTGCTGAAGGGGCCCCGATCGTTGACGCGCACGACGACGGTGCGCCCGTTGGCCACGTTGCGCACTCGCACGTAGGTAGGCAGCGGCAAGGTCCTGTGGGCCGCGGTCATGGCGAACATGTCGTAGGGCTCACCGCTCGAGGTGCGCCGGCCGTGAAACTTGCGCCCGTACCAGGACGCCACGCCGCGCTCGCGGTAGCCCTGCGCCGATGCCACGGGATAGTACATGCGGCCGAGCGCGCGATAGGGGTTGTTGCCGGTCGCGCTCGGCGGCTCCGCCCGCGGCACGGCGTCGGCGACCGTGTCGGGGTCGACGGAGAGCTTGCGCGGCGGGCCGTCGTCCTGGTAGTAGCCGCCGTCGCGGGTCGCACAGGCGGCCAGCACGAGGGCGGCGAGCAGGCCGGCGGCGATGAACCGCGATGCGCGACCCGCGCTACGACGGCCGCGCATAGGCCTTGGCGATCTCGCGGCTCAGCTCGAATACCGCCATCGCATAGAGCGTGCTGGGGTTGTAGCTCATCAACGCATAGAAGTTGCGGTAGCCGACGCGGTAGTCGTGGCCGTTCGACTGCTCGAGGCGAATGAGCCCCGCGGCACGCTCGCCGGGCCCGGCGTCGTCGATGCGCACGCCGAGCGCACGCAGGCGCTCGAGCGTGAGCTCGGGCTCACGCCCCTTGTTCAGGTACGGCTCCGCGTCGATATCCCCGTCGACGTGCGCGACGCTCACGATGGGCGCGTCGCGCTGCCAGCGGTGGGTGTGCAGGTAGTTGGCGACGCTGCCGATGGCGTCCGCCGTCTGGCCGATCAGGTCACGGCGCTGGTCGCCGTTGAAGTCGACGGCGTAGGATCGGTAGCTGCTGGCGATGAACTGCGGTATGCCCATGGCGCCGGCGTAGGAGCCGCGGGCGCTCAGGGGATCGAGCCCCTCCTCGCGGGCGAGCAGCAGGAAGGCTTCGAGCTCGCGGCGGAAGAAATCACTGCGTCGCGGGTACTCCAGCGTGAGCGTCGTCAGGCTGTCGAGGATGACATGCCGGCCCATGGTGGCGCCGTAGCGGGTCTCCACGCCGATGATGGCCACGACGATCTGCGGCGGCACGCCGTACTGCGCCGCGGCACGCTCGAGATCGGCGCGATGACGGCGCCAGAACTCGGCTCCGCTGCGCGCCGTCTTGCTGGAGACGAACAGCCGCCGGTAGCGGTGCCACGGCAGTCTCTCCGCGGGCCGCTGCATCGCCTTGACGACCTCCGTGCGGATGCGCACGCCGCGGAACAGCGCCTCCAGCTCGGCGCGCTCGAAGCCGTGCTCGCGCACCATCTCCTCGATGAAGCTGGCGATCTGGGGATAGGCCTCGAGCTCGAGCGCCGCGACGGGGGCGGACGGCGTCAGGGACGTGCCCGCGAGCAGGACGAGCGCGGCCAGCGCCCGGCCGGGGCGGCGGCGGGAGGTGGTTTTGCGTGTGGGCGAGATGTGCGTGTGCATGGACATCGGTTCCGAGCCTAGCGCGGGCTGCGCTGCGAGTTGATGCTCATCAGAATGCCGAATCCTGCCATCAAGGTCACCATGGAAGTGCCGCCGTAGCTGATCAAGGGGAGCGGCACACCGACGACCGGCAGCACCCCGGACACCATACCGACATTGACGAAGAGGTAAAAGAAGAACGTCAGCGCGAGGCTGCCGCCGAGCAGCCGCGAGAAGGTGTCGCGGGCGTAGAACGAGATCATGAGCGCCCGTACGATCACGAAAAGATACAGTGCGAACAACAACATACTGCCGAACAGGCCGAACTCTTCGGCGAACACGGCGAAGACGAAGTCGGTGCTGCGCTCGGGAATGAACTCGAGCTGCGACTGGCTGCCGTTGAGCCAGCCCTTGCCCGAGAAACCGCCCGAGCCCACCGCGATCACGGACTGAATCGTGTGGTAGCCGGCGCCCAGCGGGTCGGCCCAGGGGTCGAACAGCGTGGAGATGCGCCGGCGCTGGTAGCCGTGCAGCAGCGACCACAGCACCGGCGCCGCCGCCGCCACCAGCACCGTGGTCAGCGCGATGTAGCGCCAGCCGATGCCGGCGAGGAAGATCACCAGCAGCCCCGAGACGGCGATGAGCACGGCCGTGCCGAGATCGGGCTGCAACACGATGAGCAGCGACGGCGCGCCGACGACGAGGCTCGCCAGCAGCAGATCGCGCAGGCGCGGCGGCAGCGGGTTGCGCGTCAGCAGCCAGGCCACCATCATCGGCACGGCGAGCTTCATGATCTCCGCCGGCTGGAAGCGGAACAGGCCGAGATCGAGCCAGCGCTGGGCGCCCTTGCCGACGATACCGGTGACCAGCACCGCCCCCAGCAGGGCGAGCCCGCCGGCGAAGACGTACGGCGACCAGCGCACCAGCGTCGCCGGCGGCACCTGCGCCAGCGCGAACAGGGCGAGGAAGGCCACCGCGATGCGCACGCCCTGGCGCAGCAGCAGCGTGACGTTCTCGCCGCCGGCGCTGTAGAGCACGACCAGGCCGAGCGCGCACAGCATGACGAGCCCCGCCAGCAGCGGCACGTCGACGTTCCAGCGGTTGGGCGCCGCCTCCACGGCTCAGGTCTGGCCCGCCGCGCCGACGGGGTCCGGCGGCGCCGGGCGGTACTGCCCCATCAGGTAGAAGTCGAGCACCTTCTTGGCGATGGGGGCCGCCGTGCGGCTGCCGCCGCCGCCGTTCTCGGCCACCACCGCCACGGCGATGCGCGGGTCCTCGACCGGCGCGAAGGCGATGAAAAGGGCGTGGTCGCGAAACCGCTTGGCGATTCTCTTTTCGTCGTAGCTCTGGCCCTGCTTGATGCCGATCACCTGCGCGGTGCCCGTCTTGCCCGCGATGCGGTAGGGCGAACCCTTGCCGATCTTGCGCGCCGTGCCGCGCTCGCCGTGCACGACATCGGTCATGGCATCGACGATGACATCGTAGTAGCGCGCGGCTCGCAGCGTCACCGGCTCCGGCTGGGCGTCGGCCAGCGGCGTGCGGCTTCCGCTCTGCGGCTCCTCGATGGAGCTCACCAGCTTCGGCACGACCCGCTGCCCGCGGTTGGCGAGCAACGCCGTGACCGCGGCGAGCTGCAGCGGCGTCGCCAGCATGTAGCCCTGGCCGATCGAGGCGATG
>JABAHR010011480.1_pt1 | contig 16036 bp, 17 predicted proteins | sample 7062101 | NCBI WGS metagenome assembly JABAHR01 (sample SAMN14534553, study PRJNA622989) | marine sediment metagenome | biome: marine biome [ENVO:00000428]; feature: marine pelagic biome [ENVO:01000023]; material: deep marine sediment [ENVO:00002113] | place: India: Gulf of Kutch | collected... | reverse complement strand
TAGATGTTCTCTAGTACAACAATTGAGTTATCTATTACCATACCCACAGCGAATGCCATTCCAGCAAGGCTAATTACATTAATAGTTCTGCCTAGGGCAGACATTACAACGAATGTGCCAATGATACTTATAGGTATAGCAGTTGCTACAATAAGAGTGCTGCTTGCGCTCCTTAGAAAGAAAAGAAGTACTAAAATCGCAAGAAGACCACCGATGATTAGATTTTGTTGAACCAGGTCTATAGCACTAATGATATAGCTGGTTTCTTCGTAAACATTAAATAGGTTAAGATCTAGTTTCTGAAGTTCTCCAGCGTTAAGCTCTTCCATAGCTTCCATTAGCTCAGACATTACTTGGATGGTATTGGCCCCACTTTCTTTGACAGCGTTTATAGCTATGGCAGGCTCACCATTTTGGCGTACAGCGTACTGTGCATCCTTATATCCTAAACTAACTCTTGCAACGTCTCTCACATATACTGGGGCGCCGTTCTTTCTTGTTATAATTACATTCTCAATATCTTCCGGTGATTGGTACTCGCCAATTGTTCTTACAATGTATCTTCTCTTTCCTTCATCAAAATCGCCCGCACTGTAGTTATTGTTTTCACTTCTTATTGCCTCTGCCATTTCTGAGATGGTTATTCCTCTTGCAGCGAGAGCATTTGGATCAACAATTACCTGCATCTCACGCTCGTAGCCGCCAAATACATTTGATGATCCTACTCCAGAGACTCTTTCAAACCTGGGTTTTATGAAATCTTCAGCAAAGTCATGATACTGGTATATATCTACACCGTTTCCTTCTTTTGGTTTTAATATGAACCAAGCCATAGCACTAGCACCAACGTCGGTTGTGCTTATCACAGGCTGGTCGACATCATCAGGGTATTCTTCTACTTGGTTTAATTTGTTGGAAACATCAACAACAGCGGCATCAATGTCAGTTCCTATATCAAACTCTAGGACAATACTTCCTCTAGAGTCCTGACTCTTGCTAGTCATCTCTACGAGATTGTCTAGTGTCTTTAGCTCATCTTCCTGATCGCGGACTATCTCTGTTTCCACTTCCTGGGGACTTGCTCCTTCCCAAAATGTGTCTACTGTGATTACTGGTTTATCTACGTCTGGGGTAAGCTGAACTGGGATATTAAATAGAGCGATAAAGCCAAACAGAATTACAAAAATTACACCTACTGCTACGCTTACTGGTTTTTTTATGGATACATCAACTAATTTGTTTAATTCCTCTTGCTTTCTCATATTTTAGTTAACTTTATCTTGCTCGGTTTTTTCGTTCAAAATCCTTACAGGCTGGTTGGGCATAAGTCTTTCATTCCCTTTAACAATTACTGATTGCCCAGTTTTAACAGGGCCAGTTACTTGGATCTTATCCTCATAGGCCATGCCAGTACTTACAGGCAGTGGTTGAGCGGCGCCTTCGCTTACTATATAAATGAAGTTTGCATTGTTCTGAGATACTATCGCGTCTTTTGGAACCAGCATAACAGTTGATGGGTCACCTATTGGGAAAGATACACGAGCTACCATGCCGCTTTTTATAATTCCATCTTTATTGTCTAAATTAATCTTTACGGGAAATGTTCTAGATTCTCTGTCTGCCTGGGGTACTAGGGAAGTTATTTCTCCTTCCATATTCATACCTGGTAAAGCATCAAAATTAACTGTTACTTTAAGGCCCTCATTTATCTTGCTTACATAACGCTCCGGCATGTCTATCTTGATTTGTGCGACATCAATATTAATCAGTTCAACAACTGGACCGCCTTTCTGTACCCATTGCCCAACTTCAGTGAATTCCTCAGTGACATAGCCGCTAAAAGGTGCTCTTATTTCTGATTTCTCTATATCATACTTGCGACCATCAACCTGGGCCTGGAATTGAGCTATTCTAGCTCCAAGGGCTGATTTCTCTGACTCTGCATCTTGAAGTTGTTGAGTTGATGCGACTCCCTTTTTCTCTAGTTCTGCAAAACGGACTAAGTTTTGTTTAGCTAGCTGAAAACGAGCTTGTGCCTCTCTTTTATTAGCCTCTGCTTCTTTTAAGTCAATCTCAATTGTACGGGTATTGAACTTAGCAATTACTTCTCCTTTCTCTAAATACTTGCCTTCAGTTCCGGGTAAGCTCTCGACGAGCCCTTCAATTTCGCTTGCAATCGTGCTGCTTTTATCTGGCTCAACAGCACCTACAAGAGTGACAGGTTTTTGTAGGGTTTCCTCTTTCACTATATCTACAACAACTGGTGCAGCGGGAGGTCCTTGAGCGTTAGATTCCAAAGTAAATACTAATATTAAGGCTATGATAGTCATCAGACTAGTAATAATAGATCTCATTTTTCTCCCCGTCTATTGAACTTTGATACCATCAAGAAATACTGTTACAAAAGTCTCAGCTAGCTCATCATTATTGATTTTATTTCTTTTTCCCCCGCCAAAAAGCTCTTTTACTATTATGTGATTTACTACCATTCCGATGAAAGCTTGAGAGGCGTATAAGGCATTCACGTTTTTAAATGCACCATCTTTAATTCTGCTATCTATATAATCGCTGAGCAGCATATCTACATACTCTACATACGTGCTAAAAAACATATCAGAGAGTTCGTGTCCTTCGAGTGCACTAAAATGAAGGAGCCTAATAAAGCTCGGGTCATTGCCACATTTATCGAGCATTCTCTCAGCAATAGATTTGAAAATTAGATAATCATCCTTAGTATCTTTATATTTCTGAATGGGAAGCTCTATTGCTGGCTCCTCATCTATTTTCATCTCAATAATAGCCTTATAAAGATCTCTTTTAGTTGAAAAATGTCTGAATATCAGGGATTCATTGACCTCTGCGGCCTCTGCAATTTCCTTGGTAGTAGTGCCATTGAAACCCTTCTTAGCAAATAGCTCAATTGCAGTTTCAAGTATCTTCTCTCGAGTATTAGTTTTTTCTGGTTGAGCCTGATTTGCTTTCTCTGCAGCTTTATCGGTTGACATTTTTATTAATCCCTGTACGCTGTAAGTAAGTAATTACTTACAAGCTACCAGTTGTGGTACTTTGTGTCAAGAAACTTCACTGGAAGTATGTTTTTAAACATTGATTTTTGATCTTTTTAAGAATAATTTTGTATACTTGAATTTATATAAGGACAGAGAACTTTTTTGTGTTACCACAGTAAATCATCTAAATATTTATGCTCATGATCACTAAGTTCAAAAATAATTATCAGTATATTTTGGAGGCCTCAATGATTAGGATATTGTTGTTATTCTTCGCCATGACATCCACAGCAGGGGCTATGGAATTGTCACTCAAAGACGCAATAGAAATTGCTCTTGAGAATAACAGGGATATTAAAATCCAGAAAGAAAATGTAGTTGTATCGGAGGGTGAAGTAACATTCCAAAAAGGTGCATTTGACCCTATTTTAAATATAAGCTCTTTTTACAATGACGGTGAAACCCCTACGGTAAACACCTTTATTCCCGATGGAACTGTTAACCAGCAACAATTTGGTATAAGTGGTAATGTTGAGGGTAGATTCTCAACCGGAACTTTCTACGATGTATTTAACGTTTCATCAACAAGGACTGAGACGGATTCTCCTTTGGATGATCTAAGTCCAAGCTGGTTTAACGATGTTACTTTTTCTATAGGTCAGAATCTTTTACGAGATTTTGGAGCAGATGTAAATAATGCGTTTGTAGTCACAGCTAGCAGATCCAGCCAAATTTCTATGAAAGAATTTGAAAATGTGGTCACAAATGTTCTGCTTGAGGTAGAGACAAGATATTGGCTTCTTGTTGCTGCTACACAAAATCTTGAGCTTGAAAGAAATGCACTTGAGCTAGCTGTCGATTTGCAGAATAGAAATCAGATTCAGGTAGACGTTGGAGTGTTGCCGCCTGTGGCTGTTACTCAAGCAAAATCTGAGGTGGCCGCAAGAGAGTTAGATGTCATAAGAGCTGAGAATACGCTGCAAGCTGCAGAAGATGATCTTAAAAATGTTTTAGCAATGGACTTGTCTTTGCATATAAATGCAACAGATGAGCCAACTACAGAAGTTTTTGTTTTCAATGAGCAGGAATCACTGGAAGAGGCATATGAGCAGAGACCCGAGATTGAGCAAGCTGAGCTAAATATAGAAAATAAACAAACTCTGAAAAAGTATTATTCAAATCAAAGACTCCCGACTTTATCTATAGAGGGAAGTGTCAACCTTCAAGGACTAGGTGGAGATGAAAACCCTGATAGATTAAGTTTTGAAGGGGAGCCAGAGCCTATACCTTCAAGGTTTTTGGGATCAAGTGAGGCGTTTAGCCAGATATTTGGAGCAGATTTTACCACTTGGCAGATCCTTGGTGTCTTCAGTTTCCCTATATTCAATAGAGCTGCAAGAGGTCAGTATGTAAAAGCAAGTGCGGAGTATGATAGGAGTGTTATCACTCTTAAGAAAACCCAGGATGACGTGGCACTTGATGTAAAGAGTGCTATAAGAGAAATCGAAAACAGCTTGCGGGCCATTGATGCAGCAAGGGTATCTGTCGAGCTAGCAAAAGAAGTTGTAATCAATGAACAGGAAAGGCTTAATGTTGGTTTGGGTACTACGCGTGAGGTGCTTGAGGCTCAAAGAGATTTGATTGATGCTGGAGTAAGAAAGATTACAGCCATAGCCAATTATAATATAGCGCTCGCCGAACTCGAACGTGCAAAGGGAACGTTGCTTGAAAAAGATGGTGTCATCATCGAGGAGTAGGTCTGCTAATCTCTATTATGCACTAAACGTTTAAGAATTAGTCAAACAAAGTGACATAGCCACCATTTCAGATATAATATTTTTCAAATTTCACTTAAGGAGAATTTCATGGCTAGTGATGGAATAATTGAAGTTAGTGACGCAAATTTTGACTCAGAGGTTGTTAACAGTGATGTCCCTGTATTAGTAGACTTTTGGGCTCCATGGTGTGGACCTTGCAGGGCGATTGCTCCAATGGTAGAAGAGATTTCTGCATCATATGCGGGAAAAATCAAAGTTGGGAAAATGAATGTAGATGAAAATCAATCTACTACTATGAAATTTGGTATCAGAAGTATACCTACGCTAATAATGTTTAAAGGTGGAGAAGCAGTAGACCAAATTATTGGCGCTGTACCTAAAAGTGAGATAGAGCAGGTAGTAGAAAAGTCTCTAGCCTAATTTCTAAGTTATATCTCGATCTTAGAAAATTCTATGTTCCTACTTTAGATAGTTGTTCTTCTAATCTTGCAATCTTGCTATCTAGCTGATTAATTTCTTTACTCATAGATAGTATTTGCTCAGTGTAGTTTGTAACTTTTCCTTTCATGTCTGAAGTGGGTGCGCTGCTGATTACCTTGTTGAGAGCGCTTAAGGTTTTTTGTTTATCGAACTCATATACTGTCTCGCGCTCGCGATTAATTCTTTTTGAGTACTTTCTTGAGGCAATTCCAAATTTGCCTAGCACTCGACCGAGCCACTGCAAGTTCTGCCCCTTTTGCTCAGATTTCGGTAAAGATTTCTGTACTTCTGCAGAAAGTGCTTTAGCCGTAATTTTGAATTCTTTCTCAGTATCCTCAAATAATATATTATTGCGCTTTCCTTCAGTTATTTCACCCAAAACGCTTAATACAGTTTGCTCCCATTTATCGGGTTTAATATCGTCAGATTTTTTCGATTCCGCCCCACCTTTGTTTTCCAAATCTTCTGCAATGCCGGTAGTTTCAATCATGATGTGAGCGAGCTTACCTAGCTCTAGTATTACATTTCTTCTCTCAGCCTCTATCTCAGAGATCTGAAGTTTGATTTTCTGTTTTCCAATAATCTCTTTTGATTTTACATTTACAGTAGATATGCCCTGATCTATCTTGCCTTTTATTTTTCCTATTAAGTCGGCCATTTCTTTATACCTCCTAAATAAATAATATACTGAATTCAACTTTGATGTAAGCCCCTAGGTTTATAGTACAATCTTTGCATATATACATTTTCAATTTATCAGATTGAAGTTTTGTAAAATTTTTTTGGAAAAAAGCACGGAAGTTTGATATATTTTGTTGCTATTAATTTTGGATATTAGAGGTGTATTATGTGGTCAAAAGGTCAAGCTGTGATATTAACTCAAGTAATTGAGGGTAAAACCGACAGCTTCAACGCTGGTCTTCGAGGAACAATTGTAGAATCATTCGAAATGGACCATGGCAATTCCTATAGAGTCCAGTTTCAGGATGGAAGAGTTGCAAGGTTTCCTGAGGCATTGATGGATGAAGCTGTTGAATTAATTGATTAGACAGCACGTAAAAGTGCTCTTGCAGGAGCACCGTCTGAGCCTGTAATCTTAATTGGAAGGCAAATAAGTTCATAGTTGCCAGGCTTTACTTTAGAAAGATTAAGACCTTCTATTACCCAAATACCTGCTTTTAAAATAATATCGTGGACATCTATTACGTTCCCCTCATATCCACCAATGGACAAGTAATCAATTCCGATAGTTTGTACTTTTTTGTCTGCAAGGAACTGAGCAGCCTCTGTTGATAAATGAACAAAGTCTTTTTTAAAAGGTTTGCTCTCCCATCTAGTTTTTGAATTCAAAGTTTTAAATAGAATACGTTCTCCTTTTCTGATTGTGTGAGGTCTAATCTCCTCTGCAGTTATGAATTCCTTATGCTCAATTTCGATTACGCGAGCTTTTCCAATAGCTGCACTGAGGGGCATCTTGTCTATACTTATGCCCGATTTCCTGAAATGATGAGGGGCGTCCATGTGAGTTCCGGCGTGAGCAGCCATCGAGAGGTGAGTTAGATTGCATTCATCTCCTTTTTTCATATTGAGTATCTGTTTAATTTCTGTAGGGGGGTCATCAGGCCAGTGAACCATGCCATCGGTCAATTCGACCGAGATATCTATCCAGCCTGAATCTAGTTTTTTGTAACTCTTTTGCTTGGCCATTTTAGTTGCTGTTTAATTTGGAAAGAACCTGATCAGCTACTTGTTCGGGAGAGAAGTTGTCTGTATCTATAATGATATCTGCTTTCTCATACATAGGTGTTCTTTTGCTAAGAAGCTCTCTTGCTGTATCAACGGGGTTGTCTACTTGAAGAAGAGGTCGGGTGTTATCGTCTTTTATGCGCTCCCATACGGATTCTATAGTGGCTCTTAAATATATTGTTATGCCACCAGCTTTCATAGCATCCCAATTTCTGTCCCTTTGTACTACTCCACCACCCGTGGCAATTACTTTATTATCTTCAGATGCGAGCGTTTCTGTCGATTCTGATTCTAAATCTCTGAAGTGGTCTTCGCCATGATCAGCAAATATCTGAGTGATTGTTGTTCCGGCTTGTTCTTCGATATACATGTCAGCATCACAGAACCCATAACCTAACTTTTCAGCCACTATCTTGCCCACAGTAGATTTGCCTGCTCCCATAAAGCCTACAAGGAATATGTTTTTATGTTTTTGTGTCATACTTCAAATTGATAAATAGATTTTTTGGCCTTTTTGCCTTTCACAAATTTCTCAACGTATTTTCCTATAATATCGCACTCAATGTTTACTACGCTGTCTTTTTTAAGTTCACCAAAGGTTGTAGCCTCTTTGGTATAAGGGATGATATTAACAATAAAAAAGTTGCCTCTTACTGCATTCACAGTCAGGCTTACCCCATCAACAGCAACTGAGCCTTTCTCAACAATGTATTTGGATAGATCTTTTGGCACTGAAAATATAAATTCATAGGATTCGCCTTTTTTTGCTTTACCAGCTACTGTTCCAACGCCATCAACATGCCCATTAACTATATGGCCGCCAAGTTTGTCTCCAGCTTTAAGCGCACGCTCAAGGTTTACTTTTTTCCCAACCTCTAGCTTCCCAAGATTAGTCCTTTTCAATGTTGCATTAGATGCATCTACAGTGAAGGTTTTCTTTCCTAAGGAAGTAACAGTCAAACATGTTCCATTTACAGCTATACTATCCCCGAGAACAACATCCTTGATCTCAATATTGCCGACCTCAAATGTGAACTCTACATCTTTTGCTTTTCTATTAATTTTTTTTACATTGCCTAGATCCTCTACAATGCCTGTGAACATTATTTGCCTCTCTTGGTAATAAAGGTGTCAAACAGTATTAGTATAACACCAATTGTAATAGCTGAGTCGGCAATATTAAATGGGGGCCAATGAAGTGCAGGGTGTCCAAACCAATGGAAGTCAATAAAATCAGTTACATATCTAAGCCTAAATCGGTCAATTGAGTTTCCAATAGCGCCACCTAGTATCAGTCCAAGTGAAAATCTAAGCAACGTATCTTTAGGCCCTGTTCTATTTAGAAAGTAAAGAATTACAACTACAGCAGTTACAAGCACAACAGCAAAGAGTATCAATCTTGCGTTTTCGGGTAGATCTCTGAATATACCAAATGCAGCACCGGGGTTTCGTACATGGGTTGCATCTAGAAACGGTAAGAGCTCTATTTTGCTATATAGTGGTATATATTTAACCACTAACCATTTAGAGATCTGGTCCAATATTACAACAATTGCAGCAACTATTATTGGGATTCTTAATTTATGCATTTTATGAGGCAGAGAGTATATAGGATTCAATAATTACTTCAACTGATGTTAATCAGACTCTCGATTCTGATTCATCCACACAGAGCGATCTATGAAATCCTCGGCATAAGTTTTTGCTGCCTCGTTTTCCTCTAGAAATAACAAATAATTAAACGTGACTATCGCTTGATCATAGTTGCCTTGTGCAAATTGAGAGATTCCTATGATACGTAAGTTTTCATTTCTAAGTATATCGTTTTGTAATCCAAGCAAGTTTGCCTCAACTAGGTTTGGAACTGCTTTTTCATATTCCCCTTCATTAAATAATAGTCTTCCTTTAAGGTAGTATGCGGGAGCATATGAAGGTTTTTCACTTATAATCTTTTGTAGATGTCCGAGCTGGAGCAACTCATTTCGTGTCCCAAAGAACTGCTTTACATTTTCTTCTACTAGTCCTCCTTCAGATATTGCTGAGATCTTTATTTCAAGTTCTCTATTTAGATAGTCGGGCAAATGATCATTATGCATATTCTCAAATATTCTTAGTGCTTCTAGTGAGTTCCCCGTTTGCCATTGTGAATTACCTTTGATATTTTCTAGCAAAGTCTTCTCAACTTTAGAGCTGGACGCAGAGGTTCCCGCCACTTGTTTTGCCCGTTTATAATTTCCGTCGTAATAGTGAGAATATGAAAGCCATCTTATCAAACTAGGATCTGTGTTGTTAAGCTTAAGAGCATCAGAAAATCTTTCCTTTGCTCTATAATAATTATCGTCATTGAAATGTTCATATGCTTCCATTTTTATCTGAGCTATTTTCCTTGGACATGTGGCGCCGAAGATACTAGGTCTTGAGAACTTTGCTTCTGCAATAGTTTTTGTCTCTGGTGGCACATCAATAGTTATAAGATATTCCTTCCACTCATTACTTAATTCCTCCAAAGATTTTTCATATATTGAAAAGTCTCCCGTTTTATAAGCCTGTTTATAGTTTTCTATACCATACGTGTCTATTAAATATCTTGAGAAAGAACCCATAAGTGTGTAGCTAATCTCAGAAGGTGCATACCAAAATCCAAACCCTACTATATCATCAATCTCTGGAGCTATTTCCATTTCGTGCATGACTTTTGACCATTGGTGTGGAGTGAACTTTTGACCTCGCCAATCTGCAGCTACAGCTATACCTTCAAGCAATCCAATTTTGGGGCTAATTTTGACTAAATTATTACCGAATTCTGCAGACATAACATGCACTAGCTCATGTTTTAGAATTGGATGGGGAAATGTGTCATATATCAGATGTATCTCAGCATGTAGAGGGTTTGCAATAGTTGTCTCTCCTGCCCCTATAACTTTTTTTCTGGTTTCTATATCTGGATATATATAGGATTTTATCTTCTGTGGCGAATCCAGATCTAGGTATTCTTCAAGTTGTTTATATCTCCATTCATGATCATTTGCTATTAACTCAATGTTTTCTGCTTCCTTTGTTCCCGGGGCGTAGTAGATAATGAAATTATCTGTCTCTACTGATGCTGAGAGAATATTCTCAGTTATATAGTCGCGCGTATAGCTTATACCGATTTTAGGCTCATTTATGCTAATTACTACAATTGAAATTCCAACAGCTATAAAAATTAAAACATCCCAAACTCCAACAGTACTCTGCCTCAGGCCATATGAAATTCTGAGTGTAATTAGGAGTAGGATTCCCCACAGAGCAATCCATAGTCGAGATACAATAAGCGTATTGGTTATCGGTATAGCCTCATCATAAAGAGGGCCTGGGAAGAACCCGAAAATTGGGTTATATACAAAAATAGAAACCCCGTGGTAGAGCTCCCAGAATGCATATACAGTTATGAATAATATTATAAAGAGTCCTAAGAATATCCCTTTTCTTTTAAAGAAATAACCCACAAGCATTCCTAGAGTTGACGAGAAAAATACTGATACAGTTGGAATTAAGAGAAAAAATATTGATCCTTCTTTAATAAAGCAGTCACCTTTAACTAATGAGCTTATTAGTCCTATAATGTATGCACATATCAGAAACAAGAGGTTTAAAATATAAATTGATCCTAAAGTGTCTGAAATACTAGTGTTATTGCGATTTTTATTTTCTGTTGAGCTAATGAGTGAGGCTGATACAAAGACAGTTAAAAATGAAAGTAGTATGGCATTAATTGTAGAGTATTCGAAACCTAGAGCGCCAATTAGAGGGAAAAAGGCTAAAACAATAGATATGACTACAACTATTACAAACGAAAATACTACGCTTTTAGAAAAAAGCATGCTTTCAAATTTCATTGAAGACCCTATCTGCTCTAGAAAGATCAATGGATAAGAAATAGTCTACATTTTCTAATGAGTAGAAATAGAAATTCTTTATTAACTGTTTTTTAGCTGGAAAGTAATAGGAACAGTAACCCAACTTGATATTTCCTTTCCATCCTGCATGCCAGGGATAAAAATCCAGTCCTTCACTGCCTCAATCGCCTCATCATCCAAAACCTTATGTCCTGAAGGCCTGAACACTTTTATTTCTCCAACCCTGCCGTCAGCTAGTACAAATACTTTTAATTCTACCTCACCTTCGTAGCCTCTTTTTCTTGCAACTCGTGGATATTTGGGTTTAGGGTTAATATTGTAGTCAGGATAAGCAAGAGAGTTTTTAGATCTATTTTTTCCTTGGTAATTGTTATCTATCTGCCCTTGTTGTCCAATTGAGGCAGTTTCTTTTCCAGACCTAGTCCTGTTAATATCTGATGCTTTTGATGAGGTACCTACTAGCTTCCTGTTTGATTCTGTTTTCTTCTTAGTGGGTTTAACCTTTTCTTTTTGAATTTCCCGCTGGATGTTTTTTTTATTCTTAATATTCTGTTGAATTGGTTTTTTCTCAAGTGCTATTTTGGGATTACTCTCTTGTTCGCTATTTTCAATATTATTTGCCTCAGTAGATGGAGATTTACTTTTAGCCGAATCTGAATCGTCACTAGAAATAACACCTACCATTACTGTCGCTGATTTTCCGCCTGAAAGAGGGTATTTAAAAAAATAAAGCAGTACTGCAGAGATTAGGACAACATGAAATGCTAATGATAATATTACAAATTTATTGAGCTTGTTCTTTTTCATTTTAGGTGTTTTTTTGTACTATTATACAAACTTATACTATAAAGTGGAGAGATTAAATTATTTAAACTCAATAAAGGAGAGTCAAATGGCATATATAATAATAAAAACGCTACTAACTGCAGTAATAATTGTTGGGATTTCAGAGATTGCTAAACGCTACACCACATTTGCAGCATTGCTTGCTGCACTTCCACTAACATCACTGCTTGCTATGATTTGGATATACATTGATACCAAAGATGCAGGGCGAATTGCGGATTTGTCTATCTCAATCTTCTGGCTAGTCCTTCCAACACTTCTTTTCTTTTTAGTGTTGCCTTGGCTACTTAAACAGCAATATAATTTTTGGTTGTCACTAGTGATATCAAGTGTTGTGATGATTGTTTTTTATTTAGGGTATGCAACAATAGGGAAAAAATTGGGTTTACCGTTATAGACAACTATTGTCTTTATGCTGCAAGTATCTCTCTTAGCTTTATCATGCCTGTTCTCATCCAGCTCTTTACTGTTCCTAGCGGCTGATTCATCTGCTTAGATATTTCACTTTGGCTAAGTCCTTTAAAATATGCAAGCTCTATTGATAGTCTTTGCTCGGGACTTAGTTCTGAGAGTGCTTTTTCTATTAGCTCGCGTTTTTCAATCACGTCTCTTATTTCATCTGGAAGAGGGGTGCCGTCAATAGAATCATTATCTGCATACAGCGGCTCGTTTGTGGTTCTTCTTTTTGTATCGGAGCGGATTCTATCAATTGCACGACTTCGTGTTAGGGTAATTACCCAAGCGGATGCTGTGCCGCGACCTGGCTCATAGTCCGGAGCCTTGTTCCAAATTTGCCTGAAAACGTCAAGCGCTACTTCGTCTGCATCAGCTTGATTATGCAAAATCCTATATGCAAGTCCATAGACCTGCGCAATAGTATTATCATATAATTTTTTAAGAGCCGATTCGCATCCTTTTGCAATCTTGGAGATTAGGATAGCTAGGTCGTGTTCACGTTCGGACAGCTTTTTAGTTCTTTCTCCACCCTCAACCATAATTTCTCGCCGATATTTTATGACTTATTTAAATTTGATTAAAAACAATATCTAATTCTTGACTTAGAAGTCAAAAATTTCATATCCCTAAATAACCTACAGAATATCGAGAATAATCCAATACCTCATGCATATTATTACAAAATAATATCCAAAAGTCTTACTTATGTCGTATATATATTTATGTAGTGGGTGGTTATTGAATATAATAGTAAAAAGTATTACGATTGAAGCAAAAGGTGCTTTAAGTACAATGGGAGAGGGATGAAAGATCCAGCAGAGTTAGAAGAACTTATTTCTATATATGCTCTTGGTGCACTTGAAGGTAAAGAGCTAGAAGTAGTAGAAACACTGCTAGCTTCAGGTGACCCTGATGCTCATGAGCTATTAGAAAAATATCAAGATGTGGCGTCACATATATCTTATTCATCAAGGGGTCGAATGCCGGATGAAAGCCTCAGAGGTAAGGTCTTCAAAGAAATTCTTGGTTCCAAAGTTCACACCATCAATGAATCAAAACCGCCTTTCTGGAAACGTTTTCAGTTAGTAGGGTTTTCTGTTGGCGCAGCTTTAGCAGCAATGCTGATATTGGTTCTGTTTTCTTCGGGCCAGTTTATAGATCAAGGGCTAGGTGCAAAGCGCCATAGGATTGCAGATCTTGAGAAAGTTATGCACCAGCAGAGATTAACCATAGCTTCTCTAAAAGTTACACTTGAAAAGAAAGAGTTAGAGCTAGGTGAATTGGAAGAGAATTATGCAAGGCTGGATGAGTTAAGTGAATTCCTTGAAGAACCAGGAGTACATGTGATTCAGCTTGCAAATTTGCACACTGATGAAGATGCTGGAGGGGGTGTGCTTTACGACACAGATGATAACCAGGCAATGTTCTATTGCTTGGATCTAGAACATCCACCTGAGGGTGAAACATATCAGCTGTGGGTTAGAGCAGACGGCGTTCACAAAAGTGTATCAGTTTTTAAAGTGGATAAAAGAGGAAGTGGAGTAGTAAGACTTGAAGCTGTTTCAGATTTTGGAGATATAGAACATTATTCTGTGACACTAGAGCCAGAGGGTGGGGCGGAAAAGCCTAGTGATAAGCTGATTTTTGCAGGAGATCATCGAGGATCAAACCTATAGAGTTTCTAAATTATTTCTACTCTCATTAGTTCCAGAATTCAGAAACATAGATACAATTCCTATGGTAAGCAGATTGGTCGCAAGTCCCCAAAGCCCTGCGTGAAAGTCCCAAGGCCTCTCCGTGCTGATTGTTCCATTCCAATCTCCAAACATAATTCCAAAAGTGACTAGTACTCCTACTATAAGCCCAGTAAATACTGCTTCCCTTCTTAATGATTTGATACCGATTCCTAAAATTATTGTAGGAGCTACCTGAGAGAGTATCTCAAGTTTTATCTCCATTAGTCTCCATATAGTCTGTGGAAGTTGTATTGCAAGATATGCCATGATTCCCATGATCATCCATGAGAATAACTTGCCCATAAATGTGAGATGATTTTGTGATGAGAGCGGTCTGAGTGGTCTGTAGAGATCTTGTGTAAATAGTGATGAAATTGCAAGAAGTGCTGAGTCCACTGTGGACATTATTGCTGCAACGGCTGCAGTGACAAACAGTATTATAACAAACTCTATATATGGCAGACTCTTTGCAATGTCACTTAGAAGCAATAGAGTTATCTGCTCACTCTCGTCTCTATCTAGTCCAGGTATTTGAGTGCTTCCAACTATGCCTATAACTACTATAAAGAATGTTGTAACTAGTGGCATGAACACCATTACTTGCAGTGAGCTCTTTAGGCTCCTTTCATCTTTTGCAGCATATATGCGCTGAATGGCTTGGGGGTATATAGAGATTCCAAAAATAACTATAAGCAAGGTGCTAAGCCAGACTCTCTTTTCTTCCCAAGATGGAGGTGACCATTCTAATGGGCGATTTTGAATAAAATATTCGGCAGTATTTGTAAGACCCCCATATTGATATTCAATTGCTAAGAAAATTATCGCACATCCAAAAAGCAAAATTACACCTTGGATAACATCTGTCCATGCAACACTTCTAAGCCCGCCCAACGTTTCGTATACGACCATAATTAATGAGAGTGCAAGCACGCCGTATACAAACGGTATTTGTCCTCCAGTTGTAGCTTCGACTATATGACCCATAGCTTTTAGATTCGTAAGAATAAAATTCCCTAGAGCTATGATTAGAAGAATGACAGCTATAACTGTAAAGATTCTAGACTTGTAGCGGTGCTGAATGTAGTCGCCAACTGTTATAAAATTTAGTTTTTTAGAAAGCCTGTAGAGCTTTGGCGCAAAGATCAAGTAACCGCCAATCACAGACATCATGAACGTTACAGCAACCAATACGGTATAGCCCTCTCGGTATGCTTTGCCTGCGTATCCAACTATGGTGTTTCCACTGTATTGGGTTGCATATAGAGTCAGAAAGAGAACAAAGAATCCCATACCTCTTCCGGCCAGATAGAAATCAGAAAGAGTGTCTTCTTTTCTTTTGATTCGCCCCAAAAAGCCGATTAGTATTAATGAGCCCAGATACAGGGCCATAAAGATAATTCCGCTTGTGCTAAGCAGGGGATCATGAGTCATTTATGTATCCCTTCAGTATCATTTTCACCAGCTGATACATTCCAATACTTGCCAAGAAGAATAGCAATTATAATGGCATACAGCACTGACATTGTTAGGCTGTAGAAAGCCCAGACGGGAAAGCCTAAAATCACCTTCGAGCTATAATCTGTAAAAAACCACGGCACTGTAACAACGAGCGCTGTAAATGAAATGATAAAAATTATTATTCTGTTAATTTTATAGCTCCTAATAACTTACTAAATATCCTTGCAATTTTTGTCAACTTACTTTAAATTTTCTATGGGCTTTTTAACAATCACATTGTTTATAAATTTTCTTGGAGGCATATAATGGCTAAGAAGGGTAACGGCAAAAGTAAAAATGGAAAAGGGAACGGTAAATTTAAATTACCAAAGAGATATGAAGATGCTTTAAAGTATCCTTTATTTGACTCAATCTTTAACCGCCGTTCAAGACGATTTGGACTAGGAATGGATCTTCCCGATCAGACGCTCGGTTTTAAATCTAAATATGATCCTATACCACTTGAAGAACTTGATGAGGCACTACTTGCATGGTCTGGTACTGGGTTGACCGGGTTGTGTCTAGCTGATTTGCCACCGGAGACTGGTATTGACCTACTTTGCCAGTGGACAGGGCGCACATGGCCGTCT
>JABAHR010001737.1_pt3 | contig 16096 bp, 17 predicted proteins | sample 7062101 | NCBI WGS metagenome assembly JABAHR01 (sample SAMN14534553, study PRJNA622989) | marine sediment metagenome | biome: marine biome [ENVO:00000428]; feature: marine pelagic biome [ENVO:01000023]; material: deep marine sediment [ENVO:00002113] | place: India: Gulf of Kutch | collected... | reverse complement strand
GGTGTCGTCATCGCTTCCGTAGACATGATCTCCTCCATTCCGTGATACGTCTGTTTATACTAATAGTATATGCCTTCTTGAGCAAGATTCTAAATATTTGTGCCTATCAATCTGCTGAATATTTTTAAGATAAAACCAATTGAAGCATAAAGTGTTTTAATTGATAGATCATGACCTCTTGGATTTACTGTTTTTAATTCGGTTATAATTTGGCAAGCAATTTTCCAGTTCGATCAGGAAAGAAATATATTTTCAATTCTGATGGATAATCTTAAACAGATAAGTTGGTCGATCTGTTTCTATTACTAATTTTTTGGAGAAGAGACAAATATTTAATAATGACTAACACAGAAGACAATACCCAAATTGAAATGCAGCCACTCACTGTGGAACGCTTTCGTGAGCTTTGGAGCCGTACATATAACAAAGAAGGCAAGCCTGATTGGTCTCATATTTTTCCTTACTATCATGAGGATGTTATTTTCCAAGACAGCATTCAAAGAATTGAAGGCATTGATGAATTCAAGGCCCTATGTCAAAGGCTCACCGACCGCTGTGAACAAATCAATATGGAGATTGCCTCGGTTGTGATAGAGGGGAGCGAAATTTTCTTCCAATGGAAAATGCAGATGATGTTCCGTAATTGGCCGAGTACGCCCATCTACGGCTGCACCAAGCTGACACTGGCGGACGACAATCGGATCATTCGACAGCGAGATTATTTTGATCTTTGGGGTGATATCTTTAATGGTATTCCTGGGTTTCGCCGCTTATACCGCAAATTTATCCACAGGTATTTTGGTTAAGGGTATCTAATATGAAGTTGCCTGAAGAACTGCAGTTTATCGCCAACGCCCGCAAGGAGCAAAAACGGACAAATGCCTCCATGGATGGTAAGGTGTGCATTATCACTGGAGCGACATCGGGAGTAGGTTATCAAGCCGTCAGGCGGCTGGCCCAAGGAGGCGCACAGATTGTAATCGTCTGCCGGAATTGGGAAAAAGCTTTAACAATTCAAGAGGAACTCTCCCGAACCTATCGAGCCAATATTGAGGTGTGCCAGGCAGATTTTTCCAGGTTTTCTGATGTGCGCGCCGCAGCTGATAAGATTCTCGATCAATATCCCCGTATCGATGTGTTGATTAACAATGCCGGACTGCACAATACGCATCGCACTGTGACCGCAGATGGAATCGAAACTGTTTTTTACGTCAATCATTTATCCTCGTTTCTTTTTACCAGACTGCTGCTCAACAGGATGATAGAGAGCGCCCCTGCACGCATCATCCAGGTCAACTCGCAGGGTCACCGTTTTGGTGGTTTGAATTTAAATGATCTTAACTGGGAGAAGAGACTCTATAAAGGGCTGCAAGGCTACGGTGCATCCAAAACAGCTCAGTTGCTGACAGTTTGGGAACTGGCAGATCATCTTGAAGGCAGCGGTGTCACCATTAATGCCATTCATCCCGGGGCGGTCAAATCGAATATTGGGATGAATAACGGCTTGTTGTACCGTTTATACAAACGGTTTTTTATATGGTGGTTTTTAAAGGATCCAGTGATATCCGGCGAGGCTATCTACTATCATGCCGCGGCGCCGGAAATGGCATCTGTAAACGGGAGGTTTTTCAACCTGACCATCGATGAGAAGCCTGCTTCCCATGCTCTGGACCGCACTGTCGGAAAAAGAATTTTTGAAATCAGCGAAGCGCTGACCGGCCTTTCCGGCTTGAGCATAGGTGAGAATGGTAGTAAACCTCTTGATAGATAAAAGAATGGCGTTGATTTTTAAATTGCTCAGCAGGAGAGATTTTTGTAAAGATACTGCCGGTTTTTTCTTCATGTTTTCGGCTGTTAGGAGCAGGTATGAACTATGATGCAATTGTTGTCGGTGGGGGGATTGCCGGGCTGACTGCCGCAACCTACCTCGCGAGGGCGGGGCATAAGACGCTTCTGTGTGAAAAGGAAGGCACCTGCGGCGGTTTGGTCACCTCATTTGAACGCGAAGGTTTCTTTTATGATGGTGGAATCCGGGCGACGGAAAATTCGGGTGTGCTTTTTCCAATGATCAAACAGTTAGGGTTGGACGTGGAGTTTGTCAAGAACCACGTTTCAATCGGGGTGGAAGATCAAGTCATCCACCTCAATTCTGAGGAAGATGCACAGGCTTACCAATCACTGCTCAATTACCTCTATCCCGAAAACATTGGGGATATCGAGGACATCTTTGCTCAAATCCGGCGAATTATGCATTACATGGATGTCCAGTATGGGATCGATAATCCTGCCTTTTTAGATTTCAAAGAAGATCGGGAGTATATGTTGAAAGTGATCGTTCCCTGGATGTTCAAATACATTTTTACCGTTCGAAAGATCACAGCACTCAACGTCCCCGTAGTGGATTTTCTCAGGCAGTACACGGACAATCAGAGTCTTCTGGATCTGATTGCCCAGCATTTTTTTCAAGAAACGCCTGCTTTCTTCGCGCTCAGTTACTTAAAGCTGTATCTTGATTATTATTATCCGGTTGGCGGTACGGGGAAATTAATCGAGGCGTTGGTGAAATTATTTCATGCTCATGATGGAGAGATCAGGACAAATACGGAAATTGCGACCGTGGATCCAGTTCAATGTTTTATCACTGACGCTGAAGGCAACAGGTTTGGATACCGCCAGTTGGTGTGGGCTGCCGATAATAAGCTGCTCTACCGAATCATTGAAACCGAAAAAATTATCGATCAACGGTTGAAAAGTGACATTCTCGAACGCCGGGAGATGTTGGCAGACAAAGTCGGCAATGACTCGGTTTTAACCCTTTACTTAGCGGTGGATTTAGATAAATCATACTTTTCGGAAATTGCCAGCGAGCATTTCTTTTATACGCCCAACAGGGTTGGACAATCGGTTGCGGGACCGATCCCGGCGGGCGAAGATCGGCAGACGATCGAATCTTGGCTGGAAAAATTCTTTTCTACCACAACTTACGAGATTTCCTGCCCGGTGCTGCGGGACAGCACCCTGGCCCCAGAGGGTAAAACGGGTTTGGTGATCAGTGTGTTATTTGATTACGCACTGACGAAAAACATCGAGGGGTTGGGCTGGTATGAGGACTTCAAAATCCTGTGTGAGAATCTGATCATTAATAACCTGAACGATTCGATTTATCCAGGTATCAAAGATGCCGTCATTCACAAGTTCTCATCCACACCATTGACCATGGAGGAGTATACAGGTAATACCCATGGGGCCATCACGGGATGGGCGTTTACCAACCAACCCATGCCAGCCGAAAGCAAACTCCCAAAGATTTTCAGTTCGACCGAAACGCCAATCCCGGGAATTTCCCAGGCGGGCCAGTGGACATACAGCCCATCCGGTTTGCCAATTTCGATCCTGACCGGTAAACTGGCAGCCGACCGCGTAATCAAAGAACTGAAGAAATCAAAGTAGCTGAAATTGGTCAAGTTGCGGCCACAAACCCTCCCAACATTTAAGCGCTGGCAAAACTAAATTTCTTTCCTTCTCTTTGTTTTGAACAAAAACGCCTAATTCGCTGTCAGCTTGTAGATCGTACCGTTCAGGTCCACCAGGTAGATTTCGCCGCTTTCATCCTCTCCGAAAGAAGCCACAGACGCCGAAAGATTATAGAGACGCTCTGTTTGCCAATCCCCATTTGCATCCGGGATCGCCCCCCACACGGCCCCTGAACAATAGTCGCCATAAAGGTAGACGCCCTGCCAATCGGGAAGTTGTGTGCCGCGGTAAGTATAGCCTCCGGTGACAGAACAATTTCCCCCGCCGTGGCTGTATTCCAGAAGGGGAAAAACCAGGCTGATGTTATTCGGGGGTGAACCTTCGTAGGGATGCGTGCCCTCGAAATAGTCCCAGCCCAGGTTCGCGCTGATTGCTCCAGCCGGCAGGAGGTGAATTTCCTCCCACTGATTTTGCCCGACATCACCGATCAATAGGTTGCCAGTGACATGGTCAAAGCTGAATCGCCAGGGGTTGCGCAATCCAAGCGCCCAGATTTCAGGCCGCCCGCCTGGTTTGTTTCCTGGGGGGATTCCGTAAGGGGTGCCGCTGTCTACATCAATCCGCAGGATTTTTCCCAGCAGGCTTTCCAGGTTCTGGGCATTGCCCTGCGGGTCTCCGGCTGAGCCGCCGTCACCCATCCCGATATACAAATAGCCGTCCGGACCGAATTCGATCATCCCGCCGTTGTGGTTGGCGTACGGCTGTGAGATGGTTAACAAGATCTCTTGGCTGTCAGGTTCAGCGCGGTTTGCGTCACCGGAGACCTGATATTTGGCGACCACGGTATCGCCGTTCAGGTCTGTAAAGTTGACAAAAAACAGGCCGTTCTGGGCATAATTGGGGTGGAAAGCAAGTCCCAGCAGTCCGCGCTCAAAATCGCGACTGTTGACCTGTTGGACGATATCTAAGAAAGGGTCTTCAAGCTGGATGCCATCCTGGAAGATCAGAATACGCCCGGCCTTTTCGATGACGAAAATACGCCCGGATTGGTCTCCGGCATGAGTCAGATAGAGCGGCTGGGCGAGTCCGGTAGCAAACACCGACCAGCTAAAGTCGTCTGGGTTGGGGAGTGTTTCAACCTGCGGAATGGATTCGGTTGTGGGCTGAGGGGCTTGCGGAGTTGGGCTTGGCTCCTCCTGAATTTCTGGGGTTGCAGGTTCCTGAGTGGAGGTGCTCTCCGGGGTTTGTGTCGCGGGTTCAAGGGTGGGCGGGGCGCTGACCACGGTCGGCTCGCCGGATGAGAAAACCCCACAGGCACTCAATGACCAGCCGAAAATCAGCAGGGGGATGATCAGTTTAAATCTGGTTGCGCCAGGATTACTCTTTCTTTTCCTCAAACTCAGCATCCTGAATATCATCTTCACTGAAATCATAATTGTTGGTTTCCTTCCACTCACGCTGGATTGTTTTGGCAAGATTATGACGATGCTCCGCGACGATTTGTTCCGGGCAAAGTTCGATAAACAGGAATGTAAAAAACCACACAATCCCAATGTCATCCACCACAGGAATCACCATATCGAAGGGTGAAATCATATAAATGATGGAGCCAAGCGGAAGAATTTTCAGCAAAGGGCTGATCCGGTCGTCGGTCCACAGCAGCCATACAAGTCTCAGGTGATCGGCAATCCCGCGGAAGAAATTGGTATCTTTTGGTGGCTGAAGGTCTTTTGGTTTTTTCATACGCTCTTGGTATCCTGGTTATTGGTCGATCTCGTTGAAAGGAGGTTCTATGATCTCGTCCTCATCATCCGAGTCAACCTGTGGTTCGGTCCATCCGGCCAGTTTTGCCTGGTGTTCTTCCACGACATCCGGCGGGCAGAGCTCGATAAATACATAAGTGCCCAATCCAAGGATGACGGCATCATCTATCAACGGGATCGCCGCGTCCAGAGGTAAGGGCAGGATGAAATAAGCAAGTGAGCTGATGGGGAGTATTTTCAGCAAGATGTTCACCCGCGGGTCTGCCAGCAGGCGCAGCACCAGCCGGAAGGTGCGGGACATCCCCGTAAATAGCCCGGGGTTTTGTTGGGCTTTGGTCAGCTTTTGGTTTTCTTTCTGGTTGCTCATAGGGTTACCAATGGGTAAAACATTCACCTTTTATTATGTGGAATCGCAAAAAAAGTTGCTCAACTCCAGGGAAGGACTAGCGTCCTTTCTTCATGCGCCCCATGGCAAACAGCATGCTGCCAACGGCTGAAATGAGGGCTACGCCTAGTTTTGTGCGGTCGATCACCGGGTGCACCTGAACGCCTTCTGGCCCGACACTGACGACAGCCACCGGGCGTCCGCTGGACATCCCACCACCGCCGCCTCCACCGCCGGCCCCGGCCGGTGGTTGGCCTTTACCCAGGTCCGCTTCGCTGCCTTCCACGGGTTCTGAAATTCCGTAGCCGTAACCGCTGCCCAGGCCAACCATCACCTCGGAGGCTGTGATCAGGGTGTACTCACCGGATTTGGAGGGCTTACTGAAGACAGCACCCGGCTCGGTCACTTCCAGCAGCCGTTCTGTCAGCCGGTTGGAGTCTTCAAAAGTTCTAATTGGTACGCTAAACACTGAGTCCTTTTCCTCACTCATTTCTTTGCTCCTTTTTTGGTTTGGATGAGAAAAAAATCAGGCCAAATACCGCGGTCAGTCCCCAAAGCACGATCAGGAAAATGCGGGTCTTGTCCCTGATTGGCAGCTGGCGGATCGATTGACCATCGTTCACCCTGACCGCATACGGCCGGTTCCAGATAACACCTCCCCACTTTCCTAACCAATGAATGGATTGCGATATGGGCTGGATTGTGAATTCTCTGGTTTGGATGAGGGTGGAGGTGTGAGTTTTTATTTTAATTCCAGGCATTCCCACAAATCCTTTTTGTCGTAGGTTAGTCTTACTCCATCGAGATTATACCATCGGGATGTGAGGGAATTGCTCGAAGGGGAATCTACATAAGCCAGCCAGGAGTCTTTCACCAAAATACTCGGCAAATCTCCTCCCTAATCTCTGCTTCCGCGATACAATCAGCAAATGTCCCAGTTGCAGGCATCCCTTCGTGAAAATGTCAAATCTGCCCCTGTGCCGGGGTATTTTGCGCTGGCGGCAGGACTGCTGGTGATTGGTGGGTCTCCAGTTTTGGTGCGGGCTGCTGGTGCGCCTGGCCCCGTTTCCGGTTTTTACCGCCTGGGAATCGGCTGGATAGGGCTTTCCATCCTGTTGGCGTTACGCCGCCGGAGACTGAAAGTATCTACTAAAGGCTTTCGTTGGGCGGCAATAGCAGGATGGTTCTTTGGAATGGATTTAGTTTTCTGGGCAAGCGGGATCATGCTCTCTGGTCCGACCAAACCGACCTTACTCTCCAATACAACCCCAATCTGGGTGGGCCTGGGTGCCATGCTGTTCTACAGGGAGCGGCATCGCCCCTTGTTCTGGGTCAGCCTGCTGATTGCGTTTAGCGGAATTGCTCTGGTTTTAGGGGATGACCTGATGCAATCGCCTGAGCTGGGATTGGGGTCTCTCTTCGGCCTGATCTCGGCATTATTTTACAGCGGCTTTTTCCTGGCGGCACAGCGCGGCCGGGCACATCTGGATGCCCTGAGCTTTGCCTGGGGTTTTACTTTGGTTTCGGCACTCGTTTTGCTGGCGTCCACAGTGATCCTGAAACAGGATTTAATAGGCTATGACCGCCAGACAATTCTGATCTTCATCCTGATGGGGGTGGTCATCCAGGTGTGTGGCTGGCTGCTCATCACTTACGCGCAGGGGCATCTTCCCGCATCGATTGTCTCACCAACCCTGCTCGGCCAGCCTGTCCTGACCGGCATATTTTCAGTCCTCATCTTTGGGGAAACATTTTCTGCCTGGGAATTGCTCGGCGCGCTGATGGTGCTCGGTGGTGTGTTCCTTGTGCATGTCAGCAAACGCAGGAGGAGGGAATAGGCAATGACGAATGTCGATTCCTCGCAGGATGGCAAGTTAAATATCTCTAGCCTTATCCCCTGGATTGAGTTCAGGGTACCAGATGTTGGTTGGCGGCCTGGGTTTGTTTGTCATGTCGCGTCTCACAAGTGAGCCGATACCCTCCCCGACGAGAGAATCCTGGCTGGCTTTGATCTACCTGGTGCTGGTTTTGCTGGGGGTGGTGGGCGTGTTCCGCGAGCGGTACCTCAACCGCGGCGCTTGAGGCCGTGTGCTGCTGTAAAGCCGCCAGACATCATTTCACAACCAGCCAGAATAACATAAAAAGGGAGCTAGGTGGTTCCAGCTCCCTTTTGGGGTAATCGGTCTAAGCGTAAATTACTCCGGCAAGTTTGGTAAATTAGGGTCTTGCCCTGTCATTTTCAGCCGTTTGGATTTATTTCTCTCCCGGACCGCCTCGATGATCGGCGGCAGGATTGAAAGAATGATGATGGCGAAGATCACAAATGTAAAGTTCTCTTCCACGGCCGGGATATTGCCGAAGAAGTAGCCCAGGATGGTGAAGAGGCCCACCCAGGAAATTGCCCCGACTACGTTGTAGAGGGCAAATTTGGAATAGGTCATTGAACCAGCGCCGGCCACGAAGGGCACAAATGTGCGCACGATCGGCATAAAACGCGCCAGGATCACCGCTTTTCCGCCGTGTTTTTCGAAGAAATCGTGGGCCCGATCCAGATATTCCCGCTTCAGAAAGCGCATATCCTCAGTGAACACTCTCGGCCCGATATAGTTGCCGATGGCATAGTTGACTCCATCGCCGATAATGCCTGCAGATGTCATTGTCAGGAAGATCAACCACGGGTTGAGAGCACCTCTTGCTGCGAAGGTCGCTGCGGCAAAAATTAACGAATCTCCTGGCAGAAAGGGGGTTACCACAAAACCGGTTTCCGCAAATACGATCGCGAAAAGAATCCCGTATGTCCAGGTGTGGTAGTCAGCGATGATTTGTGCCAGGTGCACATCGATGTGAATGATGAAATCAGCAAGTTGTAAGATAAGTTCCATAATGGTTACTACTCACTTTCAATAGTTTCCGGATGTTTCGCCTCCGGAGGGCTGGTTTCGCTATCTGGCTCGCCCGCGGTTCTTTGAGCATTCTTTGCAGCAAGCCGCCGGTTGACGATCACGATTCCGAGAACCATGCAGAACGAGATGGCAGCCAGTGTAAAGATAAGCCCGAGCGGCCACGCCGCACTTGAATCTGCGCTGGCGCCTTCCAATGAAGACAATGTGGCCAAAATCGTGATCCCGTTCCACAGGGAATGGATCAGGATGGTTCCCGGAACTGCCAGCAAAGCAGGTAAAAAGCGCTTGTTCTTTCGAGCCAGCACAACAGTATAACTGATTAATGCCGTATTGAAAATATGCAATGCAGATGCACCTCCACGCGCCAGGACCAGGAAGGCCCATCCTTCGCCGACTGTGCTGTTTCCCAGGCCTTCTACCAGCGCAAAGCCGGCCCCGCTGAGCAAACCTAATACCCACCCTGCTTGCGGGGTAAGTGGTTTTCGCCACAGCAGCCAGACGGCGATCGGTTTAAAGATTTCTTCAATCAAAGGGACAATCCCGGAGACAAAAAAGAGGATCATCGCCAAAATGGCCGGCTGGCGGATGAATCCTAAAATTTCTTGTTCTGGGAATTGCTGGTTTTCGTTTGCATCAGTGAGGGTTGAGATCAGTTCCTCGATATGGAGGTCTGTTCCGGTAAATACCGTCGAGAGCAGGAAGGCAAGGAGTAAGAACCCCACCAGCATGATCAGGATTTCCAGGATGATGATCATCAAGGGGCTGGCTGTGAATCCGATGCTGAATACGCCCCACCGCCTTTGAAGAGAACCACTGCTTAGCTGCCTGCTCCCGGCCCAAACCAGCCATGCTACCGGGAGACCAATGCCCAGAATGTTGAGCACCGGCATCACCAGCCAGTTGATTGATGGGAGATTGTTAATCCAGTGCCCTACCAGGATCACCAGGGGATAGAACCAGATTATTTTTTTGGGATGCAGCAGGTCTAAGGCTTTATGCCACAGATTACTGCTGAAAGTTCGACTGCCTCCGATCCGTTTGATGGAAAGCGTGATGGGCGGTACCAGAAGCGCGCATAGAAACAGTCCAGCAGCAGAATAAGAGAGCATGACTGCTGCTTCATTAGGGCTGGTCTCAGGGCTGAAAAGGGTGATTAGCCCGCTGATGAAGCTTGAGCCTGCAATCCCGAAAAAAAACAGCAGTCCCGCCATAGAATTGATCAGCACCAGGATGGAAAGCCAGTGTGTCTTTTTGGGAGCAGGCGGGACTTGAGGTGAATGTTGGATCATTGTTTTTCGATGGTGATGTCCAGAATGTAGTCTTCTAAGGGGGCAAAGGGATCTTGCTCTGGGTCTCGCTGAGAGAGCGAATTGATCACATCTACCCCATCAATCACTTCGCCAAAAATCGTGTGTTTACCATTCAGATAGGTAAGCGGGCTGAGGGTGATAAAGAATTGGCTGTTGTTAGACCCTGGCCCTGAGTTGGCCATGGCCACCATATATGGGCGTTCAAAGCTTAATTCAGACGTCTCAATATCATATAAGAACCCAGGCGTCCCCCAACCAGTCCCGGATGGGTCGCCGGCCTGTGCAACGAACCCTTCAACCACAGCATAGAATGGGGTGTTATCGTAGTACCCTTGCTCGGCCAGGAAGATAAAGCTGTTGACGGCAAAGGGCGCGGCATCTGGATACAGCGCCAGGACAATATCGCCCTTCTCGGTGTGCAGCGTAGCGGTGTACTGGCTGTCCGTGTCGATGGTCATCGGTGGGCAGTCGTAAAACTGCTGGTCTCGGATGTGACGCCCGTAGGGCACCATCAGGGTGTCCAACCACAGAAGAAAATCGCCGATGGTGGAAATATACGGGGGCGTGGGGGAGCCATTCACCTGCACGACAGGAGCGGGCTGGTTGGAGGTGCGCGCCTCCAGGTAATCTTCCAGGATTTTTTCATCGGTTTCTGGACTGTAGTAGTCATCGAAAAACTGTTCAGTTTCGATTTCTAGTACTTCCAGTTGCCCAGAAATTAAGTTAATTAAACCTGTTTCCTCCTGGTCGGACCACAGAGATTGGTTGGTAAACAGCAGATCGTGCATTTCCCAAAACTTGCCCTGGTTCCCGGCCGCCTCGGCGGCTTTTGCCGCGGCCATCCCAATTGGAGTTCGATAGAACAGGCCGAAGTAATTGAGCGCCCTGCTGTATGGCTCGGCGCCAGTTTCTGGATCGGTGAGCAAATCGAAATCTTGCTGGAATTGTTGCTGGTTAAGCTGGAGGGTGTCTGCCTGCTCAACCAGGAAGTCGTTCAGATTTTGGGTATCCATATCCTGCCAAGTGTCTTGCGTGGAAAAGATTTGCTGGTACATCTCCCAATATTGGTTTTGCCGACCTGCAGCTTCAGCTGCGGCCGCGATGGCTTGTCCGTGAACCGGGTGCTGCAGCATCTCCACATATTGAAACCCCTCACTATACTGCGTTTCAATTGTCTCGGTAATTTCCTGGCCGCTGATATCGGAGAAGAATTGGTCTGGATTGAGGCTGAGGGTTTCCACCTGGTCCCAAATAAAGTTATTAAAATTCTGCTCGTCTAGGTCTACCCAGGGTTGGAAATCTGTAAAGAACAGCTCATACATGCTGCCGAACTTGCCCTGGTTCCCGGCCGCCTCGGCAGCCCGGGCTGCAATCAGGGGGTTCTTAGCCGGGGAAGTGTAATGGCGGTAGATGACGCGGATATCGTCGGGATACAGTTGAAGGGACTGGGCCAATGTAGAGGCAATCGCGGCGCAGCCTTCACAGGAAAAGTCGTTGTAACTGATGATCGTGACTGCATAGTCTTCCAGTGCGCCTGTAATGTGGTCTCCCGGTTGGGCCAGATCGGCAACTTCCTTGCTCTGAACCGTACACAGGGGAGAAAGGGATGGTTCCGTCATGCTTTCGGTAGTTTGTGGGAGTTCGGTGTCGGCGGGAGTTGGTTGATTGCTGCCTCCGCAGGCGGATAAAACGATCAAACTCAGCAGCAGGACTATCATGAGAATAAATTTTTTCATTTAGGTACCTATCATAATCAGCAGGGAAATCCCTGCCCGGATTGGTTCATTTATTTGCTTTTTAATATTGCACAGTATGCAATTCTACCAGTATTTCCTCTACGGGGTTTGTGTCAGGAGTAAGTTTTCAAGCTGCTCGAAGGACTTGACCCGGGAGATGGTATTCACAAATTCGAACAGGGAACTGGATTGTGCTCTGAGGCGTCGTACGGCGGCCCCAACCGGGTCTTCTCCTGCCGATCCCCCTGGCTGGTCGGCGTATGCTCCGTAGAAAGCGAAATAAGCCTGGTTGAGCTTGCGGATGCGGTACCCGTTTTCCCAGAAGACCAGCCGGCGCTGTTCCATGTATTCTTCCGCTTCTTCTATTTTTCCTTCCGCTAGCAGCGCATCCACGTGGATGCGGGTTTCGTGCATCTCAGCCCGGAAATCAAAACCTACCGGTTCGGAGGGTGGGGGCGCATCTGGCGTCTCTGGCTCAGGTTCTGGTGGCGGGGGAGGGACCAGTTCAGGGAAGAATTCCGCAATCAGCGCCGCACCGATCTCGTCCCCTGCCAGGTTGGCGGTGGTCTCGTTGATCGTCCGCAGCTCCGGAGATTCGTTGTAGCGCACCCCCAACGGCCTGAGGGTCAGGTAGTTGTGGATCCACTCGTGGGCGGTCACTTCTGCCAGCCAGTTGAGATTGGTGGTCTGGGCAACCATCGTCGGGTACGTGCCCACCCCGCCGACCGGCACCACCAGCGTCGATACATCCAGGGCATCGGCAATCTGGGTTTCCAATTCAATATGCTCTTCGACCGTCAGGGAGGTTTCAAGAGAGACGTTTGCCTCTTGCTCGATCCGGTCGCGGGGGGAAACGATCAGCGCCCATGGAAGCGGGGTGCTGTGATACATCACAGGGGGAATCGGTTGGCCAGCTGGAGTGAATCCCTTGCGTGCGGCGATTGTGCTCAGCATTTCTTGCATCACGCTCTCCGCTAAAGGGGCCACCTCTGCGCGCTGCTGTTTGAGCGATTCGAGTGCAATCCGGATGGGCTCGGCTTGTGTTTCCGGCTGTTCAATCTCCGGGTTGGTGTAGATCAGGTTAAGATCTCTCTCCGCCTGCTGGATCCTGCTGACCAGGTCGAGGTAGTTAAAGATCACTTGGCGCTGGCCTTCCCGGTCGAGATAGTCGCTGGTATTGAGCGGGAGCCGCCCCACTTTTACTGCCAGGGCATCGATGGTCCATTCCACATAGTTAAATTCTTCCGCCCGGGTAAAGGCGCGCACCCTCGCTTTGGCATCGTCCAGCGGCGCGGTGGCCGGCCCAAGGTAGTACATAAAGACCAGGAAATAAAAAATGGATTGGATGATGTATTTTAATTTTCTGCGCCAGGACATAAAAAAGAGTCTACTGCCTTGCAGTAGAGAAGTCAAATAAGAGGAATATAAACGCTGTTTACCCCTCAAACTATCATACAGCTGTAGTAATGGACATAAACTGGCTCTAGAGAAAGATTTGAGTAAAAATATCGGGCTAGGTATTAATATATTTCACATATCTAACTCAGTTTGGTTTAATTTATCGGTGATACCATCAGTATGGTGACCACACATTAAGTTCTCATATCGTTCACGGGCCCGGTTCTGCTGGGATGCACCATTTGACCCTGTAGGTTTCACAGGGCTGTAGAGAAATGCCCCCTCTGCGGCCCTGTGTTCCTTTAATTTCATGACTTTTATGTGGGTTTTGCGCTTAATTTGATTTTATCATGAGTAATTTGGTAAAATTCAGGAGCATAATAGCTGATCGTGCGTAAACTTTACTTCGATTTTTACGTCTATCCATCAGTGAAACATATTGCAGTGGATTTGGAACCAACCTAACGTCATAACCGGCATGTCCATGCTGAAAGAATTGTAATCATTAGATCAATAAAGGAGATTCATTCAATGGGTGAAAATAAATTTAGACTGACTTATGCCACCATGTACAACCCCCCGGAAGAACTGCATACCAACTTCGAGACAGAAGTCGCCAAGATCAAGGCCAATCTGGGCCGCGAGTTCCCCATGTACATCAACGGGCAAGATGTGTATGCCGACGAGAAATTTGAAGACCGCTCCCCGGTAGATACCAACATGCTGCTTGGCGTCTTCCAGAAGGGGGATGCCTCCCACGCGGAAAAGGCCCTGCAGGCTGCCCGAAGTGCGGCCAAAGGCTGGGCCAGAATGGACTGGCGCGAAAGGGTCGCCCTGGTGCGCAAAGCGGCCGAGCGCATCGATGCCAGGATTTATGAATTCGGCGCAGTGCTCGCCCTGGAAGTCGGCAAGAACCGGATGGAAGCCTTGGCCGATGCGGCGGAAGCTGCTGATCTGATCCGCTACTCAGCAGACCAGATGGAGGCCAACCAGGGGTATGTTGTTGAGATGGGGAAAGACCCGCTGGAAGGCTATAGCGCGCAGAATATTTCTTACATGAAACCTTACGGGGTCTGGTTGGTAATCAGTCCCTTCAACTTCCCGGCAGCTCTCACCGGCGGGCCGGTGGGTGCCGCCCTGGTGACCGGGAATACCGTGGTGATCAAGCCCGCCACCGATACCCCTTGGACCTCCCGGTTGATCGCTGAATGTTTCGATGAAGCTGGGTTTCCTCCCGGCGTGGTGAATTACGTTACCGGGCCTGGGCGTACTTTGGGCCAGGCACTGGTGGACAGCCCGGAAGTCGATGGGATCACCTTTACCGGCTCGTATGATGTCGGAATGAAAATTTATCGCGATTTTGCCGCTGGCCCTTACCCGCGCCCAACTATCCTGGAAATGGGTGGCAAGAACCCGGCCGTGGTCAGCCGCAATGCGGATTTGGACCGCGCTGCCCAGGGAATCTTTCGCTCGGCGTTTGGTCTCCAGGGGCAAAAATGCTCGGCTGGCTCTCGTATTTTGATTGAAGAGCCGGTGTATGATGATTTGGTAGCGCGCCTTGAAAAGATGACCCTGGATGCAGTCATCGGCGACCCGACCAAGAAAGAAACTTTCATGGGCCCGGTTGCCAACCAAAGCGCGTATAATGATTACAAGAATTTTTCTGAGGAGCTCTCCCAGGCTGGTACAATCCTGACTGGCGGGAAGGTGCTCACCGAGGGCAGTTTTGGCAACGGCTATTATTGTGAGCCGACGATTGTCCTGGATGTGCCTATCTCTCACCGCCTGTGGAAGCACGAGATGTTCCTGCCGATCACCATGGTGCACAAGGTCAGCAGCCTTGACGAAGCCATGGAGATCGCTAACGATGTGGATTATGGCCTGACGGCTGGCTTCTACGGTACGGAGGATGAGGTAGCTTGGTACTTTGAAAATATCGAAGCGGGCGTGGTGTATGCCAACCGCCCGCACGGCGCAACAACCGGAGCCTGGCCTGGATTCCAGCCCTTTGGCGGGTGGAAAGGTTCTGGCTCGAGTGGAAAAAATGCCGGCGGTCATTATTATTTGCTCGGGTATATGCACGAGCAGATCAATACGTTGATTCGCTAACCTCAGGTTTAAGGATGGAGGTAAACGGGCCTGCGCCGAATAAGTGCAGGCCTATTTTTATATGAATTTTAAAAAGCGTTTTGGTAATTTCTTGATGCTCATCGGGTTTATTTTGCTGGTGCTGTTTATTGCATCCGATTATCTGGATCAGGTGAACGGCTGGTACCTTTTATTCGGCGTGATCCTGTTCGCATTTGGCGTGAGATTGGCCTGGAAAGGGCGCACTCCTCCAGAACCTTCTCAAAGGTTCCGCACCATGAAAAAGTTGATGGGGAAACAGACAGGGGAAGACACAGGGACAGAAGAAGGGGAAGAATAGGAGGTCGGTGAATATGATGGAACTGTTTAGAAATCTATTGTTCACGCCGGATGAGCCGCGCCTGCGCTCTGGTTGGCGGTTGCTGGCCCAATTGATATTACTGCTGTTCATCATGCTGTTTGCATCCATTCCGGCGTTTGCGGTGATGACTTACTGGCCAGACCTTGGAGATCTAGCCCTGATCCTGGCCAATGGGATTCCGATCGTGCTCTCGGTATGGGTTGCCCGGCGTGTGTTCGACCGCCGTTCGGTTTCCAGTTTAGGGCTCCGGCTGGATCGCCGGGCGGGACGCGATGTGCTGGTCGGGATCGGCATCGCCGCGCTCCAGACTGCTTTCGTGTTCGTCCTGGAAGCAGGATTCGGCTGGCTGGAAGTGGTCGGATTTGCCTGGCAGGAGCAGTCCTTATCTTCTGTGGTGTTAAATTTCATGCTGTGGCTGGTGATCTTTTTGGCGGTTGGGTTTTACGAGGAGCTTTTCAGCCGCGGCTACCAGCTGCAAAACATCGAAGAAGGCTTGAACACCTTCTGGGGGGTGCTGTTGTCCTCCGGGTTTTTTGGCTTGATGCATATCATCAACCCCAATGCCAGCTGGCTGTCCGCGGTCGGGATCACCTTGGCTGGGGTCTTTATGGCGTATGCTTACCTGCGCACCCGCCAGTTGTGGCTGCCGATTGGTCTTCATATCGGCTGGAATCTGTT